>JAABUT010004346.1_pt1 | contig 11357 bp, 4 predicted proteins | sample 5559281 | NCBI WGS metagenome assembly JAABUT01 (sample SAMN10711880, study PRJNA513359) | rock metagenome | isolation source: Antarctica rocks | place: Antarctica: Victoria Land, Ricker Hills nord | collected 2016-01-04
GGCCGTCGGTCAGTTCCGGTACGGCGCGCCGCAGGGCGATGAGCCGGCGGTAGAAGGCGAGCACCGCCGCGTGCTCCGGCTGCTCCGGCTCGGCCCAGTCGAGGACCGAGGCGGTGCAGGTCTCGGCGGCCTGGGGGTCGGGGACGTCCCCGGGAGCCCAGCCGTGCGAGGCGAACTCGCCGCGACGCCCGTCCCGCACCGCGGTGGCGAGCGCCGGCTCGGGGTGCGAGGTGAAATACCGCCACGGCGTCGAGGCCGCCCACTCCTCGCCCATGAAGAGCATGGGGACGAAGGGTGACGTGAGCACGAGCGTGGCGCCGATGAGCACGAGTCCCAGCGGGGTGCTCGCGGTGATGCGGTCGCCGGTGGCCCGGTTGCCGACCTGGTCGTGGTCCTGCAGGTAGGTCACGAAGCGCGACCCCGCCGTCCGCTCGCGGTCGACGGGCCGCCCGTGCCGCCGGCCCCGGAAGGTCGACCAGGTGCCGTCGTGGACGAAGGCGCCGGTGAGCGCCTTCGCCAGGACCGGCAGTGGACCGAAGTCGACGTAGTAGCCCTGGGTCTCGCCGGTGACGGTGGAGTGGACGGCGTGGTGGACGTCGTCGCACCACTGCGCGTCGAAGCCGTGGCCGCCCGCCTCTCGGGGGCGCACCACCCGGGGGTCGTTGAGGTCGCTCTCGGCGATGACGAAGAGCGGCTTCGCGACCTGCGCGGCGAGGGCGTGCACCGCATCCGCCAGCTCCTCGAGCAGGTGCACCGCCGACTCGTCGACCAGCGCGTGGACGGCGTCGACGCGCAGACCGTCGATGTGGAAGTCCCGCAGCCAGGAGCGGGCGTTGTCGAGCAGGAAGCGGCGGACCTCACCGGACCCCGCGGCGTCAAGGTTGACGGCCGCCCCCCACGGGGTGGAGTGCGTGGCCGTGAAGTAGGGCCCGAACTCGGGCAGGTAGTTCCCGCTCGGCCCGAGGTGGTTGTAGACGACGTCGAGGACGACGCCGATCCCGCGCGCGTGGCAGCCGTCGACGAAGCGCTGCAGGGCCGCCGGCCCGCCGTAGGGCTCGTGCGCGGCGAAGAGCGCAACCCCGTCGTAGCCCCAGCCACGGTCGCCGTTGAAGCCGCCGACGGGGAGGAGCTCGACCGCGTCGACCCCCAGCTCGACGAGGTGGTCGAGCCGCTCCAGCGCGCTGTCGAAGGTGCCGCCCGGCGTGAAGGTCCCCACGTGCAGCTCGTAGAGCACAGCGCCCGGCAGGTGCGTCCCGCGCCACGCCTGGTCCGTCCACGGGAAGGCCGCGGGGTCGAAGACGCGCGACAGTCCGTGCACGCCGTGGGGTTGCCATAGCGACCGCGGATCGGGGCGCGGGTCACCACCGTCGAGGCGGAAGCCGTAGTCGCAGCCGGCCCCCGTGTCGGCGACCTCGGCGTCCCACCAGCCCGCTCCCGCCGGGGTCATCGCGATCTCCCGCTCAGCCGTCCCGTCGCGCAGGACGAGCAACAGCCCGCCGGCGTCGGGGGCCCACACCCGGAAGCTCGTCACGACCGCGCCCTGCCCGGACGCGCCCGCGCGCGAACCCGACCGATGGGCCGGCCCGGGTTCCGGGGGATGTCAGTCGCTCTGGCGCACCAGCAGCGCGACGGACAGCGACGACGCGGGAGTCCCGGCGCCGAGGAGCTCGCGCAGCCGGACCGTCCCCGACCACGTGCCGCCCCCGAGCCGGTCGGTCCAGCGCCCGGGCGGCAGGGTGACGCTGTCGGCGACGCCGGCCAACCGCGCCCAGGACAACGCCAGCCGCGGGACGACGGTGATGACGTGACCGGCGCGGCTGAAGGCGACCGCGTGCGTTCCGGCGTCCAGCGGGACGTAGTCCGCGTCCCCCCCGAACCAGTCGGGATGCTCCCGCCGCAGGCGCAGGGCGGTGGCCACCACGCGCTGCTTGGTGTCGCCCTCGGCGGCGAGCGACCGGCGCCGCAGCGCGAAGTCGACCGGCCGCCGGTTGTCGGGGTCGACGAGGTCCAGTGACTCGAGCTCGGTGCCCTGGTAGACGTCCGGCACGCCCGGCATCGTCAGCTGCAGAAGCTTCATCGCGAGGCTCGTCACCCGTGCCGCCGGCCGCAGCTCGTCGACGTAGCCGGCCACTGTCGACGTGACGGCCTCATCGCCGAGCGCGCCGCGGACCAGGCAGGCCACTGCGGCGTCGTACCCGGCATCGGCGTCGGTCCAGGACGTGTGCTGTTTGGCCTCCCGGGTCGCCTTCTCCAGGTACGCCGCCGCGCGGTCCGCCGACAGCGGCCACGCGCCGACCAGTGTCTGCAGCAGCAGGTATTGGGCGTTGCGATCCACGGTGCGGCCGGCGGTCGTGGCGTGTGGCTCGAGCAGCGCGAGGAGGCGGGCAGCGACATCTGCCCAGCGCGGAGCGTCCTCGGCGAGCAGCACGAGCCGCGCGCGGACGTCCTCCGACCGCTTGGTGTCGTGCGTCGAGAGCGTGGTCATCGCCAGCGGCCACCGCTCCTGGGCCTCGGCGCAGGCCGCGTGGAAATCGTCGATGGCGCAGGCGAACCGGCCGGGGTCCCCGCCCACCTCGTTGAGCGCGACCAGGCGGTGGTAGCGGTAGAACGCCGTGTCCTCCACGCCCTTGGCCATGACGGGCCCGCAGGTTTGCTGGAAGCGCGTCACGAACTCAGCGGGGCCGCGCACCACGAGCTCACCCACGAGGCGGATCTCGCGCTCGCGGGCCGGCCGCGCCGCCACCGCGGTGCGCACCGCATGGCTGACGCGCGCCACGGTCTCGGGCGGCGGTTGTGCACCTGGCGTCACGTAGGCGCGGTAGACGTCAAACGCCACCAGCACCTCGACGAGGGCCTCTCGCAGGGCCCGCGCCGTGACGTCGGCGGCCTCCGGGACGGCGGCGACGGCGAGTGTGGTGAGCCGGTTCACCTCGGCGGACAGGACGCGGTCGACGACCAGCCGCTTGCAGGCGTCGACAACGGCCGGGTACGACGTGGGCTCCCGGGTCAGCGCGCCGTAGAGCCGGGTCAGCGGCTCCTCGCCGGCGGGGTCGACGAAGAGGCCGACGAGCCGGTTGAGCACGTCGTAGCCGGTGGTGCCCGCGGTCGCCCACGTGTCGGGCAACCGCTCGCCCGGCTCCAAAATCTTCTCCACGACCGTCCACGCCCCGCCCGTGCCGGCGGCGAGCGCCCGCAGGTAGCCCGCCGGGTCGGCGAGGCCGTCCGGGTGGTCGATGCGCAGCCCGTCGACGACGCCGTCGCGGACCTGGCGCAACACCAGCGCGTGGGTCGCGGCGAAGACCGCGGGGTCCTCGACCCGCAACCCGGCGAGGGTCGTGACGTCGAAGAACCTGCGGTAGTTGAGTTCCTCGCCGGCCGTGTGCCAGTCGGCGAGCCGCCAGTGCGCGCGAGTCAATGCCTCACCGACCGTGGTGGCCCCTGCCGGCAGCGGCACCTCGTGGTCGTAGTAGCGCAGCCGGTCACCATCGAGTCGCAGCTCGTGCGCCACGTCCTGCAGCGGCGCGCCGAGGATCGGCACGAGCACGCGGCCGTCCTGCGCCGCCCAGTCGACGTCGTACCAGCCGGCGTGCTCCCCGTCCCGGCCGTCGCGCAGGAGCCCCCACCACGACGCGTTCTGCGACTCGGGCTCGCTGACCGCACTGTGGTTGGGGACCACGTCGAGCACGATCTTCAAGCCGTGGGCGTGGACGGCGTCGACCAGCCGCGCGTGCGCAGGCTCGCCGCCGAGTTCGGCGGAAAGGCGGGTGTGGTCGACGACGTCGTAGCCGTGCGTGCTCCCCGGCGCCGCCTGCAGCCAGGGGGAGAAGTAGACGTGCGTGACGCCCAGCGCGGCGAGGTAGGGGACCACTGCGGCGGCATCTTCGAAACCGAAGGCGGGGGTGAGCTGGAGGCGGTATGTGCTCCCCGGTGCCTTGCCGCGCCGGCCTGGGTCAGGACGGTCCGTCGTCGTCACGGCCGGGTGCCTGCCCCGGGGCGTGCTCCCGGGAACCGTCGCCTGCCCGCTCGTCCGCACCGCCGGGCCGGTGGAGACGCGCGGAGGCAGAAGATCGTGCTCGGTCAGGCTCCTCTTCGGCGGCGCCTGTCGCCGCGGGCACGTGGGCGACCAGGCCGCGGGCTGGCCGGCCCCACTCAGACGATGCGCTTGAGCACGAGCAGCGACCGGGCCGCCACGGCCACCTTCTCGTCGGCCTTGGAGGAGCGGTCCTCGGCGTCACCGAGCATCGGCGCGTGCGTGTCGAGCGCGACGTGCCACCGCTCGCCGTACTCCTCGGGCGGGAGCACGAAGTCGAGATCCTCGTGGTAGGCGTTGAAGCAGAGCAGGAAGGAGACGTCCCACACCCGCTCCCCGCGCATGTCCGGCTCGTGGATCCCGCCGCCGTTGAGGAAGACGGTCAACGACTTCGCGAAGCCGCTCTCCCAGTCCTCGTCGGTCATGGGCTCACCGGACGGTCGCAACCACACGATGTCCTCGATTCCGGAGCCGCGGACCGGGTCGCCCTGGAAGTAGCGCCGACGCCGGAAGACCGGGTGCTCGCGTCGCAGCCGCGACGCGGCCGCGGTGAAATCGATGAGCGGGAACTCCTCGTCCGCGGTGTCCCAGTCGATCCACGACAGCGCGTTGTCCTGCGCATAGGTGTTGTTGTTGCCACCGGTCGTGCGCCCCAACTCGTCGCCGTGCAGCAGCATGGGCACTCCCTGGGACAAAAAGAGAGTGGCGATGAAGTTGCGCTTCTGCTGCTCGCGCAGGGCCACGATCTCGAGGTCGTCCGTCGGCCCCTCGACGCCCATGTTCCAGGAGCGGTTGTGGCTCTCGCCGTCGTTGCCGTCCTCGCCGTTCGCGTCGTTGTGCTTGCCGTTGTAGGAGACCAGGTCGTGCAGCGTGAAGCCGTCGTGCGCCGTCACGAAGTTGATGGAAGCGAAGGGGCGGCGGCCGTTGCCCTCGTAGAGATCGGAGGACCCCGTGAGCCGGGAGGCGAACTCGCCGATCCCCGCCTCCTCCCCGCGCCAGTAGTCGCGCACGGTGTCGCGGTACTTGCCGTTCCACTCCGTCCAGATGGCGGGGAAGTTGCCGACCTGATAACCGCCCTGGCCGACGTCCCACGGCTCCGCGATGAGCTTGACCTGCGACACGACCGGGTCCTGCTGGACGAGGTCGAAGAAGGCGGAGAGCCGGTCCACGTCGGAGAACTCGCGGGCCAGCGTCGACGCGAGGTCGAAGCGGAATCCGTCGACGTGCATCTCGGTCACCCAGTAGCGCAGCGAGTCCATGATGAGCTGCAGCGAGTGCGGGTGCCGGACGTTGAGGCTGTTGCCGGTCCCGGTGTAGTCCATGTAGTAGCGCTTGTCGTCCTCGACGAGCCGGTAGTAGGCGGCGTTGTCGATCCCCCGGAACGACAGGACGGGTCCCTTGTCGTTGCCCTCGGCCGTGTGGTTGTAGACGACGTCGAGGATCACCTCGATGCCGGCGGCGTGCAGCTCACGGACCATCGTCTTGAACTCCTGCACCTGCTGTCCGCGGGTGCCGAGCGAGCAGTAGTCGCCGTGTGGGGCGAGAAAGCCGATGGTGTTGTAGCCCCAGTAGTTGCGGAGCCCCTTTTCCACGAGGTAGTGGTCCTGCACGAACTGGTGCACGGGCATGAGCTCGATCGCCGTCACGCCGAGCCGGACCAGGTGGTCGATGGCGACCGGGTGGGCGAGCCCCGCGTAGGTGCCGCGGATGTCGGCCGGGATGCCCGGGTGCGTCTTGGTGAAGCCTTTGACGTGGGCCTCGTAGATCACCGTGTCGGTGTAGGCCGTTTTCGGCGGCCGGTCGCTCGCCCAGTCGAAGAAGGGGTTGACGACGACGGCCTTGACCATGTGTTGGCCTGAGTCGGCTTCGTTGACGGGCCCGTCCGGCCCGTCGGCGAAGGTGTAGGGGAACAGCGACTCGTCCCAGTCGATCTCGCCGTCGACCGCCTTCGCGTAGGGGTCCAGGAGCAGCTTGGCCGGGTTGCAGCGGTGCCCGTTGGCGGGGTCGTAGGGCCCGTGCACCCGCCAGCCGTAACGCTGGCCCGGCTGCACGCTCGGCAGGTAGACGTGCCAGTTCCACGCGTCGACCTCCCGCACCTCGACCTTGGTCTCGGCGCCGCCGTCGTCGAACAGGCAGAGCTCGACCCGCGTGGCGACCTCCGAGAAGAGGGAGAAGTTGGTGCCGCTTCCGTCGTACGTCGACCCGAGGGGGTAGGAGTGTCCGGGCCAAACCTGCACGCGCGCTCCAGTCGTCGGGGGTCGGACCCCGAGGGGCCCGCATCGGTCCGTCCCCCGGCCTGCCGCGGGTCACACCCGCGGCTCGCGCCGAGCTAGGCCGAGCTAGGCCGAGCCGAAGCGCCGACGAGCCGCCCGCAACGGGACGACCTTGCCGCTGGACGGCAGGAGGAGCTCCCGCAGCACCTCCGCCGGCACAGGCCGTGCGACGTGGTGGCCCTGGGCGGCGTCACAGCCGAGCGCGACCAACGCCTCCAGGTGACCGGCCGACTCGACGCCCTCCGCGACCACGCGGAGTCCCAGGCTGTGGCCCAGCTCCACGGTCGCCCGGACGAGGGCGGCGTCGGACTCCCGTTCGAGCATCCGGCTGACGAACTCCCGGTCGATCTTGAGTTCGTTCACCGCGATCGCCTGCAGGAACTTGAGCGACGAATAGCCGGTCCCGAAGTCGTCGACCGACAACTGCACTCCGAGCGTCCGCAGGCGGGCGAGCACGTCGTTGACGACTTCGAGCTCGCTCATGGCGACCGTCTCGGTGATCTCCAGGATGAGTTGCCTGGCGGGCAGCCCGTGCCGGGCGAGGACGACCGCCACGTCACCCGGCAGCTCCCGGTCGAGCAGGTTGCGCGCGGAGAGGTTCACGGCGACGGAGACCTCGCCGTCACCGAGGCCGAGCGCCTTCCACAGCGCCGCCTCGCGCACGGCGGCGTCGAGCACGGCCAGGGTGAACGGTCGGGCCAGTCCGCTGCGCTCGGCGACGGGGACGAAGTCGGCAGGCATGAGCAGGCCACGCGTCGGGTGCTGCCAGCGGGCGAGGGCCTCGACGCCGCGCACGGCTCCGGTGACGAGGTCCACCTGAGGTTGGTAGTGCAGGAGCAGCTCGTCGGCGAGGCCGGACCGCAGGTCCGCCGACAGGGCGAGCCGCTCGCGGGACTGCTCGTCACGGTCCGCCCGCCAGCGCCGGGACGATCCGGGAGAGGCCTTCGCGTCAGTCGTGGTCATCTCGGCCCGTTTGAGCACCAGCGCCAGCGTGGTGCCGTCGGCCGGCCCCACGGCATAGCCGACGGTCCCTTCGAGCGACAGGCGCAGGTCCTCGTGGTCGACCGGCTCGCTGATGCAGCGCTGGATGTCGTTCGCGATGCCCTCGACCGCCGCCTCGTCCGGGAGGTGGCGCACCAGGAGCGCGAAGGTGTCACCCTCCAGGCGGGCGGCGACGTCGCCTCGCCGTACCCGGTCGACGAGCACGCTGCCGAGGTGCTGGATGAGGCGGTCACCCGAGTCGTGCCCGAGGGTGTCGTTCACCTGCTTGAAGTGGTCCATGTCGAGGACGAGCAGCGCGAAGAGCTCGCCGGTCCGGCCGGCCGACTCCTCGAGCGCGCCGGCCAGCTCCATGAGGCCGGTCCGGTTCACCAGTCCCGTCAGCGTGTCGTGCCCGGCCTGCCAGGCCTTGAGCTCGGCCTCGGCGACCGCATCGGCGTAGAGCCGGGCGTTCAGCAGCGTCGAGGCGACGGTCCTCGCATAGGTCGCGAGTACCTGCAGCTCGCGCTCCCGCACGCTGACGTTGCCGCCCATCGTCACCCGCAGCAGACCGATTCCTCCGCCCGGGCCGGGCAGGGCCACTTCGACCTGGGTGTCCCCGCCGGCGGAGCGGGAGGGCACGGGCCGGCCGTCTCCGCGCGGGACGACCAGCGGCCCCGGCTCGATCGTGCTCTCCGCCAATCCGCGCAGGCCGCCCCGGTGGATGACGACCTGCGTCGGCGCGTCGTGCTGCCGCAGCACGAGCTCGACCCGGTCGCACCGGAGCAATGCCGCGGTCCGCGCCACGGCGCGCGGCACGATGTCGGCCTCCGACAGCGTCTTGAGCTCCCGGCCGGCGTCCTCGAGCTGGCGCCAGACGTCGGTCTCCTCCTGCTCGCGGAGCGTGGCCCGGTGGACCAGCCCGAGCAGGGCGGCAACGACCGGTACGGCGACGAGGGTGACCGGGCTGTGCCGGGCGACGGTGACGACCCCGAGGCCGAGCAGCACGTTCAGCCCGTAGACCTGCGCGTCCACGCGTGCCGCGGGCAGGACCACGTCGCGCAACGGCATGTCCTGCGCCGCCGCGACAACGGCACCCACGGCCAGGCTGGACCAGACCGCGGCGAGCAGCACCCCGGCGGCCAGCGCGACGGCGAAGGCGACCGAGGTCAGCCCGTGCCCGGTTGCGCCGCCCAGGCCGGCGACGCCGCCCGCGATGCCGGCGCTGACGGCGACGCTGCTGGCCTGGAAGGCCGACTTCTGTGCGCCTCTGCCCTCGGACAGCGCGGTGCCGAGGGCGGCCGCACACGCCAGGACGACGACCCACGCGGCGGGGACGAGACAGAGATCCACGACGAGCGCCGCGGCACCGAACGTCCACGTTTCACCGCTGTGCCCGATGCGCAGGGTCGTCACGGGCCGCTCGGCGGCCGCGGTGACGGCGAGCGCCAGCAGGAGCCGCCCGATCCAGTTCATCGACCAGGGCACCCCGGGCAGCACGAGCAGGGCGAGGGCCACGGCCGCGACCCCGGGCAGGCTCGTCAGGGCGACGGTGCGGGCCAACCGGCCCACCCGATCCCCGCGTGCGTACACGGCGCGACCACGCTCCCTTGTCGGCAGGAGACGCACCCCGACGACGGCCGCGTCGCGCAGGGCAGCGGCAGGGAAGAGACGCCGCAGGCGCACTATGGACCCATAACGGCCCCGTTGTCACACCTGGCGGCCGCGTCGGCAATCAGCGAAAGTTTTTCGGCGCGGGCGCTCAAGGTCTGCCGCCCGCCGCCGATGACATCAGTGACCGGTCCGCGTGAGGGCGGTTCGGTCACGCGTGCTCGGTCAGGTCCACTTCTTCATGACGACTACCTCCGTTCCCACTACGACGTGTGCCACCACGTCCTGGACTCCGCGCCAACGACGCCGTTCGACCGTGACGGTAGCGCCGTCATGCCCTTTCTGGGTGTCTCTCGTGTGAACGATGTGAACCGTGATGTCAGGCCCTCCGCGGGCACGACGGCGGGTCCATGCGCATCGTCGCGGAGCACAACGCTCGCCCTACGCGGGGCTTCCACCCGCCCGCAGCGCGTTTGGTTTGGCAGTATCCCGCCCGACGGTGACGGCGTCCGCCGCCAGGACAACGAGCCGCGGACCGGGGCGAGGGGTCTCCAGTGGGCGCTGGTCGGCACCGGGCCCCCGAGGTCGGCGTGCGCGCGGCGCTCGGGCGCCGGTCCTTCCGGCACCTGCTCGGCGCGCAGGTGCTGTCCTGCCTCGGCGACGAGCTGGCCAGGCTCGCCCTGGCGATCCTGGTCTTCCAGCGCTCCGGATCCCCGGCGTTGACCGCGCTCACCTACGCCGCGAGCGTCGTGCCGTGGCTGCTCCTCGGGCCGTTCCTGGCCACGCTGGGGGACCGGCTGCCGCGGCGCCCCGTGCTCGTCACCTGTGACCTCCTGCGGGCGGTGCTGGCGGTCGGGCTCGCGACCCGGGGGCTGTCGCTCCCCGTGCTCTTCGCCCTGTTGTTGCTCCTCACCGCGGCCGAGCCGCCCTTCGACGCGACGCGGGCGGCCCTGCTCGCCGACCTGCTCGTCGGCGACGCCTACGTGGCCGGCCAGGCGCTCATGCAGGCGGCGGTGTCGACGCTGGCCGTCGTCGGGTACGGCGCCGGCGGCCTGCTCGTCCTCGCCCTCGGTGCCCACGGGGCACTCCTGCTCGACGCCGTGTCCTTCCTCGGCAGCGCGCTCCTCCTGCTCACGGGCGTGCCCGGCACCCCGGCGCCGGCGGGGGCCGCCGGTCTGGCGACGCCGCGTCGCAGGACCGGGCTCGACGCCGTGCTCGGCGACCGGCGGGTCCGGTGGCTCGTCCTCCTCGCCGCGGCGACCGCCTTCTTCGACGTCGTACCCGTCGCACTGGTGGTGCCCTGGGCCGCTTCCCTGGGCGGCGGATCGGCCACGGCCGGGCTGCTCGCGGCCGCCGCACCACTGGGGGCGGCGGTCTCGGGCATCGTCGTGGCGAGGGTCCTCGACCAACGCCAGCGGCTCTGGGTGCTGCCCCGCCTCGCGTTCGTCTCCGTCGCGGTGCTCGCGCTGGCGCTGGCGCAGCCGTCCACCGCACCGGTGGCCGGGCTGCTGCTCGTCTCCGGCGCCGCCGCGGGGTATCAGGTCATCGCCAACCAGCTCTTCGTGCAGTCGGTGCCGGCGGAGCGCCGGGCGGCCGCCTTCGGGGTCGCCGGCAGTGCGCTGGTGGGGGCTCAGGGAGCGGCCCTGATCGTCGCGGGACTCGCCGCCGAGGTCCTCGCGCCGGCCCTGGTCGTCGGTATCGCTGGTGTGCTGGGCAGCGTGGCGGTGCTCGTGCTGTGGGCGCGTCGGCCCGATCTGGCACCGCTGCTCACCGGCCCTGTCGCGCGGCCTGCTGTGCCCGCGGCCCCGCGGCCACCCGTCGCTGTCCCCCCCGTCGCTGTCCCCCCCGTCGCTGTCCCCCCCGTCGTGCTGCTCCCGGACGACAGGGTGATCGACCTCGTCACCAAGGAGCGCTCCGGCGACCGCGTCCGCGCCTGAGGGCGGCTATCGGAGCGCGCGGAGGAAGAGCAGCGTCAGCTCCTGCGTGAGCGGACCCACGGGTTGACGCTGTGGCTCCGGCTCGGCGACCCAGTCGATGAGCAGCTCGTTGACCGCCCCGGCCAGCGCGAGCGCGGTGAGGCGACCGGCGCCTGCTCGGGTGCCGATCCTCGTCGCCTCCCGCTCGACGAACAGCGCGAAGGAGAGGAAGCCCGCCCGCCGCTGCTCCTCGAGCACCCCGGCGACGCGAACCTCCCGGTGCACGACCCGGGCCCGGCGCGGATCGGCGGTGACGAAGTCGACGTACGCCGACACCCCGGCGGGGACGCGCTGCTCCAGCACCTGCCCGGTCGCCTCGAGCGCGGCCGCGACCGCGGCGGTCGCATCGGTGAGCACGCGGCTGTAGACGGCGAGCAGGAGCGCCTCCCGGCTGGCGAACTCCTCGTAGAAGGAGCGGGTCGCCACCGCCGCCTCCGCGCAGAGCCGCTCGACGGAGGCACCGGCCCAGCCGGCCGTCCCGAAGAGCTC
>JAABUT010004349.1_pt1 | contig 11344 bp, 17 predicted proteins | sample 5559281 | NCBI WGS metagenome assembly JAABUT01 (sample SAMN10711880, study PRJNA513359) | rock metagenome | isolation source: Antarctica rocks | place: Antarctica: Victoria Land, Ricker Hills nord | collected 2016-01-04
AGTCTCTGCAAGGACCAGGGCCAGTCTTTAACGTGGGATGGGAGAAGGCGGCTCGGATGCCCAACTTGATCAACCTGCATGAAGATTTGGCCCGGGTGGCCCTGACGGGCGGCGACCTCGGTGACGTTCTAGGCGAGATCACTTGCGCCGCCCGGAAGGCCATACCGGCGCTGGATGCCGCGTCGATCACCCTGATCCGAGGGGAGAAGGCTTTCACCGCCGCCTACGACGGGCAGATAGCGTTGGACGCCGACGAGCTGCAATACGAGCGGGGTTACGGTCCGTGCATCGACGCCGGTCTGGGCGGGCAGGTCTTGACGATTGACGACATGGCGAGCGAGCAGCGGTGGCCCGACTACTGTCAGGCCGTCGTCGCAGGCGGCATCGGAAGCTCCTTGTCGATGCCGCTGCCGTTCCAGACCACGACCATCGGCGCCTTGAACGGTTACGCCCTCCGCGCCTACGCCTTCGGTGACGAGGACCGTACCCTCGCCGAGGAGGTGGCCGCGTGGATCGCCCTGGCGGTCGGTCACGCTGATATCGCCGCACAGACCAGCGATGAGCTATCGCACTTGAAGACGGCGATGAAGACCCGTGCGGTCATCGAGCAGGCCAAAGGCATCCTGGTGGAGCGGCACAAGATCACCGAGGAGATAGCCTTTACGGTGCTGGCCCGCGCCTCGCAGCAGACGAACGTCAAACTCCATGAGGTCGCCAGCGAGCTGGTTAGCACCGGCGTGCTCAGCGGCGCCCCTTAGCCGGTCCTGCACGCAAGTCCCTGGGTGTGCAGCGACCGCCCTACCGGGCCCCATCCTCGTCGAACACCCGCGACCTCCCCTAATCGGGTTCCCTGCCTGCCTCGTCCGAGGCGGCTCCCCCCCGGCCAGGGTCCCGGAAAGGTCGCGTGTTAGCAGGTCAGCAGGCATGTGAGGGCTCGTCCTGGATCGCGGGAGTGGTGTCGTAGGCCGGCGGCGATGCTGGTCCAGCCTGTCATCCGGAGCAGGCTGATTGCGGTGTCGCGCAGGGTGGCCATGATCTGTGGGGTGTGTGGCCGGTGCGGACTTGGGAGCGGTCTTCGTCGTAGGTGACATCGCGGACCCAGTGAAGCTTGTTCTCGATGCCCCAATGCGGTTGGACCCACCCGGCGAGGGTGGCCGGTGGCGCTTCCTGGTGGTCGACGGAGGTGATCACGTACACGAGCTCGACGGTCTTCTTGCCGGCTCGGGTCACGGTGCGCCGGATCTGGGCGATCTGGCGCGCGCCGGGGAACTGGACCCAGGCGGGGGCCTGCACGACCTTGATGGTGCGCCGGCTCGCCGGCCGTGCCCGGCCTGCAGGTGGCTGTGGCCGGGCCTTGCGGTCCAGGGCAAGGCCTTGCAGGCGGCGTACAGCGACGGCTGGTTGTTCTTGACGGTGAACACGTAGGCGCCGCCAGCCTCGATGATCACCTGCGCAGTGTCGGTCTGGGTGTGCATCGCATCCACGGTGACGACCGCACCGGTCAGGTCGAAACCAACGAGGAGGTTTCGTACGGCTGGGATTTCGTTGCTCTTTGCGGTGACCGCCAGCTGCCCGAGCACGGTCGAACTGCAGTGGTCGAGCGCCGCGACCAGGTGCGGCGCGGTACCGCCGCCGGTCCGGGCGCCGCGAACGGTCTTGCCGTCGATTCGCGGCGAACGAGCGGGCACCCCCCAGGACCGCGGTGACCGCGACCGCCAGCATCCCCGCCAGCGGGTAACGGACCCCGCGCCGGTCACGCGGGTCGGGCACCTGCGCGAGCAGGTCCACCAGTTCGGTAGCCCGCCCCAGCTGAGCAGCAGGCGCAGTGATCGGGGAAGATGCCATCGGCGGGTGTGGTCCTTGCTGAGACGGTGAGCGTGAGAACTCCCATCTCAGTCCCCTGGGCCACACCCGTCACATGCGCCACGCCGCTCACACCAGCACGAAGCCGCATGTCACAGCCCCACCGACCGACCTTTCCGGGACCCTGCCCCCCCGGCGCGGAGCGGCAGCCCACCTTGCTGGAGCTACCGCCCCTGGCCGAGGTCTCCGTCCGGACCGACCGGAAACCTCAGATGTTCCTGCTGTACCCGCTGGGCGGGGTACGCGAAACCCTCTCCGCGGGCAGGCCAACAGCACCCCCAGCGGAATCGGGGGGGTGTCCTTCCAGATGTCTAACGTCCTCCGGCACTCACCCGAAGGGCAGAGCGCTGGGCAGGCCGGTCGCCGGCCCACATTCGGCGCAGGGCCAGCTTGCCCGCCACCGACGCCGCGGGAGACTGTGACCGTAGGGGTTTACCGTTCATGCCGCCGTGGCCGAGCTGGTGGAGTTGCTTGGCGGTCGGTACGAGGGTGCTTCGGCCCCTGAGGTCAAGGGATCCGTCCACCAGGTGTCGTCGGTGCGGCCGGACTCGGCGTGCCGACGCAAGACGCTGGAGAGTCGCCCGTCGCCCTCGGTCCGGTCGGCAGGAAGTGGACCTCGAGGCCGGCGAGTGCCTCGGTGAGTTGGTCCAAGTTGTCGTCGGGTTCGGTGTTGACGATGGCTGGGCCGGTCATCGTGAACCGGCTCCCGCGCCACGACCCGGGCGGATCACCGAGGCCACCGAGCCCGGCAACATGCAGCGACGGGGGAGCGATTACCGGGTAGACGTTGCCGTCGGAGTACACCTGAACCAGCGCGCCTCCGCCTCGCTTGTTCGACCGGACAGCGTCGTCGAGGACTCCGCGAACGACCGCGACCCGAGTCACCGGAGCGATTCGAGTCCGGCTGATTCTTCAGCGCGTATCCGCAGCAACGGAACTCGGCCGACCGGGCCAGGTTCGCCAGTGAGCGGACATCCTCAACGCCGTAAATCCCACACTCGCACCCCGTAGCGGGCGGCTTGTGCGCCGCGTCCTTGACACAGTCGGCCGTCAATGTCAGACCGGTCTGCGCCTTCTGCTCGGGAGCACGCAATGGGCCGGAGGGCGCGTAGTACGGGCCCAGGGGACCCCATGGCGTCATGTACTGCAGGCGCCACACCGTGAGCCCGCCCGCGGCCTCCGACACGCGCACTGCGCGCGGATGCTGGGCAGCCGCGCGCCGCTTCTGCCGTTTCTGCCGTTTCACGACGGCTCGGGTCTGATGGTTCACGACGGCCCCCTGGGGGCAGGGTGGCGGGTGGTGGCCAAGGCGACCCGGGCCCTGCGTTCCTGCCAAGCGAGCCACCCTTGATAGCCCACATCCGTCTCCGCGGTCTCGCGGATGCCACGCACCGTGTACCCCGCCTTCCTCACTTCGGCGGCCCAGCGGTGGCGCCGCCCTGACTCCTCGACGCTGCGCGGGTCGTCCCCGAAGAAGGGAAACACGCCCTTCGCGATGCCGTAGAACAGCTCCGGCGGGATACCGGCGTCGGTGGCTGTTGGCGCCGCACGGCGCCTCACTGTGCCACCCTCCGGGCCGCGTAGGCGCCGCGGGCGCCACCGCGCCGCTGCGGACGGGTCAGGTCGTCCTCGTCACCCACCGGCAGGCGCATAGACGCCAAGAGGCGGGTCAAGACGATGGACTGCTGGCGTGCCTCGACGATTGCCGGGTGCGGCGCCCGATCACCCTTGCCGTTGGTCACGACCGCGGGCGACCCGGCGGCGATCTCCGCCAGCTCGTCCAACCGGTCAGCGCACCGGCACGCCTGGAGCAGCAGCAGCTGCTCCCACGCGTCGATCTCCCACCCGCCGAGCACGGACGTCCACAGCCGTGCGCCGGCAACCTTCAACCCTTCCGGGGGCGGGGGCGGCCCGTCCTCGGCGGAGTCAGGCACGGCGGCCAGATCCGGTTTCGTCACCGCGTTCCTTCCTTGTGGTGGTCAGCCTCGCGCGCGCGCGAGGAACGTTTCAGGGGCCAACCACCGCGAGATGTAGAACGAGCCGGTGCGCTTGGGGGTGGTGGGTAGGGGTCTGGCCCGTGGGTCACCGTGCGGCATGTGCGGCGGTGGCCTTGGCCAGGGCGTCTGCGGCGGCGTCGCGGGCTTGGCGTCGGGTCTCGGTCTGCTTGGCGACGGCGTCGGCTAGTTGGGTGCGGGCGCGGGCTCGGACCTCGTCGGCGGTCAGCATGGGCATCTCGCGGGCGAGCGCGGTGGCGAGGACGTCGTGGGTTGCGGGCGTTGGTGTGGGCACGGCTGCGGCGTCGGCGTTGGCGAGGTTCGCCTTGGCTTGGCCGATGTCGTGCAGTTGCTTGACGGGGTTCCAGATGCTGTCAACGAGGCGCCGGTCTGAGGATCCGAGCTTGGTGGCTTGCGCCATGCCGGCCAGAACGCGGCCGTCCTCATAGGAGATGTGGTGCGGCTCAGCGGGTAAGCGCTGCAGCCAGCCCAAGTCGGCCGCGTTGAGCTGTGCGGCCAGGTTGGGCGTGGGGTTGTCGCCGGGGTGCACGTAGGACTGCATGCTGCCTTCTGCGGGCTGGGCCACGAGGTGGTCGAGCAGGTCCCGTTGGGCGGCTTCCTCAGCGTTCCGCGGGGTCTGTAGCCGCTGCTGATGAAACATCACCTTCCCGCGGTGTATCCCGGTTCGCGGCGTGGTGGTCAGGTGGAGGACGTCTTGGGAGCTGAGCATTTAGCTTGCCTCCTGGCGAAGGATCGTCATGTAGTCGGTGAGTTCGTCGGTGTGCACTCGGGCGGCGGTGCCGATCCGGACCCGACGCAACAGGCCGGAGGCGATGAGGCGTTTGACCTGCCGCTGCGAGACCGACAGGCGAGCGGCGGCCTCGGCGTAGGTGAGGAGTCGCGGGGTCACATCGTCACTGTCGGCGTTTGACAAGGACTCGTCCAATGTCGTCCCCGCTGGTCCCCGCCTGGCACCAGCGAGGGCCGTGACGAAGTCGGAAAGCTCGGAATCGTGGGGCAGTCCGTCGGCTTTGCGTTGCCGCTGCCACATGACGGCCGCCCCGATCAGGGTGTCGGTCAGTCGCGGCGTGAGGACGCCGAAGAACGGGAGAGCGGCGCCGACGCGGTTACTCGGTGGCTGGTCACGGCGTGGCATCGGGTCGCCCCTCGTCGGGGCCGTCGGAACTCGGTCGGTCGGGACCGAGGATCGCCGCATGGCACAGGCCGCGGCTTACGAGCTGCTGCGCGAGCTGCTGCGTGCTGGGTGGGCGCTCGTCCGGCAGGAGCAGGGGTGCGGGGACGCGGGGACGCGGGCGGCGGTTACGGCGCGGCATCAGGCTGTCCATCGGCTGTCGTCGACCCGGCCCGAGGTGAGGGTCTCGCCGGCGGTCACGACGCGGTGGAGGAGGTCGTCAGGGTCGGCGAGGAAGTACCCTCCGTGGTCGTGGCGGGGACAGTGAGCGACGCGGTGGCCAAGGTACTCGGCGACTCGGGTGCGGTCGGTGCCGCCGCCGTGGGTGTGGGTTCGCAGGCAGTGCGGGCATTGCACGATGAGGAGCCAGACCATGCCACCGTGGTCGCCGCGGACCTGGTGGACGGCGACCACGGGCGCGTTCGGACGGTGGTCACTGGTCCTCCTCCTTCATGCGCTTTTCACCCGCCGGCGAAGAGCGGCCGGCGGCGCTCACGCAAGCCCGCCTACTGGTAATGGGTTGGTGGGACCCGTGGGGACGGTTGCTTTCTGGGCACTCTCCCGGTTGCTTTCTCCGAGAAAGGACCCGTCACCACGGTTGCTTTCCGATGGGATTACGAGGCGGTACTCGGCGTTCTGACCCCGGTATCCCTTGCGAACCTTGACCGCGTACCCGAGGCCGACGAGCTTCCTGAACGTCGCGTCCACCGTCGAGTTCTGGGTGGCGCCCGACTGGACTTTCAGCCCGCACTCGATCGCCAGCCGGATCGATCCGGGGTAGACGTTGGTCCCGTCAGAGTCGGCATAGTCCGAGGAGCGCCAGGCGATGGCTCGCTCGGCGGTGGACAGCTCGGTGAGGTAGGCGATCCGGTCGCGCCAGGTGTAGAGGAAGGGTCGCCTAGCCATGCGCCACCGCCGGCAGCGTGGCCTCATAGCAGCCGTCCGAGCGCAGTGTCAGGGCACCGATGGAGACGAGCTTCTCGATAGTCGCGTCGACCTCCGAGACGTCGACGCCGCACTCGGCGGCCAGCCGGTCCACCGGGATGACGGCGCGGGAACGGTCGAACCAGATGGTTACCGTCCGGTGGAAGACGCTCACGCGGCCGCCTCCTCGGGCCGGGTCGTGCTCGGCACGTATGCGGGTGCTCGCCGCTCGGCGTAGTGAGTGGCGTACCCGCTGAGGGACAGAGCAGCCATCACGTCGGCGACTCGCTCTTGGCGGAGCCACCACCCGCCGTGCATGTTGGTGCGCAGGGCGGGGATGCGGCGGTCCCGGAACCAGCCGCCGACGTGGCCGCGAACGAGCGCGTACCGCTCGCCGGGGACCGCGTAGATGTAGACGGCGTTCACTCGACACCATCACTGACGGCGACCTTGGCCTTGAGAAGGTTGTTGATTCGGTTGAGTCCCCGGATTTGCATGGAGAGGTCACCTGTGAGGCGGGTGGCCTCTTCCTTTGTCACGGACGCGTCGAGCGCGGTGACGTTGTCGAACGCGATGACCGCACCGGACAGCGTGGTGACGAGCGCCTCGACCATCTGGAGGTGCTTGCGTCGACCGACAGAAGTGTCACCACCGAGCGGGAGCGCCGCGTCACCAGCGAGGGCCTGGCGGGCCTTCCATAGCTTCTTCGAGATCCGGGTGAGGTCGCCGCACCGGGCGAGCTCGGCTCGGTGGGTCGGGAACCGGTCGTCGGCCGCGAGCCGGGTGAGCCGGTCGACGTCCCTCTCCGTTTGGTAGAGCGCGTCGACCCAGGCCGCCGGCAATGGACGGCGCCTCGGCTGCGGCCGCGGCCGAGGCTCGGGCCGGGTGTAGGTCTTGCCGTCGAGGGTGTCGACCTTGGACGCGAGGCCAGGTGATGCACGATGCATCACCTGGCCGATATCCCGGACGACGGTCGATTGGTCGGCGCCGACGACCGAGGCGATGGCCCTCGACGACATCCCGGTCTTCGCGAGCGCGAAGCTGGCGAAGCGGCGGTCGTCCCGGGTGAGTTCGGCCAGTAGGCCGGCAAACTCCGTCGAGACGTAGTGGCCCCACGACCTGAACCCGAGCGCGAGGTGGTCGTCGCTCTCCTTGGCCTCAGCGATCAGGACCAGGACCTTCTCGCGGTTCTCCACCATGGCGCCGAGGAGGAGCTTGATCCGCTGACGACGCCCATCCGCAAGGCCCGAGTCCCCCCGCGCCAGGGCAGTCATTCGCCCCGCCGCCGGTCACCTCGGAAGGCGGCAACCCAGCGTGCGATTGTGTCGGGGTCGCTGCACGCGATGGTGAGGCTTCCGAGGTGTCGACCGTTGTCTCGGAGGTACTCCACCGCCATGACGGGGACGTGCTGCCGAGCCTTGACGGTGATCGTCACGTGCATGCCGGCCGGCGCGTAGGAGATCTCCTCGATGAGCCGGTCGACACGGTGGTTATCCGCGATGGACCACGGCTCGCGGCTCGAGGCGTTGACGAAGACGATGCCGTCCACTCGAGGCCTGCCGGTGGTCGGTTCTCGAAGGGATGGATTTGAGGTAATCTGGTTTCCTAGCAAGGGTTTTCCTCTCCCGTGGGCGGGATGGTCGAAGCGTCGGATCCCGTTGGGGGGTTCGACGCTTCGGTGTCTGGAGGGTCGCCCTGCCGTCGCAGGCCAGCAGGTGAGAAGGAGTCATGGCGCACACCGCGGTCAGCGGGCGGCGTCGAACTTGGCGTTGATGAACGCCTCGAGGTCGGACTTGCGAAACATCCGGCGCTTGCCGATCCGGGCAGATGGCGGTGCAGATGACCGCATCACCCAGTGGCGCAACGTGGCGAGCGGGACGTGCAGGAAAGCTGCCGCTTCCTCAGTCGTCATCAGGTCCATGGGGACCTCCCTTCGTTCGTTGTGGTGTCCATTGGCGCGCGCCCGGTTGCGTTCCCTCACACAGGTGGTTCCCTCCCGCCAACCTGCGGGTCTCCGTGTGGTGTTCGCCGCCCCGCCGAGGTTGAGTGTTCGGGGCGGTGTATCTGAGCCGTACGCGCTTTGCAGTTGTCAAAGTTGGTGTGTGCTGTCAACGTACATCAATAAGAGACTCCCGTCAAGTATCACCGAATAGTGCTGACAGTGGACCACTAGACCCGCTAGGGTCTGGCACATGGGAACGGGTCGCCTCTCGATGTCACCTCTGGGCCGCCGGGTGCCCTTGGGTCAGGACATCTATGCGCCATCGGAGATCCGGCACACCTACACCGACATGGGCGACGGCCTACCCGACGTCGCTCTGAGCCTCGGGCTCGAGGGCAGGCGCTACGTCGTGACATCGCTGACGTTCGACCGGGCGCGCGACGGCGGCCTGCCCATCACCAGTGAACTGATCCGCCGAATCCCTGTGCAGCGGATGGTGAACGAAGCCGTCGGCTGGGCCGTTGAACTGTGGATGGACGGAAAGATCCGCGAGGTCGTCATGCCTGAAGAGCTGAGGGCCAGCTTGGTCAACCAGGGGCCGACAGACGAAACGCTGACGTGGGTCGCGCGGATCTACATCATGGCCGAGGCCGCGGGGTTGAAGCCTGCTCAGAGCGTCAAGGAATCCCTGAAGATCCCCATCTCGACAGCGGGCTACTGGATTCGGCGCGCCAAGGACAGGGGCTTCATGGAGCTCCCACTTGTGACGACTGCCGAGCCACTGTCCGAAGTTGAGCAGCGGGCATACCTCCAGGGCATTCGGGATCGCCACGCGCGGGAGCAGGCAGAGGCTCTGACCGGCGAACGGGACAAGCCAAGGAGGTCGCGCCGTGGCTAGCGGTGTCACCCGCCGTGGCGAGTCCTGGCGAGCGCGCTACCGCGACCCGGAGACTGGTCGGCAGATCCAGGCAACCTTCAAGCGGCAGGTCGACGCCCAGCGGTGGCTGCGGGACCAGCTCGGCACCCTCGACACGGGCCGCTGGGTCGACCCTCGCGCCGGCCGGGTCACGCTTGAGGCGTTCTATGCCCACTGGTCACAGCGGCAGGTGTGGACGAGCGGCACACACAAGGCGATGTCCCTCGCGGTCCGCAGCTCGACGTTCCGGAGCATCGAATTGCGGAAGATCCGCCCGACCCACGTCGAGGCCTGGGTGAAGTCCATGAGCGTGGCGTCACCCGAGCGAGCCAAGCCGTTGATGCCCGGCACGATCAAGACGCGGTTCGTCAACGTCCGGACGGTGCTGCGGGCTGCGATCCGTGATGGCCTCATCGCCACAGACCCCACGGAGGGGGTCAGGCTGCCCCGTCAGCGCAAACGCGAGGCCGCCATGTCCATTCCATCGCCCTCAGACGTTGGGGCGCTCCTGGGCGCTTCCGACGAGCGGTTCGTGGCGTTCGTCGCGGTGTGCGCGTTCGCCGGTCTGCGGCTTGGCGAGGCGGCGGCGCTACAGGTCGAGGACGTCGACTTCCTACGCCGCCAACTCCACGTTCGTCGGCAGGTCCAGCGAGCCGAGGGCGGCAAGGTCGAGATCGGCCCGCCCAAGTACGGCAGCGAGCGCACAGTGCCCCTGCCCGACGAGCTGCTGACGATCCTCGCGGCGCACGTCAAACTCGGCCACCGAGGCGTGTGGCTGTTTCAAGGCGCTGGCGACACTCCCCCGCATCAGAACACCGTTGGCTACTGGTGGCGCAAGACGTTGGCAAACGCAGGTCTCGCGGGCATCCGCCTGCATGACACCCGCCACTTCTACGCCTCTGGGCTGATCGCGGCCGGGTGCGACGTCGTCACAGTCCAGAAGGCCCTCGGCCACGCGAGGGCGACGACGACCCTGGACACCTACTCGCACTTGTGGCCCTCGGCCGAGGACACCACGCGCAAGGCGGCGTCGACACTGGCCGGGGAAGTCCTCGGTTCTGGTGCGGGCACTGAGCGGGCAAGAGGGGGTGGTTGAGCCTGTGACCAGAGGGTTTACACGTTGAAGCGGAACTCGACGACGTCGCCGTCGGCCATGACGTACTCCTTGCCCTCGATGCGCACCCGCCCCGCCGCCTTGGCCGCGTTCATCGAGCCGGCGCTGACCAGGTCGTCGAAGGACACCACCTCGGCCTTGATGAAGCCGCGCTGGAAGTCGGTGTGGATGACCCCGGCCGCCTGCGGCGCGGTCCAGCCCTGCCCGATGGTCCACGCCCGCGACTCCTTGGGCCCCGCGGTCAGGTAGGTCTGCAGCCCCAGCGTGTGGAACCCCACCCGCGCCAGTTGGTCGAGACCCGACTCCTCCGCCCCCACCGACTGCAGCAGCTCCAAGGCCTCCTCATCGTCGAGCTCGGCGAGGTCGGACTCGAGCTTCGCGTCGAGGAAGACCGGGTCGGCCGGAGCGACGAGCTCCCGCAGCCGCGTCTTGAGGGCGTCGTCACCCAGCTGGCCCTCAGAGAGGTTGAAGACGTAGATGAACGGCTTGGTCGTCAGCAGGGACAGCGAGCGCGCCTCGGCGAGGTCGACCCCAGCCGCCGACCCAGCGGCATACAGGGTGTCGCCCTTCTCGAGCACCGCCTGCGCCGCAACCGCGTTGTCGAGGGCGGCGCGCCGGTCCTTGGTCACCCGCGCCTCCTTCTCCAGCCGGGGAACCGCCTTCTCAAGTGTCTGAAGGTCGGCCAGGATGAGCTCGGTGTTGATGGTCTCGATGTCACCCTCCGGCGACACCTTGCCCTCGACGTGCACGACGTCATCGTCCTCGAACACCCGGATGACCTGGCAGATCGCGTCGGCCTCACGGATGTTGGCGAGGAACTTGTTCCCCAGCCCCTCCCCCTCCGACGCGCCGCGCACGATGCCGGCGATGTCGACGAACGACACCGTCGCCGGCACCGTCTTGTCGCTCAAGAACAGCTCGGAGAGCACCCCAAGCCGGGCGTCCGGGAGTGGCACCACCCCGACGTTGGGCTCGATCGTGGCGAACGGGTAGTTCGCCGCGAGCACGTTGTTCTTGGTCAGGGCGTTGAAGAGGGTGGACTTGCCGACGTTGGGCAGTCCGACGATGCCGATGGTGAGGGCCACGGGGACAAGAGTCTAGTTCGGTCGAACAGGCGGCCCGGACGTCGCGGTCAGGGCAGCGTCCAGGTCCAGCCCGGTTGCCAGACGAACGGCAAGGAGACCGCTGTCGCGAGGGGTATGCCGTCGAGCAGGTGTTCCAGGGCCCACCGGTTCGCCGAGTGCCCGATCGCGAGCACCCGCTCGCCGTCGCGCTCCCGGCGAAGGGTCGCCAACAGGTCCCGAGTGGTGTCCACCACGTCGAGATGACGCTGGTCTGCGGTGAACATGACGGCATACCCGCCGTCCCGCCGCCGATGCCCGAGCTCGACCGCTTGCGC
>JAABUT010004350.1_pt1 | contig 11343 bp, 9 predicted proteins | sample 5559281 | NCBI WGS metagenome assembly JAABUT01 (sample SAMN10711880, study PRJNA513359) | rock metagenome | isolation source: Antarctica rocks | place: Antarctica: Victoria Land, Ricker Hills nord | collected 2016-01-04
GCTGATGCTCGCGCGCATCGATGGCTCCTCACCCGTCGAGTACCTGACCACAGATGGCGACCGGAGAACCGTCCGGGACTTCGCCACCGCAAACCTGATCCGACCCCAGTCGTCGACGGCCGCCGTTCTGGACCGGTGGGCAACGAACCGAACATCGCCTGCGCTCTGACGCCCGGGCTCCGACCAGACCTTCCCATCACTAGAGGTGGACGATGAGCACGAGTTTCATTGATCGCAACTTCGCTTTGCTGAGCACGCGCCGATCGGCGGAGGAAGTCGAGTTGACCGTGCGCGAGGTGGAGATTCCCCGCCCGGACCAACCGAACGACATTATCGTCCAAATGCTGGCCGCGCCGATCAACCCCTCCGACATCGGGACGATGCTCGGCACAGCCGACCCCACTACCGCACGGCGCGCAGAAGCAGACGCGGGGGACACCTTCGCAGCACGGACAGTGCTGCAGGTGCCAGTCGGCGCTGACCTCGATCCGGCCATGCTGGGAGTGAGCCGCCCCATCGGCTTGGAAGGGTCCGGCCGGGTTGTTGCTGCCGGAGCCGGCCCGCACGCCCAGGCTCTGCTCGGCCGGGTGGTGAGCCTGATGGGTGCGGGCACCTACGCCCGGTACGTTAAGGTCCGCGCCCGGGACAGCGTCCCGCTGAGCCAGGAGACCTCGGCCGCACAGGGGGCCGCGGCCCTCATCAACCCCCTGACCGTCCTCGGCATGGTCCAGACGATGCGGCAGGAAGGGTTCACCGCTCTGGTTCACACCGCCGCCGCATCCAACCTCGGCCAGATGCTGCAACGGCTCTGCCTGATCGAGGGCATCGACCTGGTGAACATCGTGCGGCGGCCCGGCCAGGTCGAGCTGCTGCGCTCACTCGGCGCGAAATATGTGCTGGACTCGTCCTCCCCGGACTTCTTCGACGAGCTGGTCGACGCACTGCACGCCACGGGGGCCACCCTGGCCTTCGACGCCACCGGCGGGCCACAGGCCGGACGCATCCTGTTGGCCATGGAGCAAGCGGCCGTGCGCGGCGGCGCCCGCTTCCCCTATGGGTCACGGTATGGGACGACCACAGCCAAGAAGGTCTACCTGTACGGCGGTCTGGACCCGACCCCCGTACAGGTCGACCGCCGCTTCGGGATGGCATGGTCGATCGGCGGCTGGCTGGTGTTCTCCTTCCTCGAACAGATCGGACCCGAACGGGCCGCTCAGCTCAAGAGTCGCGCCGTCGATGAGATCCCCACGACCTTCGCCAGCGGCTACGCCCGCACCATCTCGATGGCCGACATCCTCGATCCCGACCTCCTACGAGCCGTCAGCCGACGCGCTACCGGAGAGAAGTACCTTCTCGACCTCACAGCAACCCTGGAGTACCCCGCGACATGAGCGTCGTCATCTGCCGGCCCGCGCTGCTGTGACCAGGAATCGGGCAGCGGTGACACGGCGATCGTCCGTGCCAGGTCCCTTTGCTGCATCCTCCGCCACGAGCGCCGTGGAACAGCGTCGCCGACGTGGCCAGCGCCGCGCCAGTTGTCAGGCCCTCGACGAAACCCAGATGCACGTACGCCGTGAGGCGCAGCTTGTTTTGAGTAAGCCCGCTGACCTGGACTGATGCAGGACTGGCTCGTTCTGCCGGCGTACGCCTGTCCAAAAGGGGTGCCAAGTAGCGCGAGCAAATGGTGCCAATTAAATTCGAGGATTCACAGGCAAGGGGCAATCCAGATGAGCACAACGTCCGACATCTTTCTCGTCGACGCGGTCCGCACTCCGTTCGGACGCGCCGGAACAAAAGGCCTGTACGCCGGCACCCGGGCCGATGACCTGGCGTCGGCGGTGATCGCCGGATTGCTGGAGCGCAACCCCGGCGTACCGGCCGACCGCATCGACGACGTAGCGATCGCCGCGACGACGCAGCAGGGCGATCAAGGGCTGACGCTGGGCCGTACCGGTGGCATCCTCGCCGGGCTGCCGGTCTCGGTGCCGGGGTTCGCCGTCGAGCGCATGTGCGCCGGCGCATTGACTGCTGTGGCCGGGGTGGCGGGATCCATCGGCATCGGCATGTACGACCTGGCATTGGCTGGCGGTGTGGAACATATGGGTCGCCATCCGCTAGGCGCCCCTGAGGATCCGAACCCTCGCTGGCGTCGTGAACGCCTCCTGGACGACGACGCCTTCAGCATGGGCGCCACCGCGGAGCGTCTGCACGACCGGTTCCCGCACCTGACCAGGCAGCGCGCGGACCGGTACGGCCTGCAGTCACAGCACAAGACGGAAGCGGCCTACGTGGCCGGCCATATCCAACCCGACCTTGTTCCGATCGCCGTTCGCGACGGCGAGGGGGCTTGGGGTCTAGCGACCGAGGACGAGGGCAGGCGCCCCCAGACGACGATGGAAGGGCTCGCCGGACTTCGGACGCCGTTCCGCCCCCACGGCAGGGTCACCGCCGGAACATCGTCACCACTCACCGACGGCGCCACCATGGCGCTGATGGCCGGCGGCCCCGCGATCGAGGACTTCGGGCTGACCCCGAAGATGCGGCTCGTGTCTTACGCGTTCAGCGGAGTCGAACCAGAGGTCATGGGTCTGGGTCCTATCCCTTCGACCGAGAAGGCGCTGCGCAAAGCAGGTTTGGGCATCACCGACATCGGTCTGTTCGAACTCAACGAGGCATTCGCGGTGCAGGTACTGGCACTGCTCGACCACTTCGGCATCGACGATGACGACCCAAGGGTCAATCAGTGGGGCGGAGCGATCGCGGTAGGCCACCCGCTCGCCGCCACTGCGGTCCGGCTCATGATCCAGCTCGCTGCCCAATTCGCGCTGCAACCCAAGGTCCGCTACGGCATCACCGCGATGTGCGTCGGTCTCGGGCAAGGCGCCACTGCCGTCTGGGAGAACCCGCAGCACACCACCGCAACACCGTCGACCAAGCCGATCGCATGACACCCGCCCTGGATAGTTCCTTAAAGCCTTACACCGACGAGGAAGTTCCGCTGCGACCGACCGTCCGCGACCTGCGGCTGTCCTCAGGACGACGTCTGGCTCTGATCACCCTGGTCGGCGACGGGCGCCGGCCGACGACCATGGGCGCCGCCGGCCTGGCGAAGCTGGCGGGGGTTTTGGAAACCCTGTCCCGCCGGGCCGCCGCCGGCGACCTTGATGCCGTCGGCGTGGTGGGCCACGACCGAGCTTTCGCGGCCGGAGCCGACCTCCGACAGCTTCGACGCCTGTCGCCGGACGCCGCCTTGCAGATCGGCCGACTTGGCCACCGGGTTCTCTCCCGGCTGGGAACCCTAGGCGTGCCCAGTTTTGCCTTCCTTACAGGGCTGGCTCTGGGCGGCGGACTGGAACTGGCCCTGCACTGCACCTACCGGACCGCCGCGCTCGACGCCGGCCCGATCGGGCTCCCCGAGGTGTCCCTGGGCCTCATCCCGGGTTGGGGTGGAACGTATCTGCTGCCGCAGCTCACCGGCATCGACACCGCAATCGAGGTGATCGTCCGCCACCCACTGCGCCGCGGCCGTACCCTCACCGCGCTGCAAGCGCACCAAGTCGGCATCATCGACCGGGTATGGCCGCGAGTGCGGTTCCTGGAGGACAGCCTAATATGGGCCGACGGCATCCTGACCGGGCGACTCCCTGCACCGGTCCGGATCCAGCGCAACCTCGAGCCGGCCCTCTGGTCCGACACTATTGCTGCGGCCCGGAACGCTCTGGGCAACCGCTCGGAAAGCGGACTGCAGTCACCATGGGTCGCCCTCAACCTGCTCGAGCAAGCCGCGACCGGGCAGCCAGCCGAGGCGTTCACGCGCGAGGACGAGGCCCTAGCGGCGCTCATCTGCTCGGACGAGTTTGCAGCATCGAGCTACGTGTTGAATCTGACACGCAGCCGCCCGATCCGGGACGACCCTGGTATCCCCGGTCGACCGGTCCACCGCGTCGGCATCATCGGCGCCGGCCTGATGGCCACCCAATTCGCGCTGTTGTTCGTCCGCGCGTTGCGGGTACCGGTGATCCTGACCGACGTCGACCAGGAGCGCGTCCACCGCTGTGTGACCGCTGTTCACGACAGGATCGGCGAGCTGCTTGACAACCAGGCCATCACTCGGGATGAAGCGAACCGGTTCCGCAGTCTGATATCTGGCACTACCGACCGGTCCGAGTTCGCCGGCTGCGACTTGGTCATCGAGGCGGTCTTCGAAGATCTGGCGGTTAAGCGCAGCGTCCTCGCCGCGGTGGAGCCTCAGCTGGCTGACGACGCGATCCTTGCCACCAACACCTCTTCGCTGTCCGTGGCAGACATCGGCTCCGTCCTTCGCCGCCCCGCGCGGCTCGTTGGATTCCACTTCTTCAATCCGGTCGCGGTGATGCCGCTGATCGAAGTGGTGCACACTCGGGAGACCGACGCACCGACCGTGGCGACAGCTGTGCAGATCGCTCGAGCGCTGGGCAAAACTCCAGTCCGCACTGCCGATGCGCCCGGGTTCGTGGTGAACCGGCTGCTCGCTATCGTGATGGGTGAGGCAGTGCACTCTCTGGATGCCGGCACCCCAGTGGCCGACGTTGAGCAGGCGCTGGCTCCGCTAGCTATGCCCATGGGGCCGTTCCAGCTGATGCAGCTCATCGGGTGGAGGGTGTCCGCCCACATGCTGGACACGATGGTTTCGGCTTTTCCCGACCGGTTCCACACGTCGGCCAACTTGCATCGGCTTGCGGACACCGGCGCCGCCCTAACCATCGTGCAGGGCCGGGTCACCGGGTGGGATGCGACCGCAGCCGCCGCACTGACCCTGGGCAGCACACCCGTTCCCGATGACCAGTTACTCCGCCGCACTCAGGACGGCCTCACCCGCGAGGTCTCCATCATGCTCGCGGAACAAGTCGTCGAGTCAGTAGAGGATGTTGATCTCTGCCTGATCCTCGGCGCCGGGTGGCCCCGCCACCACGGCGGTCTCACGCCGTGGCTCGATGCGACCGGCAGCACGAACAGGCTGCTGGGAGACACATTTCACCATCCGCCCGTCGCTGGCGCGCGGCTGCCGGCGCTCTCTGCGATCGGAACCTCATGACCAAAGCCCTCACCGCCACCCCGACCGGCGACGTGACTCTGCCGGACCACTACGCCGTGTTCGCTGACCTGCCTGAAGCCGACCGCAGGATCTGGGCTCGCACCCGCCACTACGCCGCCCAGGTGCGTCCCCGCATGACCGATGCCTGGGATCGCGCTGAGTACCCCACCGAGGTGGTGCCCGAACTGGGCAAACTCGACCTGTTGACCGACGGCGTCAAGCATCCTGACCTTCCGGTGATGTCGCCGCTGGCAGCGGGGCTGGTCAATATGGAAGCTTCCCGTGCAGACGGCTCCCTCGGCACTGTCATTGCTGTGCAAGCCGGGCTGGCCCTGCGGACGCTGGTCCGGTGCGGCAACGCCGAACAGCACGCACGGTGGCTCCAGCCGGTCGCCCGTGGCGAGGTGCTCGCCGCGTTCGCCCTCACCGAACCCGATCATGGCTCAGACTCGGTCGCCTTGGAAACCGCGGCTCGCCGCATCGGCACCGGGTGGCGGATCACCGGAGCCAAACGGTGGATCGGCAACGGCGCCTCCGGCGGAATTTCTTTTGTCTGGGCGCGGGTGGACGACGCCGGCGCCGTCGACCACGAAGCTGTCCGTTGCTTCCTGGTGGAGCAGGACACCGCCGGCTATCGCGGCACCGTCATCACCGGTAAAGGGTCGGTACGGGCTATCCACCAAGCCGACATCGAACTGGACGTGCAGGTCCCAGGCAGCGCGCTGCTGCCCGGCGCCCGTACATTGAAAGACGCTGCAGCCGTCCTGCTCGCCACCCGTGCCGGGGTCGCATGGTCAGCTCTTGGACACGCCACCGCCTGCTACGAAACCGCCGCCCTCTACACGGCCCAGCGCCGCCAGTTCGGTCGCTCTATCGCCGGGTTCCAGCTGGTGCAAGAACGGCTCGCCCGAATGTTGACCGACCTGACCTCCATGCAGCTGCACTGCTTGCGGATCGCGGCTCTGGACGACGCGGGGACACTACGCCCGACCCAAGCGTCGATGGCCAAGTTCCACAACACCCGCACCGCCCGCCAAATCGCCGCCACAGCGCGGGACATGATGGGCGGCAATGGCATCCTGCTCGAGCACGGCGTCATCCAGCACCAGGCCGACATCGAGGCCATCCACACTTATGAAGGTACGGAGTCGGTTCAGGCCCTGCTGCTGGGCCGAGACATCACCGGTATCAGCGCGTTCACCGGTTAGAACCTCGACGCCTTATCCTGTGAATCATCAAATTACATGGCTCTCCTGCTCCTTCCGTGATTTGAATCCGAACGCTATGCGGGTGATAAGGCGAATCTTGGTGTTGACCGATTCGGTGCGGCCGTTGGACAGTCCGTGCTCGATCGCGGCCAGGATCGACTGGGTGTGCGCGACGATGGATTTCTGTAGGTTGACGAACGCGGGAATTCGGCATCGGCGTGCGCAGCTGATCCAGCGGTCCAATGCCTCACGTGCTTGATCAAGGGGCATCTGGAAGATCAGCCGAAGGCCCTCCTTCAGCTGGTAGGCGCGGTACAGGCGTGGATCGGTCACGGCGATCCACTCAAGCTCGCGCTGTTTCTCGGTGAGGTTCTCCGGGTTCTTCCACAACGTGTACCGCGCACGGGTGAACTCTTCGGCGCGTTCGGTGGCCGGTCGTGGCGGAGCATCGGCCGGCGGTCGTCCCAGTCCACGTTTCTCGGTCGCCTTGGCCAGCTTGCGGGCTTCATTCCATGCCTGCCGTCGTACCAGATCCAGGGCTTCGGTGGCCCACCGCACGACGTGGAACCGATCAGCGCAACGAACAGCGTGGGGACAGTTCTTGGCCACCACGGTAGAGATGAAATCGGCTCCATCGGCTGACACGTGGGTGATCTCGGTGCAGCGTTGCGGCCCCAGAAGATCGAGGAAGCTTTGCAGGGTCGCCTTGTCATGTCCCGGCGCGGCCCAGACCAGGCGTCCGCTGTCGTGGTCAATAACGACCGTCAAATAGCGGTGCCCACGCTGGTCGGAGATCTCGTCGATCCCTAGCCGCCGCAGGTCGGCGAACCGGTCGTGCAGTGCATCGGTGTCGGCCCACACCCGGGCGACGACCGACCCAACGGTCCGCCACGCGATCCGCATCAACTGGCCGCGCCGCCAGCCAGGCCCAGAATTGTCGGAAGAACAACGGCGGCTTTCAATTTGCCGTTCAGGTAGCCGTCATGAGCTGCGCCCCAGGCCATCGCGCAGAGCATCACCGCCAACGATCCGCCAGTGCCCACAGCGCCAGCAGGCTCAATCCCGCGAGTGTTGAGGTTGCTCCGAGGACGCTCCAGCCGACCAGGATGAACCGCGGCTTCGGGCCGGCGAAGTCGACTATGCCCGCCTGCACCAGACCTAGATACGCACTCGAGAGTGCGAGGAGACCAGTGGCTAGCCACACCGTAAAGGTGGACCAGCTCTTGAGCGGATGTCGGCTTCTACCGCCAGCACGTCAGTCTTCGCTGGGCGTGGACGTGCGGATCGTCGCAACCGGCCGCGGTCAAGCCGGGCGCAAACCGCGAGTGGTCTCAGGCGATCTCGTCTGCGCCGCCGACGTTGAGCCAGGTTGACCTGGCGTCTCTGGCCACCTAAGGTGCGATATCGGAGGCGATATCGCGATGTCGGACGGAGCAGCAGTCCTCTTGCGCAAGGCATTACAGTCGCTGCAGCCCGCGGAGCGTGATGAGCTGCTCAACGCCGTGCTGCTGGGCCAGCTCAGCAGAACGGGCCCGCTGTGGCCGAGCGGTGTGATCCCGCCCGTCCCGCTGATCGCTGATGTCGATCGGGACCGACTCGCCGCCTGGCTGGGGTCAGATGACCACGTGCCCACGGGGCGGGGTGCACTCAAAGTGCTGCCCGTGCGCCTGCCCGAGACCGACTACGAGCGATTGAGAAAGTTCTGCCAGGTGAACGGGTTCAGCATGGCGGTCGTCATCCGAACCTTGCTAGAACGCTTTCTCGACGACCACCCCAGCGGCGACGAGCAAGCGTGAATAGCCCACAACAGTGGCGTGACCGGCTGGTCGATGCCTTGGTCGCGGCCGGCCACATCTGCGACGCGGCAGTCGAGTCCGCCTTCCGGGCGGTGCCCCGCGAGCAGTTCCTTACCGGTATCCCCGCGGCGCAGGCCTATCGCGACGAGGCGGTCGTGACCGGGTGGGACAGCGACGGACGACCGCTCAGTTCCTCCTCGCAGCCCTCCATCATGGCCGCGATGCTCGAGCAACTTGCCGTTCAGCCCGGTGATCGGGTCCTCGAGGTCGGCGCCGGCACCGGCTACAACGCGGCGCTGCTGGCCCACCTAGCCGGGGCCAGCGGTCACGTGGTGTGCATCGACATCGATGAGCACATCGCACGGCAGGCGCGAGCCAATCTTGATCGGGCCGGCTGGTCGACGGTCGAGGTCATCCATGCCGACGGCGTGGCCGGGTGGGCGTCGGGAGCGCCGTATGACCGGATCATTCTCACCGCCAGTGCTCGTGACCTTGCCCCGGCCTGGCTGGCCCAACTGACCCGCACCGGTCGATTGGTACTGCCACTGTCGCTGCGCGGTATGCAGCGGTCGGTGGCCTTCATCCGGGACGGCGAACACCTGACCAGCCACTCGATCCGGAACTGCGGATTTATGCCGTTGCGCGGGGCGCTCGCCGGCCCGGACGGGTCGCAGCCGTTGGGCCGAACAGGCACATTTGTCATGCACCAAGGCAGTCACAGCATCAACCCGGGCGCGCTACAGGCAGCCCTTGAGCAACCTGGCCCGACGATCACCCTGGACATCGCGGTCACCGATGCTCAGATCATGGGCGAGCTGGGTCTGTGGATCGTCCTGCACGAGCCACACGCCGCCCTGTTCACCGCGGTTGGCTCCGCCGCCGATGCCGGCGCCCTGCCCGTATCGCGGCGGCTCACCGGTATGACTATCGCGCTCGCCGTCCTGGGCGACCGCTCATTCGCCGCCCTCGTCCGATCTGAATCGGCGGTCGCCGAGAACCCCACACCTATGATTCAGCAGTTCGGGCCGGACGCGGCGGAGCCCACCGCCCGGCTATCAGCACAGCTACACACCTGGAACCGCCACAGACCGGCGGGAACTCAAGACCTGACCATCCGCGCCTACCCGAAGCCGACGACCGGACCCACCGCGCCAGCGGGCGCCCTCATCGAACTACCGCACACCACGCTCGCTCTCGAATGGACCACAGGACCTGACCAGTGAGGCAGCGCCCGTTGATGGATCCCCGGTGTCACTTGTCGAATTACTTGGCGGGTTCTGTTCTAATTAGGTGGCGGGTTCTGTTCGGATTATCTGGCGGTGACCGCAGCCTTGAGTCGCATCACTGCAGGTGGGGGCCGCCGACCGACGTTGAGCCTTCGAACAGAGGGTCGATCATCCCGCCAGATAGCGTGAACAGAACCCGCCAGATAATTCGAACAGTCACAGCGATGCGGCACTGCAGCTTCGGGCCACCGCGGTCAACCTGCGGCAACTCACCGCCCAAGGACTGGCCCCGAGTACCACCGGATGGGCGCTGACCGGCTGAACCAGCCCGGGCACCCCCATCCGGGGCGACTGGCGCGCCCTGAGCACCCACCACGAGCCCCCGCACCGGGCAGAAACCCGAGGTCCGCCAACAGGCGACCGCCGAACCGAAGCCTGCTCAGCCACTCTCACCGCCTCAACGGGCGCACCCCACCCCCGGAAACCCGCGTAGTTCAGCAGTCTCCTAGTGCGTGACATGGAGTCGGGCGTAGCCGATCTGCGGGGCGCCAGGCGGGGGCTATCGCGATCCGCTATGGCGGGTAACGGTGGAGCTCACGGCGTTCGAGCTGCTCATCGAACACCCCCTTCAGATTCCTTCAGATAGCGGATTCTCATCCACGCCCTATCCGGGATCAAGCTGATCGCTGCGGTGGCCACGCGGTCCTTGCGTGCTCACGGGTTATCAACTGACGAACGAGCCGAGCATCGACTGATCACCGCGCAGGTCCTGGCCGCTCAGCCTTTGACCGCCCCGCTGGACAGTCCGCCGATGTAGAAACGTTGCAGCGCAATGTAGAGGATCACGCAGGGGACCATCGCGATCACCGAACCGGCGATCAGGTAGCCGTAGTTGAGGTTCCCGTAGGTGCCGCTCTGGATGTTCAGCAACGCCACCGGCAGGGTGAAGAGGTTGGTGTCGGTCAGAAAGGTCAATGCCCCGAGGAATTCCGTCCAGGACGCCAGGAAGGCGAACAGGATCGTGGTCGCGACTCCGGGCAGGATGAGCGGCCGCAGGACGAGCAGCAGGGTCTTGATCGGGCCGCAACCGTCGATGAAGGCGGACTCCTCGAGTTCCGGTGGCAGTGAGGCGAAACTGTTGCGCATCACGAACACCCCGAACGGCAGGTTGAACGTCGTGTAGAAGAGGATCAGTCCGATCCGGCTGTCGGTCAGGTGCACAGCGTTCAATTCCAGGAACAGCGGGGTCAGCACGGCCTGGAACGGCACCATCAACGTCAGGATGATCAGACCGAAGACCAGTCCGGAACCGGGGAACTTGAATTTCGCGAATCCGTAGCCGGCGAGGGTCGAGAGGACGGCGACGAGCACACCCGTTCCGACGGAGACGACCAGGCTGTTTCCGACGTACCGCCAGAGGTGGATCTGGCCGGAGAACAGGTCCGAGTAGTTCGACGTCGTGAGGTCGGTGAAATCGCTCCATGCCGGCGCGGCCGTGATGCTCGAAGCAGGTTGCAGGGAACGCAGGATCGCCCAGAGCAGCGGGACCAGAAAAATGATGCTGATCAGCAGGCCTGCAGCCCAGTAGAAGAACGTGCCGGTTCGACGTGGCGTTCCGGCCGGCCGGAACGTCGGGGTCAGGGTCTGGGTGGCCATCAGTCCTCATCTCTGAGCGCGAAGAACTGCAGGGCGCTGATCACGCCGACCACCACAACCAGGATGAGCGAGAGCGTGGTGGCCGCACCGAGATGCAGTTCGACGAAGGCGCGCTCGTAGATCCACATGACGACCGTCGTCGTACTGGTCCCGGGGCCGCCCTGGGTCAGGATGTAGAACTGGTTGAACGCCAGGAACGACCCGATGACCGACAGGATCAGCGTGAGCGCAATGGTCCTGCGCAGCAGTGGGAGGGTCACGCGGAGCTCCTTCGCCCACCAGCCTGCCCCGTCCAGATCGGCGGATTCATACACTTCATGCGGTATCGCCTGCATCCCGGCCATCAGCAGCATCATGGTGAGTCCGGAGGCGGCCCAGATCAC
>JAABUT010004351.1_pt1 | contig 11334 bp, 10 predicted proteins | sample 5559281 | NCBI WGS metagenome assembly JAABUT01 (sample SAMN10711880, study PRJNA513359) | rock metagenome | isolation source: Antarctica rocks | place: Antarctica: Victoria Land, Ricker Hills nord | collected 2016-01-04
CGGGGGCGGCGGTCAGGCCGGCAACATCGGCATCGGTTTCGCGATCCCGGTCGACGTCGCCGCGCCGATCGCGCAGCAGCTGATCAACAATCCGGACCACAAGGCGTCCCACCCCTACATCGGGGTGACGACCAAGCAGAGCACCGACCCGGTCGGCGCCCGCATCGTCGCCGGCGATGCCGGGTCGGCGGTGCGGCCGGGGAGCCCGGCATCGTCGGCGGGGCTGCGCGAGGGAGACGTCATCACCAGGCTCGGCGACACCGCGGTCACCGACGCGACGGAGCTCGTCGCGGCCGTGCGCAAGCAGAGGGTCGGCGACACCGTCGCCCTGACGGTGGTCCGCAACGGCAAGGAGCAGAAGGTCTCCGTCACCTTGGCGGACAACCCGACGGTCAAATAGGCGGCCCCGACCTAGGCTTGCGGCGTGTTCGGACTAGGCCCCGGTGAGCTGGCGCTCATCATCATCGCCGGGCTGGTCATCTTCGGTCCGGAGCGGCTGCCCCAGGTCGCGCAGGAGGCCGGCCGGGTGCTCCGCCAGCTCCGCCGGATGGCCGACGACGTCCGCAACGACATCACCGAGGAGCTCGGCCCCGAGCTCGCGGACCTCAAGCTGTCGGACTTCTCGCCGCGCGGGCTCGTGCACAAGCACCTGCTCGACCCGGCGCTCGACGAGATCGACGATGCTCGCGCGGCCGCCCGCGAGGCAGGGCAGACCGCGTCGTTCCCGGGTGCCCCGGCCCCGGCGCCGGTGGCGCTGACCAAGCAGTCACCGGCGGGTGACCCGGCCGCCGCGCCGTCGTCCACGCCGTACGACGCTGACGCGACCTGAGCCTGCTGTCAGGCCCGGCCGGCGGGGCTGAGGCCGAGGGAGCGTCCCAGCAGCCCGCGCGGGCGGCCCGCGAGCGTCTCCGCGACCCCCCGCAGGGCCTTCGCCGCCTCGGAGTCGGGGTCGGTCAGCACCAGGGGCATCCCGGCGTCGCCGCCCTCGCGCAGCCGGACGTCCAGCGGGATCGACCCCAGCAGGGGGACGTCGTGGCCGAGCGTGCGGGAGAGGCCCTCCGCGACCGCGGCCCCACCGCCGGAGCCGAAGAGGTCGAGCAGCGACCCGTCGGGCATGCGCATCGCGCCCATGTTTTCCACCACGCCGACGACGTCCTGGTGCGTCTGCGTGGCGATCGACCCGGCGCGCTCGGCGACCTCCCTGGCGGCGAGCTGCGGCGTCGTCACCACGAGGATCTCCGAGCTCGGGACGAGCTGGGCGAGGCTGATCGCGATGTCCCCGGTGCCGGGCGGCAGGTCCATGAGCAGCACGTCGAGGTCGCCCCAGAAGACGTCGGACAGGAACTGGTTGAGGGCCCGGTGCAGCATCGGGCCCCGCCAGACGACGGGAGCGTTGTCCCGGGTGAACATGGCGATCGAGATCACCGAGACGCCGTGCGCCTGCGGAGGCATGATCATCTGCTCCACCTGGGTGGGACGGCCGTGCGCCCCCAGCATCCGCGGGACCGAGAAGCCGTAGATGTCGGCGTCCAGAACGCCGACCCGCACCCCGGCCTGGGCCATCGCGACCGCCAGGTTGACCGTGACGGTGGACTTGCCGACCCCGCCCTTGCCGCTCGCGACGGCGTAGACCCGGGTCAGCGAGGACGGCGACGCGAAGGGGATGTCGCGCACCGGGCGGTCGCCGCGCAGCCGCGTCGCCAGCTCGCGACGCTGCTCCTCGCCCATCACGTCGAGCCCCACGGCGACGCTCGTCACGCCGGCGACCCGCTCGACGGCGTCGGTGACCGTGCGGGTGATCGTGTCGCGCATCGGGCAGCCGGAGACGGTCAGCCACACCTCGATGCGGACCGCACCGGCGGCTCCCACCTCGCGCGACTTGATCATCCCCAGCTCGACGAGCGGCTTCTTGATCTCGGGGTCGAGCACGGTGGCGAGGGCGGCGTCGACCGCCGCGGCGAGGTCGGGGGAGGTCACCGGACCAGGCTACGGTCGGACCCTGGCGTCGTACTGTCGAAGCATGGTGGCCTCGCTCTCCCCGCCGCGCGCGCCGACGGCGCCGCAGCTGCGCGCCTGGCGCGGCTTCCTGCGGGCGCACGACGCGGTCACCCGGGTGCTCGAGGCGGAGCTCGAGCGCGAGCACGACCTGCCGCTGGCGAGCTACGACGTGTTGGTGCAACTGTCGGAGGCGGGGCCGGCGGGGCTGCGGATGAGCGACCTGGCGGGAGCGGTCCTGCTGTCGCGGTCCGGGCTCACGCGCCTGGTCGACCGGCTCGAGCGGGAGGGGCTGGTGCAGCGGCGCTCCTGCCCCAGCGACGCCAGGGGGACCCTCGCGGCGCTCACCGCCGCAGGCCGGGCGCGGCTCGACGGGGCGTCACCCGCGCACATGCGCGGGGTGTCCGAGCACTTCGCCGCGCGCTTCGACGACGCCGAGATCGCCGTGCTGACCACGCTCCTGGAGCGCCTGGCCGGGCCCGAGCGTGCCAACGTGGGCGGCTGCGGGGGATAGTCATGCGTTTCGCCCAAGTGGATGTGTTCACGGATCGCGCAGGGAACCCGCTTGCACCGACGGGGACGGGTTCACGCCACCCACAGCGACGGCGAGATCTGGGTCGGCGGCGATACCGTCATCGGCGTCACCGGAGAGGTCGACTTCGCCGCCACCTGACGGGGGACCACGGCCTGACCGGCGACTGAGCACGCCCCGGGCGCCGCCAGCGCGGCGGGCGGGCTCCCTGCTCGGGGACCACGCGCTGCTTACTCCGGTTCTGCCCGTGGGTGCGGGCAGAACCGGAGTAAGCCAGCGCGGCATCGCCTGCCTCACCGCAGCAGGGATGGTCAGCCGTCGCCGCCATGGTGACTGCTTCGGTCGGCCTTCGGGGTCGCGTGCCGCCGCTTGTCGGAGGCGACGGCGTGCCGACCTCCGCGGCGGTGGCCCGTGGCGTGCTGGTGCTCGCCGCGGGGGTGCTCGGAGGCGAGCGCTGGCGCGGCGGTCGCGAGACGAGGTCGCAGTGGAGAGGGAGGCGTCGGCCCGGTGGCCGACCGCTTGGTGGCCGGTCAGGCCGCCACGCCCACCAGCACGAGCAGCCGGCGGGTCAGCTCCTCGGGGTCCGCCGGCTTGGTGAGCCAGTCGTCGGCACCGGCCGTCCGCGCCTCCATCTCCGTCTTGCTGTCCCCCTGCGCGGTGAACAGCAGCAGCGGGACGGTGGCCGTGCGGGGGTCCTCGCGCAGGAGGCGGACCATCTCCACGCCGGGCAGGTCGGGCAGCGCGAGGTCCAGGACGACGCCGTCGTAGGACTCCAGGGACAGCGAGCGCAACGCCTCGTCGCCCGTGAGCGCCCCGTCGACGACGACGCGCTCCCCGAGGGTCGAGGCGAGGAAGTCGCGGACGGAGGGGTCGGCGTCGACGACGAGCACCCGGGGCAGCGACGCGTGTCCGTGGCCGTGTCCGGCCGCGTCCTCCGTGATCGCCGCGAAGAGCGTCTCCGCCTTTTCGTGCCGGCACCACGGGCAGACCCGCCAGTCGGGCTCGAGGCTCTTGCCACAGTCCGTGCAGTGCCCGCGCTCGGCCTCGGTGGCGCACCGGGGGCAGCACACCATGTCCTCAGCCAGGCGGAAGCCGCAGGCCGAGCAGCGTGCGACACCCTCGTGGCTGTCGACCTGCGTGGTGCGCAGCACCTCCTCGAAGGTGGTCTCGCCGCGCAGGGCCTTGGTGATCCCGGAGACCCGCATGGTCACGAGGCCGGCGCTGCGGGCGGCCGCCGCGAGCGCGCGCTCCTGCGGGTTGCTGAGCAGCACCTGTCGCAACGCGGCAGTGATGGGCAGGACCTCATAAATGCCGAGGCGGCCGCGATAGCCGGTGCCGCCGCAGTGCCCGCAGCCCTTGCCGCGGCGTGGGGTCGCGCCCTCGAGGTCACGCTCGCTGAGCCCGAGGAGCTGCAGGGTCCGCGGTGACGGCGTGTAGGGAGACGAGCAGTCCTCGCACGGCTTGCGCACCAGCCGCTGGCCGATGACGAGGGTCAACGACGAGCCGACGAGGAAGGGCTCCACGCCGATGTCGATGAGCCGGGTCACGGCGGCGACCGCATCGTTGGTGTGCAGCGTCGACAGCACGAGGTGGCCGGTCATGGAGGCCTCGAGGGCCAGCCCGGCGGTTTCGGAGTCCCGGATCTCGCCCACGAGGACGACGTCGGGGTCCTGGCGCAGGATCGAGCGCAGGCCGAGCGCGAAGGTGAGCCCCGACTTCACGTTGATCTGCACCTGGACGACGCCGGGCACCGCGATCTCGACGGGGTCCTCGAGCGTGACGATGTTGCGGTCGGGGGTGCGGATCTGGTTTATGCCGGCATAGAGCGTGCTGGTCTTGCCCGAGCCGGTGGGGCCGGTGATGAGGATGAGCCCCTGCGGCTGGTTGAGGGCGACGAGCAGCTCCTCCAGCTGGGCGTCCTCCATCCCGATGTCCTTGAGGCTCTTGAGGTCGCTCGCACGGGAAAGCAGGCGGATGACGACCTTCTCGCCGTACAGGCTCGGCAGCGTTGACACGCGTGCGTCGAGCGCCTGACCGTCGACGGTGAGACGGGCCCGGCCGTCCTGCGGGCGGCGCCGCTCGGCGATGTCGAGCCCGCTGATGATTTTCAGCCGGCTGACGATCGCGGAGGCGGCGCTTTTCGGCACCGTCATGACGTCGCGGAGCAGCCCGTCGACCCGGAAGCGCACGCGGAGCTCGCTCTGCTGCGGCTCCACGTGCACGTCGGAGGCCCGCTGGTGGACGGCGTCGGCGAGCAGCACGTCGACGAGCCGGACGATGGGGGCGTCGGCGTTGTCGGGGGAGCCGTCGTCGAGGTCCTCGAGGGCCGACGGCTCGCTGTCCAGGGAGTTGACGACGTCCTCGGCGTCCTCGGTGAGGCTCCACGTGCGGCCGATCTGCTGGCGCAGCTCGCTGTCCGCCGCGACGACCACGTTGATCTCGGCGCTGCGGGTGTAGAGCCGGACGTCGTCCAGCGCGACGATGTTGGTGGGGTCGGCCATCGCGACGGTGAGCGCGACGCCGCCGGCGCGGTCCTCCCGGCTGACGACGAGGACGCCGTGCCGCTCGCTCACGGCCTTCGGCACCAGGCGGGCGATGTCCGTCGGGATCTGCATGCGCGAGAGGTCGACCAGCGGCAGCCCGAGAGCGCCGGCGAGGGCTTGCGCCACCTGCCGCTCGCTGGCGAGCCCCTTGTCGACCACGAGCCGCCCGAGGCGGGGGCGCTTCTTGGCGTCGAGGAACTGCGACTGCTCCGCGAGCAGCAGCTGCAGCTGCGGCTCGTCGATGATCCCCTGCTCGACGAGCACCTCACCGATGCGTCGCCGCGCGAGGCCACCCTTGGTGCTACGGATGAGCCCCACGCTGTTCATGCCGGCGCGGATCATGCCGCTCGCCGCCGTCGGGGCGCCAGCGCTCAGCATGCCGCTGCCCGGCGGGGCGACAGCGGTCACCTCACCGGACGACGCGGGCGTCGTGGTCGTCACCCTCGCCCTATCGGCCGACAGCAGGCTCCTCTACAGCCCCTGTCGGATCCCGTCCCGGGCCGGCCGGTGCGCCGGCTGGCGGCCCCGCGGCGTAGGGGTCGCCGCTCGGCTCGTCCGGTCGCTGGGGCTCGCTCACCAGCGGCGAGCCCTCGCTGTCACGGAGCGCCTCGGCGCGCTTGCGCTTGGACTTGCCCTTGCGGCCGGAGCCGGCGGGCGCGCCCCCCCGCGGCTGGGCCGGGAGGTCACCGAGCAGCTCCCGCAGCTCCGAGCGCAGGAAGTCCCGCGTGACGACCTCGCCGATCGCCAGGCGCACCTCGGCGAGCTCGCGCGCGAGGAACTCCGTGTCCTCGAGGTTGCGCCCCGCCTGGTCCCTGTCCTCCACCAGGTTGGCCCGGTCGCGGTCGTCCTGGCGGTTCTGCGCGAGCAGGATCAGCGGCGCGGCGTAGGCGGCCTGCAGGCTCAGCACGAGGGTCAGGAAGATGAAGGGGAAGGCGTCGAAGTGCAGCGGCCCCGGCAGCGCCACGTTCCAGAGGATCCAGAGGATCACGATCACGGTCTGGATGACCAGGTAGCGCGCCGTACCGAGATAGCGGGCGATCACCTCCGCCACCCGGCCGAAGGCGTCGGAATCGTAGGAGGGCCGCAGCTGCCGACGCGGCGCCCCCGGCTGGTCCAGGCGCAGCCGGTCGTCGCGGCGGCGGGGCGTCAGGCGGACGGCCATCAGGGCCCCCGCCAGTCGTCCGGCAGCAGGTGGTCGAGCACGTCGTCCACGGTGACCGCGCCCAGCAGGCGCCCGGCTTCGTCGACGACGGGGGCGGCAATAAGGTTGTAGCTCGCCAGGTGGTTGCTCACCGCGCCGAGAGGGGCGTCGGGGGCCAGCGGGGCCAGGTCACTGTCGGAGACAGCGGAGACGAGCGCGCCGGGTGGTTCACGTAGGAGCCGCTGGAAGTGGGCCGTGCCGAGATAGCGGCCCGTCGGGGTCTCCGTCGGGGGGCGTACGACGTAGACCTGCGCGGCGAGGCTCGGCGGCAGCTCGCGCTGGCGAATGCGGGCCAGCGCCTCGGCGACCGTGGCGTTGGGCGGCAGGACGACGGGCTCGTTGGTCATCAGGCCGCCGGCGGTGTCCTGCGCGTAGGCCATCAGGCGCCGCACCGGCTCGGCCTCGTCGGGCTCCATCAGGTCGAGCAGCCGGGCGGCCTGGTCGACGGGGAGCTCCGACAGCAGGTCGGCGGCGTCGTCCGGCGCCATCTCCTCGAGCACGTCCGCGGCCCGCTCGTCGGCCAGGCCGCCGAGCAGCTCCACCTGGTCGTCCTCGGGCAGCTCCTCCAGCACGTCGGCGAGCCGCTCGTCGTCCAGCGCCGCGGCGACCTCGCTGCGCCGCTTGCCGGGCAGGTCGCGCAGGACGCTGGCGAGGTCGCTGGGGTTGAGCCGCTCGAAGGCGGCGAGGAGGTTGGCCGCGCCCTGGCGGCCGGGCGCGAGGCTGAAGCCGCTGACCTCGTCCCACTCGAGCACCTCGACGCGGCTGCGCCGCCGACCTTCGCGCACGGCGACTTTCGTGAGCAGCCAGTCGCCCGTGCGGGTGGCCTCGAAGCCCACGTCCACCACCGTCACGGGGGCCTCGTCGGCGCAGCGGGAGACGTGCCGGTCCAGCAGCTCCGTCAGCGCGAGGACCTCGCCGGGGCGCTGCTCGAAGACCCGCAGCGACAACGTCGCCGTACCGAGCACGACGGTGCCCGACTCGACACCCCGCACCCGCCCCATCGGCACGAAGATGCGCCGCCGCGACACCTCGACCACGAGGCCGAGCACCCTGGGAGGTTGACCGGGCAGGCGCAGCGCGACCACCACGTCCCGCACCCGGCCGACGACCTCGCCCACGGGGTCGAAGACGGGCAGGCCCGTCAGGCGGGCCGCGAAGACCCTGGAGGGCGCGGTGGTCACGGCCTCGAAGGCTAGCCGCGGGTAGCGTCGCCCGGGCGCTCCGCCTCCCCTGCCCGGCCGGAGCCGTGGGGAGGGTGCGTGCGTCGCGTCCTGCCGGTCGCTGTCGCCACCGCTGCCGCTGTCGTGCTCGCGGCGTGTACGGCGGGCGGGGCGGGCGAGGGGGGCGGCCGGCCGGCACCGGTGGCCGGGCTGGGGGTCACCAGCAATGGAGAGGACGGACACTCGCCGCGGCGGGTCCTCGACGACGCGCGGGGGGCGCTGTTGGCGACGCCCGGCGTGCATGCCGTCGGCAGCCTGGACGTCGCCGGCCGGTCGCTGACCGTCGACCTGGTGCTGGCCTCCGACGGCAGCCTGAGCGGGTTGCTGAGCGCGGGGTCCGCTCGGGTGCAGGTGGTGCGCGACGGGGGACGCGTGCAGGTGCGCGGGGCGCGGGAGCTAGCCGTGGCGATGGGCGTGCCCGCCGGGGCGGCCGCGGCCGCGGGGGATCGCTACGTCGCCGCGGCGCCCGGCGGGCCCGTCGACGGGCTGGCGCTGCCGGCGCTGGCCGACCAGCTGCTGCGCACCGAGGTCGACCCTGTCCCGGGGCTCGGGAGCGGCGACGTCGACGGCGCCAGCGCGGTCATCGTGCGGGTGGGCGCGGGCCGGGTGTGGGTGGCCGCGACGGGCCGGCCGTGGCCGCTGCGCCTGGCCGGGGTCCCGGGCGTTCCCGGCGTCCTCGAGCTCAGCGAACACGAGACGCCGCCCAGCCCAGCCACACTGCCCAGCACGACCCCGACCAGCACGACCCCGACCGACCTGACGCCGACCGACCTGACGCCGACCGACCTGACGCCGACCGACCTGACGCCGACCGACCTGACGCCGACCAGCACGACCACGACCAGCACGACGCAGCCCCCCTGACGGCTTGCCCGTCGTACCCCACCCATCCGCCCGCTGCGAGGAGATCCCCGTGTCCGTGCTCGACCAGTTCCGCCTCGATGGCAAGGTCGCCGTCGTCACCGGTGCCTCCTCCGGCCTCGGGGTGCAGTTCGCCCAGGCCCTCGCGGAGGCCGGCGCCGACGTCGTGCTCGGCGCCCGCCGGGAGGACCGGCTGCCCGCGACCGCCGCGCTCGTGGAGGCGGCGGGCCGCACAGCGGTCTCCGTGCGCACCGACGTCACCGACCCGGACGCGTGCACGGCGCTGGTGCAGGCCGGCGTCGACGCCTTCGGCCACGTCGACGTCCTCGTCAACAACGCGGGGCTCGGCACCGCGCGGCCCGCCACCCGGGAGACGCCGGAGCAGTTCCGCGAGGTGCTCGACGTGAACCTCATGGGCACCTATTGGATGGCGCAGGCCTTCGGCCGGGTTGCCCCCGCCGGATCGAGCGTGATCAACATCTCGAGCGTGCTGGGGTTCCGGCCGTTCGTGCTGCCACAGGCCGCGTACGCCGCCAGCAAGTCGGCCGTCATCGGGCTGACCCGCGATCTCGCCAACCAGTGGACCGGCCGCAAGGGCATCCGGGTCAACGCGATCGCGCCGGGCTTCTTCGAGTCGGAGATGAGCGGCGAGATGGACGCGTCGATCATGGAGTCCGTCGCGGCCTTCGCCCCCGCGGGGCGCATCGGGGCGACCGGCGAGCTGAACGGCGCGCTGATCTTCCTCGCGAGCCCGGCCTCCTCCTATGTCACCGGCATCACGGTGGTCGTCGACGGCGGCATGGTCATGCCGTGATGGCCACGTGACGCCGGTGAACGTGCGCGAGCCGGCGACGGTGCGCGAGCCCGAGGTGCCCCGCCGACCTGGCGCGCTGCAGCGCCCGCCGGGGGGCGACCTGCTGCTGATGGGCGTTGCGCTCACGGCGGTCAGCACCAGCGGCCCGCTGATCGCCGCGTGCGCCGCGCCGAGCCTGGCCATCGCCTTCTGGCGCAACGCGATGGCCTCCGGCGTGCTGCTGCCGGTGGCCATGCTGCGCTCCCGCACCGAACTACGGCTCCTGCCCACCCGTGCCGGCCGCCCCGCGCTGCTGGCGGGGTTGCTGTTGGCCCTGCACTTCGGCACGTGGATCCCGAGCGTCGCCTTCACCAGCGTCGCGAGCGCGACGGCGTTGGTGGCCACCCAGCCCGTGTGGGCGGCGCTGCTGGCGCGGCTCGCGGGGGAGCGGATCCCCCGCGCCGCCTGGGCCGGCATCTCACTCGCCGTCGCCGGGGCCGCGCTCGTCACCGGCGTGGACGTGACGCTGTCGGGCCGGGCGCTCGTCGGCGACCTCTTGGCCGTCGTCGGGGGCGGCTTCGCCGCGGCGTACATGTCCATGGGGTCGGTCGCGCGGCGCTCGCTGTCGACGACGGCCTACACGAGCGCCTGCTATTCCACCTGTGCAGCGCTGTTGCTGGCCGTGTGCCTGGTGGCAGGAGTGCCCCTCGGGGGGTACGCCGGTGGCGACTGGCTGTTGCTCGCGGCGCTGACGCTGGGGCCGCAGCTGCTGGGGCACAGCGTCTTCAACCGCGTGCTGCGGACCACCAGCCCAACCGTCGTCAGCCTGTCGATCCTGCTCGAGGTGCCCGGCGCCGCGCTGCTGGCGTTCGCGTGGCTGGGGCAGCGGCCGAGCCTTTTCGTCGTACCCGGCCTCGTGCTGCTCGTCGCCGGCATCGCCGTCGTCGTGCGCGCCGGTGCCCGCGCCACCGAGGCGGTCATCGCCGAGACCGACTGAGGGCGGCGGTCGTCCGGGCGCCGCTGGGAGTCAGGCGGGCAGGCCGACGAGCTCCGCGGAGCGCTCCCACAGCCGCCGAGCGAGCTCGTCGTCGCGGCCCTGCGCCGACACCTTCCCCGGTCGGCGCGAGACGAAATAGCCCCCGTCCGCGCCGCGTGCGTCCGCAACCGCACCGTCCGCAACCGGGCCGCCCCCGCCACCGTGCCCAGCGGCCAGCCAGACGAGCGTGTCCGCGCCCTGGTCGGGTGTGCGCATGACACGCTGCAGGGCCGTGCGATAGAGCAGCCCGATCAGGCGAGAGTCGCGCCCGAACTCCGTCGCCACGGCGCCGGGGTGAAACGACGTCGCCCGCAGCCCCGGTTCCCGCCGGGCGAGCTCCCGCGTGAAGAGGATGTTCTCCACCTTGCTGGTGCCGTAGGCGATCACGGAGCGATAGCGCCGGCGCTGTCCGTCGAGGTCGTCGAGGTCCAGCCGCCCGCTGGTGTGCGCGCTGGAGCTCGTGGTCACGACCTGCGCGCGCGACGCCAGCAGCCGGTCGCGCAACAACCGGGTCAGCAGGTAGGTCGCCAGGTGGTTGACCTGGAACGTCTGCTCGTGACCGTCGGGCGTCGTGATGCGCTGCGGCCAGATGCCCCCGGCGTTGTTGGCGAGGACGTCGATGCGGGGGCAGCGCGCGAGCAGGTCGTCGGCGAGGCGCCGTACGTCGGACAGTCGCGCGAAGTCTGCGGTGAGCGGCTCCGTGCCCACCTCGCGCGCGACCGCCGCGGTCTTGTCCGGCGAGCGGCCGACGACGACCACCTCGGCGCCCAGCGCGTGCAACTGCCGGGCCGCCGCAGCGCCGATGCCGGTGCTCGCACCGGTGACGACGACGGTCTTGCCGGTCATGTCCACGGCGGGAGTCAACCAGCCGGGGCCGTTAGATTCCGTGCATGGCCGCCGACCGCCCCACCCGCGCCCGCCGCAGCAACCTGGCCGTTCCGGGCAGCAGCCCGAAGATGATCGGCAAGGCGGCCGGCCTTGCCGCCGACCAGGTCTTCCTCGACCTGGAGGACTCTGTCGCCCCGCTGGCCAAGCCCGACGCCCGCAAGAACGTGGTGGCGGCACTGAACGACGGCGGCTTCGCCGGCAAGACGCGCACGGTGCGGGTCAACGACTGGACGACGCAGTGGACGTACGCCGACGTCATCGAGAT
>JAABUT010004352.1_pt1 | contig 11333 bp, 10 predicted proteins | sample 5559281 | NCBI WGS metagenome assembly JAABUT01 (sample SAMN10711880, study PRJNA513359) | rock metagenome | isolation source: Antarctica rocks | place: Antarctica: Victoria Land, Ricker Hills nord | collected 2016-01-04
GATGCTGGTCATGCCCACCTCCCTGTCTCTGTCCGCTATGCGATTCTCTGTGTCCGTGGCCGCGAGTATACCGCCCTCATCCCGTCAGCGCGAGGGCGAGCACTGCCCCAAGTCCCGTTTTTCGAGGGCGCATACCGGAGTATACCCACCGCCAGCTGGAGCCTTGCCGCTGCGGCTTGGACGAACCTTGTATCCCGATGGCGCGCGCACGCCGCCGTGGTATCGCCGACGAATTGCGGGTCACGGCGCTGCCGCCGGGGATCAGCGCGGAGGCGATGCAGATCGACATCGATCGCGGCGTGCCGACGATCGGGGCGAAGCGCCTACGGTTAGCAGCCTGTCGAGGGCGAGCAGGGGCATCTGCGGGCAGGCAAGAGCGGGGGTGCAGCCGTGCGCTGTCGCGCCCCTTTTCGGTCGGGGTCGAGTGGGCGGCGGCGCACCTGATGGGGTGCTCAACCCGCACTGCCGAAGGCCGAGGCGGCGGCTGACCGAGACCGAAGACTGAGCCTCGCCGCGCGGCGAGGCGGGTCAGGTGACGAGCGACCCCGACACCTGACACCCCGATCAACCAACGCTCTTGATCGTGTATCGTCCGAAACACCGGGCCTGATCGCGTGCCAAGGTCGCCGACGGCCACTTAACGGCTATGCCACCGCGCGAACCACGCTAGCCCGCCTCGGTCGCGAGGCGCGGCGCGCCGCTCTTGCGCGGATCGCGCACGGCACGCGCGATCAGGGCCGCGCCGAGGAGGGCCAAAACGGCGGTCAGGATGAAGAGGGCCGGGTAGCCGCCCAGATCGGCGAGGGCCGCGCCGAGGAGGGGCGCGCCGATCGCGATCGGTGCCTGCGCCGCATTCGCCAGGCCAATATAGGTCGGGCGTTGGGTCGCGGGAGCGAGATCGATGATGAAGGTGAGCGCGGTCAGTTGCAGCGCGCTCGTCGCCAGTCCGGCCAGCGCGAAGACCAGGCCGTAGCCGAGGGGTCCCCAGGCGGGATCGCGCACGAGCAGCGCCAGAAGCGGCGCGAGGCCGGTGCTAGACCGCCCCGGCGATCAGCACCCGCTTGTGCCCGACGTGGTCGCCCACGTAGCCCCAGAGGACGTTGCCGACGGTGGACGCGGCGAGCAGCACCGTGGCGTAGAGCCCCGCCTGCCCGTCGCTGAGCGCGAGCGCGTCCTTCGCGTCGATGACGAAAAAAGCGGCGGTGGGGCTGGCGGCGGTGATCAGCAGCAGCGCGCCCAGATAACGGCGCAGATTGTGGTCGGCGCGCAGGATACCGGGGAGTTGCCGCCAGGGGGTCCCCTCCTGCTCCCGCGCGGTCGCCGCGCCGCGCGGCTCGCGACCGAGCACGAGACAGACGAACGAGATCACCAGGAAGACGAAGGTGATCAGGAAGCAGAGCGCGATCCCGATGATCCAGTCGTAGCGGAGGAGCAGCGCCGCCGCGCCCGCGCTCCCCACCACGCCGAGCAGCCCGCCGAGCGCCGACGCCATGCCGAAGAAGCGCCCGCGCCAGTCGTTCGGGATCATCCGCGCGATCAGGTCGAGCCAGGCGGGCATGGCGATCCCCGCCGACAGCATGGTCAGCGCGTACATCGCGTAGAAGACCCAGAGGAGCGCGGTCGGATGCGTGGCCGCGAAGAAGGGCGTGGCGATCGCCAGCACCAGGTAGGGGACGCGCTCGAACACCGTCACCCAGAGGATGAACGGCTGCTTCCGTTGCAGGCGCTCGGTCAGCCCGGCCACGAAGATCGGCGCGAGCAGATTAAGGGCGCGCAGGGTCGTGATCGCCCCCACCGCCAGATTGGAATCGGTGAGGTTGCGGACGAAAAGAGGCAGCAATCCGTAGGACGAGGCGAAGCTGATCGCCAACACGAAGAGGCTGATGTCCAGCCCCATCACCGTATAGTTCCAGCGATACCGGCGCGGTGGCAGGAAAGTCAGGGCGGACACGAACGCTCCTTTAGCGGCCCGACCAGGCACGGAAGTCGGCGAGCCGCCGACCGCCGGGCAAGGGGTCCATATTCTGCCAATCGGCCTGCACGGTCACGTATTTGTCCTGCCAGGGATCGCCTGGCACGCCCCACGTGTTCGGCACGAAGATCGCGAGCCACTGCTCCATCGTCAGGTAAGTATCCTGGCCGAGCCACTTCGCCGCCGCGCCGGGATAGTCGATGTACGGGTCGCTGACCCAGACGCCCTTAATCGTGGCGTTCGGGTAGTTCGCATACGGATCGCTGTCCGCGACGACCCCCTTGACGAGGATGTAGTGCGTCCCGCCGCGAATCACCGCGATGGCCGGTTGCCCGCCGCCCGGCTGCGCCAGGTTGTAGCCCAGCACCTTTGTCGCCGCGACCGGATCGTCGTAGATCCAATGGTTGAAGCCGACAGTCGGGTTCTGCCAGCGGAGCGCGGCGGCCATCGCGTAGGGGGAGGCGTCCCACTGCTCGACGGTGTAGCCGAGATTGTTCGCCAGTTCGTAGTCCCAGATCTGCGACTGGATCGCGGTCGAATCGGGGAAGGTACGCCCGGTCAGGTACTCGGTCCAGCTCTGGATATCCGCCGGATCGCACCAGTTATCGGTCATCTGGCGGTGCCAATTGATCGGGAGATTGCGGCTGTAGAGGGCGGCGAATGGCCCCTTGCCAGCCCCCGATGCCGCATCCGCCGCCTGCCGCCCAAGCAAGCCGAGCAACACCTCGCCGTCGGTCTCGGCCCATTCGGGGTGATACTCGAAGCGGGCACGCTCGAAGTATTGCACCGTATACGTCTTGCCGTCGCTCGGCGAGCGCTCGCTGAACTCCTCGGAGAGGGGGTAGCCGTAGACGGGCAGGCCACCGGTCCGCGACCAGTACGCGCCGAACGTGCCGCCGAGGGTGTGGCCGCTCTCGGCGAAAAGTTGCCGGTCAGCGCTCGCCGCACCGCTGACCGGGCGGAAGGGCACCTCCCCTTGCCGCCCGGTGGTCAGCGCCGTGCCAAGCAGGCGTAACTGGACCTGCCACCCGGCATCCCGCACCTCCGGGTGATACTCGAAGACGGCGCGCTCGAAATATTGGGTCTGGTATTCGCGACCATCGACGGCGCTACGCTCAGTGAGGGGCTCGGAGATCGGGTAGCCGAAGCGGCTCAGCCCGCCCGCTTGCTGCCAGTAGTCGAGGAAGGGTGCGGCCAGCGTGTGCCCGGTCTGCGCCACGAAACGAACATCGGGGAAAGCCGCCGCACTGGCCTGGCGTGGTGCGAGCGCCAAAGGGGCGAATGCGCTCACCAGGGCGCAGATGAGGAGCAGGCGGACGAAGTCCACCCGCGGCGAGGTGCGACGCTGCTGCTGACCCATCTCCGACTCCTTTATGTGCGGCATCCGTTCGCTATGGCTACACAACCGGTGCTATAGTCAGTTCCCCGCGTCACTTCCCGCACTCGCGCAACCCGGCGAGCGTCTCGATCGCGACCGTCCGCCCGCCGCGCAGATAATGGCGCGGGACACGCGCGCCGATGCCGGTGCCGATCTCATACCCGATCGTCCCGGCGAGCGCGGCGAGCGCGTCCGCGTCGATCGCCTCATCCCCCTGCGCGCCAAGCGCCACGACCTCGTCACCGACCGCGACCGCCACGCCATCCGGCACGCCGATCACCGTCTGGTCCATGCAGACCCGCCCGAGGACCGGCGCGCGCCGCCCGCCGAGGAGCATCTGCCCCCGCCCCGACAGGGCGCGGCGATAGCCATCGGCGTAGCCGAGCGGCACGAGCGCCGCGCGCATCGGGCGCGTGGCAACGAAGGTGCGCCCGTAAGAGACGCTGTCGCCCGGCGCGAGATCGAGGACGCGCGCGACCCGTGTGCGGAGGCGCAGGACCGGGCGCAGTGCGGCGGGCGCGGGCACCTCCTCCGAGGGGGAGAGGCCGTAGAGCGCGATGCCGGGGCGGATCAGCGTGGCGTGCGCGCCGGGACCGACGAGCGATCCGGCGCTGTTGTCCTGATGAATCTGCGGCGGGGCGATCCCGCGCGCCGCCAACTCGGCCACGATCGCGGCGAAGCAAGCCTGTTGCCGATCGTGGAACGACTGGTCGGCCTCGTCCGCCGTGGCGAAGTGGGTATAGAGGCCATCGAGGCGGAGGCCGGGCAACGCGGCGATCCGCGCGATCGTCTCCACGGCGACCGTGTGATGGACGCCGAACCGTCCCAGTCCGGTATCGACCTCCACATGGACCGCCGCCACTTCGTCGGTTGCCGCCGCGACCGCCGCCGCGCCGTCCAGATCACCCACCGCCAGGGTTAGATCGGCGCGTACGGCGGCACGGGCCTCCTCGGGGGCGCTCGGCGCGAGGACGAGGAGCGGCGCGCCGATTCCCGCCGCGCGCAGTTGTCGCCCCTCATCGACCGTCGCGACCGCGAGCCAGCGCGCGCCTGCGGCGAGCGCTTCCCGCGCCACCATCGCCGCGCCGTGGCCGTAGGCGTTGGCCTTGACCACCGCCATCACCCCCGCGCGCGGCCCCGCGCGCCTGACGAAGTAGCGGACGTTGCTCGCGACCGCATCCAGATCGATCTCGGCGCGCGTCGCGCGTCCCCACATCGGCACTGCGGCCTGCACGGTCATCCCGCCCGTCATGCTCGCCGCCTCGCTGCCCACACGGCCTACTCGTCGTCGTTCGGGTCGGTGAAATCCGCCGCCATCAGGCGCACGATGTCCGAGCGGCTGACGATGCCGATCACCTGCCCGTCGAGGCTGATCACCGGGACCGGGTTGACCTTGCGCTCGAACATCAGCGTGGCGACCTCCTCGATCGAGGCGTCCTCACGAATCGAGTAGACGGTTTTCTCCATCAACTCCCCGGCGGTTGTGGCGAGGATGCGGGCCAACTTCTCCTCGCTGTCCCGCTCGGCGATCACGAAGGTCGCGTCGAGCACGCGGGTATAGGTCGGCATGTCGAAGTTGGCCTGGCGCTCGATCATCTCCAACTCGGTGATCAGCCCCACCAGTTCGCCGTTCGCGGGATCGATCACCGGCACGCCGCTGATGTCCGCGCTCGCCATCAGTCGCGCCACCTCGGCGATCGGTGTCCCCGGTTCGACGGTTGCGATCTGCACTGTCATGATATCGGTCACGCGCATCTGGCCCCCTTTGGGAATGACGAATGACGAATCCCCCGGAGGGGAGCCACTGGCGCGGGCCGAACAGGCTCCCGCCCGAAAGCACGCTATTGCGCCCCTTCGCCCGTTTCCAACTCGTGGATCGCCTGACCGATGAAGCGCGGTAGATCGCCCGCCAGCAGCGGCAGGGTGCCGATCGCCGCGCGCGCCAGTTCGCCGGCGCGCGCGCCGACCCAGACGCCGAGGATCGCGGCATCGGCGGGGGCGAGCTTCTGCGCCAGCAGTCCCGCGATCAGGCCGGCCAGGGTGTCGCCGGTCCCGGCGGCGGCGAGGGCCGGGTTCGCCAGCGGCGCGACCCACAACTCGCCCTCCGGCGTGGCGACGACCGTATAGCCCCCCTTCAACACCACGACCTGCCGCCACTCGCGGGCGGCGTCGAGCGCGGCCTGCCAGGGGGCGGCGCTGATCGCCTCGCGTTCCACGCCGCGCAAGCGCGCCAATTCGCCGTGATGCGGGGTGAGGATCAGCGGCAGGTCGCCGATCTTCTCCCACCACCGTTCCACCTCGCTGAGTAGATTGAGGCCATCGGCGTCGATCAGCGTCGGCACTTTGATGATCGCCTCGTCGGGCGCGGCCTCTTCGGCGGCACCGAGCGGACGGAAACCGACCGGGGCCTTGCCCCGCTCCTGCGGACTGAAGGCGAAGAGCCGCCCTAAGAACTCCCCGGTCTCCTTCTCGCGCCCCAGGCCATTGCCGACCTGCACGGCGGTGTAGCGCGCCAGGCCCTCGGAGAGCGGCTTGATCGCCGCCGGACCGACGGTGCCCCACTCCGCCTCGGGCAGCGGCAGGTAGGTCGCTTCGGCGACCTGCGAGGCGATCGGGCCGAGCAGGCTGCGCGGCACGGCGAGGGTGAGCAGGCCGACCCCCGCGCGCAAGGCGGCGTGCCCCGCCAGGATCGGCGCACCGAGATAATTCAGCGAGCCGCCGATGATGATCAGCGACCCGGCATCGCCCTTGTGCGCGTCCTCAGCGCGGCGCGGCAGACGCGCCAGCGCGTCCGCCCGCCCGATCGTGCGCGGCGTCACACCGTCCACCGCCCCCTCACCCAATCCGATCGTCTCCACGATAATTCTCCCCGCATGGCGCAGGCCCGCGCCCTCGAATAATCCACGCTTCGCCCGCCCCAGCGTGACGGTCAGATCGGCACGGAAAGCGATCTCCGCAACCGTGCCGGTATCGGCGTTCACGCCGGTCGGCAGATCGAGCGCCAGCAGCGTCACCCTCGGGTCGTCCGCGCGGGCGTTGAGCGTCCGCAGGGTCACGACGAGATCGGGCGGAAGTTGATCGCGCGCGCCGACCCCGTAGAGCGCATCGACGATCAGGTCGGCCCCGGCGATCGCGCCCGCCAGCTCGGCAGCGTCGAGCGGCGGCAGGCGGTCGAGCAAGTCTGCGGCGACCGATGCGCCGCGCGGCCCCTCGCGCCGATAAAGCCAAAGGCGCACGTCTCGCACGCCCGCGTCGGCCAACGCCTCGGCCACAACCAGGCCGTCGCCGCCGTTGTTACCCGGCCCGATCAGCACCAGCACGCTGGCGTGCCGGGGATCGGCCAACGTGGCGCTCGCCCGCGCGGCGACCGCCTCGCCCGCACGTCGCATCAGCGCGGGCTGGGCGACACCGCTCGCGAATGCTTGCTGCTCGATCTGGCGCATCTGCGCGGCGGTGACGATCTGCACGCGCCTCACCCTTCCACCCACACGGTGCGCGACGTGAAGCGCACGCCGCCAAGGGATGATAGCACGCGCGGGGGCGTGGGACAGCGCGGCGCGGATACCGCCACGAGCGGATGGGTTAGGCGGTCGCCGTATCCTCTGCGGGCCAGAGCGCCGACCAGCGGCTCGCCTTAGCCATCGCAACAGACATAAATTCTTCGCACAGCGGGGTGTCGTATCTGGTCCGCTCGCGGAAATCTACCAGATAGATGCTCGGTGGCAAACGGTCCCACGCGATCCAGGCGATCACCACGCGCGGCTCGACCGGCGAGCGCTCCAGGATGTCAACGACCGGGTCCGCGCCGAAGTAGGCGAGCAGGCCCGCACCCTCCTCGGGCGACCAGCCACCGTGATTCGATGCGATCATGCCTCCCCCTGCGGCCCGAAGCGTCGCATCTCAGCGAGACGGGCGGATGATGAAGTTGTCGAAGCGGACCTCGATCGGCCCGGTCCCGGCGTCCGCGCGCAACGCCACGAGGCCAGTGGTCGGCCCCGCATCGGTCACCGTCGGCAAATTCGTCCCGTTGACGCCGATCGTGAAGGTATTGCCCTTGACGGCGATCGTCAGGTGGTTGACCCCTTCGCCCTTTGCAATGGCCGGGATCGGTGTTGGCCGGATCACCTCGGTGCGGTCCGTATCGACCCAGCGCACCATGCGCACCTCCCCCTTTTCGGGGTCGATCAGCACGAAATATTGGATGTACGCGCCGCTGAACTGGCGATGGAAGACGAGGCCGTAGCTCCCGCCATTCGTCGCGCCGACCGCACGGATATCCGTTTCCAGTACCAAGTCCCCGAAGGCGCAATTCGGCGCGCCCGTGAGGACACAGCCATTCAACTCCGCGACCTCGAAACCGTCCGGGGCGGGGACACGCAGGAGATACTCCCCGTTCTGATAGCCGGCGGTGGCGTCCCCCCCCGGCTCGCGCGGGAAACCGGTGTTCGGATCGCCGAAAGTGTCGTTGATGATCGGGGGCAGCGGCGGGATCGTCGGGGCGATGGTGGCGGTGGGGACGGCGACCGTCGGGGCGATCGGGAGGACCGGCGGGACGTTGGTGGCGATGCGGGTCGGCGTGCCGATCCCGCCCACGTTCGGCGACGAGGAGCCTCCGAAGACCCCGCCCACGACCGCCCCTGTTGGGGTGCCGGAGCCGATGCCGAAGGCGGCACTCCGCCGCGAGATGAGCCAGCCGCCGAGGGCCAGGATCAGGATCAGGAGCGCCGCCGCGAGCGCCACCGGCAGGACCGCCCGACGCCGCTGGCGGGCGGGCGAGGCGACCGGCTGGAAGGTCCGGGGGAGCGCATTGGAGGTCGTCGGGCGTGCTCTGCCGGTGCCGATCTGGCCGAGCATCACCCCGCCGCTGTTCGGCAGCGGCGCGCCGGGTGCCAGCAGATTGCGGAGGCCGGTATTCGGGGGGGTATTGGTGGGAGCCGAGCCGATCACGCCGCCCTGTGGCTCGGTGTCCCCCTCAACCGCGACGGGGACGGCGGGCACCGGGTCTGCCTGAACGCGTTCCTGCGGCGGTGGGGCAGGATTCTGGGCGGCGCGGGCGGCGGCGGCCTCGGCGCGGCGGCGCGCGACCTCGGTGCGGCGGCTCTCCACCGCCGCGGACTCGCGCCGCGCCAACTCGTCCTCGGGGCGCAGGGCCAGGTACGCACCATACGCCCCGCTGGCGGAGCGGAGTTTCCCGGCGGCGACCGCCAGCCGCGCCTCGTCCAGCAGCACCCCCGCGCGCTGCTCCTCGCCGCGCCGGTCGGTGGTGGCGGCATCGCGCAGGGCCAGCAGGAAATCGGCACCGGTGGCGAAGCGCGCGGTTGGCTCGACCGCGCGCGCGCGATCGAGGACCGCGACAACCGCCTCCGGCAGGGTCACCGCGTCGTCGTTTTCAGGGGCGGTCCCCGGTGCGCCGCCGGTCAGCAATTGCTCCACCACCCCGGCGAGGGCGTAGATATCGTCGCGACCGCGCAGCGCGCCCTCGGCGGCGATCGGCGGGGCGTAGGGCGTAGCAACCGCGTCGGCGACATCGTGCAACAACGGGGCATAGCCGTGGTACAGGAGCAGCGGCCATGCGGCGTAGAGGGAATCCTCGCCCGCAGGGAGATTGACGATCTGGATCGCCGCCGGGGTGATCCTGCCGTGCGGCAGATCGCGACGGTGGGCCTGATCGAGCGCCTCGCAAAGGGTGGCGATCAGCCCGAGCACCTCATCGAGGCGCCGTCGTCGCCCGCCGATCTCCGCCAGGGTCGGTCCTTCGAGGTAGGGTGCGACCAAGTAGCACTGCTCGTCGGTTTCGCCGAAATCGAGCAGGGGCAGGATATTCGGGTGGCGCAGTTCGGTCAGCAGCCCCGCGCCATCGTGGAAACGGCGCTGGAACGTGGCGCGTTCGGCGGGCAGGGGGGCGGTGTTCACCATCACCGGCTGCCCGAACAGACGCGGATCGACCGCGCGATAGCCGAGGTATGGCCCGCCCCGCTCCAGTTGCTCGACCGGCTGGTATGGCCCCAGGGTCCGCGCGATCATCGGCACGGTGGGGGGGTGGCGAGCGCGGCGGGGCACGCGCACCCCACGCGCCATTCGTCACAGAGCCGGTGTATACCCATCAGTTACTCCACGTATTCTCGTTCCCGAAGATCGGGGCTCGCGCTGGCGACCACCATCGCCAGGGCGAGCCCGGTCAGATGCGTGAGGCTGACCGACCAGTGCCACAGCCCAAGCTGCGTGGCACGCGCGGCGGCGGCCCCGTGGAGCACCAGCACCGGACGACCGCGCTCATTCGCCAGTATCTCGATCTCGCGCCAGGCGATCGTGCCAAGGCCGGTCCCCAGGACCTTGGCGACCGCCTCCTTCGCGGCGAAACGAGCGGCCAGCGAGTTTACGCGCTCGCGGCACAGCGCGCGCTCGGCAGGGGTGAAGATTCGCCCCAGAAAACGTTCGCCGTATCGCGCCAGCGCGGCGGCGATCCGCGCCGGTTCGATCGCATCGATCCCCGTCTCATACGGCCCGACGCGATCGGGGTCGAACGAGGGCCGATACGCGCGGGTCAGGGCATCGCCACCCACGCGGGGCGCGACATGGTCGCGCCCCGCACCGTCATCCGGCATCGCTAGAAATGGCGGATCGAGGCGACGAGCGAACCGGGGCGATACCCCTCTTGCAGACCCTTCAGGTCGGCATCGACCATCATCGTCACAAGATCCTCGAAGCTCGTCTCGGGACGCCACTGGAGCCCCTCGCGCGCTTTCTCCGCGTCGCCGATCAGTAGATCGACCTCGGCGGGGCGCATGAAGCGCTCATCCTGCACCACATGATCTTGCCAGTTCAGGCCCACATGCCCGAAGGCCACCTCGCAGAAGTGCCGCACGGTGTAGGTGCGCCCGGTGGCAACCACATAATCCTCCGGAGCGTCCTGCTGCAGCATCAGCCACATCGCCTGGACGTAGTCGCCCGCGAAGCCCCAGTCGCGCTGCGCGTCGAGATTGCCGAGGCGCAGCTCGCGATCGAAGCCGAGCTTGATCCGCGCCGCCGCGTGGGCAATCTTGCGCGTCACGAATTCGAGGCCCCGGCGGGGCGATTCGTGATTGAACAAAATCCCCGAGCAGGCGAAGAGATCGTAGCTCTCGCGGTAGTTCACCGTCGTCCAGTGCCCGTACAACTTTGCCACCCCGTAGGGCGAGCGCGGGTAGAACGGGGTCGATTCGCGCTGCGGCACCTCGACGACCTTACCGAACATCTCGCTCGACGACGCCTGGTAGAAACGGATCGCCGGATCGACGAAGCGGATCGCATCCAGCACTCGGGTCACGCCGAGGCCGGTGACATCGCCGGTGAGGACCGGCTGTCCGAACGACGTCGGAACGAAGCTCTGCGCCGCCAAATTATAGATCTCGTCGGGGCGATGATCGCGCAGGATGTGGATCAGCGCGGAGCCATCGGTCAGATCGCCGGAAACCAGGGTGAGCCGCTCCTGAATATGGGCGATCCGCTCGAAGTTCAGGGTCGAGGAGCGGCGCACCATGCCGATAACCTCGTAGCCCTTGGCGAGCAAGAATTCGGCCAAGTAAGAGCCGTCCTGCCCGGTCACCCCGGTGATCAATGCGCGTACCATCGCGAGTGACCTTTCCTCCATGTCGCGCGGGACGGCTTCACGCAGGAAGGCCGCGCGGTCGCATCGTCTCGATCGTGCCGCACAGTGTACCGTATCGCTCAATCATCGCCCAGAGCGGCGGCGAGATCGGCGGGGGCTGGTGCGGCGGATTCCGCCACGGGGAGGCCGACGCCGCGATAGGTGAAACCGAGCCTGGTGAGATCGAGTGGGTCGTAGAGATTGCGACCGTCGAAGACGATCGGCGTGATCATACTCTCGCGCACGCGGGCCAGGTCCAGCCCCTTGAACTCGTTCCACTTCGTCGCCAGGATCACCGCGTCCGCCCCCGCCGCCGCCTCGTAGGCGTCCGCGCAGAAGGCCACCCGCGCCGGGTC
>JAABUT010004353.1_pt1 | contig 11332 bp, 11 predicted proteins | sample 5559281 | NCBI WGS metagenome assembly JAABUT01 (sample SAMN10711880, study PRJNA513359) | rock metagenome | isolation source: Antarctica rocks | place: Antarctica: Victoria Land, Ricker Hills nord | collected 2016-01-04
CACCGAACTGCGCCAGGCCCTGCACACGATCGACAAGCACGTGCAGAACTACACCGACCAGGCCCGGCTCAACGCGGCCTGAAAACTCAAGATCAACGTCAAGACTCTAGCGACCAAGGATCGCTAGACTGCGCCGGGTGAAGGTCGGGATCCCCCGTGAGGTGAAGGACAACGAGTTTCGGGTGGCGATCACCCCCTCCGGCGTGCACGAGCTCAGCGCCAACGGCCACACGGTCCTGGTGGAGGTGGCGGCAGGGGAGGGCTCCTCGATCTCCGACAGCGACTATGCCGCCGCCGGCGCCACCCTCGTCGGTGACCCAGACGACGTGTGGGCCGACGCCGACCTGATCTGCAAGGTCAAGGAGCCGGTGCACGCGGAGTGGCATCGCATGCGGCGTGAGCAGGTGCTCTTCACCTACCTGCACCTCGCCGCCGATCGCGCGTGCACGGACGCCATCCTTGGAGCCGGTATCACCGCGGTGGCCTACGAGACAGTGCAGGCAGTGGATGGGTCGCTGCCGCTGCTGGCGCCCATGAGCGAAGTCGCCGGCCGGATGGCCACGCAGGTGGGGGCGCACTGCCTCGAGCGTGGCAGCGGCGGCCGGGGCGTCCTGCTCGGAGGTGTCCCGGGCGTGCACCCTGCCTCGGTCGTGGTGTTGGGTGCCGGCATCTCCGGCACCAACGCCGCCCTCATCGCGCAGGGCATGGAGGCAGAGGTGCAGATCCTCGACAACAACGTGGCACGGCTTCGTGAGGTCGACCGGCTCTTCGGCGGCGGTCGAATCCACACGGTCGCCTCCAACGCGCTCGAGGTGGAGCGGGCCTGCCTGGCGGCCGACCTGGTGATCGGCGCGGTCCTCGTCGCCGGTGCGCGGGCCCCCCGGCTGGTGAGCAATGACCTCGTCCGGCGCATGAAGCGGGGCAGCGTCCTCGTGGACATCGCGATCGACCAGGGCGGCTGCTTCGAGGACTCCCGGCCGACCACGCACAGCGACCCGATCTTTCCCGTGCACGACTCCGTCTTCTACTGCGTCGCCAACATGCCCGGCGCCGTGCCCTTCACCTCGACCTATGCGCTGACCAACGTGACGCTGCCCTTCGCAGTCGCGATCGCGGACCGCGGGCTCCGCGGCGCCGTCGGCCACGACCCGGCGCTCGCCCACGGGGTGACCAGCGTCGATGGCATGCTCACCTCCGAGCCGGTGGGACGGGCGCACGACCTGCCGTCGACCTCCTACGCCGAGGTTCTCGGCTGATTGCCGGCTCACCGGCGGGCTCACCCGTGGCAGCCTCACCGGCGGGCGCGCCGCTGCCCCCGGCGCCGGGTCCGGCGCTGGTGGATGCCGTCCGGATCTACCTGGACCACCTTGCCGTCGAGCGAGGAGCAGCGAGCAACACCCTCGCCGCCTATCGGCGCGACCTGCGACGTTGGATCGAGCACCTCGCCGGCCGGGGCGTCGTCGATCCGCGGGAGGTGACGGAAGCGGACGTCGCGGAGTTCCTTGCGGACATGCGGGAGGGAGCACCTGGGCAGCGGCCCCTCGCCGCGACGTCGGCGGGGCGCGCCCTCGTCGCGGTCCGTGGCCTGCACCGCTTCCTCGCGCTCGAGGGCGTCGTCGACGTCGACGCGGCGGCCGGTGTCCGCCCGCCCCGCACGCCGCTGCGGTTGCCACGAGCCCTGCGCTACGACCAGGTCGAGGCGTTGCTCGACGCCGCCGCCCTCGCGCCGCGCGTCGAGACCGGATTGCGCGACCGGGCCCTGCTCGAGATGCTCTACGCCACCGGTGCCCGCATCTCCGAGGCGGTCGCCCTCGATGTCGACGACGTGCCAGTGGATGCGGCAGCCGTTCGGTTGCGCGGCAAGGGCGGGAGGGAGCGCGTCGTACCGGTCGGACGCCAGGCGCGCGGTGCCCTAGCGGCGTGGCTGGTGCGGGGGAGGGCGGCGCTGGCGGCGGCGGGACGCGGTACACCCGCCCTGTTCGTCAACGCCCGCGGCGGCCGCCTCTCGCGCCAGAGCGCCTGGGCGGTCCTCCGCGACTCCGCCGAGCGCGCCGGCATCACCGCCGAGGTGTCCCCGCACGTGCTCCGACACTCCTTTGCCACCCACCTCCTCGAGGGCGGCGCGGACGTGCGCGTGGTTCAGGAGCTCCTCGGCCACGCCTCGGTGACCACGACGCAGGTCTACACACTGGTCACTGTGGACATGGTGCGTGAGGTCTATGCCGCCGCCCACCCGCGCGCTCGAGGCTGAGCCTGCCGCGCCTGGACCCGGGCGCCCGAGGTCGGCCGGTGGACAGTACCGGCGGGCCGCCCGTAGCCTGCCGCTTCGTCGTCAAGGCGCGATACTGGTGTGACGAGCAGTCCTCAGATTGCTGGAGAGGTAGGCAGCTTTGTCGACACCGCAGGGACCATCCGGGGCGGACACGCAGCCCGCGGGCGAGCCCGTCGTGCTGCCGGGTGAAGGCGAGGCGAGCGCTGCTACCGGTGCTCTGACGAGCGGGGTACCGCGAGACGCCGCCGGGGAGGCCGTCGTTATGACAGCGGCAACGGTCCCGGGCGGCGCGGTCATCGCGCTCGATGCCGCCGCCGAGACGCTGCCAGCACTCGGGCCGACCGGCCGCGCTCTGCCCGTGTTGGCGTCGCCCGCCCCGCTGGACCGCCATGGGCCAGCGCGTGTCCTCGCGATGGTCAATCAGAAGGGTGGCGTCGGCAAGACGACCAGCACCATCAACCTGGGGGCCGCACTCGCCGAGCACGGCCGGCGCGTCCTGCTCGTCGACTTCGATCCCCAGGGTGCCCTCTCGGTGGGACTCGGCGTCAACCCGCTCCAGCTCGATCGCACGGTCTACAACCTGCTCATGGAGCGAGACGTCGCGGTGGATGACGTCATGTTGAAGACTAACATTGCCGGGCTGGACTTGCTGCCTAGCAACATCGACCTGTCGGCCGCCGAGGTCCAGCTCGTGACGGAGGTCGCCAGGGAGCAGACGCTGGAGCGGCTCCTACGTCCCATCGTGGCCGACTACGACTTCGTGCTCATCGACTGCCAGCCGTCGCTGGGGCTGTTGACCGTGAATGCCCTCACTGCCGCCCACGGCGTGATCATCCCCCTAGAGTGCGAGTACTTCGCCCTGCGCGGCGTCGCGCTTCTGATGCAAACGTTAGACAAGATCAAGGAAAGGTTGAACCCTCGGCTGGAGGTCGAGGGCATTCTCGCCACGATGTACGACGGCCGCACGGTGCACGGTCGACAGGTTCTCGAGCGCCTGCTCTCGGCGTTCGGAGAACTCGTCTTCCACACCGTCATCAACCGGACGGTCCGCTTCCCGGAGACGTCGGTGGCGGGGGAGCCGATCACCAGCTACGCATCCTCCAGCGCCGGCGCCGCGGCGTACCGGCAGCTCGCCCTGGAGGTGCTGGCCCGATGAGCCGGCGAAGCGCCCTGCCAGGTGCCGACGAACTGTTCCGGGTGACCAGGCCGGTCGGGGAGCTGGACGAGGGGGCGGTGCCCGACGGGCGCGACGTCCCGTCGGCCGGAGTGAATGTCGCTGGAGTGAATGTCGCTGGGGTGAATGTGGCTGGTGGGGATGCCGGAAGCGGGCCGGCCCCGGGTGGGTCCACGGCATCACCAGCACGAGGCGCGGGCGACGGATCTGCTGCCGCGACCAGCCAGCCGCGGCGGCGCGTGGCCGTGGCGCGCAGCACGCGACGCACGGAGGCCGCGGACCGTCGATCGTCGGGCCGGGAGCGCCACGAGGAGAAGATCACCGTCTATGTCTCCGGGGAGGAGCTGTTCGACCTGGAACACGCGAGGCTGGTCCTGCGTGGGGAGCACGGCATCGTGGCCGACCGCGGAAGAATCGTCCGAGAGGCGATCTCGGTCGTGCTGGCCGACCTCGACGCCGAGGGCCAGCGCAGCATGCTGGTGCGCCGACTCGGCGAGTGACTGGGGCGCGGCGGCACAGCGGGTGACCGGGGGTGGACGCCTACTCCCCCGCTTATCCTCCGCCTATCCTCAAGGTGCCGCGGCACGGACCGCGACCACGACGAGGCGGGCGGAGTGCTCTACCAGCTGCGGCACGTCGGTGCGCTCCTCGGCATCGCGGCAGCCCTCGTCCTCGGACTCGTGCTGCACGACGGTGCTCAGACGCTCGCCGCCCGAGCCCTCGGTGACGACACGCCAGTGCGAGCGAAGCGCCTCACCGCGGGCCTCGGTCCGCGGACCGATCCCTACGGCGCGGTCGCCGCTGTCGTCGTCGGCTGGGGCTGGGGCACCCCGGTGCCGATGGAGCAACGGTGGCGGGCTCGCCGCGGCCGGTTGGCGATCTCGCTCATGGCTGGCCCGCTGACCTATCTCGGGCTGACGCTGCTCGCCGTACTCGCCCTGCGTTATGTCGTTGACCCGGTCCGACTGCTGGAGGAGTTCCCGGGGCGGGCCTGCGCAGCTCTGGCCTACACGTGGGGGGCCCTGGTCATCGTGTCGCTCCTGCCGCTGCCGCCCCTCGACGGGGGCAGGATCCTCTTCGCGCTTGCCCCACAGTCGCTGGGCTGGCAGAAGGCCCGCGACCAGCTCGAGGGGCGCAACCTCGGGCTGGTGCTGGCCCTGGTCGTGGTGCTCGTGCCCCGGTTGTTCCCGGGCTTCCCCGACGTGGTGGGCCAGCTCATGCCGCCGCTCCTGGACGCGCTGGGCTCGCTCGTGGGTGCCGCCGACCTGGGAGCGGCCGCCAACTTTGCCCGCGCGACGTGACACTGCCGGCGGACGACGCACCCACCGGATTCCACGTCCACCTGCCGGTGTTCGACGGACCGTTCGATCTGTTGCTTGCCCTCATCGGCAAGCACAAGCTCGACGTCACCGAGGTGGCCCTCGCCCAGGTGACGGACGAGTTCCTGGTGCACACCCGCTTGCTCGGAGAGCAGTGGGACCTCGGTCAGACGACCGAGTTCCTCGTGGTCGCCGCGACGCTGCTCGATCTCAAGGTCGCTCGCCTCCTTCCCCAGCCGGTCGTCGAGGAGGAGGAGTACCTGGCCCTCCTGGAGGCCAAGGACCTGCTCTTCGCCAGGCTGCTGCAATACAAGGCGTACAAGCAGGCAGCCGCGCTGCTGGCCGCGCTGTTCGCCGCTGAGGCGCGATGGGTCCCGCGTGAGGTGGGCCTCGAGGCCCGCTGGGCGGCGGTGCTGCCGCCGGCGCAGCTCGGCGTCGACAGCGCGGCCTTCGCCGTTGTCGGTGCCCGCGTCCTCGCTCCGCGCGAGGACACGCTCGTCGCCGTCGACCACATCCACGCCCCGCGGGTCGATGTGGGCAAGCAGATGCAGTTCCTGCTCGAGCGACTGCTGCGTGAGCCGGTGACGACCTTCCGCGCCCTGACGCGCGACTGCGCCACGCTCGCGGAAGTGGTGGGTCGCTTCCTCGCCGTACTCGAGCTTTACCGCGACGGGCATGTTGCCTTCGACCAGGTCGAGGCGCTCGGTGACCTGCACGTGCGCTCCACGCCGTCGTTCGCCGGGGCGACCAGGTGAGCTCGGGCGGGACCAGCGGTGAGCGGCTGGACGACGTCGGACCCGAGGCAGTCGCCTCGACCCGCGAGCCCTGGCGACTGTTGGAGCCGCAGCGACGACGCGGGGCCCTCGAGGCCGTTCTCCTCGTTCTCTCTGAGCCGGTGGAGACGGCCAAGCTGGCAGCCGGTCTGCACGTCCCCGACGCGGACGTCCGTGCGGAACTCCTCGCGCTAGCGGCCGCCTATGAACGTGACCGCAGCGGGGTGGCCCTTCGCGAGGTCGCGGGTGGTTGGCGACTTTTCGCCTCCGAGGAGTACGCCGAGGAGGTCGAGCGGTTCCTGGTGGAAGGGCAGAGCGCACGCCTGTCGGTCGCGGCCCTCGAGACGCTGGCAGTGATCGCCTACCAGCAGCCCGTGAGTCGAGCGCACGTGGCGGCGGTGCGCGGTGTCGGAGTGGACGGTGTCGTTCGCACCCTGCTCGCCCGCGGCCTCGTCCGGGAGGTCGGTTCCGACGAGGTGAGCGGGGCGCAGCGTTACGGCACGACCCAGGCGTTCTTACAGCGCCTCGGGCTGCGTTCTCTCGCGGAACTGCCAGAACTGGCGCCGCTTCTCCCTGATAGTGAGACTGCAATCGGTTTAGCTGACGAACGTTCGATCCGAGAGTGAGACTTCCCTGTGGATAGTGACCGCCCGAGCTCTCGCCAAACAGCGCGACTGCAGCGTGGCTCCTCCCCGTCGGCGACCCCTGGTGAGGCACCGTTCGACGCCCCGACTGGTCCAGGCCCACCCGGCCTACGGGCGTCGTCGCGGCCGGGCGCGTCAGCGGACGCGGTGGAGGCAGAGCCGGCGGACGAGGCACCGGGTGGCGGTGCGGACGAGCGACAGCCCATCGCGCCTGACACAGGTGACGTCGACGAGGTCGAGGAGGTCGCATGGGCCGCCGGGCCGCCGGAACTCGTGCGATTGCAGAAGGTCCTTGCGGCCGCCGGTGTCGGCTCACGCCGGGCGTGCGAAGTGCTGATCGAGGAGGGCCGGGTGTCCGTGGACGAGGAAACCGTCCGCCACCAAGGGCTCCGGGTCGACCCCGTGGCAGCCGTCATCAGGGTCGACGGAGAGCGGGTCATCACTCGGACAGACCTCGAGCATCTCGTCTTGCACAAGCCGCGCGGCATGCTCACGGCGATGAGCGACGATCGTGGGCGTCCCTGCGTCGGTGACCTCGTCGCCGACCGGCGCACCCGCCTCTTCCACGTCGGACGTCTCGACGCCGAGAGCGAGGGGCTGCTCGTGCTGACCAACGACGGCGATCTCGCACACCGGCTCAGTCACCCGTCGCACGGCGTCGCGAAGACCTATCTGGCGGACGTTCCTGGACCGGTGCCCCGCGACCTCGGGAGGCGCCTCCGTCGCGGCGTAGAGCTCGAGGACGGACCGGTCAGCGTCGACGGCTTCGCAGTGGTCGACGAGCACGGCGGGCGAGCGCTCCTTGAGATCGTCCTGCACGAAGGGCGCAACCATGTGGTCCGACGCCTCCTGGCTGAGGTCGGCCATCCCGTCGGCCGGCTGGTGCGGACGGCGATCGGTCCCCTGCGGTTGGACAGCCTCAAGGCCGGGCGCCTCCGCCACTTGACGAAACATGAGGTCACGGCGCTCTATAGCGCAGTCGGGATGTAGATAAACTACCTAGGCCACTTGGTGTCTCAGTTGACCACGGGGTCCTCGGCCGGATCATGGCGCTCCGATGTCACGGGGCGGCGCCGGCGGGCTGTTGCGGCGCATCAGACTCTAAGTCGACAGATTGCTATTGTACCGTCCCCAGTGGTGGACAATAAGTCGATGGAGCTCTTCGTACCTTTCGCGTCGAAGCGCGCCGACGACGTAGCTGCCTGTCGAGCCCTCGGTACACCGCCCTGTGGCTAGAGTGCGTTGGCGCCAGATCGAGGCGATGACGTAGCGACGGACGGGCGGGTGCGACGTGGCCGTTCGCGCGGTGCGGGGAGCGACGCAGGTCGACGCCGACGAGCGGCAACTCGTGCTCGATGCCACCGCCGAGCTCGTCCTCGAGGTGCTTGCGCGCAACGATGCGGCCCTTGATGACCTCATCAGCGTCGTCTTCACGACCACACCCGATGTCTGCAGCGAGTTCCCCGCCTATGCGGCACGGCAGGTCGGGCTGACCGACGTACCCCTGCTCTGCGCGTCGGAGATCCCGGTGCCGGGGGCGCTACCGCGGGTGATCCGACTCCTTGCCCACCTGGAGACGTCACTCGCGAGGGCCGACCTGCGCCATGTCTATCTGCGCGGCGCTGCCGCTCTGCGCTCGGACCTGCCGCGGTGATGCCTCGACAGACGGGCGGCCAACCGGCCTGCGTGGCGGTCTGCTGCCGGCGCCCGTCGCAGCGACCCGGCTCTCGCCAGGACCTGGCACCGAGCACCGGGCGCCGGCCGCCGGTGCTCGCGCGGCGCGGACCTGGCGCGAGCCGGCGGCGTGGGCGTTTGCCGGTCGTGCTGCCGTGTTCCTCGTGACCGCGCCCGGCGAGTCCTCCAATGTCCAACTGCCCCGTGTCCTCGTCGTGGGGACGGGTCTCATCGGGACCAGCGTCGCGTTGGCGCTTCGACAGCGCGGCAGCGACGTGGTGCTCCAGGACGTCGATCCGCGCAGCGCGCGGACAGCCGTCCAGCGGGGGGCCGGCCGAGAGTGGACTCCTGACGACGCCCTTCTCGCGTTCACTCATGTGGTTCTCGCCGTCCCCCCCGGTGCGGTCGCCGCCGAGCTCGCCCGGTGGCAAGGGCTACTCCTCGCAACGACATTCAGTGATGTGGCCAGCGTCAAGGCTCAACCTCTCTTTGATGCTGAGAGAGTCGGTTGCGACCTGTCCTCATTCGTTGGCGGCCATCCGTTCGCCGGCCGGGAGCGGGGAGGGCCGGAGTCTGCGGACGCCGAGCTCTTCCTCGGGCGCTCATGGGCGCTGTGCCCTACACCGCGGTCCTCCTCGGCGGCCCTCGAAGCGGCGGTCGCGCTGGTGCTTGCCTGCGGCGCTCGCCCACTGGTCACGAACGCGGAGCGACACGACAGCGCGGCAGCCGCGCTCAGCCACGTCCCGCAGCTCGTCGCCAGCGCGGTTGCTGCGTCGAGCCGCTCGGTCGATTCCCCCGACCTTCGGCTGGCCGGACAGGGCTTCCTCGACACGACGCGCATAGCCGACAGCGACCCTCGCCTGTGGTCCGAGATCGTCGCGGCGAACGCGGAACCGGTCCGCGCTGGGCTGCAACGCGTGGTCGACGAGCTGCAGACCGTGCTCGAAGCACTCACCGGTGGCCGCCAGCTCGAGACCAGCTCGCGTGACGCCGAAACCAGCTCGAGCGACGTCCTGACCAGCTCGAGCGACGTCACTGGCATCGCGTCGCGGCCAACCGCGGGGGGGTCGGAGGCGCTGCAAGGGGTGGCGGCGGTGGAGCGGGCGACCTTCGCGCTGCTGATGGCCGGCAACGAGGGACGCCGCCGGCTGCCGGACAAGACGAGCGAGCGGCGCGAGCGCTGGGCCCGGGTGACGGTCGTCGTGCCGGACCAGCCGGGCGAGCTTGCCCGACTCCTGCTCGCCGCCGCCGGCGCGGGTGTCAACGTCGAGGACCTCCGCGTGGAGCACACGCCTGGGGGCAGTGGGCTGGCGGATTTGGACGTCCTGGGCAGGTTCGGGGCTGCGCTGGTGGTGGCCCTGCGACGCGACGGTTGGCGATGCCACCTCGAGGATCCCAGCTAGCCGTTTCGCGTCGCCGGGGAGGTGACCACTCGGCGCAGGGGCACCCGGGCAGTCGGAGGCCGAGTCGGCACTAGCCTGATTGGTGGGCGCGCACGCCGCTCCGTGGGCGCACGCGCCAGCCAGCTGGGCTGCCACCCGGGGGCTCGCCGCCGCCGCGGCGCGGCCGCCGCGGCGCGCGCTGACAGCGCGCGTTGACAGCGGGCGTTGACAGCGGGCGCTGACAGCGGGCGCTGACAGCGCGGGATGGCGGCAGCCGCGTGGTTCGCCGGTGACACGACGATCGGGGGTGGGTGGGGCGTGAGCGGGATCGAGGGCGCCAGCAGCGCGCCCTCGCTGCGACGGACCCGCGAGCGCGGCCCGGGAAGGGTCGTTGCCGTGGACGGCCCGGGCGGATCGGGCAAGAGCACCGTCGCCCGGGCGGTCGCCCGCCAGCTCGGCTTCGACTACCTCGACACCGGGTCGACCTATCGGGCGGTCACCTGGCTCGCGCTGCAGCACGGCACCGACCTCCGTGACGACGAGGCGGTGGCCACCGTGGCGGAGCTCGCCGTCCTCGATGTCGGCACCGACCCGGCGGCGCCCTCGATAGCGGTCAACGGCCGCAGGGTGGACGACGAGGTGCGCAGCGACGCCGTCAATGCCGCGGTGAGCGCCGTGAGCGCCGTACCGGAAGTGCGCCGTCGCCTCGTCGCACTGCAACAGCGGGTGATCGCTGCCGTCGGCGATGTGGTCATCGAGGGTCGCGACACCGGCGCAGTGGTCGCCCCGACGGCGGCGGTCAAGGTCTACCTCACGGCCCGGGAGGACGTCCGGGCCGCCCGGCGGGCGAGGGAGCAAGGCCGCGACGACGCGGACGCGCTGGCCCGCACAGCCGCGGCACTCGGTCGCCGGGACTCCCTCGACTCCTCCCGGAGCGCGAGTCCCCTGACCGTGGCCCCGGGCGCGGTGGTCATCGACACCAGCACCCTGGCCGTCGACGACGTGGTGCGGCAGATCATCGATCTCGTGCCCGACAGAGACACTGACGCGGGCACCAATAGCGACAGCGACAGCGACAGCGACAGCGACGCGGTCGGTGTCGGGCGCCGAGCTGCGGGCCCGGTAGGCCCCTCGGTTGCTTCCGCCGCAGCCCGGACGGCGACCGGGCGCCGTGCCGCGGACCTTCGGCCGGCCGCGGCGCCGTCGTACCGGCCGTGGCTGTTGGCCCTCCTGCGCCATCCCGCGCGCGCGATCGCCCGGCTGGCCTTCCGGGTCGAGGTGCGGGGAGTCGAGCACGTGCCAAGCAGCGGTCCCGTCCTCATCGCCGGCAATCACAGCGGCTTCCTCGACGGGCCTCTCGTCGCCGCCTTCTCGCCCCGGCTCCTGCGGATCATGGCGAAGGACGAGCTTTACCGGGGACCCTTGGGCGTGTTCCTGCATCTCGTCGGCCAGATCCCGGTACGGCGCGGCCGCCCCGACCGGGCAGCGTTGCGAGCGTGCCTCGAGGTGCTTCGCGGCGGCGCAGCTCTCGGCATCTTTCCCGAGGGCACGCGCGGCACCGGCGAGCTCGAGCAGGTGCAGGACGGCGCGGCGTACCTGCTGCTGAGGGTGAACTGCCCGGTCGTTCCCGTGGTGTGCCTCGGCACGCGGGCGGCGCTGCCGACCGGGTCGCGGTGGCCCCGCTGGCGCAGCCCCGTCACGGTGGTCTTCGGGCCGTCGCTCACGGTGGTCCGCCCCGCCAACCCACGCGCCCGCAGGGCCGTCGCGGTCGTGGCCGAGCAGGTCCGGGTCGGTTTGGCCGACCACCTGCACCAGGTCCGGCGGGGCCAGCGATGACCGCGGCGGGGGAGGACGGTGGGGCTGCCCTCGACGACCTGGCCGTCGCGGGGTGGGACGTCTCCGGGCTGGTCGGCGACGAGGAGGGCGCCGTCGCCGGCGAGGGCCCCCTGGCGGTCCTCGCCGTCGTGGGGCGGCCCAACGTCGGCAAGTCCACGCTCGTCAACCGGGTCCTCGGCCGGCGTGCCGCCGTGGTCGAGGACGTTCCCGGGGTCACCCGGGACCGCGTCTCCTACGACGCGGAGTGGGCCGGTCGCC
>JAABUT010004354.1_pt1 | contig 11331 bp, 14 predicted proteins | sample 5559281 | NCBI WGS metagenome assembly JAABUT01 (sample SAMN10711880, study PRJNA513359) | rock metagenome | isolation source: Antarctica rocks | place: Antarctica: Victoria Land, Ricker Hills nord | collected 2016-01-04
CCGCGGTACCGTTGCCGCCGGACGGTCACCTGGCGTGGGTCGGTGAAGACCAGCAGGATCTGCTCAGCCAGCTGCCCAAGTGGTTCGGCGCCGCTCAGAAGAGGGTGTCGCGCACCCGTAGCGGTCGTGGGCGGTCGACACTTTCATCACTACAACATTGACCTGGTTCTCCCTTGCGACCACTTTCGGGGTGGTCCGAGCCCTTACCCACTGGATTCGCAACGGTCATGGGCCTTCCGGGGGTGCATGAGCGTGGGATTAGCCTGCTCACCGGGATCGGTGCCGTCGCGATCCGTGGTCAAGAACACCACCGCCGCCATCTCGGTACCGCCGCCGCCTACGGCACGGCCACCGCCCTGATCGCTGACGAAGCGGCGCTGCTCATCGATCTGCAAGACGTCTATTGGGCCCAAGCAGGGCCGGACCAGCGTCGATATCGCGGTCGGGATCATCGCCGCCGGCGGTCTCGCGATCGCCAGTATCCCACTCTAGTCGGCGACGGAACCCAGCTGTGCGAGTCCAGGACCCGATATTACCGGGTTGGCGCGTCCAGGATGTCCGCGAGCGCGGCGCGGTCGCCGGTCTGGGCGACGGTGAATTGTGCCCATTGTTTGTCGGCCTCGGTCGGGCCGGATCCGTCGCAGTAGCTTTTGGTGGCGTTGAGTTTGTAGTACTTCAACACTGCGAGGGTCCGGCCCAGGTTCGCGTGGGCTGGGTCGGTGTAGTCAGGGCCGGGTGGCTGGGTCTGATGCACCATGCACTTCACTTCGACTACTCCTTGGGCGTCGAATCGCGCTGGTGGGGCGGGGGGTTGAGAGGTGCACGCATTGAGGGCGATACTGATTAGTGGCACAGCGGTGGCGAGAAGTCGTGATCGCAGGGCTTCCTCCTGAGGTCGGCGCGGGGTGTGAGTTGCCCGATGGTAAGGCCCGCACTTCGCCGCCTGCCTGGTCGCCCGCGACCTGGGCGACACCGGCCCGGACATGACCCGCCGGTTGAAGTCATCCTGTCCCACGACCGCGAGCTGACCATCCGGGTCGGCTCTCCTCGACCTCCTCCACACGACCGTCCCGCTCCGCCTCCAGTAGCCAGCAACCACCACCCACGAAACCGCAAAACCCGCAGGTCAACGACCGTCAAAACCGACCAAGATCACGTAACTTCGGTCTAGCTGACGCAGGGGATGCCGCCACCGAGCACGGGCGCGCCCTGGTCGGGGCCGGTGGAGGTCGGGGCGGGCGCTGGCAGGGGCGATGCAGCCCCTGCACTGCTGGTGCGGGCCTGGTCGAGCCGCGCGGCGGCGGCGGTGCCGAGCCCGGCGGGGACGGTGAACCTGTTGCCGAGGGTCACCTTGACGTGGCCCGCGGGCACCGCCGAGTCTGATGTGGCTGTGGGGGCGCCGAGCAGCGTGGCGACCGCCGCGGCGTCGGTCGCTGCCCCGTCGCCGTAGCGCACCTGCGTGGTGGTGTCGGTGCCGTTGCCGACGGTGCCCGCGGTGAACCCGCCGCCTACCAACGCGGTGGAGACCGTCCGCCCGAGGCCGGTGGCCCCGGTGGCGTTGACGACGTCGACGGTGCTCGTCGGCACCGTCGGTGGCGCGGGCGGGGCCGGGGCCGGTTCGAGGCCGAAGGCGACCTTGACCTGGGTTTGCAGGGCGGCCTGGTCGACGATGTTGACGTCTTGGCCGTCAACGGTCTGGTAGCTCTGCACCGGCAGGGTCTGGAACTCGATGTTGCCGCTGGCCAGGTTGGTCGCGGTGGCGGCGTAGCCGACCACGTCCCAGCCCGCGGAGAGCACCACGTCCTTCTTGGCCGCATCGACCAGCGCGTTGAGCTTGGCCGGGTTGGTGAGGGTGCCCGCACTGGAGAGCTTGGCGGTGACCCCGGCGAGGAAGGCCTGCTGGCGGTGGGTGCGGTCGAGGTCGCCGTTGGGCAGGCCGCGGCGCTGCCGGACGAAGGCCAGCGACTGCGCGGCGTTCAGCGTCTGCAACCCGGTCGGGAAGTTCGCCCCGGAGTAGGAGTCCTGCACCGGCGCGTTCAGGCACACCTGCACCCCGCCGAGGGCCTGGGCCATGTCGTAGAAGCCGACGAGGTTCACCTCGGCGAATCGGTCGATGGGCACGCCGAGGAAGTTCTGCACGGTCTGCAGCGTCTCCACCCGACCGGCCTCCCGACCGCGGGTCTCCAGCGTGGCGCGGTCAGTGACGCCCTGCGCGGCGAGGTCCTGCTCGGTGTAAAACTTCTTCAGCCCGTACGCCTCCTTGATCTTGGCGTGGTCGTAGCCGGGGATACCGCTGACGGCGACGTAGTCGTCGCGTGGGATGGAGAACGCGGTCGCCCGGCTCCCGTCGTTCGGTACGTGCATCAGGATGAGGCTGTTGGTGTTGTAGCCGCCGTCGCTGCTGTTGCCCGCGTTGAGCTGGTCGAGCACCGCCTGGGGCAGGTCGTTGCCCAGCTGGTCCTTCCGGGAGTCCAGCCCGATCAGCAGGATGTTGGTCGAGCCGTCGCGCGAGGCCCTGGTCCCACCCGCTCCGACCGCGGCCAGCGCGTCGGACGTGCTCAGGCCGTCACGAAGGGTGCGCACGGTGGACCACGCGAATCCCGTGCTGAGGAGCACCAGCAGCGAGGCGACCGTGACGACCAACCGGGCGGTGACACCCACCCGCCGGTGCACCGTGGTCCGGGACCGGGCACCGGTGGAGTACCGGGGGTGGACACGACCGGGACGGTCACCACCGGAGCGGCCCCGGGCTGGATCCGCCCGGGGCCCAGCCGCAGCCGAGTTCTTGTTCCGCCGCGGCGGCGGCCACTGCTGGGTCACGGATTGACTGTACGAGGCGCAACGGGTCAACCTGCCGCAGCGCATGGTGCGGCCACCCCGTCGTCATCCCGGGTCGCGCCGGGTGTGCCGGCGGCGGTCACGGGCTCAGCCGGGCGCGGGGGCAGATGCCGGTACAGGGTCGATCGCGGGATGCCGGTCTCCTCGACGATTTCGGCGATGGTGTGCCCGCAGGCGCGCAGATGCGCGGCGTACTTGATCTGCTTGGCACTGACCAGGACTGGGCGACCGACCCGCCGGCCCTGGGCGGAGGCCACCGCCCGGGCGTGCGCGGCACGTTCGGCGGTGTAGGTGCGTTCCATCTGCGCGAACATCGCCAGCAGCAGCACCGCGAGCTGCCCCATGCTGTCGTCGGGGGCGGTGGTGTCGATCTTGATGGGGTCGGCGAGGTTGCGGACCCCGATCCCCCGGTCGGTGAGGTCATGGATCAGATTGAGGGTGTCGCGCACGGTCCGGCCGAGCCGATCGAGGGTATGAAAAACGATGACATCACCCTCGCGGGCGTACTCGAGGAGCTTCCGCAGCCCTGGCCGGTCGACGGTGGCCCCAGATTTCTTGTCGACGTAGATCCGCTCGGGCGGGATGCCCTCCGCTGTCAGCGCATGGATTTGCCGGTCGAGTGACTGCTTCTCACTCGACACCCGGGCATACGCCAGTACCGCCACATCGGCACCGTACCGCAGGTTCTCGCCGTACGGCTGTTATGACACCCTAAAACGAGACAACTAACGGGACGCGCCGACCAGCGGCTTCCCGACACGCCCGTGACGGCGGCCCCGGCGTCCTACTTCCAAGGAAGTGGGACGCCGGGTCAGACATGCGCGGTTGACACACTTAGTCGATGACGATCGAAGACCGCCTCGGTGACGCTGAGCTGCTGTGGCGACACGGTCGCCGCGAGGGCGCACTGCTGAGCGCACTCGTTGCGGTGGCCGCCACCGCTCAACGAGCGTTCCCGAAGGCAGGCGACGGGGATGCATTCCGCCGTTTCCTGCGCACACACCACGAGTGGTCGATCTCCGTGGAGTATCGCGGCGCCCAGATCGACCTCGACCAGCTGTTCTGGAAGTGGCTCCGCTGCGAACTGGTCCACGCTGGCCGGCTGCCGCCAGATCTGCGCGTCGACGACCACTTCGCGGACCCGTCAGGTCTGAGCGTTCGTGCCGGCGGCGCGCCCGAGCACATCGTCCTGCTGACCCCCGGCTGGTTCACTTTCCTCACCAACATCATCAGGAAGCCGACAGCGAGCCGGCTGGAGATGATGGACGGCCGACCTAGGCTTCTCAGATGACGGTTCCAGGACCACAACCGCCCGCTGAGCTGCTCGATGTTGCCTATCACTATGAGCCGTACTGGAACTCGGGACGGGGCGACTGGATCAAGAGCTTGCTGCTCTTCTTCGACGGTGTCGCCCTACTGGTACCCGACTACATGCGCGACCGGCCGCTGCTCACCGATCCGACTCTGGCGCAGCCGCTGGCAGAGCAGGGCCTCCTCCATCGGCTCAGCCCCGAGACGCTTGTCGACCAACAGACGGCCAACGGGCTAGCCGAACTCTTCGACGCCTTCTTCGCCGCAGGTGCAGTCGACGGACTCGACCTGGGCGTTGCGTTTGAGGAGTTGTCCTACTCCCGGCTCGGGGGCGTTGTCGACAGCGGTCTGACTGACGTCATCGTCGGCCTGCTTCAGGACCGAGGCCTCGCTGGAGTCAGCTCCGATGGCGTTTCGATACCGCTGCACCCGGCCGTCCGAGCGATGGTCCTCGTCATACCGAAAGTGACCGGCGGCTCCGCGTTGTCGAATCCCACAAAAGCACCGACAGCGGTCGAGCAGCTCACGTCAGCCTCTCGATAGGCTCGGCGGACGGGAGATGCAGCGAGTGGGGGCGAAGTGAGCGCGAAGATCACCGTGGTTCGGGCGGCGGAGCTGAGGGGCCGCCACGGGACCTACGACGTCACGGTCGACGGTTCGAGTGTTGGCGCATTGAAACGTAGCGAGTCTTTGACCCGCGAGGTGGCCGGTGGTGAGCACGACGTGGTCGTGACCCGCGACGACAAGCACACCAGCCCTCACCTGGCCGTCGACGTCGCTGATGGCGAGCACCTGACGCTGTACGCCAGCCTCATCTCCGAGCGCGCGGCTTACGTCCGATCCCCGACACGACCAAGCGACCACATCGTCCTGACCACCGACGGCTCCCTCAACAACGCCGACGGGACCACCGGCGCACCCCGCGAAGCCCGCGCCCGAGTCACTCTCACTGTGCTGGGTCTCCTCGCCCTGGTGGCAGGCTTCGTCGCCCCCTCGGGACCGCTGAAGCACACAGCGTTCGTGGTGTTCACCGTCGCGACAGCAGTGGGGTTCTACCTCACGGTCCGCCACATGAGGCACCTCTACCGCTCCCCCCGCGATGGCTGAGATGCCGCCGGGGACCGGGAAACCGCGCGATGCTCCACAACCGATCGACACCGACCCGTCGTACCGTGGTGTCGGGTCCAAAAAACCCAGGGTCGCAAGGGCCGGCGCACCGGATCTAACCGCGCAAACGGCACGATGATCGACGTGTTGGCGAACTTGTTCTTCGCTGTTATCGCGGCGGTTTCCTGCCTTGGCTACGCGCAACTGCGCCGCAAGCGGTGGACCGCCGCGGCGGATTCCCCCTCGACGGTGTCGCCTAACCGTCGCCCTCTGACTGCTGGGCTCACCGGCGCGCTCACGTCGTTGGCGGTGTCCTACGAACACCTCGTCGCCAGCGTCCTGGACCTGGCCGCCCGCGGCCACCTGAATGTCGAGCTCGTGACGGTCGACGACGACCCGGCCGGCCGGGTGTGGTGGCACCTCATAGACACCACACACGGTCAACTCTGGAGCTACGAGACAGTGCTCCTCACCGAACTTAAGGCCACCCCCGGACCAGCAGAGTTCCCGAGCATCAACAACCGGTCGGCCCAGGTGGTCACCCGCGCCCTCTGGGACGACCTCGCCCACGTCGGCTGCATCACCGGCTCACCAACCCGCGCCCGCGCCACCCAGCTGCGCTTGTCAGCGGCAGCGGCCACCATCGGGGTCGTGTCGCTGCTCAGCAGCGCCCAGTTCTCGCTGGGGGTGGGGATCGGTCTGGGCCTCCTCACCGGATCCGCCGTCCTCGCAAAGCTGTCGCCACGACAGGCGCTGACCACCGCCCACGGCCAAGAGGAACAGCACAGAGCCCGGACACGGACAACAACGATCCTCGAGGCGCCCTACGACCCCGACTCCGACCTCGCCACCGCCGTAGCCCTAGGAGTCGGGGATACATATATAACAACAGTCGCCAAAACCGGCGCCCCAATTCCGTCCTGGCTGCGTTCCCGGACGTACACCATCACGTGGGACCACGTCCACGCCCTCGTCGAACAACCCGCCCACGGATGGCCCCTCACCGCCGGGTCCATCTCAGGAGCCGGACACTAAGCCACACCATCCCCTCCGCGGCCACCGGCCGACATCGAGGCCTTCAGTGTTTCAAATACGGTCGTCAGCGGCGCGTTCGACGCCGGTCGAGCCGGGGGTTACCCATCCGCGGCTCGACCCCCGGGCTCGAGGCCCTCGCGGTGTTTCATAATCGAGCTCGTTATCGTGCAGTCGCGGGGCTTCGTAGGCGTCCGTCACCTGCGGTTGACCCGACCGGGTGACTCTGATCAACGCCCACGCCTCGACAGCGGTGATGTAGGTGGTCGGGGTGCACCGGGAGATGCAACGCCGCCACCTGGACGCCTAGACGATGTGGGTCGGCTCCCTCAGCCACGGCGGCACCGCCACCTTCGCCGAGCTGTCCGCCGGCACCGCCGAACTCAACCCACGGCAGACCTACCTGCTCATCCAGACCCTCAACTTCTAGTGCAGCATGCCTTCGCCTGGACCAAGACCGCCGATCGGATTCTCGCGAAAGCCAACCGCAAGACACCTTCAAACACGGCGCACTAGGCTGGCCCCAAAAGTGGCTACTTACTTACGCCTGATGTAGGGCCACATGATTACCCCGAGTATCACTCCTCCCATTGCGATGAAGATGAATATATTAGTTGAAACCATTTGCGAGTGGGACATGTATGTAAAAACCGCTACTAGAACAAGCCAGGTGACTACTAAAATCGCATTTCGTCCATTGTTATTCATGTTATCCCATCGAGTAGCCGGCGGTGTAGGTGGCGACTCCCTGGGCAAACCCTAGGATAAATCCACCCACCGCACCTTGGGTTGCACCCGAAAAAGCGCCAGGGACTACACCCAGCGGGCCGGCGTACAGGACCTCGGGCAGACCGCTCGCGACCCACCCCGAGTCGGCCGTCGGGCGGATGGCCTGCCGCAGCGCCAGTGACAGGTTCAGCGCGGACGGGGCGCCGAGGAACACGGTGTACCCGCAGACCGCCCGGGAGCAGTCGTCGAGCACGACCGTCAGCCACGGCCGCGCCGGGTTCCCTCGCTCGTCCAGGACCAGGACGTCGAGCTCGGTGTGGTCGGCCTGCCAGATCTGTTTCGGGCGGTCGGCCTGGCGGCGGTGCACCAGCTCGAACCGGTCCCGGAACCCGGCCTGCCCGTCGTGCGCAAGGGACAGCAGGTGCGGGTCGACCGCAGCGACGATCTCGCGGACCGTGCCGTAGGACGGCGCCGCCCAGCCCCGCTCGGCGGCCAGGGCCGCGGTCCTGCGGGTGATCGTGGCTGAAGAGCACCGTGGCCACCGCCCGCTGGCGGGCGCAGCGAGTGGTGAACACCGAGTTGCTCCTGCTGTACTGGCGCCTGGGCAACGCAGTGCTCGGACGGCAACGCGAGGAGGGCTGGGGCACCCGCGTCATCGACCCGGCTCGCCACCGACCTGCGCGCCGCGTTCCCCGACATGCGCGGCCTGTCCCGCAGCAACATCAAGTACATGCGGCAGATGGCCGGCGCCTGGAGCGAGGAAGCAATCGGCCAACAGGCTGTTGGCCAACTTCCCTGGGGTCACGTCACCGTCCTCCTGGACAAGGTCAACGACCAGATGGAGCGCGACTGGTACGCGGCCACAGCAGCGCAGCAAGGTTGGTCCCGCAACGTGCTTCAACACCAGATCATGAACCAGCTGCACCGACGGATCGGCGCAGCGCCCTCCAACTTCCCCGACCAGCTCGCTGCGGCGGACAGCGAGCTGGCACAGCAACTCACCCGCGACCCGTACGTCCTGGACTTCCTCGACCTCACCGATCCGGTCCACGAGCGCGATCTCGAGCAGGCCCTTGTCCAGCGAGTCCAAGCCCTGCTGCTCGAGCTCGGCCACGGCTTCGCATTCGTTGGGCGCCAGTACCACTTCGAGGTCGACGGTGAGGACTTCTACATCGACCTACTGTTCTTCAACTGGGCGCAGAACCGCTTCGTCGTCGTCGAACTCAAGATCGGCCGCTTCGATCCCGCCCACATCGGGCAGCTCGGCTACTACGTCTCCTGGGTCGACTCGAACCTGCGCCAGCCCGACCACCACGCCGCAACCGTCGGCATCCTGCTCTGCGCCGCAACGACAACGTGGTCCGTTACGCGCTGGCCAGCGCTACCGCGCCGCTGGCCGTTGCCAAATACACCTACGACACCCTCCCACCCGCGGTTCGGGAAGTAGTCCCCTCGAGCGAACAGCTGGTAACTGCAGTAACCGCCGCCCTCAGCGCCGACGCCACGCTGAGTGGCCGCGTGTCCTCCCCCACCACAGCCACAGCGCTCAGCGCTGAAGCCACGTTGACCGTGGGTGGCGCGGCGGGCCAGCCACCGCACCAACCTGCGTCGGAGCCACCGAACCCATAGGACACTCGCCAAGAAGCGAGCGTTCTCCGGCCCCGTCCCCACTTGGCCAGGCGCGAGCGTGCGCCCCCGCTCACCCTCCAAACCAGTCGTGCAGCGGGTACGCGACCGGCTGACCGGCCGTGTCTCTCTAGCGGTGTTTCACAACCGACCTTGATCTCAGGCGGTCAGCGACATGCCTGACAGTGCCCTGCGAGCTGTCCCCTCACTGGCTCGCTGGTTCGGCGCCCGCCACTGACGTGACCTGATTTGCGCCGATCGCCGCGCGCGCTGCGCTAGTGCGCCGCTGCCAGGCACGGCGTTGAACCGGCAGCTGAATGCACGCCTGCACGATGTTGAGGACCCCCAGCCCGACGAAGAGGCCGTTATGGGCAGCCAACCCACCGACCAGGTACAGCGCACCCAGAACCGGGTATAAGAAGACGATCGCCCGGCGGGTCATGCCAAAGGTACTCACCCCACCGACTGGCCTGGCCCATACATCCAATCCCGCTACCAGCTCCGCGTAGTCCAGAGCTGCAGGTGCCAGACGTGAAGGGCGCGCGGCACGACCCTCGGCGACTGCGGCCTGCACCTCCAGCACGTCCCGCGGGGCCAGGTGGTGACGACGCGACAGTTCCTGCAACGGCGACGGCGGGATCGGCCTGCCCCTGAACTGCGGCACCACACGATCCACGCCCAGAGCCACCAAGGGCAGGCCCAGCACGAGCAACACGATCACCCCAAGCAGAACCCCGGTCACACACCCACCCCCACCCCAGCCGAGTCCTCACACACCCCTGAAATCCTGACACCACCCCCAATGTCTCCCTCAAACACACCGCCCGGTCAGCAACCAGGGCGGCCACAGGGGCTGCTCTCAGCGTGAGTGTCGCCTGCTCAGCGGGCCGATGACAAGCAGGCCTCGCCCCACCAACGGTAGGAGTGATCGCGGCCTCCCCGAAGGCCGCGGCTTCATGTGCCTAATACCACCGTTAAGAACCCACACCGATCCGCCAGCGCGCTGTGCCGACGCTCGGCAATGATGCGTTCAAGCCATCCCTGCGATGAGATCGCGCAAGGTCCCTGCGACCAGCTGGGCCCGGCGCCGTGCCGCGAGTTGAACAGGATCTGCTCGCCGCTCCCTGGCGCAGCTCAGCTGGCAGCCCGTTGGCTGTCCTCGGGCCCACGACGACCACCGCAATGACTTCTATATAGGGCGGTACAGATGCGCCCAAACTGAAAAGCTAGCGGCGTGACCCCCGTCGACAACTACGTCGCGCGGGCCAGCGCGGCGATCATGGAGGTACTGGCCGAGCATCACGCGGTGGTACATCCCGAGCTCGAAGCCCGTATCGCCGAGGCCAGCTTCGTCGGCGGCCCAGACAACGTCGACCCCCACCACATCACGAACGCGCTACGCAGCCTCACCAGCGACGGTCATATCGGCTGGGTCCAGGGCACAACTAGAGGCGGCAGGACCGTCCAAACCATCCAGCTCACCGACACCCGCCGCCGCACCACCCGGGTGCAGGCCACCGCCAGTCGCAAGCGCTTGCTCTACGCCCGCTACACCGGATGGTCCCAAGGAACGAAACGCCACCCACAAGGACTTGTCGGGCCCGCAGGCGAACGTGCGGTGCGCACCGCCATCCTCGAGGCCAGCAGCCTCCAACCCGCAGCCCCAGGGGCCGGCGAGGTTAGCTCGCTGCTGGGATTCCACCTACCCGGCCCGCTCGACAGCGCCGGCTACGTGGTCACGTTCGGCACCGATGGTCTACCTCAACTCCGTGTCCCGTCCTCCGGAGCAGGCTGGGCGGGAAGGATGATGCGGAAAGGGGGCGCCTGGGGTCGACTCTGACAACCCAGCGACTTCGTACGCGAACCGAATGATCGTTATCGTTCCGTGACACAACGCTGGTTGTGCAGGACTTGCGATCTGCGTCATAGTCCGCGCAGCGACTGCTGAGATCACGCCAGGGGGCTTGGGCCGGCTCGCTTCTGACGGTGGGGTTCCTGTTGTGTCGCTTCGTTTTTCGGTGAGTGCTGCCCGGTCGCCGAAGTCTCTTCCCGCGGTGTCGGGTCGTCGCGGGCGCCGGTGGTTGGCGTCGGTGGTGTCGGTGGGGTTGATGGCCTCGGTGGCGGTGGTGCTGCCTGCGACGGGGGTGCCGCTGCCTGCCGTGGTCGGGGCGGGGGTCGCGGAGGCGGCGACCGCCCCGGCGACCGGGGATGCCGGGGTGTTCACCCCGGTGCAGGCCCGCCTGGTGGACTCCCGCGACGGCACGGGCCTGGCCCGGTCCGGGGCCCTGACGGCAGGGACCTGGACCCCGTTCGGGGTGCTCGGTCGCGGTGGGATCCCGTCGTCGGGGGTGAGCGCCGTCGCGTTGACGGTGACCGTGGTGGGGGCGCAGGACAACGGGGGCATGCAGCTCGCCCCTTCCACGAACACCGCTGGTGCGCAGGGGGAGGTGCTGCAGTACCTGGTCGGGCAGACGATCTCCAACACCGCCATGGTCGCGGTCGGCACCGATGGTCAGGTGTCGGTGAAGACCCGCACCGCCGAGCAGGTCATCGTCGAGGTTCAGGGCTACTACAGCTCGGGTGCGGCGGTGGCACCGGGTGGGTTCGTGCCGCTGACCAACACTCGCTACGTTGACACCCGGCAGTCACCGGGTATCACGACGTCGCCGCTGGTGGGGCGGCTGAGCC
>JAABUT010004355.1_pt1 | contig 11329 bp, 10 predicted proteins | sample 5559281 | NCBI WGS metagenome assembly JAABUT01 (sample SAMN10711880, study PRJNA513359) | rock metagenome | isolation source: Antarctica rocks | place: Antarctica: Victoria Land, Ricker Hills nord | collected 2016-01-04
TGCCGGGGGAGGCGGACGCGGTGCCGTCCCTGGTGCGGCGGCTGTCGCTGGGGCAGACGGCGGGGGAGTGGGCGGGGGCGCTGCTAGGGATGCGGGGGGAGGCGCCGCCGGTCTCGCAGGCGGCGGCATTGCGGATCGTGCGCGCCACCCCCTTCGATGTGCATGCATCGCGCGATGCACTGGAGCGCGTCTATCAGCGCCCGTGGCGGCTGTCGCCCCCGATTTCCCAGCCCCTCCGCGCAGGCATTTGAGAACGACGCGCCATTGCCCTGCGTGGAACCTTCGCAAGTCCCGACGGCTTATTCCCAGCTCTGGCGCCCTGGTGGCGGGCTTTAGCTTGCTACAGCAAGGAACGGCAGGCTGAATTCGCCCATTCTGCCCAGAGGGCGCCCGCACCCACACCACTGATACTCCCCACGCTCAACTGCCATTGCACTTCGCTCTAAGCTCGACTTTCCCCAATCAGGCGACGCAGCAGAGCGTCTCGGTCAAGTGTTCAAGGAACGCGCGCGGGAGTTTTATCGTGTCCGCCCCTGCATCGGACGTGCAAAAACCCTTGTTCCGCCAGATCCCCCGCCTGACCAGCGCTAATGCGTCTGCGAAGGTCGGGGCGCGCTTGCGATACCATGCTGCCTGTCGGATCGGGCCGGATTCCTCCCTCAGGTGCGGATGCGCGAGCAGGGTCACGAGCGAGAAGAGGCCGAGCAACGCCGGTGTCGTCCGGCGAATCGCCAACTCTGTCCATTGCCGTTGCGTCTCGACGCCGAGGTGTCGCCGCACTTCCGCAAAGGTCGTTTCCATCTGCCAGCGTCGCACGAACCAGACAATGATCTGCTCCGGCGGGACGCTCAGATCGGTGCAGAGCAGCGCTTGGGTCGCGAACCTTTCCTCCGGGTCGCGGATCAGCACCCAGCGGATCGGCACCGGCGGCAATCCGATGTGATACCACACTGCGGTCTCCGAGGCGATTTCGACGGTGCGCTCCCGTTGCCCGTACCACTGCGTCACCGTGAGGGACATCCATCTCGTGGTCGCGTCCGCCGCCCGCGTAGCGAGGGTCGGCAAGCGCGTGCCTTTCTTGCGCGGTCGGCCGTTCTGGTGCGGCTGGCGGGGCGGGGCCGGGGTGTAGAGCGCGGCGTCGAGCCGCAACCGCGTGATCATCGTGATCGGCTGACGCAGTGCTTGGCAGCGTGCCAAGAATGCGATGGCGGCATACCCGCTATCGGCAACGGCGACAATCGCGCGGTCGGGCCACCAACGGCGCACGACGAGGAGGAGTTGCCACGCCCAATCGGTCAATGCCTTGTGGCGGCGTCCCTGCCGAACATCGTAACGCTCCGAGGGGGCGAGCGCGGTCAGGAAGGGGAATGCCCAGATGCGATTGGCCCACGGGATCGGGGCGAGCAGCATCAACGTGACCCAGCGCAGTCCGGTCGCCTTGACGAAGTGGCTGTGCGAGGAGCGCACGGCATCGCGATAGACGCCCTTCGCGGCGATCTGCGCGCCCGTGCGTCGTTCCAGTGTCTCATCGACACCGACGACGAGTGGGCCATCAGGCACGAAGGCCGCGACGAGCAGACGCAGCAACACCCGACTGGCAGCGAGCGCGGACCACGCGGCGCGATTGAGGACGCGATGGTAGCGCTGGAAGTGCGGCGAGTGTCCCAAGCCGACGACACGCAGCGCGGCGGTGACGGTACGTTGCGCGGGCGTGAGGATCGCTCCGGCAAGGAGCACCTGCACATGAGACCAGACCCGTTTGGAGAAGAGTGGTGCGAAGGGGCGGAGCAGCAGTATCATCGCGGGCGGTAGGATGTGCATCGGTACCTCCTCTTGGTCGAGTGGTACCGAGCATATCCTCCTTTTCTACACAGGCCAAATGGGGAAAGTCGAGATTAGAAGAGGCATAAATATGTCAAATCCTCCAACAAACACACCAAAGAGGTAAGGACAATGGGTAAGAGAAATTATCTTATCGAGGGAGTCTCCGGCACCGGCAAAAGCTCGGTGTGCCGAGAGCTGCGCCGACGCGGTTACGTAGCCATAGATGGTGATAGAGAACTGGCCTACCAAGGAGACCCAACGACTGGCGAGAAAACCGAAGGCTTTGGCCACGAACATCATATTTGGGACATAGAAAAAGTAAGGAGATTGGCAGCAAATCAGGACGACGAAGCCACTTTCTTCTGTGGCGGTTCTAGAAATTTCAAGCAGTTCATAGACCTTTTTGATGAAATCTTCATCTTAGACGTTGATGCAGAGACACTCAACGAACGGCTCGACAACCGTCCTGATGATGACTGGGGCAAGCGCAAGAGCGAGCGGGAACTCATCCTACGTTTACACGCCATAAAAGAAGACGTACCCAGCAGTGGCATCGTACTAGATGCAACACAGCCGCTTGTCAGCGTCGTGGACGAAATCCTTAGCCATGTCCGAGCTTAGCTCGACTTTCCCCATTTGCATGGCGGGCCCAGTCGCGTTTTCCTTGCCAGATCGGCAGCTCCGGATCGTGCCGGGACTTTTCGCATATCGGCGTTTGGGGGTGATTTGCGAAAAGTCGAACTTGGAGACAGCGATGGGCTGAGACGGCACGAGAAACGTTGCAGACTGGCAGTTCTCGCAGGGCGACTGCCCACATCGGGTTGGTACGCTGCTGATCAAATGGGGAAAGTCGAGCTAAGAAGGAAGCGCGATAGCGGGGGCATGGCTGTTCGTTTGTCTGGTCGCCGCCACGAGAAGCCCGCGCTTTCTTTCTTGACGGGAAAGGTTGAAAATGCAGCCCGGCGATGATGCGAGACGAACATGGCGGGAACACACGGAAGGGTGGTGCGCGTGATACGAATTGCTATTGTCGGGGCGGGCACGATGGGCACGATTCACGCCCAGTCGTGCGGCAACCTCCCGAACGCGACCGTCACCTGGGTCGCGGATGAGGACGAGGGGCGCGCGACGATGCTGGCGCAGACCTGCGGCGCGCGCGCGACCATCGATGTGGACGCCGCGCTCGGCGCTGATGATGTGGATGTCGCGGTCGTCACCGTGCCGACGCCGTTCCATCGCGCGATCACCGAGCGGGCGGCGGCGCACGGCAAACACGTCTTCTGCGAGAAGCCCATCGCGCGCACCGTCGCGGACGCGCGCGCGATGGTGGCGGCGTGCGAACGGGCGGGCGTGCTGCTCACGGTCGGGCATGTCGTGCGTTTCTTCCCAGAGTACGCGCGCATCCGTGTGCTGCTCGCGGAGGATGCGGTGGGGACGGTCGGCGTCGTCCGCGCGGCGCGGCTGAACGCCAACCCCGCGCTCGCCCGCCCGTGGTACGGTAACCGCGCATGGAGCGGCGGCGTGATCGTGGATCTGATGATTCACGACCTCGACACGCTCCGGTGGTACTTCGGCGAGGTCGAGCGCGTCTATGCCCGTGGCCTGAGCGACACGGGTGATCGCGTGACGAGCGATTACGCGCTCGCCGTGCTGCGTTTCGCGAGCGGCGTGATCGCGCACGTCGAGGCGAGTTGGGCGCACGCGCACTTCCGCACGAGCATCGAGATTGCCGGGAGCGCCGGTCTCTTGCGTCATGCCAGCGAGGAGAGCAACGCGCTTCGCGTCGAGCACACCGCGCCGCAACACGAGGACGTGGCGCGCGTGCAGGTGCCACGCAGCCCCCTCGCGGAGGGGCCGTATCAGACGGAACTGCGCCACTTCCTCGCCGCAGTCGAGGCGGGGACTCCGCCGCTCGTGACAGGTGACGAGGCGGTGCGCTCGCTGACGCTCGCCCTGGCGGTGCTTCAATCAGTCGAGACGGGACGCCCGGTTCACGCGACCGACGGCGTGCTACAGATCGCGGAGGGGGCGGCATGAAGGTCGGAATCCTCAGTTTTGCCCACGTGCACGCGCCGGGATACGCGCGCTGTCTCGCGGCGATGCCGGACATCGAGTTAGTCGCCATCGCGGATGACGACGAGGAACGAGGGGAGGCGGCGGTCGCACAGTTCGGCGGCACATGGCACGCCGATTACCGCGATCTGCTCGCGCGGAGCGATGTCGCGGCGGTGATTATCACGTCGCCGAATGCGTCGCACCGGGAGATGGTCGTTGCCGCCGCCGCTGCGGGGAAGCACGTCCTGTGCGAGAAGCCCCTCGCGACGACGCGCCCCGATGCCCTGGCGATGATCGCGGCGTGCCGGATGCACAGCGTCAAACTGATGACTGCCTTCCCGATGCGCTTCAGCCCTGCGGCGCTCGCGCTACGCGTAGCGGTTCAGGCGGACGAGGCGGGCACGCCGCGCGCGGTGATGGCGACGAACCACGGGAAGATGCCGCCCGGTTGGTTCTCCGACCCCGCGCTCGCGGGCGGTGGCGCGGTGATGGATCACACCGTCCACGTCGCTGATCTCCTGCGGTGGATTTTCGGCTGCGAGATCACGCGCGTCTATGCGGAGGTGGACACGCGCATCCACCCCGGCATCCCGACGGACGATGTCGCGCTGCTCATGATGGAACTGGAGAACGGGATGTTCGCCAGCCTCGACCCGAGTTGGGCGCGCCCCGCGACGTGGCCGACCTGGGGCGGCCTGACGATGGATGTGATCGGTGATCGCGGCGTGGTGGCGATGAATGCCTTCAACCAGAACTTCCAGCGGTACGACGACCGCGCCGAACGGTACAGCCTCCTGCCGTGGTCGGAGGGCGGCGACCCCGCGATGCTCCGCGCCTTCTTCGACGCTATCGCGCACGACACGGAACCACCGATCACGGGCGAGGACGGGCTGCACGCGCTGGAAGTCGCCTTGTGCGCCTACGAGTCCGCCCGGCGGCACGAGCCGGTCGCGTGCCCCGGCGTGTTGGCGGGGGTGGCGGGATGATGAACGTCGGCATCATCGGGTGCGGCAACATCGCCGTTGGCTCGTACCTCCCCGCCCTCGCCAAATTGCGCGACCGTGCGCGCGTTGTGGCGGTCTCCGATCCCATCGTGGCGCTTGCGGAGCGGGCGGCAGCGTTGGCCGATGGCGCGCACATTTACCCCGGCCACACCGAACTGCTCGCCCATCCGGGCCTCGACGCCGTCTTCAACCTCACGCCCGCGCCGATGCATTACACCGTCAATGCCGCCGTGCTCGACGCGGGCGTGCACCTCTACACGGAGAAGACGCTCGCGAGCACGCTGGACGAGGCGCGCGATCTGATCGCGCGGGCGCGGGGTCGCCTCTTCCTCTGCGCCCCGGCAATGATGGCGACAACGCGCTTCCGCTGGTTGCACGCCTATCTCGACGCCGGTCGGATCGGCACGCCGCACCTCGCGACCGCGAACCTCACCAGCCTTGGCCCTTCAATCTGGCACCCCGACCCTGCCGTCTTCTATGGGCCGGGGGTCGGGCCGCTCGTCGACACCGGCGTCTACCTACTGCACGCGATCACCGGGTTGTTCGGCCCCGCGCGGCGCGTGCAGGCGATGGGCGGGATCGCGCACCCGCAGCGCACGGTGCGGCTCGGCGAGCGGAGCGGGACCCGATTCCGCGTGGAAGCGCCGGACGTGATGCTCCTGCAACTCGATTTTGGCGCGGACCGCTGGGCGCACGTTATCTCCAGTTTCGCGGTGCCGAAGAGCAAAGCGCCGGTGATGGAGATTCATGGCACGGAGGCGAGCGTCAGCATCAGCGCGGCGCAGTGGTATCAGCAGAATGGGGCGGTGGATCTCTACCGCCACGACGACACCCCGGCGGGCGTCAGCGGCTGGATGAACGATGTGCCGCTCCCGGCGCGCTCTGCGGTGACGGATATTCTCGCGGCGGGCGCGGAGCACTTCATCGCGTGCCTCGAAGGGAATGAGCAGCCGATCCTCACCCCGGAACACGCCACGCACGTCCTCGAAATCATGCTGACGGCGCGCCGGGCGATGGATGAAGGGCGCGCAATTGAGCTGGAAACCCGCTTCCACGTCGCGTAAAGGAGACATGCATGGGCGTCAACCTCGCCATCTCGACGTACTCGTTTCGCCGCTTCTCAGGGCCGGAGACGCCGCCACAAACGCTGACCGCGATGATCGAGCGGTGCGCCGCCCTCGGCGTGCAGGGCATTGAAATCCTCGGCCGGGAGGTCGAGGGCATGGGTGTTGAGGAATTGAACGCGATCAAACGGTGCGCGGCGGAGCATGGCATCGCTATCGTCTCGGTCGCGGCGAGCCACAACTTCGTCCTGCCTGATGCGACCCTGCGTGCGCAGCAAATTGACATCGTCGCGAAGTGGGTGGAGATCGCGGACCGGCTCGGCGCGCCGTTCGTGCGCGTGCTGAGCGGGCGCTGGAACACGCTCGCGAATGTCGAGGACTTCCTGATGAAGAACGGGGGGAACGAGCCGCCCCTGCCCGGTTACACCGACGACGATGCCTTCCAATGGGTCGTGGATGCCTTCAAGCGTGCGAGTTACCACGCGGGGCGGCGGGGAGTCACGCTCGTCCTCGAAAATCACTGGGGGCTGACCGGCACGGCGGCGGGCGTCCTGCGCATCATCGCGGAGACCGGGTCACCGTGGCTTCAGGCGGTGCTCGACACGGGCAATTTCCACTTCCGGCCCGATCAGTACGCGGACATGGCCGCGCTCTTGCCGCATGTCGTGCTCGTCCACGCGAAGACCTACCCCGGCGGCGGCATCTACTTCCCCGCCGACCTCGACTACCCACGCATCGCGGCGATGCTGCGGCAGGCGAACTATCACGGCTACGTCTCCGTCGAGTTCGAGGGCGCGGCCCATCCCGACACCGGGGTGCCGGAGAGCATCGCCCTGCTCCGGGCTGCCTTCGTTTAAGAGCCGGGGGCAGTCCTCACCCCCCACGCCCAAAGGGCACCCGCTCTCCATCGCCCGAAGGCTTCGATGTGCTCAGTTCACGGCGGCGATGGAGAGGGGAGGGGAACGGTTTTGCAATTAACTCGCGCTCATGTTGACAGCGGCGCGGCGTATCGCTACCATCCTGAAGGCAAATATTGACAGACAAACACAGACGCGCGGCGCGGGGAGTTTCTTTTCCGGTTCACCGCGCGTACGGGACGAACGGCGAAGCCAAGGGAGCGGGGCACAACGTTGGGGACGGTGGCAGTCCGGCAATCGACGACCGAGCGGGGCGGGGCGATGGGGGCGCGGCTGCGCGGCGTCGCGAGCAGTTACCTCGTGCGGCGTGTCCTCAAGGCGCTCTTCACCGTCTACATGGTGACGACGCTGATCTTCTTCCTCATCCGGCTCCTGCCCGGCAACCCCGTTGAAATCTACGTCAATCAGCAAGTCGCGCAGTACGGCGTCAGTTACGACGAGGCCGTCGCGCAGGCGCGGACGCTCTTCGCGATCGACACGAGCAAGCCGCTCCCGCTGCAATATCTGGACTACCTGCAGCGCCTCGCGCGCGGCGATCTCGGCCAGTCCGTCACCGCCCCCGGCGTCCCCGTCCTCAGTATCATCCGCACGTATCTGCCGTGGACGATCTTCAGCGTCGGCACGGGGCTGCTGATCGCCTTCACGCTCGGGTCGGCGCTCGGCATGGTGATGGCGTACCGGCGCGGGTCGGCGCTCGATGGCGTGCTGACGGGGATCAGTTCGCTCCTCCATTCCGTGCCGAATTACCTGCTGGCGATCATGATTATCGTCCTCTTCGGCGTGCGGGTGAAACTGCTGCCGATCACGAAGATGCGCGGCAACATTTCGTCCGGGCAACCCGTGGACTGGAGCCTCGCCTTCTTCAAGGATGCCCTCTACCACGCCTCGCTGATCGTCTTCATCTACGCCATCACGAGCATCGGCGTCTGGATGCTCCTGATGAAGAGCAGCACCGTCGCGGCCCTCGACGAGGACTACGTCACGGCGGCGCGGGCGCGGGGCCTCTCCCCGGCGCGCATCGCCTTCGCGTACGTCGGGCGCAACGCCATTTTGCCGCTCTTCACGCAACTGACGGTCGCCATCGGCTTTATCGTCGGCGGGTCGTTCCTGATCGAACCGATCTTCGCCTATCAGGGGATCGGGGCGCAGTTGTTCACTGCGCTCCAGCGGCGCGATTACCCGCTGATGCAGGGCATTTTCCTGATGATCACCGTCTCCGTGATCGTGGCGAACCTCGCCGCCGATCTCCTCTACAGTCGGCTCGATCCGCGCATCCGCACGGGTGGGGAGGGGCGCTGAGCATGGCACAGGTCGCGACCGATCTCTCGCAAGTCCCCGAGACCGCCCCCGCCGAGCCGACGACCGCCGGGCGGCGCGGGCAGACGCTCCGGCTGCTGCTGCGGAACAAGATGGGCGTGGCCGGGTTCGTCATCCTCGCGCTCTTCGTGCTGCTCGCGATCTTCGGCCCCCTGCTGACCGCGCCCGCGCAGGGGGATGCGACGCAAATCTATAAGGCCCCCTCTGCGGCACACCGGCTCGGCACCGACTTTCAGGGGAAGGACATCCTGACGCAGGTGCTGCGCGGCGGGCGGGGTATTCTCGTCGTCGGCATCCTCGCCGCCTTCCTCTCCACAGCGTTCGCGGTCATTATGGGGGCGCTGTCGGCCCTCGTCGGCGGGTGGTTCGATTCGATTGTCCTGCTCATCGCGGACGTTGTGCTGACGATCCCGTACCTCGTGCTGCTCGGCGTGCTCGCCGCTTTCATCAAACTGAGCAGCCCGCTCCTGCTCGCGCTCATCATCTCCTCCGTCTCGTGGCCAACGCTCCTGCGGGCGGTGCGGGCGCAGGTGCTCTCGCTCAAGGAGCGGGAGTACGTCGAGGCGGCGCGGATGCTCGACCTCGGCACGGTGCACGTCCTCTTCCGCGAGGTGCTGCCGAACATGATGAGTTACATCGTCATCAACTTCGTGATCGCGATGACGAACGCGATCTACGGGCAGATCACGCTCTACTTCCTCGGCCTCGTGCCCCTCGCGGGGGACAACTGGGGCCTGATGATTAACCTCGCGTACACGAAGGGCGCGTTGTTCTTCAAGAACAGCCTCTGGTACATTCTCACGCCGATCTTGTGCATCTCGCTCCTCCAACTCGCGCTGGTGATGATCACGCGCTCGTTGGAGGACCTCTTCAATCCACGGCTGCGGGAGGGGTGAACGTGGCGCTGCGTGGACGACGAGACCAGACCGTGACCATTGCCCCGGCGACGAACAGCGCGACGCCACCGGACACGGGCGCGGTGCTCTCCGTGCGCGATCTGGCGGTGGAATACCGCACGCCCGCCGGACCGGCGCGGGCCGTGCGCGGCGTGGACCTCGACATCTTCCCCGGTGAGGCAGTCGGGTTAATCGGCGAGAGCGGCTCGGGCAAGAGCACGATCGGTCTCGCCCTCCTGCGGCTGCTCGTGCGGACGGCGCGCGTGTCGGACGGGACGGCGCGCTTCCGCCAGCGCGACGGCGCGGAGGTGGACATTTTCGCGCTCAGCGACGGGGAGATGCGGCAGTTCCGCTGGCAGGAAATGGCGATGGTCTTCCAGAGCGCGCTCAATGCCCTGAACCCGGTGCTGCGGGTGTATGACCACTTCCGCGACACCGCCCGCGCGCACGGCAAGCGGGACGATGGCTGGACCCGCAAGCGCGCCGCCGAACTGCTGCGGATGGTGCAACTCGACCCGGCGCGCGTCCTCCCGTCGTTCCCGCACGAACTGTCGGGCGGGATGCGGCAGCGCGTCTCCATTGCCCTCGCGCTCCTCCTCGAGCCGCAGATGGTGATTCTGGACGAGCCGACGACCGCGCTCGACATTCTCACGCAGCGCGCGATCATCGACGTGGTGCGTGCGTTGCGGCAGCGGCTGCAATTCACGATGCTCTTCATCTCGCACGATCTCTCGCTCGCCTCCGAACTCGCGGACCGCGTCGCGACGATGTACGCGGGGAAGATCGTCGAGATCGGGCCGGTGCGGGAGGTCTTCCACGCGCCGAAGCACCCGTACACCGTCGGGCTGATGAACGCGGTGCCGCCGATTGCGGGGGAGGAGTTCGTCGAACTGACCGCGATCCCCGGCGCGCCGCCGAGCCTCACGGCGGTGCCACCGGGGTGCGCCTTCCATCCGCGCTGCCCCTACGCGACCGCCGAGTGCCGCACCGATGTCCCGCCGCTGATGGAGGTGGGGCCGAAACACCTGGCTGCCTGCTGGCACCACGACGAGGTGGACCGTGCGCGCGCCTTCAAGGAGCCGGTGGCTAATGGCTGAGCAATCGACGCCGATCATCCGCTTCACGAATGTTCGCCGCCAGTTCACGACGCGGCGCGGTACGATCACGGCGGTGGACGATGTCTCGTTCGACCTGGCCCCGCGCGAAATCCTCTGCCTCGTCGGGGAGAGCGGCAGCGGCAAGACGACCGTGGCGCGGATGGCGGCGGGCCTCCTCCAACCGACGAGCGGCACGGTCGAGTACGAGGGGCGCGCATTGCGCACGCTGCGACGGGGCGATTGGGGGGCGTATCGCCGCGCCGTGCAGATCGTCCATCAGGACCCGTACTCCTCGCTCAACCCGGTGCACACCATCGGGGAGACGCTGACCGCGCCGCTCCTCCACCATCATCTCGTGAAGGGGCGGCGGCAGGCGACTGAGCGCGCGGCGGAACTCCTCTCGCTCGTGGACCTGACGCCTGCGGGCACGTACATCGGCAAGCACCCGCACCAACTTTCCGGTGGGCAGCGGCAGCGCGTCTCGGTCGCCCGCGCGCTCGCGCTCAACCCGAAGGTGATCATCGCGGACGAGGCGGTCTCGATGGTGGACGTCTCGACGCGCGTCAGCCTGCTCAACATGATGCTCAAACTCCGCAACGAATTGGATGTCACCTTCCTCTTCATCACGCACGACCTCGCGGTGGTGAAGTATTTCGCGTGGGGCGGCAATGTGGGGGTAATGTACGTTGGCAGGATGGTGGAGTACGGGCGGACGCCGCAGGTGATCGGCAAACCGGAGCATCCGTACACGCGCGCCCTGATCGCGGCAATCCCGGAGGTGGACCCGGACGTGACGCGGGCGAAGGAGAAACTCCAACTGCGCAGCCTCGACATCCCGAACCTGCTGAATTTGCCGGATGGATGCGTCTTCCACCCCCGCTGCCCGCTCTTCGTCCCCGGCGTCTGCGACCGCGTCGTCCCCCCGCTGCTCGACGTGGGCGAGGGGCGGGAGGTGGCGTGCCATGTCGTCGCGCGGGAACGGGGCGTCATCCCCGCGCTGCCCGGGGCGCAGACGGTGGTCGCCGTGGGCAATGGTTGAGGACGAGCGGCATGGTGCGGGCGGTCATGGCTATACGCTTTAGGAGTTGCGTAGTTTGCGAGAGAAACCTGGTGGTGGCGGGCTTTAGCCTGCCAGAGAGAGGCAGGCTAAAGCCC
>JAABUT010004356.1_pt1 | contig 11324 bp, 9 predicted proteins | sample 5559281 | NCBI WGS metagenome assembly JAABUT01 (sample SAMN10711880, study PRJNA513359) | rock metagenome | isolation source: Antarctica rocks | place: Antarctica: Victoria Land, Ricker Hills nord | collected 2016-01-04
CGAGCCCCCACAGTACCTGGGCCGCAATGACGGCTATGAACGTCGGAATGGATGCCTGCAGGACGAATGCCGGACCGATGAGGAGCAGGCCGATGATGATTGACAGGCGACGGCTGGACAGGTCTGCCACCAAGCCCGTGGGAATCTCGGCCAGGAACACGGTGGCTTCGAGAACCGTCCCCACCAGCACCATCTCCAGCGGGCTCAGTCCGACGTCCTTGACGTAATAGACCAGGCTGAGCGTGAAGGTCAGGACGTAGAAGAACGAGCTGGAACCATTGACGACGTAGTAGGTGCGGACCGGGTCGGCGGGCCGCAGCGGGCGTTGCAGAAACAAGGCAGGCATGGAGGCTCGCTCCTGAGGGCGTCACGTTTGTCCGGGGCTGGAGGCAGCGCAACCGCAATGGCTCACGGTTCGGCGCGAACGTGACGTGCGACGGCACGGGCGAGGACCATCGACCCTGGTTCTCCGCGCAGAACTCACGGAGAGTGCGGTGCACGCTTTCAGGAGTTGAGCAAGAACATGCACAAACCGTAGCAGCGTCGCGCCGCCCTGCGCCGCACTGGCTTTTGGAGCCTCGACGGGTCCACCGGCATACTCGCCGCCCTGCAGTCGCCTGCCCCGTCCCGGGCCGGTCTCCAGGACCCGTCTGCCAACCGATGCCCGGGCTCAGTCGGTCAGGACGAGCCACTGCTTGCCGTCGATCAGCTCACGCGCTGCGTCGAGGTGACCAGCGTGGCAGGCCGTCTCGGTGATGACGTGCAGGAGGATCTCCCGCAGGTCGTCCATGCGCCAGTCGCCGAAGAAGTCGGGCCACCAGCCTGGAGCCGCGTCGATCGGCGTGGCCCCGATGATGACGTTGGCGCGCTCGATCTCATCTCGGTAGCGTTCGAGCACTGCCTCGACCGAGACGTCGGGCCCTGCGTACCAGGCATCCTCCTGGCTGACGGCCAGGTCATCGATGACGGCTTGCTCGGCGGCGACCGCCGCCCGGAACCAGAACCGCTCGACGTCGAGCGCGAGATGGTTGACCAGACCCAGACAGGTCCAGCCCGATGGGAGGACCGGGCGCCGCATGGCCTGCTCGTCGAGGCCCTCGATGATGCCGAGGACATGCTTGCGCTGGCTGTTGAGGTAGTCGCGGAGCAGGGTGGCTCCACCGGCGTCGGTCGGTTCGGTCATGGTGGCCTTTGCAGTCTCGGTGATGGGTCGCGCGTGGTTCCGGGGGAGCGGCCATCCCGGAGCCGCGGGCGCCCCCGGCGGTTCAGTGCCGCTGGCGGCGCCAGATCGCGGCTGCCGCCGCCAGAAGGCCGGTCCCGGCCAGTGCCCATCGACCCTCGTGGCGGGACACGGCCGCCTGGACGCTGGACGAGTGGGCGCGCTCGGTGAAGGCGCCGCGCGGGCCGAAGTCGTGGCCCTCCGGACCGTCCGCCGGAGACCAGAGGTTGGCCGGTCGATCTGGTGCCGTCGGCGTCTTGGTCTGTTGGGAGTCGAAGCCGGTGCGGGCCAGGTACCGGTCGAGCAGCCCCGGCACGATGGCGTTCGCTACCAGGGTGCCGACCGTACTCGAACCGACCCAGTACTCGCGACGCTGAGGATGATCTGCGGCGTGAACAATGGCCCGGGCGGCCACCTCCGGTTGATAGATCGGAGGAACTGGCTGCGGGTGACGCGGCAGCCTGGTGAGGACCCAGGAGAACTGCGGGGTGTTGACGGCGGGCAGCTGCACCATGGTGGTGCGCACCCTGCTCCTGTCGTGCAACAGCTCGCACCGCAGGGACTCGTTGAACCCCTGGATGGCATGCTTGGCGCCGCAATAGCTGGTCTGCAAGGGGATTCCTCGGTACGCCAGGGCCGAGCCCACCTGGACGATGGTGCCGCGGTCTCGGGGCCGCATGTACCGCAGCGCGGCCATGGTTCCGTACACGAAACCGAGATAGCTCACTTCGGTCACGCGCCGGAACTCATCGGGCTCAATGTCTCGGAACGGCGCGAAGACGGAGGTGAAAGCCGCGTTGACCCAGACGTCGATCGGCCCGAGCTCGGACTCAACCCTGGCGGCGGCGGCCATCACCTGTTCCGGATCGGCGACATCCGTGGGGATCCCCAGCGGGCGTCCACCCCGCGCCAGGACATCCTCGGCTGCCGCCTCAAGACCGCGTTCCCCGCGCGCCAACAGAGCGACCCGAGCGTGTCTTTGAGCGAAGGCACAAGCCACCGCCCGGCCCACGCCAGCGCTGGCGCCCGTCACCACGACCACTTGATCAGTGCCAACAGCCATTGAGATTCCTCCTCGGTCGGCGGCACCGGTTGCCTACCCGCCGCACCCTGGTTCACACGGGTCCGTCCCCGAGGGCTTTCAGGCAGCGAGGTATGCCGGTTGTGCCGATCTCACCCGGCGACGCCCATAGCCGACCCGTCGCTGAACACGACAGCCAGCACAGCCCTGGCTGCTCAGGGCAGCCCTGGCTGCTCAGCGCGCGGGTCTCAGGAGTGCTTACCGGCCGCCTCGCAGGCCTGCCCCCCGTGGCAGCTCTGGAGTCCAACGAGGATCGTGTGCAGCTGCGCGAGGCGCTCTGTGCTCAGCGTGCCGGCCAGGTTGTGCAGCTCGCTCGGATCCGCCGTGAGGTCGTAGTACTCCCGTTCTCCGTTCTCGTACTCCACGTATGTCGCCGTGGGCGTCCGGACCGCCTCGTAGGTTGGTGGGTTGCCGGACATGGGACCGGGAGCATCCGGGTCGGCCACCGTCCCATCGGGCCCGTGGTGCTCCACCAGCACCGCCTGGCGCCAGTCGGGCGCCGAGCCGCCGGCGAGCAGCGGCACCAGACTGTGGCCGTCGACCTCGGATGGCACCGCGGCTGCGCCCAGCTGGAGGAATGTCGGGTTCAGGTCGATGTTGCTGGCCAGTGCGTCCGAGTGCTGGCCGGCCGCGACCTGAGGTCCGACGACAACCAGGGGCACCTTGATGTCGGTCTCGAACGCCGTCTGCTTGCCGGACCGCAGGTCGTGCTCGCCCATGTGGTAGCCGTTGTCCGAGCCGAAGACGAGGTAGGTGTTGTCCGCGAGGCCCTTGGCCGCCAGCTCGGCGCGCAACCGGCCGATCATCTGGTCGACCGCCTGGACCGAGCGGACGCGCTTGGCGAACTCCTCGTCGATGTTCTTGCTGTTCCCGGCTGTCAGCGCCGGGATGCGTTTCAGCCACTCAGGCCCGTCGGTCGCCGCAACTCCGTATGCCGGGTCGTGCGGCGCCGCGAGCCCCGGAAAGGCCGGCTCGTCCCGAGGCGCCGGTGTGGAGGGCTTGTGCGGTGCGAACGTCGCGATCTCCATGAGAAAGGGCGCGCCGGTGCCGGCCGACGCGTCGATGAACGCCGTGCCTTTCGCAGCCATGACATCGGTGAGGTAGTCCTTCGGGTCATGCCCGTAGTGACGCACGGTGCCGTTCTCGTTGAGGTCGTAGTCGAACTCCTTGTAGGCGGAGCCGGCGCCGTCCCACTCGGTCCAGCCCGGCGGCACGTACGGCGTCGACCCGCCGTTCGTCGCGGTCGGTTCGTAGCCGTTGAGGTACTTGCCCATGAAGGCCGTGCGGTAGCCGACCTGCTGCAGTGCCGGGGCGAACGACTTCGCCTCGTTCCCGCGTTGGTTGAACACGGCATACCCGCCGTCGTCCTGGCCCTTGGAGTTCTTGCCGTTGGTGAACACCCCCGTGTCGTGGGGGTAGAGGCCGGTGAAGACCGAGGAGCGGGATGGGCAGCACAGCGAGTCCGTCACGATGAACTGGTTGAACGTCAGGCCGTCCCTCTGCATCTGCTGCACCTGCGGCATGTACTGCACGAGGTTCCATGACAGGTCATCGGTGAGCACGTAGATGATGTTCGGCGCCGACCGGCTCCGCCCGGGCCCCGGGGCGACGGTGGCCGAGGGTGCAGTCACCGGAGCGGTGCCGGCGGTCGGGGAGGCAGCCGCTCCGGTCGTGGAGGCAGACCCCGCCGGAGGTCCCGCTGCGCATCCGGCAAGGAGCGCGAGCAGCGACAGCATGGTGATGGCGAGCGGACGCTGCCTGGACCCGTGTGTCGACATGCCTGAAGGTTAGGTGTGGCGAGTCAGCCTCGTGCACGGGCGGTGTTCGGGTCGTGCAAAGGTGAGGGGCCCGAAGGCGCAGGCCGCCACCCATCACCCGCCGCGGCCAGCTTGGACTGGTGTCAAGGAATCACCCTTCCGTGCCTGAAATGGGCGATTCTTTGATACCAGTCTTCGGGGTCGGGGTGGTCGGTGGTGTTCCGGGCGGCCCTGTGGCCGCGCGGTCCAACGTCGTGGCGGCATGTTGCGCCTACCGCACCTACAGTGGAGAACGTGGTCAGAGTCAGCTGCCTCCGGGTTGGTGTGGTGGGGACCGGCGTCATGGGGACCGACCATGCCGAGCGCCTCGCCGGGCGGATCGCCGGAGCAAGCCTGGTGGCCGTCTCGGACCCCGATACCGCGCGGGCGGCCGCCCTGGCCGCGGCGGTCGAGGGATGCCGGGCGCTCGAGGACCCGCTCGAGCTCATCGCCGACCCGGAGGTCGATGCGGTCCTGATCGCGTCGCCCGGCTTCGCGCACGAGCAGCAGGTGATGGCCTGCATCGAGCATCGCAAGCCCACACTCTGTGAGAAGCCCTTGGCCATGGACAGCGAGTCGGCCCTGCGCCTCGTAGAGGCTGAGAGACGAGCCGGCCAGGCGCTGGTGCAGGTGGGGTTCATGCGCCGCTTCGACCCTGAGTATGCCGCGATGAAGAGACTGCTGGACTCCGGCCGGCTGGGGCGGACGCTGCTCCTGCACAACGTCCATCGCAACAAGACCGTTGCCGGCACCTTCAGGTCCGAGATGATCGTCCTGGACTCCATGGTCCACGAGGTGGACATCTGCCGCTGGCTCTTCGCCGACGAGGTCGCCGCCGTCACCGTGCTGACTCCGGCGGCCACGAGATGGGCACCTTCGGGCGTGGCGGACCCCCAGATGGCGGTATTCCAGATGAGCCGAGGTGGCCTGGCGACCACTGAGGTCTTCGTCAACTCCCAGGTCGGGTACGACGTGCGCTGCGAGGCCGTGGCCGAGCTGGGCAGCGTCGCGATCGGCCAAGATCCTGGTCCAGTCGTGCGCCACGACAACCATTCTGGCCACGATGTCCCCGACGACTTCCGGGTGCGCTTCGCCCAGGCGTACGACGTCGAGGTCCAAGGGTGGGTGGACGCCTGTCGAAAGGGTGAGATCGTGGGTGCCACCGCGTGGGACGGGTACGCTGCTGCGGCCGTCTGTACCGCTGCGGTGGAGTCCCTTCACTCCGGCGCCACCGTGACGGTCGAGCTGGCCGGCGTGGACACATCGACCACGCCGACGTCTTGACCACGTCGGCCTTCCGGCTCCAGAGTTCGCGATGACGCTCAGCCAGTCACTGGACGTGCTGAGGGACCGGCGGTTCGCGTGGTACTTTAGTGCCCGCTCCATCTCGACCGCCGGGTCGTCGATGGCGCCCGTGGCGCTGGCGTTTGCCGTCCTGCACCTCACCGGGTCCGCGGGCGCGCTGGCCCAGGTGCTCGCTGCCCGGATGCTGTGCATGGTCCTGTTCCTCCTCGTCGGCGGCGTCATCTCGGACCGGATGTCGCGCACCGCCGTGATGCAGGTGTCGCACGCCCTCACCGCCCTGACCCAGGGCGTCGCCGCGGCGCTGTTCATCACCGGGCACGCGCAGCTGTGGATGATCGTGACCATCGAGGCCCTCAACGGCGCCGTCTCGGCCTTCACCATGCCGGCGATGATGGGTGTTGTCCCGCTCGTCGTGCACCGGGACCGCCTCCAGCAGGCCAACGCCCTCCTCTCCTTCAGCCGGAGCGGGCTCTACATCCTCTGGGCCGTCCATCGCCGGCGGGCTCGTCGTCACGGTCGGTCCGGGCTGGGCGCTCGCCGTCGACGCGTTGACCTACCTGCTGGCGATCTTCTGCCTGCTGAAGGTGCGGCTGCCGCCACGGTCGGCCGGGGCCGCCCTGCCCCGCTCGACGATGCTCACCGACTTGCGGGAGGGGTGGTCGGAGTTCACCTCACGGACCTGGCTGTGGCTCATCGTCGTCGTCTTCGGCGTCCTCAACGCCATCAGCGTCGGCGTCCTCGGTGTGCTCGGACCGCTCCTCGCCACCCGCACCCCGGCGCTCGGGGAGTCCGGTTGGGGACTCGTCCTGAGCGCCGAGGCGGTCGGCACCGTCGTGATGACCCTGGTCATGCTGCGGGTGAGCTTCCGCTTCCCCCTGCGCGCCGGGATGCTGGCCGTCAGCGCGATCGCCATCCCCGTGGCCATGCTCGGCCTGGCGCCGGCCACCTGGCCCCTCGTCGCGGCCACCTTCGTCGCCGGCGCGGGCACGGAGGTCTTCGGCGTCGGCTGGAGCACCGCGCTGCACGAGCACATTCCCGAGGCGGTCCTCTCCCGGGTGTCGAGCTACGACGCGCTCGGTTCGTTCGTCGCCATGCCCGTCGGATCCCTGGTCTACGGCGTGCTCGCGGCACGCTTCGAGGCGACGCCCGTGCTGGTCGTCAGCGCGATCCTGTATGCCGTGCTGTCCCTCGGGACGCTCGCCTCACGGTCCGTGCGCAACCTCGAGCACCTCGCCGGACCGCCGCGGTGACTCCGACCTAGACTGACCTGTCACCCGTTGTCGTCGTGCTGAGGACCCGCCCCCGTGTCGATCAAGGACATCCGCCTCTTCGGAGACCCGATCCTGCGCACCCCTGCGGTCGAGGTCGTCGACTTCGACAAGGAGCTGCGCCAGCTGGTCACCGATCTCACCGAGACGATGGTCAACGCCCCGGGGGCCGGTCTGGCGGCGCCCCAGATCGGCGTGGGCCTGCGGGTCTTCACCTACGTCGTCGACGACCAGCTCGGACACCTCGTCAACCCGAGCCTCGACCTGTCGACGGAGACGCAGGAGGGTCCCGAGGGGTGCCTCTCCTTCCCCGGCATGACCTACGACTGCCGGCGGGCGTTGCGGGTCGTCGCCAAGGGGCAGGACATGTTCGGGGAGCCGGTCCTGCTCGAGGGCTCCGAGCGCCTGGCCCGCTGCATCCAGCACGAGACCGACCACCTCGACGGCATCCTCTTCGTCGACCGGATGGACCCCGAGCAGCGCAAGCTCGCCATGAAGGCGGTCCGCGAGGCGGAGTGGGCCGGCGGCGGCGCCCCCACCGTCAGGGTCAGCCCGCACGCCACCTTCGGTCGGGCCACGTAGTGCGGCTCGTCCTCGCCGGGACGCCCGCAGTCGCTCTGCCCAGCCTGGCCGCCCTGGCCGCCTCCACCCACGAGGTCGTCGCCGTGCTGACCCGACCGGACGCCCCCGCGGGACGCGGGCGCTCCCTGGTGCCGTCGCCGGTCCGCGTCCGGGCCGAAGAGCTCGGTATGCCGGTCCTCACCCCCTCCAGCCCCCGGGACCCGGCCTTCCAGGAGCAGCTGCGCGACCTGGCCCCGGACGCCTGTCCCGTCGTGGCCTACGGGTCCCTGCTCCCTCGCTCGGTGCTCGACATCCCGGTCCACGGCTGGGTCAACCTGCACTTCTCGCTCCTGCCTGCCTGGCGCGGGGCTGCGCCCGTCCAGCGGGCCATCATGGCGGGAGACGAGGTCACCGGCGCGTGCACCTTCCTCATCGAGGAGGGCCTCGACACCGGCCCGGTCTTCGGCGTGACGACCGAGACGATCCGGCCGACCGACACCAGCGGTGACCTACTGAGCCGGCTGGCCACGGGCGGTGCCAGCCTGCTCGTGGCGACGATGGACGGCATCGAGTCCGGTCGGCTCGTCGCGAGGCCCCAAGCGTCCGAAGGGGTTTCGCTCGCACCGAAGCTCAGTGTCGACGAGGCCCGGATCGAGTGGGCGCGGCCGGCCCCGGCCGTGGACCGGCACGTGCGCGGATGCACGCAGAGCCCCGGCGCGTGGACCACCTTCCGGGGTGAGCGGCTCAAGGTGCTCCCGGTGACGCGGGTCGCGGACCTCGACCTGCCCACGCCGGTCCCGGACGTCGACCTGCCCATGCCGGTCGCGGACGTCGACCTGCCGACGCAGGCGCAGCTCGCGCCCGGGGAGCTCGTGGTGACGAAGAGCGCCGTCCTCGTCGGGACGGGTTCTGCACCCGTCAGACTCGGCACGGTGCAGGCCCGCGGCCGGAAGCCCATGTCGGCTGCCGACTGGGCGCGTGGTGTGCGGGCCGAGCCGGGGGAGCGGTTCGACGATGGCTGAGCAGCCCGGCGAGCGCCGCGGCGGTGCGGGCCGGCGGCGGCCGGCCCGGTCGGTGCAGCGTCCGGCCGAGCGGACCCGACGGACCGACCCGGCCCGGCTCGCGGCATACACCGTCATGCGAGCCGTCGCCGAGGGCGCGTATGCGAACCTCGAGCTGCCGAGGGTGTTGCGCGAGAAGGGGATCAGCGGTCGTGACGCAGGCTTCACCACCGAGCTGGTCTATGGCGCGACCCGGATGCGCGGCCTCTACGACCCGGTCATCGCGATGGCCGCCGGCCGGGACCTGACCTCCATCGACGACAACGTCCTCGACACCCTGCGCCTCGGGGCGCACCAGCTGCTCGGCATGCGGGTGGCCACCCACGCCGCCGTCGACGAGACCGTGGCCTTGGCCCGCCAGGTCAACGGCATCGGGGCCTCGGGGTTCGTCAACGCGGTGATGCACCGGATCTCCGAGCGGACGCGGGAGCAGTGGGTCGACGCGGTCGCGCCGGGCTCGATGGACCCGTTCGCGGCCACGGCGGTCCGGACCAGCCACCCGCAGTGGGTCGTGCGGGCGCTGCGGGCGGCGCTGGTCGGCCACGGCGCCGCCACGGCCGAGACGATCGACACCGAGCTCGAGGCCCTCCTCGAGATTGACAACGCCCCGGCCAAGGTGACGCTCGTCGCCCGTCCGGGGCTGGCAACCGTCGAGGAGCTCCTCGGCGACGGCGTCGAACCGGCTCGGCTGGCCCGGACGGCCGCGGTGCTCGACTCCGGCGACCCCGGTGCCTTTCGGGCCGTCCGAGAGGGCCGGGCGGCCGTCCAGGACGAGGGTTCGCAGCTGGTCGCCCTGGCGCTCGCCGCCGCCGACGTCGAGCGGGCGCCGGGTCAGGCGTCCGAGCGCTGGCTCGACCTCTGCGCGGGACCGGGGGGCAAGGCCGGACTCCTCGCCGGCCTCGCCCTCGAGTCGGGCGCCTCCCTGACCGCCAACGAACTGAGCACCCACCGGACCGACCTCGTCCGCAAGACCCTCGCGGCGGCCGTCGCGAGGGGCGCGAGCGGGCAGATCACGGTCCGCACCGGCGACGGCCGCCAGATCGGCGCGGACGAGCCCGAGTCCTTCGACCGGGTCCTTCTCGACGCCCCGTGCACCGGGCTGGGGGCACTGCGCCGTCGGCCCGAGGCGCGCTGGCGGCGGTCGCAGACCGACCTCGCGGGTCTCGCCTCTTTGCAGCGGGAGCTGCTCGTCAGCGGGATCGACGCCACGCGACCCGGTGGCGTCATCGGCTACGCCACCTGCAGCCCGCACCTCGGCGAGACCCGCTTCGTGGTGTCCGACGTCGTCAAGAAGCGGGGCGATGTCGAGATCCTCGACGCCCGTGCGCTCTTCGTCGACGTCGCCCGTGAGCCGATCGAGGGCCTGGTCGACGGGCCCTTCGTGCAGCTGTGGCCGCACCGCCACGGCACCGACGGGATGTTCTTCGCCCTGCTGCGCAAGCTCTGACGTCGCCGGCGGCTCGTTAGGCTCTCCCCGTGCAGATCTGCCCGAGCATCCTCTCCGCCGACTTCGCCAACCTCGAGGCGGAGCTCGTGGCCGTCCGCAACGCCGACTGGGCCCACGTCGACGTCATGGACAACCACTTCGTGCCCAACCTCACCCTCGGGCTGCCGGTCGTCGAGGCGCTGCTGAAGGTCAGCCCGATCCCGATCGACTGCCATCTCATGATCGAGGACCCCGACCGCTGGGCTCCGGCGTATGCCGAGGCCGGGATCCAGTCGGTGACCTTCCACGTCGAGGCGGCGGACGACCCCCGCACGCTGGCCCGGACGCTGCGCGCCGCCGGTGCCCGGGCGGGGATGGCTCTGAAGCCGAGGACCCCGTGGCAGCCCTACGAGCACCTGCTGCCGGAGCTCGACATGGTCCTCGTCATGACCGTCGAGCCGGGCTTCGGCGGGCAGTCGTTTCTGGCCGACCAGCTCCCCAAGGTGCGGGCCGTCCGGGAGTCGGTGCGCCGACACGGAGGGCAGATCTGGGTTCAGGTCGACGGGGGAGTCAGCGGCCGGACGATCGAGCAGTGCGCCGAGGCGGGCGCGGACGTCTTCGTCGCAGGTTCCGCCGTCTACGGCGGGCAGGACGCGGCGCACGCCGTCGACGAGCTGCGCGAGCTGGCCACCCGGCATACCCACGCCTGAGTGACCAGGGCGTGGTGACCGTCACGCCGGGCCGTCTGCGCCGGACTGGGCCACCGGTGGCATAATCAACGGACGTGCTCCGGGGTCGGTGCAACTCCGAACCGGCGGTGACAGTCCGCGACCCGGCCGCAGCCAGCGGCCGGTTGACCTGGTGAAACTCCGGGACCGACGGTGAAAGTCCGGATGGTAGGCAGCACGCGCGGGGCCTTCACCGGTCCCGTCGGTGCTCGCGTCGTGACTGGGCCCGTGCCGGGTGCTCCTGATCGTCAGGAGGGCTCTCGCGTATGCCGTCTCGTCACCTCGCGCTCGCCGCAGACATCCCGGGGCTCGCCCGCCAGGCTCGAGCAGGAGGGATGTCGACATGCAGCACGGCCACACCGAACGCGACCTCGCTGCGATGCGTGCCGCCCTCACGCTCGCCGCGCGTGGCCCGGTCGCGAACCCCAACCCTCGCGTCGGGGCCCTCGTCGTCGGCCGGTCCGGGCAGACGGCCGGCGCCGGCTTCCATGCCGGCGCCGGGACACCCCATGCGGAGGTCGTCGCCCTCGACGAGGCCGGGGACGCCGCCCTCGGCGGCACGGCCTACGTGACCCTCGAGCCGTGCTCGCACACCGGGCGCACCGGACCGTGCAGCGAGGCGCTCGTCGCCGCCGGCGTGACGCGGGTGGTCTTTGCCCAGACCGACCCCGACCCCCGGGCTGGCGGAGGCGCCGACCGGCTGCGTGCGGCCGGGGTGGAGGTCGTCGCGGGTCTTCTCGAGGGCGATGCCGAGTCCCTCAACCGGTCCTGGACGTTCGCCGTCACCCATGGCCGCCCCATGGTCACCTGGAAGGTCGCGACGACCCTCGACGGCCGCTCTGCGGCGGCGGACGGGACGAGCCGGTGGATCACCGGCGA
>JAABUT010004359.1_pt1 | contig 11318 bp, 14 predicted proteins | sample 5559281 | NCBI WGS metagenome assembly JAABUT01 (sample SAMN10711880, study PRJNA513359) | rock metagenome | isolation source: Antarctica rocks | place: Antarctica: Victoria Land, Ricker Hills nord | collected 2016-01-04
AACGGCAGGACCACCTTCACGGGCACCACCAAGGCCATACTGGATGCGTGGACGATCTTGCGGGCTTCCTGTCGACCCGGCGTTCCCGGGTCGACCCGGCCACCGTCGGCATCCCCATCGACAGCCGTCGCCGGGTCGAAGGGCTGCGCCGCGAAGAGGTCGCGCACCTGTCCGGAGTCAGCGTCGACTACTACGTACGCCTGGAGCAGGGCCGCGCAACCCAGCCCTCCGAGCAAGTCCTCGACGCGCTGGCCCGCGTCCTTCACCTCGACGAGACCGAACGCGGGCACCTCCACCGGCTCGCCCGGCAGCGCCGCCGCCGCGCGAAGGCGCCGGGCGGGCGGGTCCGGCCGGAGCTGCTGCGCGTCCTGGACATGGTCGCCGACGCGCCCGCGCTGATCATGGACCACCGGCTGGACGTGCTCGCCGGGAACCGCCTCGCCGGGCTTCTCTTCAGCCGGCCGATGCCGGGCCTGAATACCGCCCGGCACATCTTCCTTGAGGAGACCGAGCGCGGCCTCTACGCGGATTGGGACAACTGCACACTCGACGTGGTCGGGCACCTGCGCCTATCCGCCGGTAAATACCCCGAGGACACCGGCCTGGCCTCGCTCATCGGTGAGCTGGCGATGGGCAGCGAGCGCTTCCGCCGCCTCTGGGCCCGCGCGGACGTGCGCGCCCGCACACATGGACGCAAGGCGTACCGGCACCCGCTGGTCGGACTGCTGGAACTGCACCAGGAGAACTTCGCACTACCGGACGAATCAGGCATGGAGCTGCTGGTGCTGTCCGCGGCCCCCGGCAGCCCCGCCGACGACGGGCTGCGCCTGCTCGCAGGCCTGGGCGCGGACAGCCGTGACGCGCACCCCACAGTGATCGCCCAGGTCCGCGAGTAGCTCAACGACGCACACTCACCTCCGGGAACGTCTCAACACTGACGGCTTCCGGTCCCCAGCCCACCTTGCGCTGTGACAAGCTCGTGGTGCCGAAGAAGCTGAGGGCCCTGGCTCGTGCAGGTCCCTCGTACGCGACGGCGAGCAATGCGCTACCGCTGGTGGTCACGGCGGTCGCGGCCGCCCCGGTGACGCAGCGGGCGGTGATGAGCACAACGATGCTCGGAGCCAGGCCGCTGATCAGTAACCCCGCCGCGAACACCACGAGACCCCAGGCGAAGACCTTTCTCCTGCCTATGAGGTCAGCCAAGCTGCCGGTGAGTCCCATGAAGCTGGCGAAGGTCAACAGGAAGCCGTTGACCACCCACGATGTCGCGTTCGCCCCGGCGTGCAGATCGTGGCTGATGCTCGCCAGCGACACACCGGCGCCGGACGCGGTGATGGGAATCATCAGCATGGACAGACACAGCACCACGGCGGGCGTGGCGCTCGCGGCGCGGGGCGGCGATGGGCGACGGTACCGTGGTCGTTGCGGTGTCGCTTGCAGTCATGCCGGTGCGTCCAGGAAGGCCAAGACGGCAGCGGCGAACTCTTCGGGGTCCTCGATCGGGGCGGCGTGCCCGGCATCGAGACCGATCTGGGAGGCGCCGTGGATGCCGCTGACCAGGGTGCGTTGCTGGGTGCAGTCGATGAGGCGGTCGTGGCGGCTGGTGACCACAAGCGTCCGGGCGGTGATGTCGGAGAGACGATCGGTGATGTCGGCCTGTGCGTCGAGCTCGATCTGCCGGATCGCGCCCTCGACGTCGAGCGCCTGCAGCACCTCGCTGGTGATTCCCGTGATCAGTTCTGGCGTGGCGGAGTGCCAGAACCGCGGCCCGAAAGCCATGAGGGGCAAGTAGTCCACGAACAGTGCCGGGTCCGCACGCAGCAGACGCACCCAATGGGCTGTCTCGTGCTGAAACCGGGTATCCGGGTGTACCCAGCCCGCGTGCAAGACGAGGCGCCTGACCCGGTTCGGGTGATCGGCGGCGACCAGTGCGCAGACCACTGCGCCCAGGGAGTGTCCGACCAGGTCAAAGCTGTCCAGGCCGGCAGCGTCGACGGCGGCGACCACTTCGGTCGCCAGGTCGGCGAGGGTGAGCGGGCCGCCCGCATCCCGGGTGAGCCCGGAGCCGGAGTAGTCCGGGCTCACCACGGTGCGGTGGCTCTTGGTGTGCTCGGTCAGGTGCTGCCACTGCTCGCGGTTGGCGGTGGTGCCGTGCACGAGCACGAGACCCGGCCCGCTGCCGGCCTGGTCAAAGTGGACGGTTGCGGTGCCTGTGCTGATCTGCACGGTGGTCTGGGGCACTAGGCTTCTCCAGCTCTGCAATGGGTTGTTTGGCCGAGTCCGAGCCTGCCGGCCTGGCAGTCGAGGAACGAGGGGCACTCTGCGCACGCTGCGTTCACGGATCGTGAATGATGGGGGCTGTTCATGCGTTGGGAAGGAGACACCACTGGTGGAGTTACGGCAGCTGCGCTACGTCGTCTGCGTCGCCGACACGCTGCACTTCGGTCAGGCGGCGCAGCGGCTGCACGTCGTCCCTTCCGCGGTCAGCCAGCAGGTGGCACGGCTGGAACGAGAACTCGGGGTGAGCCTGTTCGAACGGTCGAGTCGAACCGTCCGCCTCACCGCGGCGGGAACCCACTTCCTGCCCTATGCCCAGCGGGTGCTCGACGCCCAAGACAACGCGTCGGACACCATGGCGCTGTGGCAAGAAACCCACGCGCGCACCGTGGTCGTCGGCAGCAGCGCGGGCCTCGGTGACCGGGTCGGCCGGATCCTGGCCACCCTCGACCGCCAGGAGCCGACGATGTCCATGGATCTGCGCTACCTGCACAGGCCCGAACGGCTTGCCCAGGTGCGCAACGGGACGCTGGACGCCGCATTCCTACGTGGCGAGAGCGGCGCCAGCACCGAGCTGGACCTCACCCACGTGTGGGACGACGAGGTGGTCATCGGCCTCCCCGAGGCGCACCCGCTCGCCGCTGACGAAGACATCGACCTTGGCGACCTCGCAGAGCTGCCGCTACGGATCGTGCCGCGGGCGCAGAACCCCGACCTGTTCGACCTGGTCCACCACGCGTGCGCCCGGACCGGCGTCGCTCCGGTACTCGGGGCTGCGTTTACCACGCTGGAGGAGACGTTCGCCGCGGTCCCGGTCGGCGAACCAACCTGGACGGTGTTCTACCGCGCCCACGCCAACCTCCTCGCGATCCCCGGTATTGCCTTCCGAGGCGTCCGCGGAAGCCCACTGCTGATGCCGACACATCTCGTCACCGCCGCGCACCGGCGGATCACCCCACCGATCTCCCGTCTCATCGACATCTGCCGAGCCAACTGAACATCCTGAGGCGGGCGGCCTCTGACCTTTGAGGCGTGGACGCCGGTTCTGCTCCGCTCGGCCGTCAATAGACGGGTAGGGCGTCGCCGCGGCCAGAAAGTCCTACTGGGCGTCGGCGGGACTTCGATCGGTTGCGCTCGTCGACGCGCCCGGCCACCCGGGGGCTGTTTGCCAAGGATGCCGGGGCCTTTAGACGAGGCGTCAGCCGATGGCTCGCGCGGCATCGTGATCCTGGGTCGGCATCACTCGCACGGCAATGCGGATGGCGTGCAGACGGTGCAGGGTGCGGAAGTTCGCCGCGTGGTCTTCGTCGGCGAGCATCCCGGGGTATGACGCCTTGTGCCGAATGGGCTCGACCTGCAGGCAGTGCCAGGCTGCGTCGCCGGCGAGCAGCACCGGCCCGCGGATGGTGCGCAGGAGCACGCCGACGCTGCCCGGCGTGTGGCCGGCCAGGTCGACCAAGATGACGGAGCCGTCACCGAGCAGGTCGTGGCTGCGAGTGAAGGTGAGCGCCGGCGGCCCGTTGACTGCGAGTGCGACCCGCTGTCTGGTTCGGCAGCAAGATGATGCGCCGGCCGAGCTGAGACTCAGCCTGCTGGGGATGCCGTCGTGCAGGTGCGGTCCGGGTCGAGGACGCCGGCCTGAAGGTGCAGCGTGCCGGGCAGCGCGCAGCTGACACTGGTGTTGAACGCGAATGTGCCGTGCCGCAGCGTGGTGCCGCCGCCGCTGAACAGCTCCCCGCGAAGGGCGGTAGCAAACCCGGACGGGCTCGTGTCGTTGCCGACGAGAACGTCATGGGTCATACGCAGGGTTCCGCCGTTGAAACTGCGTGGCCCTGGCCGGTTATGAGGCTGCGGAGATCAGCGCCTCGCGTTGCCGGGTACCGAGACCACCCACCCGACGTGTGTCGGCGATCTTCGCCTGCTCCAGTAGCTGCCCGGCGCGCACTGTGCCGACCCCGGGCAATGCCTTCACCACGGCCACCACCCTTGTCTTCTTGACCAGCTCGTCGGTGTCGGCTCGGGCGAGCACATCAGCCAAAGCCACCTTTCCAGCTTTCAGCTGATCCAGCAGCTGTTTGCGGGCCGTGCGGGCCGTGCGGGCCGCGGCGGCCCTTGCCAAGGCCTGGGTGGGGGTCATCGTTGGCAGTGCCATCGAGAATCACTCCAATACTCGTGAGGGGGTTAACTGATCTCCCCACCACTCTGCCCCGAATGGCCGACAGGACCCGGGGCGCGACACTCCGGGCACACCGGTACGGGCAGCGTCAGCTCTGCTCGCCGAGCCGGGTCCGAAACGGCGGCTCAGTCTTGGCCCGCACCACGTCCTCGGTGATGCCGGGCGCGAGTTCGACGAGTACCAGGCCGTCGGGGGCGACATCGAAGACGCACAGATCGGTGATGATCCGCTGGACGACGCCGAGGCCGGTGATCGGCAGCGAGCAGGAGTCGACGATCTTGTAGGACCCGTCCTTGGCCACATGTTCCATCAAGACGATGACCTTCTTGGCCCCGGCGACGAGATCCATCCCGCCGCCCATGCCCTTGATCATCTTGCCGGGGATCATCCAGTTCGCGATGTCGCCCGATGCCGAGACCTGCATCGCGCCGAGGATCGCGGCGTCGATCTTTCCGCCGCGGATCATGCCGAAACTCGTCGCGGAGTCGAAGATGGAGGCACCCGACCGCAGGGTCACCGTCGCCTTTCCGGCGTTGACGAGATCGGGGTCCTCCTCGCCCTCGTACGGGTAGTGCCCGGTGCCCAGCACCCCGTTCTCCGATTGCAGCACCAGTTCGACGTCGTCGGGTACGTAGGTCGGGACGAGGGTGGGCAGGCCGATTCCCAGGTTGACGTAGTCACCGTCGGAGAGCTCCTGGGCCGCGCGCGCGGCCATCTGTTCCCTGGTCAACCCGACGCCGCGGCGGTCCCGGCGGCTGTCGGTCCGGCGGCTGCTGAGGTGTCGGCGATGCCGTCCACCCCGGCGGCCGCGCAGCCACCCGGCTGGGTAGCCGTACGGGAGCGGGTGATGACGATCTCGATCCGCTTTCAGCGACTACCTCGGCCGGCCTGAGCAGCAGGTGATGCTCAACTTCCGCGTCCGCGATCTTGACGCGATGCTCGCCCAGTTACACGACGCAGGTATCGACACTGATGACGAAGTTGTCGAGGCGGCCGGTATCGGGCGCTTCGCTCATGTTCGGGACCCCGCCGGAACCCGACTTGAGCTGTGGGAGCCCCCCGACGACCGCTGATCGACGCGTCCGCCGGTGGATCGGTCAGCGGGACGGCGTCCGATCCAGGGCATGGTCCGCGTGTTCGTTCGCAGCCAGGCTTTGGAACATGACGTGCAGGGCGACCGTCCGTGCTCCCGGTGGTCGAAAGCCTCCGGCACCGTGGTGAGGATCTGGAAGCCCAACGCCTGCTACAGGTGAACCGCGCCGGTGTTGGTCTCCACCACCGCGTTGAATTGCATGCTGCGGTAGCCCGCTGAACGAGCCCACTCCAGGACTTCCTCGCCCAACGCCCGGCCCACACCGCAACCGACCTGCTCCGGATCGACCATGAAGCTGGCGGTGGCGACGTGCGATCCGCGGCCAGGCCGGTTCGGGCCCATCTTGGCTGAGCCCACGACGAGGTCGCCCTCGACGGCCACCACGGTGCGGCCCGGAGGCTGCTCCATCCACAACGGCCGGGCCCCCTCGAGCGAGAGGTGCTCGGGGTAGGCGTAGGTGCTGCCGGCGGCGACGATGGCGGAGAAGAACGGGTAGATACCAGCCCAATCCTGGTCCGTGGCCTCCCGAATAATCACAGTCGAGACTGTAGGCAGAGCAGTAGGGCCGTGGCCACTGCATTACTCATCGAGCCGGCCGGTAGAGGATCCGATTGCGGAGCGCAGTGACCATCGACCACCGTGCCTCTCGGCTGCGCTGTGCTTTGAAGGTGATCCGCAGCCTCGAGAGGTTGGCGTGGATCGGCCAGTATGGACGGGTGACCAGTCATTTTGCTGTCTTGTGTATCGACTCCGTCGACCCCAAACCTTTGGCGCTGTTCTGGTGCGACGTCCTTGGCTGGGGCATCGTCGACCAGGATGAGACCGACTTCTCGATCGGTCGGGCCGACGACGTGGGACCCCGCATCGACTTCTTGGCGGTACCCGAGGCCAAAGCTGGCAAGAACCGGCTCCACATCGACTTGCGGGCCAACGGCTGCACCACGGCTGAGGAGCTCGACCGACTGCTCGCTCTCGGCGCTCGTCGGGTCGACGTGGGCCAGGGACCGGACGTGACGTGGGTGGTTCTCGCCGACCCCGAGGGGAACGAGTTCTGCCTCTTGTCTCGAACGGTGCACCAGTTCGCGGCCGAGGAGGTATAGCTCCACCACCATCGCTGGGCGCCTGTGTCGTCAATCGGGACACGTGGCGGTGAGCAAGAAGCTGCGCGGGAGGTCGGGGATGTCCGTCGTGGTGGGTGGGTAGGGCCACCGGCCGGAGCTGGCGTTCTCACTGCCTGGTTCATCGATGCTGTCGACGCGCCATCCGCAGTCCGTGAGGAGCTGCTCGGGGGTATCGGTGCCGAACCGCCACGGAATGCCAGCGGCAACGAGGGCTTCGAGGTAGTCGCGGGTGTACGGAAACCGGAAGAACCCGCCGTTGACCAGGTCGACGGCGAGGCGGCTTCCCGGGGCAGCGGCTTCGGCCGCGGTCGTGAGCACGGTGCGCGCGGCGGACTCGGTCAGGTAGAACAGCACACCTTCGGCGGTGAACACCGCCGGGTCGTCGCCTTGGTAGCCGGCCTGTTCCAGTGGTGCGGTCCAGTCGCCGCCCAGGTCCGCTGATACGGCGCGGCGGTCACACCGCGGCCGGGCTCCCGCGGCGTCGAGCACCATCTGCTTGTCGGCCAGCAGTCGCGGCTGGTCGACCTCGAGCAGCACGGTCTGCGGCGGCCACGCCAACCGGTACGCGCGGGTGTCCAGCCCGGCGGCCAGCATCACCACCTGGCGGCGGCCCTCGTCGACGGCGGCGGCGAGAACGTCGTCGTACCAGCGGGTGCGGATCGGTAGGTAGGGGTTGCCGTCCCCGCGCTGGTCGAACCGGGCCAACATCTCGAACCCGGCAGCACCGGCCAAGTCGCGGGCCAAGGGGTCGTCGAAGAGCCGGTCTTCTCGTTCGCTCTCCTGTGCTCGCGCCGCTGCTGTCCACCGCGCGGTCTCGGCGACCGCGTCCCTGTGCGACGGGCGTTGTGGATCCTGGCTCACAGGGAAAGCCCATGCGGTAAGCAAGTGCCCCGTAAGGATCCTCGAGTGGGCACGGGCCGCGGGCCGCCGGGCGGCAAGTGGTTATTGCTATCGGGGTGGTGCTGGCGAGTGAGATGTCGATACGAGATGCGCGAGGGCGTCGATGATGCGGTCGAGGCCGAAGGTGTAGGCGTGCCCTGGATCGTGCGCGCTGGCATGGGCCGCACCGGCGGCGGCGCCGATGCGGCTGGCCAGGGGGTAGGTGTCGGTGTCGAGCACGTCTGCGAGCAGTGGGCCCACGGTGTGCCACCAGCTCTGGTCGTCGTCGTTGCTCACCTGACGGGTGTGGGAGGCGTCGCTGCTGTCGCGGGCGTTGGCGCGGACGAAGGTCAGCAGCAAGGTCAGGGCGTCGCCGATCTGGAGGTCGTCGAGGCCCGAGCCGGTGAAGGCCGCGAGCTCGTGTTCGTACTTGCCTATCTGCCCTGGTCCCAGGGGTGGGCGCAGGGTCGAGACGTGCGCGGCCCAGGGGTGGCGGGTGTAGAGGGCGTGGTTGTCGTCAGCGACGGTGCGCACCCGCTGCTGCCAGGGTCGAGCATCGTGCTGGTGGCGGGGCATGCGGGCGTAGGCGTCGTCGAGCATGAGGTCGAGCAGCTCGGCCCGGCCGGGCACGTAGGTGTAGACGCTCATCGGCCCGACCCCGAGTCGGTCGGCCAGTTGGCGCATCGTCACCGCAGCAATGCCCTCCTCGTCAGCGAGCGCGACCGCCGCCGCGACGACCGCATCAACGCTGGTTCCACGTCGGGGCCCCCGACGAGCGCGGCCCTCCGGTGGGGCCTGCGCACGCCACAGCAATCGCAGAGTGGCCGCGGGGTCTCCGGAGCTGCTGCGGTCCTCAGTCACGGGTTCATCCTCGCCCGCCCGCGAGCCTGATGTCGCGGCCGTGGTCGGCCAAGTGGTCCCATGGGAGGGCTCCGGCGGGCCACATGGTCAAGCCCTGGCTGGGTGCTCACATCTGCTCGTACCAACCGCCGGCGACCATCGTCTGGAACCGCCACCCGTCGGCGGTGCGGACGAGCAGGTCGCCGTAACGCATCTGCTGGGAGTGACCGTGAGCCGTGATCACCGCGTCGGTGACCACGAAGCACAGCGCCCGGGACAAGAAGACGGGGTGGCGGGTGGACTCCATCGACACCTCACCGGCGCCACCAACTGCCTCACGCATCTGCTCGAGGAACTTGGCCCGGTCGCACGGCCCGGTAATCCCGAAGCCGCCGGCGTCGTCGGTGACCTCGTTGATCGGGAAGGACGCCATGTCCGCCATCGCGTCGAGGTCCCCCGCGGCGACGAGCCCGTCGTACCGGGTGAACCACGTCAGGACCTCCTCGGCGTCCCCCTGGGCCACCGTCGCCCCCGCTGCCGCTGCATCCATCTCCGTCATCGGTGCCTCCCTCAGATCCAATTCCTACTTACTCCGTACAGTGTACCTGGTACACTGTACGGAGTCAGCGAGCGCAGTCTCTGCCGAAGCGGCTCACACAGCCCATGCCGTCCGACCTGCCTTTCGGTCGACGTAGGTGATCGCCTGCCGGACGCCGGCACCCAAACAACCAAGACCCGTCCCGTGGGCGGAACGTTTCTCTCGGTCAGGCCAGGTAGTTCGCGTGCTTCCAGTCCAGGTCGGGCGCGAACTCGAGGTAGACGAGCGTCGCCGTAAGCACGAGGGACGTCAGCGCCTCGAGCCCGAGCTGATGCCAGCTTCCGGCACGGGCGGCGATCGCCGACTCCCGGAAGGTGCTGCGCCACAGACCGCCGATACCACTGAGGTCCAGGCCGCGGAAGAACACGACGACGCTAAAGTCGTTGACGGCGGCCGAGGCGATGAACTCCGACAGAGCCGCCGCCTCCTCATCAGCGAAGCTGGTGCGGTCATGGGCCAAGTCGAGAACGACACACACGTCGCCGAAGACCTGTTCGAGCGCAGGCTCGTCGCGCACCTCGTCAGCGTTGTATCTGTAGCCGTACTCCGCGAATGCGGGCGACTGCCACAACAGCGTCTGCGCGATGGTGCCGTGCAGAACCGTCAGGTTGCCGACCTGGCGGCGCAAGATCTCGCGGAAGTCATGAACCTGCAGTATCCGGGTCGCCATCTCGACCCACACCTCGGCCGCCGGCGTCGCGAGCACCGACCGTAGGGGATCGATGCGATGCCCGAGCGGGCGACCACGGAACGCGGGGCCGTCGATGCGCATGCTGCGGTGGTCCACCAGTGCCGCTATTCGGTCCGGGTCCATGATCGCGGCCGTCGGGACGTACAAGGTGACCTCGCCGTCACGGTCGCGCATGGACGCGTAGAACGTGTGCCCCCACTCCCGCTCGACCAGATCGCGCACGTCGAGGCCAACGAATTTGTCGACCGATTCCACGTACACGACGAGGTAGACCGGCTCGGGTGCCGCGAACCAGAACTTCAAGTGTTCGACACCGACCTTGACCGCGACGTGATCGGCGTTCTCGAACTCGGAGGCCGACATCGTCGACGCGTGAACGCCCTTGAGCTGGAACCAGACCCGACTGGCCAACGGTCGCCAGTACGGCCGCTCGTCGCCCTTCGGCGTCGGCTTCTCCCCACGCGCGAACAGATGCAGGCCAGTGTCGATGCCAGCGCGGTCGCGGCGGTACTCGACCACTACCCCGCTCGTGCTCAGGACAACCTCAAACTTCGGCATGTACCGGTTCTCGAGCTCGTCGTGCTCGCCCATGCCCACCATGTCCTTGAGTTTGCCAAGGACCTCCAGGCAACCCTCACCCGGTCACCGCTGCCCCACGGCCTAAGGGGGCGACCACGGGCGTGAAAATGCACACCGGCTCCTGTGAGAGGTCAGGTAGGTCCACCATCTCCAGGATCTGGATGACAAGTCCAAGGGCAACTCCGCGTGACCCTCAAGGGGAACCATCACCGACACATCTGCGTCGCCAACAAGCCCGTGACCAGGGCTGTTGCAGATGACCTGTCCGGAGCCTTTTTCGATTGGAGGGCGTTTCCTGGCACACTGATCGAAGTGGAGCAGCGCAGGATCGGTTAGCTCATCGGATCCGCATCCGGCGGGGCCGGAACCCTTCAAGCGCTGGCTGTCAAGACCAACACGCGGATGCGGCCAAGATTGACCACGGTCGTCGCGAGGACCCGCTTGTTCAATTTCGGCCGCAGGGCCGTGAACAATCTTCATTGCATCCCGACAAAAACTAACCAACAGCACCCGGTAGTTAAACTAGGTGCCATGTGAAGTCTGAGTAGCGCAGTTCGCTGACGTGCAACGATGCTGCAGCAGCAGCCGCTCGGCCACCTCGGAATGTCTGTCAAGTCAACTGAGACAGTTCCGGTCAGTTCATTTGTGTTTCGAGCTCGGGCTGGTTGATCCAGAACTGGGTGGGCATGACCGGTGGGTGGGTGCGACGGCCGAACCGCTCGGGATGAGCGTGGTAGGCCGCCGTGAGGGTGTTCCGCCGCTCTTGATCGATCGATCGCCGAATATGCGACGGCACGTCTGCTTCAGAGGACGCGTGTTTATGTGCGTGGGGGCGTCGGTGTTCGGCGCCTTCCATCGGAAGTCGCGCAGGTTAACGGCACCACCCAACCCGGCATTGGTGAGAACTCAACCTGCCGTTTGTGGCAACTCAACCTTCGGGTTGCCAGGCCGGGTCGCGGCCGATGAAGGCCATCAGCTTGTCCTGCGCGGAGGCCCCGTGGGCGACGGGCACAGCGGGACCGAACTGCCCGCTGTCGCGCAGCATCTGCTCCACCGGCTCCATG
>JAABUT010004360.1_pt1 | contig 11315 bp, 14 predicted proteins | sample 5559281 | NCBI WGS metagenome assembly JAABUT01 (sample SAMN10711880, study PRJNA513359) | rock metagenome | isolation source: Antarctica rocks | place: Antarctica: Victoria Land, Ricker Hills nord | collected 2016-01-04
ATGGCGTCGCCACCGTAAACCTCCCGAATTACCTAAGCTGGCGGAGAACGATCGAAGCCCTCGGAGCCGCGTCCAATCCACCGGCGTGGCTTATGGGAGCAGCCGGACTGGGGCCATATCAACAGGCGTCGCAATAAGAGCGTTCTTCTTTAACGCCGTCGCCGTGCGCGAGCTGCCTTCCTTCACGCTGGTCTGGATGCGCGTCGCCGTCGCGGCGGCTACGCTGCTGCTGGTGCTGCGCCTGCTCGGGCAGCGGATGCCTACCGGGGGCCGGGTCTGGGCCTCCTTCTTCGGCATGGGGCTGCTCAACAACGTCGTGCCTTTCGTGCTGATCGTCTGGGGCCAGCACCACATTGGCAGCGGCCTCGCCTCAATCCTGAATGCCACCACCCCGCTGTTCACCGTCCTGGCCGCGCACCTGCTCACGCCCGACGAGCGGCTGACCCCCACTCAAGGCCGCGGGTGTCGCCGTGGGCTTTGCTGGCGCCGTGTTCATGGTCGGCCCGGACGCATTGGGCGGCTTGGGCACGGGCGTCACGGCGCAGCTCGCCTGCCTGGCCGGGGGCGCTGTCCTACGCTTTCGCCGGCATCTTCGGGCGCCGGTTCCGGCGCATGGGCGTGCCGCCGATGGCGACCGCGGCCGGGCAGGTGTGCGCCTCCACCGTGCTGCTGCTGCCGCTCATGCTGCTGGTGGACCGGCCCTGGACCTTGGCTATGCCCCACGCCGCCACCTGGGCCGCCGTGTTGGGGGTGGGGCTGCTGTCCACCGCGTTGGCCTACGTGCTGTACTTCCGCATTCTGGCGGCGGCAGGCGCCACGAACCTTCTGCTGGTCACGTTCCTGATCCCGGTCAGCGCCATGCCTAATAGGCGGGACGGGTAGCATCAGGCGGGGCTAATCATCCCAAGGATTGATGATCGTCAGGCCGACCCCCTCAAAGTCGGCGACGTTGCGGGTGACAACGCTGGCCCCTCGCACACGCGCAATTGCAGCCAGCATGAGATCTACGGTTCCGGCGGGCCGGCCGGCTTTCCGGCGATTCGCGAATACCTCCGCATAGGCAGCGGCGGCCTCGGTGTCGAAAGGCAGAACGCGCCCGTGAAAGTCATCGGCGAACATGGCTCGGGCGGCCTCCTCCAGGGCGGCACGGCGGCGGCCGTTCGGCAGAATGGAAATGCCGGACAGAATTTCCGCCTGGCAGACAGCTGCCGTGAACAATTCCTCGGATGGCTGGTCGAGGATCCAGTCCGCAACCTTCCGTATCGGCTCGGCACTCATCATTGCGGACAGCATGTTGGTATCGAGTACCAGCATCAGTCGAACCGGGGCGGCTCGCGGGTCGGTTCGCGTGGGGGCAACTCAAGATCGACCCCGCCCAAAGGCGCAAAGCGCGCACGCACCCGGTCATACAGATGCCGCGTGGGCGGCCCTCCTTGCGGCATGAGGGCTGTCTGTAGAATGCGGCGGGCCTCGGCCTCCATCGAATGCCCATGCTGGGCCGCACGAACGCGCAAGCGCTCCTTGATGGACGGATCAAGATTTCGGATGGTAATCGAAGCGGGATGGTCGCCGGTCTGCATACACCATTGTCATCAGTGATTTCAATGATGTCAAGTTTTGAAGCCTTCCCGCGCCAGTACAATCTTGACCGCCTGCGCAGTCCAGGCACCTCCACGCGCTGTCTTTACGCCGTGCACCGCCAACTCGCGGGCAATCGCTGTGGATAGGCTTCCAACCTTGACCCTACCCGCGGTGACCGCTTGAGGTCTGATAATAAACGGGATATTGCATTTTCGGCGGGGGCAACCCCAGTATCCAACATTGACCCGGATCAACGGGCTAAATGCCGTTTGAGAACAGGTGCTTGTAGGCGCGGCATACGGGGTCAAGGTTGGGAGCCGGTCCACAGCCGATATGTTGGACACCGCGGCGCAGCACCACAGCTGCCAATCAGCACCGAAGCGGGACTCCCTATAAAAAGCTGCCAACGCCGCCAACCCGGAGCCGCACGGACGTGCAGGCCTCGTACACCACAAAGGCACGCCTCATCGCAGACGCCACCAAAAAGGAAGTCCCGCACCAGACAATTAGGTGGAAGCGGCTTCCCTGGCCTGAGTGAGGTAAGCGATGTCTAAGCCGTCGGTTCCCCACCAAGCGCCATAGATCCGCAGCACCCTGCCACGCGCCGCATTAACAAAGGCCCGTAAATGCGAGGTGTCTTCAATTGAGGGCTTTAATGCCTCAACGCCTCGCGCCAGACCGTCTCTCTCAACCTTGCATAGGAAGCTCTCATCCAATCGGCTCATCGAGTAAACCTTCTTCTCTGGCAGGAGATCCTGATCAGAGCGATTGTCCTCGCGGGGCCAGACCCGTAAATTTCCTATGCTCCCGAGCCACTGCTTCACAGTTTCCTTGTGCTTATACTTCCGATGCGGAAGGTAGGCTGAGGCTAGAATATGATCGAAGTCCCAGGGCCGGGAGTGCAAATGCCAAGTTTCGCGGTCAGCCGGGTCGTAGCCTCCGAAGCGCTTCGCCAGAAAGGTGCGTTGCGCGTAAATGAGCATCTCCCTATTTTCGACGACAGCACGGACGCACTCGCGCATCGTGGGGCCGACTTCCTCACGCTCGAGCAGGTTCCTCCATCCCCAGCGTTCTAAAGGGCCATCTATCTGCATCGCGGAGCCCAAGTCTTTTAATGAGGGCGGCACCCTGCTTCGCCACCAGCCGTCCACCTCCATTCCTGGGCAACGCAAGACTCCACTGAAGGCGGTTGGGGTCAGCGCAGGATGCTGAAGCAACGCGTTCATGGCGGCGTCTGCCGCGTGGTTCTTGTCCACGCCGAACCAGTGCAAGGCCGTGATAAGGCCCTGTACCGGTTTTCGGAGCGCCTCGTCGGAAGCAGTGCCCGGCAAGCGTATAGCCCGGTCAGCCATCCATAGCAGAAGCGCATAAACGTCGCGGGACCCGACCGCGATGCTGGTCTGGATCACAAAAGGCAGCCCCGGCGACCCGTCGATGTTTGCTGAGCCGCACCACTGCCCAATCTGGTCAAGCAAAGGTGCAAGACCGCATTCCTCGCCTGGCTGGAAGAAGCGAGCGAACTCAAGTTTTGCTTCCTTTTTGCCCATGCCAAGTTTCCGGAGTTGGCCGATCTTGACCTCCGTAGATATTTTCGGGTTTTCGCCATCACGATCGACAAGAGGTAACCGAGAAGCCAAGGTCACGAGCCGTGCCTCAGGCAGCCGGCGCGTCTTCGCCAGCGCCTCGATGTTTTTGTCCAGCCCAGGCCAATGCGCCTTTATCATCGAGTAGGCCAAGTCGTCGGGGCTTAGAGTTGTTCCGCCACCGTTCAAACGCTGAAAGAGGTGCTCGACGTTTGTGACTTCTTCGGGGTTGCTCTCGCGCTCGCGTTGACTCTCCGAAGAAAGTGCATCGGGCGGCAACTCAAGACAGACTATCTCCGTCACCAGCGCCCGGAAGACGCCATCGCGAATACGATCCAGACCTGCCACCTCGGCTTCGCCAAGGAATTTGTCGACCTTGGCCGCCCATTTCCTACCCGGGTGTGCTGCGGCCATGTCAGCCGCGCGGGCACGGACACGTGGCCAAAAGCTTGTCTCGCCAGTTGCCGCTTCTCTCGCAAGCCAACCAAATGGAATTGGCACGCTGGCGTCAATCGGCCAACATTGAAGAGGGGTTGGACGAATTGGAAAATTGTCGACATCGTTACCGAGGCCGCACTGCTCGAGAGATTGCCGCATCATGTGCAGGGACACGGGCGCAGCCTTATCGTCGACCCCGAATCCCCAAGGGTGAGCCTTGGTAGCCACCCGGAATAGGAAAGAGCGCGTCCCCCACATCTTCCGCGGATCCAGGTCTAGCCAAAGAATTTGAGCCCTGTTAACCAGTTCACTTTCGAACGGATCCTGATATCCAAGACGGATCGTCTGCGCCCGCTGCTGCCCGTCCAGAAGGTAATGCGAGACTAGGTCTCGCTCTGGACCAACAACAGTATGGCGGGCATCCTGAATCTCGTCGGCCATCTTGCGGCAAATAACCATTGAGCCGACTGGGAAACCACGCATCAGCGAGTCCCACAGTAGCTCCACCTGCCCGGGTGACCAGACTAGGCCCCGCTGTAACGACGGCACGTCGGCAACTACTGCGGCGGGCGTCCCCACACAATCGCGAAATGGGGGCCAAGCTGCAATTTGCCCAAGCTTGAGGACGTGGTGCATGCTACCGCCTTTGCTCTGAGCAGGTTGATGGTGCTTGAGATCTGGGCACGGGTGTCGCCGCCCCAAGCCGACTAGTTACATGACATCGTAAAGCCGGCAAACGACTTATCGATGGTCCCCGAGGGGTCATTACCCACGGCAGCGAAGTAGGACTCTGAGGCAGCGTGGTGCATGGATCGGATGTTGGTGCTGAGGCGCAGGGTGACGTAGGGGATCACTCTCCCAAGCTCCGGATGCTCATCTTGCCATTCAAGCTGAACCAGGACCGCCGCCATCACATCCCGCGGCCGCAGCGCAAGGTGACGAACTGGCCTGCTTACGACGCCAGCCTGCGTCAGCGCGGCAGCTTGACGGTGTGGTTCACCGACGAGGTGCGCCACATCACCTGGTGCTGGATCCCTTTTGCAGAAAGGAAGGGTTTGGAAGAGATGACCCTTGGGCCAGCGGCTTACCCGATGGTGAAAGCCAAAAGGGACAGTAGCATGCCGTCGAAGCGGGAGCGATCCGAAGACGCTTACGGCCGCGTCCCGCAAGGCCCGCGCGATATGGTGAGGACCGGATTGTTCGAACCTCAGCCTCCAGCGATGCAAGTGAACATCCCCCGCCACAGCGTCTTATGTCGGGGCCACCGCGATAGGACGGCAGCCTCGTCGCCGTTCGAACCTTCCACGCGGTGGGCGATGGGACGTCGTCCCACTCAAGGGGGTGGACGAGGCACCTACGTCGCGCTCGACACGTCCAGCACCAAGGGAATGTGGGATCGCCCGCCGCGCCGCGAGGCGCAGGGTGACGGAGCCGCCATAGTACTCCGAGGACGGGAAAGCCGGCCACATGGGGAAGGGCGGCAGGGGGTCACACCATAAGGCGGGTGCTGGATTCACGCTAAGCCGAACGCGCCGTGAACGGATGACGGCTTAGGATCCGGCAAGGGTGGCTCGGGTCCGTTTGACAATGCTGGCCACGGTATTTTTGCTCAGTCCGACCTCGCGTCCGACCAAACGGTAGCTGCGGCCCTGGGCGATGAGGGCCAGCACCTTGGGCGCGAGGCGGTCCGACTTCGGCCGCTGCCCGGGTTGGCGGCCCAGCTTCTTGCCACGGGCCTTGGCCGCCGCGATGCCGGAGCGGATACGTTCCTGGATCAGTTCGCGTTCGAACTCGGCGATGCCGGCCAGGAGCGTGGCCATCATGCGCCCGTGCGGCGTGGTGAGGTCGAACGTCATGCCGTTGAGTGCCACCAGGGACACACGCCTGGTTTCCAGCTCCTTGAGCGTGGCCAGCAGGTCAGTCGTGCTGCGCCCCCAGCGCGACAGCTCCGTCGCCAGCACGGCGTCGATCTCGCGCCGTTGCGCCAGCGCCATGACGCGCTTGCGTTCGGCCCGGTCCAGCTTCACTCCAGACGCGGTCTCTTTGTCGGTGCCGACCACCTCGTAACCGCTGCGTTCGGCAAAAGTGGCCAGGTCGCGCTCTTGCCGGGCACAGGACTGGTCGGCGGTGGACACCCGGCAGTAAAGCGCGGCGCGCAACGGCGGCTGCTGTCCCAATTGGACTCCTCCTGCTGAGCGGCCTGCAAGCCCTTGTTCCCGTTGACCCCTGGGCCGTAGCAAGCAAACTCTACTTCACCTGGGACAATTTGCCATGCCGAGACGCCGCGCGCTCACCGAGGCGCAGCTGACGAACCTTCTTGCCCTGCCAACGGCTGAGCCCGACCTGGTCCGGCACTGGACACTGAGCGACGCCGATCTTGCCGCCATCGACCAGCGCCGGCGCGACCGCAACCGGATCGGCTTCGCCCTGCAGCTTTGTGCGCTGCGCTATCCCGGCCGCCTGTTGCGGCCCGGCGAGCTGATCCCAGCAGAGGCGCTCCGTTTTGTCGCCGAACAGCTTGGCGCCGATCCTGACGCGCTCGCCGACTATGCAACCCGATTCCAGACTCGCTACGAGCAACTCGATGCTTTGCGCGAGGCGTTTGGCTTCCGCATGTATGCACCCGGGCACGGCCGCGAGATGCTGGCCTGGATGCTGCCGGTGGCGCTGGCCACCACGAACGCCCTCCTCGTTGCTGCGGCGTTGATGGACGAACTGCGCCGACGCCGGATCGTCGCACCCGGCCCAAGCGTGGTCGAGCGCCTGGTTGCCGCTGTTCTGGTTGTGGCCGAGCGCCACGTCGCGGGGCAGCTCACCCGCGGCCTGACCCACGCACAAACCGAGGCTCTCGACGCGCTGCTTGCCACCGAGGAGGGCATGCTTCTGAGCGTGCTGGCCTGGGCGCGGCAGCCGCCCGGTGCACCGGGCCACAAGGCCCTCAGGCGTGTGGTCGAGCAGCTGACCCGATTGCGCGCCGTCGGCCTCGGCCCGACCTCTGCTGAGGGCGTGCATCCGGAGCGGCTGCGCAAGCTCGCCCGCGAGGGTGGTCGCTACACAGCCCAGCACCTGCGGGCGCTCTCGCTGCTCCGTCGCCGGGCAACCCTGGTCGCGACCGTGCTGGACACCACGGCACGCTTGACCGACGACGGAGTCGGCCTGTTCGACCGCGCGGTGGGCCGCATGTTCCGCCGCGCCGAGGCACGCGAAGAAAACGCCATCCTGCGCGACGCCCGTGCCGCCAACGACAAGGTGCGCCTGTTCGCCAAGCTCGGCGCCGAGCTGATCGCGGCCAAGCAGGGGAGTGCTGACCTGGACGGCGCCGTGGTATCCGCCATCGGCTGGGAAAAGCTTGCGGCGAGCGTCGCCGAGGCCGAGCGCCTGGCCCGCCCGGACAAGGTGGACCTCCCGGCCCTGACCCTCCGCGCCTGGCCGGTGCTGCATCGGCTCGGCCCGATGTTCCTCGACGCCTTCCAGCTCCGCGCCGTCCCAGCCGCGGTGGCGACGCTGGGTCAGAAGAAGCTATGGGGCGACTGGCGAAGGATCGGTATCATCGTTGGTCGATGCAACTGATGGATGTTCCCCCATGACCCAAGTTGATGACCTGAGCCGTTCTCTCGCCGCCTTTGATCAGAACACCAGTCTGGTCGTGGTGGTCGAGATGAGTGAGGCGAGCTGGCTGGTTGCTGGACTGGTTCCCGGCCTTGACCGCCAGCCTTTGAAGAAGCTCGAGCCCGATCCGAGTGCGTTGCTGCGGCTGCTGGAGCGCTGGCAGGCGGAGGCGATGAAGGCGGGCCAGACGATCGGACGGGTGACCCTTGCCTATGAGGCGGGACGTGACGGGTTCTGGCTGGCGCGCTGGCTGCAAGCCCGTGGCATCGAGGTTTATGTCATCCACTCGACAAGCGTCGCCGTGTCGCGCGAGCACCGCCGGGCCAAGACCGACCGGCTGGACACCGCCATGCTCATGCGCGTGTTTCTGGGCTGGCTACGCGGCGAGCGAGGACACTGTGGGATGGTGGCGATCCCAACGCTTGAGGCGGAGGACGCCAAGCGCCCGAGCCGTGAGCGCGAAAGCTTGGTGGGCGAGCAGACCCGGATTGCCAACCGCATGAAGTCGGCGCTGGCTCGGCTTGGCATTCGCGGCTTCAAGCCCAAGCTGCGCCGGGCGCCGCAGCGGCTTGCGGCCCTACGAACCCCGGAAGACCTGCCCATCCCGCCAAACACGCTGGACGAGATCCGACGTGACATGGCTCGGCTCGCCGTGGTCCGGGACCAGATCGAGGAGATCGAGGGCGTGGTTCAAAACGTGCCATTTCCAGGTAACACCGGAAATCGATAGAGCTTTGATTGTAATGGGATTTCTCGTTTTGGGTGTTACCCTGATTTGAACCACGCCCACTTGCAGCCCGCTCGTGCCGGGCGCCACGGTCACCAGCGATCCCGTCGTGATCTTCGAGGTGCTCAGCAAAGGCACCGCCCGGGTGGACCGGGTGGAGAAGAACCGTGAGTACCGGACCATCGCCTCCGTCACCCACTACGTCATGCTGGAGCAGGACGAGATCGCGGCGACGGTGCTGGAGCGGTCCGGCGAGAACTGGATCAGCAGCCTGCTGGGAGCCACCGACACGCTGCTCCTGCCGGATGTCGGCATCGAGATCCCGCTCACCGAACTCTACGAAGGATTGGACCTCTCGAGCCCTGCCTCCGATGACGACGGCTGACGCCTGAGCGCATCACCTTCAAGCTCAGCCGCGGCCCGGAACGCTGAACGTGCCGCTACACGGCATCCTCAGGTTTCTGCCTGGCGTTCGACTTCTTCGGTCATGTCGTGAGTTTTGGCGGCGGCACGAGTTCCAACGACCAGTCCGGTTGTGGCCCGTGATGGGACGTGCGGTGGTGCCCGGCAATCAGGTAAACCGGAGCAGCCTTGCCCTGGCACGCCGAACAGCGCAGCCCCGCCAGCACGTCAAGGAACAAGCGATCACCCCGCTGCTCAACCAGCAGACGCACGGGAAGGACCACGACCCGCTCCGAGCACCGGCAGCGCACCTCCAGGCAGCAATCGGGCCAGTCCGACAGCCGATGATCGGGATGAAACGGCGGCGGGTGCATTGGCGCTCCGGCAAAACACCCGCACGATGATCTAGCTTCTAGAACAAATCAAGAACATGGTCCGAAGGAGGTTCAAACGGAGAATCGCAATGGTGAAGGAGACATCGGGGAACGGCCGCGTCGGTCCTGCATGCGGCCATACACTATCAGGCCGGGAGCGCGGCCCTACGCGACTGGTCAGCCCGGCCCGCCGCGATCAGCCACTCCGTCGTTTCCTTCGCACTGTAGGGCGTCCACGTCTCGCCGCGCTGCGCCATGCTGATCGCTCGGTAAGCGCCGTGCGCCTCGCGGCAGCGCGCATATGCAAGGATCAGCAGCTCAGCTGCCTGATTGCTCAAGGCGTTCGCCTTCTCCTCCAGCGAGGGGAGATGGTAGCACCCGCCCTCCGTCTGCGCTTGCAGCAGCGCTAGCTCCGCCTGCACTGATTGCTTGCTCACCCGGTCCATGAACCGGCACGCATGCACCGCCCGCCTCACGACGGGATCAAGCAGCTCACCCAGCGCCGCCTTCTGCTCCGCAGGGGTAAGCGGAAGAATCTGCTCCGCAATGTAGATCGCCGTCTCGGCGTCCACCTGGTTCGCCAGATCGGGATCCGGCAACTCCAGCTTAAACGACTCTGCGACCTGGAATACCTCGCGGCAATCCGGCTCGATCTCGTAAATCACCTCCATCGATGGCGCGACCCGAAGCTCGATCGGGAAACGCACCACGTTGTCCAGACCTGGCAACATCTCGACGTTCACAAACACCGCTCCTTGTTGGCTGGAAGGAGCCTACAGCCGGACAAGCTAATGATGCAAGATCTAATGTATTGATATTACATAGTTATATGGCCAAGGGCGAAATCGGCCGTAAAGGAAGGAAGCGTGGGCGTCTCCCTTCGGGACCAGGCTCTAGTCCGCCCAAGCGGGCGGACCGGAACCCCGTGAAAAACGGGTTTCCGTCCCTTCGGGATGACGATCCTTGACGCAAGCAAGAGAGAGCCACCCTACGATAATGCAGCTTATTCTGACATTGCTCAAAGTGAGAAAGGGAAGAGTTAAGCAACGCCAATTAAATGCTGAAAACATAGACAATGATCAGCTAAATAACTGCAGTATTATGTCTTTTACTATTGATTGCTATGGCCGGATATGGGATAACCAATGCGCGGTTACTACCGACCGCAGCGAGACGCCCCCGGCCAAGTGCTGATAACACAAGGCGGGGGCTGACCTAGAACAGAGGATGGAATAAGCATCATGGACCAGGCTTCCAGCAACATCGCCGCCGCTGCCGCTTCCGACAAGGCCCCGCACGCCAGCAAGGCCAAGACCGCCGCCAAGCAAGCCTCCAGCCGCCAGGTCGCCACCCAGGCGCAGCGCATCGTCATCACCTTCAACACCGCTGCCCGCGAGTGCCCCGACGCTACCCAGGTGGCGAACATCACCCGCGCATTCGGCTTGATCGAGGTGGACTACCACGCCATCCGTGAGGCGACCGAGGAACAGATTGCCCGCTCGGCCAAGACCCTCACCGACAACCTTTCGGAGAAGGCAATCGAGATGCACTTGCAACGGATCGTGGACGCCTTCGTCCGCTCCGCCCACGGTGCCGGGACCTTCTACCAGGCCAAGGCGCAGATTGCCCGCGACCTCAACAGCAAGCTGTCCAACGAGGACCGGGACGAAGACCGCATGGGCGTGGACGGCACAGCCAACCGCGCCGAGCGCTCCCGCGAGTTCGCCGGGCAGATGGCCCTGCAAGCCTTCGCCCTGCTTGCCGCCGCAGAAGGCGCCGTGGACGCCTTTGCCCATGTGACCGGCAACGAGTGGAAGCCCTACCAGGGCAGCGCACGCCCCGGCATGGCCGTGGACCAGCAGGCGGCGGCCGCCCAAATGGCAGCACTTGGAATGTGAAGCAGACGGCGGGAGCCGAAAGGCTCCCGCCAGCGCGTGTAGTGCTCGGTTGGCATGAGGCAGACAGTCGCGCTTATAAAGCCCAAGGCTTGGCCGCAGCCGCCCGAGAACCAAGGGGGAGGAAACCTCCTAGGGCAGACGCACGGGATCTAACGGGAGGGCTACTTGTGTTTGCCCTGACGGCCCGGCGCCTTATGGCTTGGGCCGTCGCCGCGGCTTTAGAGTGACGACGTCGCTTTCAGGTTTGGTCGACGAAGGCAGCGGCCGCCAACCCGCGATAGCGCGCACGCACTCCCGTCCCCTCGCGATGTCGGTGATCAGAGGAAAGTGCCGGCGCAACTCGACGATGGCAGACAGCTCTCCGTCTTCGTGGAACACGCGGCGGATCGCCTCGGCAGTTGCCTCGTCAACACAAAACATACCTGTGAGCTTGGACAGGCGCATCGACGCCTGCAAGCGAAAAAACATCGCTCTTATTGCGAAGCCTGTTGATATGGCCCCAGTCCGGCTGCTCCCATAAGCCACGCCGGTGGATTGGACGCGGCTCCGAGGGCTTCGATCGTTCTCCGCCAGCTTAGATAGTTCGGGAGGTTTACGGTGGCGACGCCATGGAACCGCCGCATCCATTCCTTGAGGCGGCCGTGGTAGGCGTTCACGTTGTTGATGTGCAGATCAGGTGCGTCCGGCAACGGACTGCCCGGCG
>JAABUT010004361.1_pt1 | contig 11312 bp, 10 predicted proteins | sample 5559281 | NCBI WGS metagenome assembly JAABUT01 (sample SAMN10711880, study PRJNA513359) | rock metagenome | isolation source: Antarctica rocks | place: Antarctica: Victoria Land, Ricker Hills nord | collected 2016-01-04
TATGAAAGTTTCTTTGCAAACGACTGAGCATTTTCCTTCGATTGTTCATCGTCTATCATTCTCAGATCGACGATCAAAGCGAACGAGTCAATCAGAACGTCAAGCGATATCTTCGATTCTTCTGTTCGTATATGCAGAACGACTGATCTAAGTGACTACTTATGATTGAGTTTGTCGACAATAATGTCTTGTCATCAGTCATCTTCTTGATTCTCTTCTTCATGAACAAGAACTTTCATTCTCATATGAGCTTCGACTCTGACATCATCAAGTATGAAAGCATTCGCGAACGCTTGCAGATTGATTAAGTCAAGAATATATCTGAACAAATGAACAAGACTTTGATCTTCGCTCGTGAAGCTCTGATCAAAACACGGAAACAAATGGTGAATCAAGCTAATAAGCATAGAATAGAGATCAATTACAAGATTGAATCAAAGATGTTTCTGAATGAATGAAACATTATTACAGCGAGATCTTTCAAAAAATTGAATGACAAGATGCTCGATTCATTTCAGATCACTGAGTCTGTTGACTTATTCTATAAGTTGAAACTATCAGAGACTATGCGTATACATGACGTATTTCATTCAGAGCTTCTTCGTTCTGTCGTCGATGACTCTCTGCCTGATCAAAAGAATGAATCTTCGAGATCAATAGTGATAAACGATGAAGACGAATGAGAAATCAATGATATACTGAACTCTCGACGCTATAGAAGACGACTTCAATATCGAGTTAAATGAAAGAGCTATGACAATGATCTCAACTGGTATAACGCTGACGACGACGAATTTATGAACGCTCAAGAGATGATTGATGACTTTCATATCAAATATTCAAGAAAAGCGCACTAAGAAACAACATTTATGCGAACATGAATAGTCAAGAGAGAGAGATAATGTTACGATTCTAGTCTTCATCTATTCTTCGTCTATTCTTCGTCTATTCTTCGTCTAGTCTTCGTTTGATTTCATTCTAATCGAGCCTAGCGAAAATCTGATCTAGAGATGATATCATTGAAACTCTGCATCATATGTGTAAGACGTCAACTCAATCAAGCCTAGCACAGAGCTGAGAAACACACATATAAGAATCGAGTTCTTTTCTGTAGATACTTTTCTTTCTTAGCATTTATCTATTAGTTAAATGACATCTCTATGACTCGCTTTAGATCGACTTCTAACAGATCTGTTTTGAAACGAAAGATGAAGTCAAAGACATGAGATCAATGAAAACGATGCTGACAGGTGAAATGTTGATGAGATTGATCATGACGATGATGATGATGATGATGATGAGTGTCAGAAGAAAGATTTACAACAAGTCTGATGTGTGAGTTTACTAGACTAAATTAATCGAATTTGAGACTGTGAAAAAGATCATTCAAAATCATATGTAAATTCTTAAACTGTTTACTAAATTTGATGTGTAACTGAGTGATGCGCAACGAAAATTTCAGGTTTCTCAAGAGAAAGTGTACATGTAAGCTAAAGAAATGTACATGTAAGTTAAAGAAGTGTACAAGTAGCGACTCTTTTAATTAATTAAGTAAAATGTTTCTTACAAAATCAAATTATTGACTTAGCATTTGACAATGAATGTCAGAAATCAAAGAAAATAAACATAGAAATATCACAAGACTCATTTAATAATAAATTCATACACTCTTGTAACATTGATTAAGTCGATTTATGAGAAACTTTATGCTATTTATATTGAGTAAACAAAACTCTTTGAGATAGAAAATCACTTGCTGCTTATACGACTGCTTCACGCATTTGAAACTATCATTATGAGACTATGTATCAAATTAGTTCGCGTTGATTGCACGTTAGAAAATAAGTGACTTAGTCACTTTAAATTACTTCAGAAACTTTATTTTCATCATTATTCTTGCAGCTGCTTTGAGATTCTTCGTGATAATGATGATTATTCAATAGTTTAAGAAGTTAATGTCTTGTAACATTCTTGATTGCAGATGTAATCAGTTCAAGCAATGCATGAATACATGTTTCATTATTTGATGATTTCAATTGCAGTTGCATCACATGTTATCTGCGTCTGAAATGTTTCTGAAGTGCAAATGAACATTCAAATCTATGCGTTTAATTTTAATGTAAGTGATGAGAATGCTTTTGATTTTTTGAAAATCATTTTGCATCTTTATCATCTTGTTGAACAAATGTGATCTTTGTGTTGAGATGATGTAAACATCTGCAATGCATTTTCTATATTTTTTCCATCATTGTTTTCACTGACTTCTGTGATACTGCTTTATTGCAATGCTGTTACTAGTTGAAATTGTTGCAGCAAAAGCTAATCACTTACATTTTAACTGTATTTTCGCGTTCTTTTGAATTAAGTTGTTTAGAAGCATCACTTTCTTGATGACAAGAAAGTGAAAGATGATGCAATTGACACTCATTAAATGAACATGTATCAGTTTGCATGTTTATTTAATTTTCTGCATACAATTGTTAATTCAACTGTGTAACATGATCTTGTTTTGCAACATGTTCAGATGAACATGCAGCGAGCTTGTGTACATTTCTGCTTTCAGAGTCTCAATGCTTACTTTTTTAAATGCTTTTGCAACGTGATGCAAAGTCTGATTTTGTAATGTTTCAAGTTTGCATTCTTTGTTTAACAGTTCTTTCTCTTTTTCTTGCTGATGTCAGACTGATGCTTTGAATGCAATTTCTAATCTTATTACTGCTGAGTATATTTATCTTGCTTTTATGAAGATTGCTTCTCATGTAAAGACTTCAAGTTGACTAAGTGCTAGCATTCGTGTGACGTGATTCATCTATCAAAAATATATTATATACGTTGCATGCAACATACATAAAGCATAATCTCTATGCTGATTTTTCTTTTAGACTCAAGAAATTACTCAAAGAGTTTTCTTGTGACAAATTCACAGTTCAAAGTGAATAAAATTTCTCACTGCTCAAATTTCAACAGTTTACTTCTTAAGCATGAGTTGCAAATGTTTTATCTGTAATATACATGCATATTGCAATCGATTTCTTCTTTAATCACATCAACATGTGCTATTGTTCTCTCAAGTTATACAAATGATATTTTCAACTAGAGATTGACTTTATCATCAAGATATTCAAGAGTCAGAACTCAGTGAAGAAATAAGATTTTTAAGATTGATAGTTGTTATCATTGTATATCATGCTTTGCAAACACTCACTTCACTTGTTAAACATGCAACTCATCTGTTTTGCATTATTTGTAGAGATCTTTCTTATGCAGATCAATCATGTCTTGCAGAAATGTTCATATGCTATACTTTTAATCAGACAACGTAGTTCAATCATTTTTTACTAACTCGCTTGTATCTCTCTTCTTTTAACAAAGTCTTCTCATCAACATATTACTTATGTATAAAATGTCTGTATTTAAATATTTATTAAATGATATTAATGAGATTCTCAAGTTTGCTTGTGTTAAACTTAACAAGTCTTGTGAGTTGCTTATGTTGTAGTAACAGACACGCAGTCTTAACAAGATTTATACATAGTTAGCATGTAAATTTAAAGAATATTCATGATTCAAGTTCTTTCTGCTAATCACTTTCAACAGATCAAATGCAAGAATGTTTTATCTCAGTTCTTATCATCATGATGATGAGATACTGAATTGAATAATTTTCATAAGTGATTTTTCTCGTAGTTCTGCGTTCTATTTGACTTTCTCATCTGCATGCAGATTGCTTATAGCATGCGCATTGAGATTATTAAAGTCTGCGCGATCATAAAAACTCTGCACGCGATCAATGCACAGCGCTTCATCATCATGCAGCGTCTCAATGTCATTTAAACTTTTTCACAAGACTTATTTATCTCGCTCATTTTATTTCTAATTTATATTCAATATCTGTTTTCAAATATTCACGCAAAGTTCAAAAATTTACAGTTACTCAGCTATATTGATGACGTGATGCTATACATTGAGAAAAGAAATATTGATAAGAATGTGAAAATACTGAAAAATACAGCAAAAATCACTTTTACATGAGCTGAGAACAATGCAATTCAATTCAATAACTCAAAATTTGAATTAATACACTTTGAAAGTTGCAAGACAACACTTAATCAAATGATTATTCTACTTAATAACATGATCATAAAATTAAAAACATATGTATGATGATTAGAAGTTTGACTGAATTGAAAGCTCAACTTCAAAGTTCACATGCAAACAAAAATCACAACAGTCACAAAAACATTACACTCGTTATTTAAATTAATGAATAATGAGTGAAAACTAAATATCAAATCAGAAAAGCAGTTATATCTGATATGCATTACGTTTATTAGCAATTATGACGTTGAAATATGATGAAATAATCAAAAAAGCTACTTAGTCAAATTTCGCAAACTGCAAAATGCTGCATTACGAAAAATTCTAAGTGTGTTTCAAACATCATCAATAAATGCTATGCAAATAGAAGTTGAAATCTCATTGATGAAGATGTAATTAAATCAAAAGTGCAAGAACTATGCAATTCAAATAGTTGAGTTATTGAAAAAACATTTTATCAGAAAAAGAACATTTATTTCATATTCATCTTAATACTTTATTGAATTGAATTTAAATCTGAATGTATTGAAATATCTGAACTGAAACAAGACAAAGACGAATTTATCTTGAAAAGTCAAGAAGTGCAAAGATAGATTCACGTAAATATATTAAATATTGAACAAAGTGCAAAAAACACTAAATTTAATAAAATAAATTAAAATTTCTCACTTTAAGAAATTATAAGATCAGAAAATTAAATATCTGACAAAGATGCAAATTGAATTTGCAAGAGATGAAACATGTGAAAAGATAAATATACACTATAGAAAACTGAAAACAATAGTCAAAAAGACGAAAAACATAGTGATGTACATTGATGCATCATAAACTTGAAAAAAGATAGCAAAGCTCAAAACAGAAATTGAAATTGCAATGATATTCACACACAAGTTTATTAGATGCAGCAAGATGACAAGCGTGATCAATGAAATAATCATAACGAAAGCGAAATTGCAAGCTATTGATGATGCAATCATGATATGCAGTGAAGAAGCATCTGAAGACAGCGAAATTTGAGTGTATACAGACAGTCAAATAATGCTGCAAAGATGAAAAGCAAAGAGCAATGTTAACTTGAAGTTATTCAATAACATATGATAAAATTTGATCAATTTGCAACAAAATTGATGTCATATTTGCATATAGTGAATATTGAGTTGCAAAAACATCATTGAAAACGAAGCAGCAAATCAATTGATTAAAGACGCAGCATAAAAAAGATTAGCAATCGACATCAGAAAAAGAACAATCATGAGCTTCATCAAAAAGCAAATAGACAAAAAGATAAAAAAGCAATGACTAATTGCATGAAATAACAGCATCAAAAAAGAAAATCAGTATCAGAAGCATACAGCAAGAGTGAATTTGAATTACAAATCATTAAAAAAGCTTCAAAAAATAAACAGACTGACGTTTTCAACGTTTATACAACTAAAAATGAAACATGATTATTTTAAAAGTTATTTGCATCAATTATCAAAGAATAATTTGAACAAATGCTATGAAATATGCAAGACAAGATAAACGTCAAAGCACTTACTACTGAACTGCAAACATTATAAAGCAGAACAGTTACAGCTTAAAGCAAAAGCACAGTTCAAAAACATGAACATTATATTGATGATATTTATCATCAAGATTGAAAGAATCACAATGTTAAAATACTTGAAAAGTACTTGAATTGCAACAAGAAAATGACTATTAAGAACGAAAAAGTAAAGTGAGAAAAACACAAAGAAATGAGAAAATGAAAGCATGAGAGAAAGAAGTTGTTTGATTGAAAGCATTTGTTTACGCAAACTATTGATGTGATTGATCAATGAGAAGATATAAAGCAGCAACTTTGATCAAGATACATGTAATTTAACATATGTACAACGTTTAAACAATGTCATAGTCATAGATTGCATGCACTTAATGAAGAAATAAAAAACAAAAAACATTGATCTGCATTAAGAATTGAATCATCTTTCAATTGTTACAGAACTTTGTTTACAAATAACTTCAGTACAATTTTCAACTTGATGATTATGAAAGAAAATGAACACAGAAGCATTGAGTGCATATTTGCATATGCATCTTTCGTCAAATCGTTCTTTGAATAGCAGAGCAATAATGAATGAAAAAGTGTGCAAAGTTATCAAGATACTATAAAAGATCATTGAGAAATTTATTTTCTTAACAAAGTCATCAAGTTAAGCAAAGAACTTCTGAAATTTGAATTACTCAAAGATAGTAACAAAATCAAAACAACTGTGAATCATATGAAAAATACAAAGCATACTAGATGCATGAAATGAGTATCTGAAACACAATGATCATAAAAACAAGATTATTCAATAAGCAAAGCGCGCACATTTCAGATCACAAATGCATGAGTTGAGTGATGCATTTAAATTGATATGATGCTTCGCAAAATGAGTCAGAATCAAAAGTCAGCTATTTAAAAAACTTTCTCAGTTTTTGTCATTGAAGTGAAGTGACATTGATCAAATGATAACAATGTTTCAGAAAAAAATTAAGATATTACAAGAAAAATTCTTTCTCTCATCTTCTCAAATAAACATTAATGACATCACAAACTCATTTATACTCTTGATAATATTATTTGACTTATGCATTTCAGAAGATGAAATGAGACAGACAATCAAAAGAATAAAAGCAGACAAAGCATCAGATATTTCAGATATTTCAAACAAAATGTTGCAAACAAATCTTACAAAACTGATCTTGATACTGATGAGTTTATTTAATGTATGTGTAACATACAGATATCATTCAAAGCAGTTCAAAAAAACTCAAATGATAGTACTATGCAAATTGAAAAAGAGCAATTATATTGATTCAAAAACATATTGACTCATTACTTTACTTGATATCATGAAAAAAGCTTTGAAGTCAATCATGATTAAAAGACTGAGCAATATAACTGAGATTCATCATATGCTATCTGATGCTCAAATGAAAGTGAGATGCAAATGATTCATGATCTCAACATTAAATCTACTAGTAAATCAGATTTACATGATATGAGACTGCAAAATCAAATACATAATGTTTATGTTAAATTTAAACATCATTAAAGCATTCAATCAAGTCTTGCACATCAGACTTTTATATACTTTAAAAATGAAAAAAACTTCAGACTATATAGTTGAATGAGCATGCAGCTTTCTTGAGAATCAAGAAACATCATTGAGATTCAATGAGTAAATAAGTGACATGCACAAGATAAATACAAACATATCATAAAAGTTTTTTATTTCATTGATTTTCTTTCTATTTTTCAATGCAAGTTTAATTGAGAAGTGCAAAGCATTGAGAATTAAGATTAAAGTGCTCAACTTTGTAAATGACATTAACATTCTAACATATGATAAATTTATTGAAGAAATCTACAAAATACTGAGCAGAATGCATGATGTTTATGCAAAATGAACTTGCACTCATGATGTAACATTTGAATCAGAAAAGTACAAATTTATACATTTCACTAGAAAATCCAAAAAATTTGACATGACAACTAATGTCAGAAACTAGACTGAGCTAAAAATTCTATCAATATAAAGAATTGATTATTATATTACTTGAACTAGATACAGAACAATACATCAAATAATGTACAAGACGAAAGACAAAGAGCAAAAGAAAAGAATGAAAGCTTGACTTTTATATACATGAATTAAGCAGAATTAAGACTAAACAATAGTTTTATTGACTTAAGATTACAGAAGTTCACACATATGACTGAGATGATTGAAACAGAATTACTGAAACTAAATTAAAATGATGATGATTAAATTAATGACTTGATTCATTGAACTGCAAAACAGATTCAATGAATTAAAATTATTTAAAATATTAATAATTTATGTTTTAAATTGAATTAATGATCTGACATCATGACAGTAGCTTTTCTCTTCAAGACTAAGCTTCTGCAAAATGATGAAAAGAAACAAAACAAGATGAGAAAGAATCAAAGATGAAGATTGAAACAAGACAAGAATTGATGTGAATGCATTTTAATGTAATGAAGCACAGATGAAACTAGAATAAATCTGAGTCACATCTGAGTCAAATCTGAGCAAGATGTTTGAAGAGTAAGATGAGATGAGACGCATTTTAACATGATGATGCACAGAAATTGAAACACATCTGAGTTATATTTGAGTCAGATTTAAATGAGATGTCTGAGTCAAATTTAAACAAAATCTGAGTCAGATCTAAGCAAGAAAGAAATGAAATGCAGTTTAATATGATGATGCACAGATGAAACTAAAATACATTTGAATCACATCTAAATCAGATTTAAACAAGATGTTTGAGTTAAATTTAAACAAGATCTGAGTCAGATTTGAACTGAGTTGAAACAATGAAGATTAAACTTAGAATTCTTGACATTGACATTGAAACATCACACATGACAGTACATATGATTCTTCGACGACAGAATTGATGAGATGATATTCATTAAGTGCTTGCTCACAATTATTCAGAAGATGAAAAGACTTTCAAGTAAAGAAGTGATTTTCTCAATCAATGTAATACTTAAGCAGAAATGAGTTATAGTATCTATCATGCTTGAAGTTTAGTATGCTGTTTACATATCAGAATCTTTCGTCATTTTTGATAATAACAAGTTCTCAAGATTTCTGATGTTGACTTGAAAGAAGATCACTTGTGATATGACTCAGAAGAGTGACATAAAAGATTAAATGAATCTTCATGAATGTTGAAAGATTTAACTCAATGATCAGAAAATTGTTCTTGAAAACATGCTTGATCTTGAAGAGATCAATGTTATGATCATTTAACTTAACAGTGAGATGAGCGATGCTGAGATTGCAAGCATTCAGTCAGACTTCATCTTCGACGAAGTATCTAGAATAAGAACGATGACAGAGATTAACATTGAATTCATAAATGATCTGAGCTATAAGCATCTCATTACGTAAATGCTCAGTTAATTTCTTTATCTTTTTGATGAACTCTTTAACATTGATTAACTTGTCTTGAGCTTAAAACATAAGATTCTTAAACAAAGATTCAGAAGATTCAAAGTTTAAATGTGAGTTTTGACTCAAATTGATCAAGAAGAGTGATGTTAAAATGATTAATGATGATGTGTTATTGATGACAAATTCAACTTTAAGAAGTCATTTAGCTCAGTCATTCTGCATGTAGTTGACGAAGATTCAAAGATAATGCTTCATGATAGCATTGACTTTCTTGATTTGATCATTGATTTCAGAATAATATGCTGTTAATAACTTAATGTTTATCTTCAACGTTTTACACATATGCTTTCAGACATCGAAGATAAATTGTGTGTCTCGATTAAACATGAAGAACTCAAGTAAATCATGATGTTTTTAAACATGAGCATAAAAGCAGTTGATAACTTCTTCAACTTTCATAAAAGTGATGAGAACTAAATGTTTCATTTTGATAAAATGATTAACGAAAACTACAACATATTTATAGATGATATTCATGAAGATATTGAGTGATAAAAAATCTACATAGTTCATGAAAACATCACATCAATGACGTTCAAGAACTGAAAGAAAATGCAATCATTCTTAAGTTCATTGTTTAGAGAGCTTGAAACATGTGCACACGTGACAGTTTCATATGAAGCGTTGAACATACTTATAAATGTTTGATCATCAGTAAACTTGATTAATCAGTTCATAACTTTTTGCTCTTTCTGAATGATCATTAACAACACTATCATGAGTGAGCTGAATGATATGAAAACATAATTTATCTGAGTTGAGCATGTACTTTCTTTCTTGAAAGTACAGATGATTCTCGTGTTCTTTACACTCAACTAGAAAGATCTTGTTGTAATGTTGTACTTCATTGCAAAGTGCTTTGATTATTTGAGCTGCAAATTTATTATTAATTTTGACTTGCTTTCACAATGTTTGAGTGAAAGTATCAGCAAAATCTTTATCAAGATTCAGAATGTCTTAATTTAGCTGAGATTCAACGTCTTTAACGTTGAATTCTTTGATTTCTAGATTCATGAAAGTTAGAATTTGCGAAGATGTTGAGATAACTGAAAACAGATGTAACTGAACTAAATCTAGAATAATGATTTGTGACTGAAGCTTCATGACTTTGATGTTGAAGATGTTAAAAGCGAGATTCTTAATAATATTAAGATTTAAAACATGAATTTTCAGAATTGTTTAATGTTGATATTAATGTCAAGAATTGAATGTATTTTTCTCTTTAAAAAGATCTTCTGAGTGACGTGTCAGAGCATTTAACTTATCATCGATCTTGTTGAAACAATAAGCGATGTGATAGTTGAATTTAGACAGAAACTCACTTCAATGAGCTTAATGATGACTTAACTGCTTAATTGACATGAAATACTTAAGATTTTTGTAATTCGTGATCATTTTGACAGAATAAATAAAGTCTTCAAGCTCTGATCATCATTTCTTAAAAGCGTAAACAATGATCATAAGTTCTTTATCGTAGATCTCGTAGTTACACTCGACTGAGTTATGCTTCTTTGAAAAGTAAGCGACTGAATGAAGAATCTCATTCTCATCATACTGAGATAAAATGTCTTTGAACACATAGTTTGAAGCATTGATTTCTATCACAATCTTGTAATCTGAATTATAGTGATAAAGAATAATCTTGAAAGTGAAGACTTTCTTAAGAGTGTTGAATGCAATCTGACATTTCTGAAATCAGACAAAGAATACATCTTTTCTGATGAGACAAGTGAGCGAGTGTTAGGACACGGCCCGGGTTGGGATAGGAACTACGGCAGGATAAGGCGTAGTTCGCAGCATGGTGGACCCTGAGCTAGTAAGGTCATGGTCACGTGCTAATGATCCATTATATGGGATCATTGGGATCATGGAGCGACCCTCATGATCCAGGGTCTGGGTCGACGGGGTCACCCAGCGATCCAGGCGATCGCACGAATCTCCTATGTCTATATAACGATGGTCGTTCCCTTAGATAGGAGCTTCGTGCTCAACTCATGTAAGTAGTCAATACATATTATTGTCTCAGCTATCTCCAGACCTCAAGTCTAGTAATAGTGATTACTGTTTGATCTCTGTATATACCTTGTGTTGTTAAAGGGACAACCGTTACACTTTGAGCACCACTCTTCCACAAGATACCAGAGACGTCCATTCCCTCCAGTCATGTCTAGCCAGTCAGGACGAGCCACGCCCAGC
>JAABUT010004362.1_pt1 | contig 11311 bp, 7 predicted proteins | sample 5559281 | NCBI WGS metagenome assembly JAABUT01 (sample SAMN10711880, study PRJNA513359) | rock metagenome | isolation source: Antarctica rocks | place: Antarctica: Victoria Land, Ricker Hills nord | collected 2016-01-04
CGCGTCGTGGGACGAGGCCGCTCAGGAGATCGTCGTGCACGCCGGCGTCGGGCTCGGCATCGCCGCGGCCACCCCCCGGGGGCTGCTCGTCCCCACCATCAAGGGGGCGGACCAACTCAGCCTGGTCGAGCTGGCGAAGGCTTTGCAGCACCTCACGATCACCGCCCGGGCCGGCCGCAGCACCCCGGCGGACATGACCGGCGGCACTATCACGATTACCAACATCGGCAGCTTCGGGGTGGATGCCGGCACGCCCATCCTCAACCCGGGTGAGGCGGCCATCTTGTGCCTCGGTGCGGTGCGGGAGCAGCCATGGGTGCACGACGGCCAGCTGGCCGTCCGCCGCGTCACGCAGCTCTCCCTCTCGGTGGACCACCGCCTCGTGGACGGCGAGCTGGCCTCGCGGGTGCTCGCCGACATCGGGGCCGCGCTCGCGGACCCCACTCTCCTGCTGGCCTGGTTCTGAGGGTCGGCCTCGTCCTGGCGCGGGGCGGGACGCCGAACGGCCCCGCCGCACGGTGCGCGGCGGGGCCGTTTTCGACGATGTCCAGGCTGCTCCGGCCGAGGTGGCCGGGCAGGCTGTGTCAGTAGCGCTCTTCGACCGTACGGCGCGTCGTCGTGGTGGGCGCGACGTAGCCCTCGGTCACGACGGCGGACGAACGGCGCCGGGGAGCGAAAAGCACGAGATCGAGCAGGATGCCGAGCGCGCCGACGATCATCAGGATCACGCCGATGGTGACGATGCTGATCCCCGCGACCGTGGCCTTCACCGCGAAGGCGAGGACCGCCCCCACCGCGAGCAGGAAAATGCCTACTCCGATACCCATCGTTGTCTCCTTGGTCTGCCGGAACGCGGCCGGGCGGCCGTGCTCCTCACGACCGATGGTGTTCCCGATCACAATCCAGCCTAAGCCAGTGAACCGCCCGCCGATTGGGTGACGATCTCCTTGCCTTGACTGAACTCGGACATATCGGCCGGATCGGGCGCCGTGCCACCAGGATGCGGTCGGCGTCAGCCTCAGAAGCAAGCCTCGTCGAGGTCCATGAGGTCGAGGTCGGTGCCCTCGGTGACGACACGGCGGGCAGTCAGCTCGGGCAGCACGGTCCGCGCGAAGAACCGGGCAGCGGCGACCTTCCCGGTGTAGAAGGCGCGGTCGCGTTCTCCCGGCGAGCCGGTCAGCGCGGTCAGTGCAACGTCCGCCTGCCGCAGCAGGAGCCAACCCACGACGAGGTCCCCGAGGCTGTGCAGCAGCCGCGTGGTGGACAGGCCGACCTTGTAGACGTTGCGGCGCTCTTCCGTCGCGCTGGTCAGGAAGCCGACGAGCGTGCCGACCATGCCCTGCACGTCCTCGAGCGCCGTCGCCAGCAACTCGCGCTCGGCGTCGAGGCCGGCGGCCGTGCCGCCGGCCCCCTTGGTGAAGGCCTGCACCTCACCGAGCACCTGGGTGAGAGCTTGGCCCTTGTCCCGCACGATCTTGCGGAAGAACAGGTCCATACCCTGGATCGCCGTCGTCCCCTCGTAAAGGGTGTCGATCTTCGCGTCGCGGATGTACTGCTCGATCGGGTAGTCCTGGAGGTACCCGGAGCCGCCCAGCGTCTGGAGGGACTGCGCGAGCATCGCGTAGGCCAGCTCCGAGCCGTGCCCCTTCACCAGCGGCAGCAGCAGGTCGTTGACGCGCTCGTCGAGGCTGGTGTCGGCGCCGGAAGCCTGCCCGATCTCGATCCGGTCCTGGTGCATCGCCGTGAAGAAGACCAGCGCCCGCAGGCCTTCGGCATAGGCCTTCTGCAACATCAGTGAGCGGCGTACGTCGGGGTGGTGCGTCGTCGTGACCCGCGGGGCCGACTTGTCGGTCATCTCCGTCATGTCGGCGCCCTGGACGCGCTGCTTGGCGTAGTCGAGCGCGTTGAGGTAGCCCGTGGACAGCGTCGCGATGGCCTTGCTGCCGACCATCATCCGGGCATATTCGATGACCTGGAACATCTGCGCGATGCCCTCGTGCACGTCGCCCACGAGCCAGCCGACGCAGGGGGTGCCGTGCTGGCCGAGGGTCAGCTCGCAGGTCGTGGAGACCTTGAGCCCCATCTTCTTCTCGACGCCGGTGACGAAGGCGCCGTTGCGCTCGCCGAGCTCGCCGGTCACCCAGTCGGTGACGTGGACCTTGGGGACGAGGAAGAGCGAGAGCCCCTTGGTGCCGGGGCCACCGGCGCCGGGGGTGTCGAGCGGCCGGGCGAGGACGAGGTGGACGATGTTGTCGGCCAGGTCGTGTTCGGCGCTGGTGATGAAGCGCTTGACGCCGTCGAGGTGCCAGCTGCCGTCGGCCTGTGGCCGGGCGACCGTGCGCCCGGCGCCGACGTCGGAGCCGGCGTCGGGCTCCGTCAGCACCATCGTGGCCCCCCACTGCTTCTCGATCATCGTCTTCGCGAAGACCCGCTGCTCGGCAGTGCCGAGCCGGTCGAGGATGGTGGCGAAGCCGGGACCCGACATGTACATGAACATCGCCGGGTTGGCGCCGAGCAGCAGGTCGGCGGCGGCCCAGCGGATGGAGGACGAGGCGCCGAAGCCGCCGAGGTGCTCCGGCAGGTCGAGCTTGTACCACTCGCCCGCCAGCAGCCTCGCGAAGCCGCGCTTGAAGGCCTCGGGCATGACGACCGAGTAGCTCGCGGGGTCATAGACCGGCGGCGTCCTGTCTCCCTCGACGAAGCTCTCGGCGAGGTCCTCCCGGGCGAGGCGGTCGACCTCGCGCAGGGTGTCGCGGGCGGCGTCGACGTCGAAACCGGCGAAGGGCCCGGTCCCGAGGGTGGCGCCGGCCTCGAAGACCTCGAAGAGGTTGAACTCCAGGTCCCGCAGGTTGCTCTTGAAGTGACCCATGTCGTCCGGCTCCCGCAGTGAAGGAAGTTACTGGCGAGTACGCCACGATGTTACCCACGGGTAGGATGACCTGCAACAGCAAGCAGGGTGACCGTGCGTGGTCCGTCCGGGTGACGGTCGCCGCGGGAGAGCATCGCCCGACTCCGCCGGTGGCTACCTCAACCGGTGGGGCTGGGGGACGCCGATGCCGCCGTCCGCGTGAGCTCGCCGACGCGGGCCTTGCTCGCCGCGAGATCGCAGCGCGCGACCGCGGTGAGGTCCTTCCCACCGGCCTTGTCGCAGGCAGCTGTCCGCCTGTCCAGCCAGTCGGCGTTGGCGGCGTTGGCCGCGTCCTTGTTGGCCGCGGCGCCAAAGACCCGCAGCTGCAGCGTGTCCACCGTGGCGTCGGTGTCGATGACCTGCGTTTGCACGCAGGCCGCCTGCTCGAGCGGCTTGCCACCCGGCTTGCAGTCGGCGACGACGTCGAAGGGCTCGAGGATCGGCACGTAGCCGGGCTGGGAACCGACGCCGGCTGCCGGGGGTAGCCCGCCGTCGGCCGCGGGGTCGCCGCCCGGCCCACCCGGTGCCTGGCCGGGCGGGCGGGCGAAGGAGCCCCCGTCCGGGCCCACCGAGGCGACGGCTCCCCCCGCGGCGGGGCTGGGGCCGCTCGCCGGGGAGCCGCCACCGGAGGAGCAACCGGTCGCGAGCACCAGCGCCACGCCGGCAGCGGCAGCGGTCCAGCCCGCGCGGAGGGGGGGAGTCACGCCGTCCTTCGTACCATTCGTGCCAGCGTCGAGCGCTCGGAGGCGTGACTCAGTCACGGGACCAGACGCACGCTCCGTCCTGCCACGTCTCGCGCACCCGCCCGCGCAGCCCGTCGAAGGCCAGCGCGTCGCCGTCGACCACCACGAGGTCGGCGCGCTTGCCGGGCTCGAGCGACCCGAGCTCACCGTCCAGGCGCATCAGTTGCGCCCCGCCGAGCGTGGACGCTCGCAGCACCTCGCCGGGGCTCATCCCGCCAGCCTGCATGAGCGGCAGCTCCCCGAGGTTGCTGCCGTGCGGGGCGACCGGACAGTCCGTGCCCATGGCCACCTTGACGCCGGCGTCGACCGCGCGGGCGAAGGACAGCCGGTGCTCGTGCACCACCGAGCGCGCCTTCTCCAGCACGTACGGCGCCAGCGCCACCCCGGCGTCGGCCGCGTCGAGGACACCCTGCGGCGCGAGCAGCGTGGGCACCAGCCAGGTGCCCCGCTCCAGCATTCGCTCGATGGCCTCATCGGTGAGCAGAGTCCCGTGCTCGATCGACCGGACCCCGGCGCGCACCCCGTTGACAATCCCCGCGGCTCCATGCGCGTGCGCCATCACGTCGCGCCCGGCGGCGGCGGCCTCGCTCACCATGACCGACAGCTCGTCGAGGGACAGCTGCGGCAGCCGCGGGTCCGACAGCGGGGACAGCACGCCGCCGCTGACGGCGACCTTCACCTGGTCGGCGCCGGCACGGACGAGCTCGCGCACCCGGCGGCGTACGTCGTCCACACCGTCGACCCGCGACTCGACCGGGGAGGGGAGGAACGGCACCTCGATCCCGCTCGCGGTGGTGGGATCTCCGTGCCCGCCGGTCTGGCTGAGCATGGTCACGGCGATCCGCAGGCGGGGACCGGCGATGAGCCCTCGGGCGACGGCCTCGCGCATCCCCGCGTCCGCACCGCCGGCGTCGCGCACCGTGGTGATGCCCATGGCGAGATAGGTCCGGAGCGTCTCGATCGCCTCGTAGTAGGGCAATGAGGCAGGCGTCGCCAGCCAGCGCACGAGGTCGAAGTGGGTGATCGACACATGCACGTGGGCGTCGATGAGCCCGGGCAGCACGGTCGACCCACGACAGTCCACCGCCGTGTCACCGTCGAGACCGGGCCCGACCTCGACCACCCGCCCGGCGGCCACCACCACGTCGGCCTCGCCGGTGCTGGCCGAGGCCGGGTCGAAGACCCTGCCGCCGGTGAAAACCGTGCGGTGCTCACCCATGCCCGCGGACGCTAGTCACGGCTGGTGGACCGGGCCTGCGTCCCGCGGCCGGTTCCCATGATCCGGTGCCTGCGCGGCCGCGCCGTGACAGCGGCGACACGGGCTCGACACACGATCGTCATCCGGGAGCCGCAGGCTGGACCGTCCGCAACACCTGAGCCGCTGGACCGAGCCGGGAGGCGCGCGCGTGTGCGGCATCTGCGGCGAGCTGCGCCTGGACGGAGCGCCGGCGGACGTGGCGGCGGTCGGGCGCATGACCCAGCAGATGCACCGTCGTGGACCGCACGGTGCCGGCGTGCACGCCGCGGGGGCGGTCGCGCTCGGGCACCGCCGGCTCAAAGTCATCGACCTGACGGAGTGCGGCGCCCAGCCCATGGTGGACCCGGAGCTGGGGCTGACGCTGGTCTTCAATGGCTGCGTCTACAACTACCGCCAGCTCCGCGCGGAGCTGCAGGCGCTGGGCTACCGCTTCTTCTCAACCTCCGACTCCGAGGTGGTCCTCAAGGGCTATGCCGCCTGGGGCACGGCCTGCGTCGAGCGCTTCGCCGGCATGTTCGCCTTCGCGATTGTCGAGCGTGACACCGGCCGGCTCGTCCTGGGCCGCGACCGGCTCGGCATCAAACCGCTCTACACCACGCAGGACGCGCACCGGTTGCGGTTCGCCTCCACCCTGCCGGCGTTGCTCGCCGGCGGCGGCGTCGACACCTCGATCGACCGGGTGGCGCTGCATCACTACCTGTCGTTCCACTCGGTCGTGCCAGCCCCGCGAACGATCCTTTCCGGGGTACGACGCCTGCCGCCGGCGACCGTCCGGGTCGTCGAGCCCGACGGCACCAGCACCGACACCGTCTATTGGGAGCCGGTGCACGAGCGCTCCGATGCGCACGCGGGCTGGTCCGACCGCGACTGGCAGGAGGCCCTGCTCGCCAGCCTGCGGACAGCGGTCGAGCGTCGTACCGTCGCCGACGTCGGTGTGGGCGTGCTGCTCTCGGGTGGCTTCGACTCGAGCCTCATCGTGGCGCTGCTCGCCGAGGCGGGGCAGGGCGGGCTGCAGACCTTCAGCATCGGCTTCGAGGGCGTCGGCGGGCGGGTTGGCGACGAGTTCCGCTGGTCCGCCCTCGTCGCCGAGCGCTTCGGCACCGACCACGCCCGCATCCGCATCGAGGGCTCCCGCCTGCTGCCCGCGCTGGACGGCGCGATCGAGGCCATGCCCGAGCCGATGACGAGCCACGACGTCGTCGCCTTCTTCCTGCTGTCGCAGGAGGTGTCGCGCTCGCTGCGGGTCGTGCAGTCCGGGCAGGGCGCCGACGAGGTGCTCGCGGGCTATGACTGGTATCCGCCACTGGCCGACGTCGCGCCCGCCAAGGCCGTCGAGGCCTACGCCCGGGTCTTCACCGACCGGTCCCACGACGAGCTGGCGGCCCTGCTGCAACCGGGGCTCGTCGACGACGACGTCAGCCGCTCCTTCATCGCCGAGCATTTCGGCCGCACCGGCGCCCCCACGCCGCTGGACCGGGCGCTGCGGCTCGACAGCACCGTGATGCTCGTCGAGGACCCCGTGAAGCGCGTCGACAGCATGAGCATGGCCTTCGGCCTGGAGGCGCGGGTGCCCTTCCTCGACCACGAGTTCGTCGAACTCGCGGCCGCGTGCCCGCCGGCGCTGAAGCTTGCGGGCGGCGGCAAGGGCGTGCTCAAGGACGCCGCCCGCCCCCTCCTGCCGCCCGAGGTCATCGACCGGCCGAAGGGCTCGTTCCCGGTGCCGGCCCTGCAGCACCTCGAGGGCGGCGTGTTGGAGCGGGTGCGCGCCGCGCTCCTGGACCCGGCCGCGGGCGCGCGTGGCCTCTATCGCCCTGACCGGATCGAGGCGATGCTCGCCGACCCCAACGCCGCGCGCTCCACGATCGGCCCGAACACGCTGTGGCAGTTGGGAATGCTGGAGATGTGGCTGCAGTGCCACGGCATCTGATCGGGGTCGCGTGAGCACCCCCCGCCCCGCGGACCTGCTCGACCGCGGCACGGCCGAGCTGGTCGGGGCCCTGGCGGCGGTGCGCGGTTGCTGGTCGCCGTCGCTGTCGCCGGACGCGACGACCGTGGCCTTCGTCTCCGACCTCGACGGCACCGCCAGGGCATGGGTCACGCCCGTGCACGACTGGGCGCCGAGGGCGCTGTCGGCGGCGGGGGAGGTCGTCGCCTCCGTCGCCTGGTCGCGGAACGGCGCGCCGACGCCGGGGGTCGGCGGCGCGGCAGCCGGGTCGGGATGGCTGCTGGTGGCGGCCCAGCCGGGCAGCCCTGCACGGTCGCTGCTGCGCGCCATACGCGTCGACGACGGCGCGAGCCGTCCCCTCGACGGCCCGCTTGGCGGGACCGCCTTCCCGGGCTGCTGGGCGCCGGACCGCCCGGCCTACGCGTTCTCATCGGTGGGCCCGGCGGGCGCCGAGGCCGTCCTGCTCGACGTCGAGACGGGCGCGCGCTCCCTCCTCGCGGACGGCGGTGGCCTCGTGGTCACCGACGTCTCGCGGGAGGGGCGCGCCGTGCTGCGTCGCGGCCCCCGCGGGCGTCGCCACCTCGCCGTCCTGGGGCCGGACGGGGGCTTCCTGCGGCTCGTCCCCAGCGACCTGGCCGGCGGGAGCGACGACGGGCGCGTGGGGCCGGGAGGCCGGTGCGTGTGGCTGCGCACCGACGCGGGGCGCGACACCGCGGCGCTCGCCCGGGTGGTGCTGGACGGGGACGGCCTGCCGGGTGGGCTCGAGCACGTCGCCGCCCGGGACGACGCCGAGCTCGAGGCCTTCGCCCTCGCCGAGGACGGCAGTCGCGTGGTGCTCGCCTGGAACTCCGGCGGCGTGAGCGAACTGGAGCTGCTCGACACCGCGACAGGGTTGCGGGAGCCGGTCGGCGGGCTGCCGTGGGGAGTGGTCGGGGGCATGTCGCTCTCGTCGGACGGCCGGCTCCTCGTGGTGGAGGTGACCGGCCCGCGGCACCCTCGCTCCCTGCTGCTGCTGGACCTGGACGCACGCCGGGAGGGCGGGGCAGCGGTGTCGGGCGGGGCAGCGGTGTCGGGCGGGGGCCGCGCTGTCGGTGCCAGGGCGCTGTCGAGGGTGCCAGCCCCGGCGGTCGACGCCAGGAGGCTGGTGCGCCCGCGGCTGGTGCGGTTCGCGGCGCACGACGGGTTGCCGCTGTCGGCCTGGCTCTATCGCCCCGCGGGCGGCGCCGAGGGGCCGCTGCCGACGGTGGTGAGCCTGCACGGCGGGCCGGAGGCCCAGGAACGTCCGGTCTTCAGCCCCCTGCACCAGAGCCTGGTCGCCGCCGGCATCGCCGTCCTCGCCCCGAACGTGCGTGGCTCCTCGGGCTACGGCCGCACCTTCACGGAGCGCGACGGCGGGCTGCGGCGCCTCGACGCCGTCCGCGACGTCGCCTCCTGTGCTGCCTGGCTCACGGGGCAGGAGTTGGTGACGTCGGGCCGGCTCGGCGCGCACGGCACGTCCTACGGCGGCTATCTCGTGCTCGCCGCGCTGGTCGAGGAGCCGGACACCTTCGCCGCAGCGGTCAGCGTCTGCGGCATCGCCGACTTCCTCACCTTCTTCTCCTCGACCGAGCCGTGGATCGCGACAGCGGCCCGGACGAAATATGGCGACCCGGCCGTGGACGAGGCCCTCCTGCGCCAGCTCTCGCCGCTGCACCGCCTGCACGTCGCCCGTACGCCCACGCTGCTCGTGCACGGCGAGGAGGACACCAACGTGCCGGTGTCCGAGGCCCGACAGGCGCACGCCGCCCTGCGCGCTGGCGGCGTGACCAGCGAGCTCGTCGTGCTCCCGGGTGAGGGGCACAGCCTGCTGCGGCCTGAGAGCCGCCTTGCCGAGTTGACCAGCGTCGTGCGCTGGTTCCGGCGCTTCCTGTGAGCGGGCTGACCACCGCGGCCGGGGCCGGGGCAGCTGCCCTGACCGGCGGCCCCAGCGGGCTCACCCTCGGGGTGGAGGAGGAGTTCCACGTCATCGACCCGCGGACCCGCCGGCTGGTGCCGCGGGCGACCGAGGTTCTCGCGGCCTTCCCGGCTGGGACGACGCGGGTCAAGCCCGAGCTGCAGGACAGCGTCGTGGAAGGCAACAGCGCGGTGTGCACGGACACGACGTCGCTGCGCGTCGAGCTGGTGGCGCTGCGCGGGGAGATCGTCGGGGCCGCGGAGGCGGCCGGGCTCGCCGTGGCCGCGGCGGGGACCGTGCCGCTCGCCGACCCGAAAGAGATCACCGTGTCAGCGGACCCCCGCTACCGGCAGATGAGCGAGGACTACCAGCAGCTCTGCCGTGAGCAGCTCATCTGCGGGGTGCAGACCCACGTCGGGTTGCCCGACCTCGAGCTCGCGCTGGCCGTCGCGCACCGGGTCACTCCCTGGCTGCCCGTGCTGCTCGCGGTCTCGGCCAGCTCGCCGTTCTGGCTGGGCTCCGACACTGGCTACGCGAGCTGGCGCAGCCAGGTCTGGCGCCGGTGGCCGACCACCGGCCCGCTCCCCCCGGTGGGCAGCATCGACGCCCTCGACGCGCTCGGTGCTGGGCTCGTCGCCACGGGGGTGGTCCGCGACCCCGGCATGCTCTATTGGGACATCCGGCTGAACCGCGGCGTCGGCACGCTGGAGTTTCGCGTCGGGGACGCCTGCCCCTCCGTCGACCTCGTCGTCGCCCTCGCCGCACTCGCCCGCGGGCTGGTCGTGACCGCGCGCGCCGAGCTCCTCGGGGGCTCCCCGCCCGAGCCGCCGGCGCTGCCCATCATCGAGGCGGGTCGCTGGCGGGCCTCCCGGTCGGGCCTCGGCGGCGACCTCGTGCACCCGCTCGAGGGCGTGCCACTGCCGGCGGGGCAGGTGCTCGACGTGCTGCTCGCCCACGTGGGCCCGGCGCTCGACGCGGAGGGCGATACCGCTGCCGTCACCGCCGCGCTCACGACCTTGCGTGCCGCCGGCGGCAGTGCGGACCGGCAGCGCGTGATCGCCCGGGCCGACGGTCTCCCCGCTGTCGTCGACGACCTCGTGGCCGAGACCGCGGGGCGGTGCTGACATGGCCCCGCGCGCCCGTCCCCCCACCCTCGCGCCCCCCGCACCCGCCAGGACCGGCGGGCTGTCGGTGCGGCCCGAGCTGACCGTGGACTACGTGGCGGGCGGGATGGTCGAGTCCTACCTCGCCGGGGCGGGCGCCCCGGGCGGCCCGGACGAGGCGGTGCGCGCGGGCGCCGTGCTCCCGGCGTACACGGCCGTGCTGGACGTCCTCGACCGCCTCGGCACGCAGGAGCTGCGGGCCCGGGCCGCCAGCCGCGACGACCTGGCGCGCCGCCGCGGGATGACCTTCCCGCTGCCGGGAAGCGGGCAGCAGCAGCGGCTCCTGCCACTCGATCTGGTGCCGCGGGTGGTCGACCCGGCGGAGTGGGCCCTGGTCGCGCGCGGTCTGGAGCAGCGGGCCCGAGCGCTTGGGGCCCTGCTCACCGATCTCGCCGGGCCTCGCGAGTGCGTGGCCGCCGGCGTGGTGCCGGCGGCGCAGGTGCCCACCGCCCCGCAGCTGGCCCCCCACCTGCCGGCCGGCTGGGCCGCCGCGGCGACGGTGGCAGGGATGGACCTGCTCCGCGATGGCAGCGGTCGCTGGCGCGTGCTCGAGGACAACCTGCGGGTGCCCTCGGGGCTGGGCTACGCCGTACTCGTGCGGGAGGTCGCCGCCGCCGCGCTGCCTGAGCTAGAACCCGGGCCCCGGGTCGCGGACCCGGCGGCCGCGGTCCCCCTGCTGCTGGCCGCCCTGCTCGCGGCGGCGCCGGCCCGCGCCACCGCCAACTCCGCCCTGGCGGTGCTGTCGGCGGGGCCCGGCGACTCGGCCTATGCGGAGCACCGGCTCCTCGCCGACCGGCTGGACGTCCCGTTGGTCACCCCCGGGTCTCTCCGCCGTGAGGGTGCCGGGCTCGCGGGCCCCGACGGCCGCGTCGACGTGCTCTATCGGCGGCTCGACGAGGAGGAACTCGCTGGCGCGCGGCTCGGCGATGGCGCGCCCGCGCTCGCGACCCTGACTGCGGCGGTTCGCTCGGGCACCCTGGGACTGGCCAATGCGCTCGGGACCGCCGTGGCCGACGACAAGGCGGTTTATGCGTGCGTCCCGGCACTGGTGCGCTTCTTCCTCGGCGAACAGCCGCTGCTCGACGACGTCCGCACCTTCGTGCTGGCCGACCCGGTCGCCCGGGAGGAGGCGCTGGACCGGCTCGACGAGCTCGTGGTCAAACCCGTGGACGGGTACGGCGGCCGTGACGTCGTCTTCGGTGCCGCGCTGGGACGGTGCGAGCTGGTCGCCCTCGGTGACCGGCTCCAGCGCGAGCCCGAGCGCTGGGTGGCGCAGGAGCCGGTGCTCGCGACGACGCACCCCACCCTTGCGCCGGACGGCGCCAGCCTGCAGGCGTGTTCGGTGGACCTGCGAGCCTTCA
>JAABUT010004363.1_pt1 | contig 11309 bp, 10 predicted proteins | sample 5559281 | NCBI WGS metagenome assembly JAABUT01 (sample SAMN10711880, study PRJNA513359) | rock metagenome | isolation source: Antarctica rocks | place: Antarctica: Victoria Land, Ricker Hills nord | collected 2016-01-04
CTGCGATGCATCCAAACACCGAACACCAAGCAGCCAGGTCGCGAATGCCACTGTATCCATTGCCGGTCTCCCTCACCGCGTCGCCGGAGCATCCCAGGTCGCTACAGACTTCACAATAAGAGCGAATTTCTTTGGCGCCTTGAGGCGCGCCAGATGCCCAGGAAGGTGATCGGCGTCGGGCGGCGCCCGCACACGGACGAGCGCCGGACAGCGGAGGTGGGCCCCGCGGTCCATGTCCCGAACTCCAGGATGAAGCTCGGACGCCCGAACTGTGTCCGCTTACCTATATATCCTTAACAGATCCGATCTCGGGAGGCGCTGAGACGTAGCGGAACCCGTCACCCGCCTTGGCGACATGGCCGATCCCAGGCCAAGCGAAGTGATAGGCGAGCAGCGGAGTGCGGTTCGCCGCCAGCATGGTCAGCATACGTACGCGGCTCTCCGCCGACTGCACTGCATCGGTGTCGAAGGCGAACTGGGTGCGTGGGTGCTCCAGCAGCAGCACGGGATGATGCGCGAGATCGCCTATGTAGCAGAGCTGCTGGTTGCCGGAGTTGATCATGAAGATACTATGGCTGACGGTGTGGCCCGGCGCCGCGAGGACCGTAATTCCGGGCAGAATCTCCTCATTGTCCCTAAAGAAATGTATGCGGTCCTTCACCGGCAACAGATTTTTCCGCGCCTGCGCCAAGAAATGCGGACGGGCCGGGTAGCTGGACGGGATCTTGGAGTCGTCAGTCCAGTAGTTGAAATCGGCTTCGCCGACGAAATATTGGGCGTTCGGGAAGTTCCGGGCGCCGTTGTCATCCACGAGCCCGCCACAATGGTCGATGTGGGCATGGCTCATCACGACCGCGTCTACGTTGGCAGGGTCGATTCCGGCTTGCCGCAGGGTGACAAGGAGCTTGCCGGTCGTGTCGCCGAAAAGCCTGTCGGTCCCCATGCCCGTGTCGAATAAAACCACGCGGTCGCCGAAATTCACGACCAGGATATTCTGCTCCAGCACAGCGTTCTGGGTGGGCAGGAAATTGTCGTTGAGCTCGCGGGAAATCTCGTCCTTGGAGATATTCAGGAATGAAACGTTGGGATCGCCCAGCGGCAGCTGGCCATCGGACACGACCGTGCACTCGGCACTGCCCAGCTTGAAGCGGTAGAAGTATGGGGCTTGCGGTTGTCCCAACGGCATCTTGGCCATTGCAAGGCCGGGTAGAGCCAGGGCCGCAGCGCCCGCGCTAGCCCCCAATAGAAACTGACGGCGTGTTGCCGCAGCCTGATTCGACATGAACATTGGTCCCTCCTTCGAAGCCTTTGTTGGGCACCGCAATCAACCAGACCGGGGCGGCGCCGAAAGCGACGTTAGACAGACGGGTGCTGACCCGCAACCGGGCGACGGGCCCAACCCAATCTCTGCTTCCGCCAGAGCCTAACCGCGGTCGAGCGGGCAACTGCTCTCGCTGACCGGACGGAACGCCTCCGCGGCGGGCGTGCTCGCCAGCAGGCGGTAGTAGTCCCACGGTCCCTTGCTTTCGGACGGCTTTTTCACCTCGAACAAGTAGCCCGGGTGGAGCTTGCGTCCGTCGGCCCGGATCGAGCCCACGCCGAAGCAGTCGTCGTCCGTCGGCATCGCCTTCATGCGTGCGATCGCCGCGGCACCGTCCGCCTTTGCCGCCGCGATGCCCATGTCGGCTGCCGCCTTCAAGTAATGCAGCGTTCCCGCATAGCAGCCGGCGTGCAACATGCCGGGCCAGTTGTTGGGGGTCTTCGGCCGGACACGCTGGTTGAACGCCCGGGTCCGGTCGTTCAGGTCCCAGTAGTAGCTGTTGCTCAAGGTCAGGCCTTGCGTCACCTCCAGCCCAAGCGCGTGCACGTCCGAAATGAACATCAGCATGGCAGCCAGCCTCATGCCGCCCTTTGGCAGACCGAACTCATAGGCCTGCTTGATGCAGTTGATCGTGTCGCTGCCGGCGTTGGCCAGGCCGAGCACCCGGGCCCCGCTCGATTTCGCCTGGATCAGGAACGAGGAGAAGTCGGTCGTGCCAGGGAAAGGATAAGCGACGCGTCCCAGCACCTTGCCGCCGTTCTGCTGGACGAACATGGTGGCGGTCTGCTCCAGCTGCTGTCCGAAGGCGTAGTCCGCGGTGATGAAGAACCAGCTATCGCCGCCCGCCCGCACCAGCGCGCCGCCGGTCAGCTTGGAGACCATGTAGACGTCGTAGGTCCACTGGATGGTGTTGGCGTTGCACTGGGCGCTGGTGGTGAACTCGACGCCCATGCTCGAATTGACATAGGCCTTGTTCTTCTCCTTGGCGACCTGCGCCACCGCCAGGGCCACCGAGGAGTTCGGCACGTCGGTGATCATGTCCACGCCGTCCCGATCGAACCATTGGCGGGCAAGGTTGGCGCCGATGTCCGCCTTGTTCTGATGGTCGCCGCTGACGACCTCGACTTGCATGCCCTTGCCAGACACTCCGAAGTCCTCGATCGCCTGGCGCACGCAGGCCACCGACGTCGGCCCGGTAATCTCCCGGTATGGGCCGGACAGGTCCGTCAGCACGCCAATGCGCAGGGTGGGCGTCTGCGCCTGGGCCCGGCCCGTCCCCAGCAGCGCGGCGGAAGCGGCGGAGCCCAACACGGTGCGGCGAAGTATGCTCATGGCGTTCCATCCTTATTTTTCGTTGCCCGGCGCTGATGTTCCCACGTGGATGAGGGCGGTCAAGATGAAGCCTGCTACCCTGGTCTCAGGGTTGCCTTGCGGGTCGCTGAAACAACTCGGCCAGCTGCTCCGGCCGCAATGGCGCCGATAGGAATTTGAGGGCGACCGCGTCGGCCGATAACGCGTCCATGCCCAGGATTCGGTTGGGGTCGAGGTTCTCCTTAGGGTAAAACTCATCCCGCACCTGCTGCGCCAATGCCGCAGTCACGCCGGCCCATTTACCATAGGCCTCAAGCGCGGCCGGGTTCGAATACATCCAATCCAGCGTCTCCTGATACGCCTGCATGTAGCGCGCGAGCGCGTCCGCCTTCCGGGTCAGAGACCTGGCATTCACGATCATCACCCGCACGGACTGATTGGCGAACTCCGGCACGTCGCTGCCGCGCGCGATGATCCGGGTCCGGCCGGCCTGCGCGGCCTCCACGCCGAAGGGGGGCGACGCCCAGCCGATGTCCACCTGGCCCGACATGACCTGGGTAAAAGTGGAGGGCGGACTGCCGGTCGCGACCGGTTTCATGTCGGCCTTGAACACCCGCTCGAGCCCGCGCACGACGAGATCAGTGGAAGAGCCAGTGGTGGAGAAGCCGATCGTCTTGCCGCCGGCCTCCGCCGGCGAATGGACCGGAGAGTCGGCGCGGACATACCAATAAAGGTCGTGCGCCCCGTCCATGGAGTTGCCGATCACCCGGACCGGAGCACCCTTGCTGAATGCGCTCAGCACGCCGTAGGTGCCGACGCCGATGCCGATGTCCACGCTGCCCGAGATCACCGCCTGCTGGGTCTGCCCACCGCCCTCGGTATACAGCAGCTCCAGCTTGAGGCCGTGCTGCTTGAAGAAACCAGCATCCTGGCCGAGCTCGGAGACGCTGTTCTCCCAATTGCCGCGCTGGCCGATCGCCAGTTTCAGCGTGTCCTGCGGCTGCGTCTGTGCTTGGGCAGCCGACGCCAGCGATAGAACAGCCAGCACTACGATAAGGCTACGGATCATGGCTTCACCTCATCGATGGCGACGACCTGCTTGAGCTGCGCCGGGGACAGCGGCGCGGACAGGAACTTGAACCGAACACCGTCGGCCATCATCGCGTCCAACCCGCTGATTTGGCCGGGATCGAGCGCCGCCTTGGGGAAGTATTGGTCGCGCGTCCGTTGCGCGATCTCCGGGGCGACGCCGGCAAACGCCGCATAGGCTTGGATCGAGTCCGGGCTGTCGTACATGTAGCCCAGCGTCTCTCGATAGGCTTGCATAAACCGGGTGATCGCAGCTTTTTTGGCGGCGAGCGTCGCCGAGTGGGTGATCAGGACGCGCACCGTCTGGTCCTGGGCCGCCTTGATGTCGCCGCCACGGAAGACCGCCCTGATCTTGCCGTCCTGCAGGCCGTCCACCCCGAACGGCGCGCTGGCCCAGCCGGCATCCACCTGGCCCGACATCACCTGGGTGAACGTCCCCGGCAGCCCGCCGGTCGCGGTCAGCTGGAACGTCACGCCATACTGCGCCTGCGCCATCAGCACGACCGAGTCGGACGACGATCCCACGGTGGAAAAGCCGACGGTGCGTCCGGCCAGGTCGTTCACCGAATGCACGGGCGAGGCCGCGGGGACATACCAATAGAGGTCGGTGGCGCCCGTCATCTCACCGCTGATGATCCGGATCGGCGCGCCTTTGGCTGCGACGCCCAGCACACCCAGCGTGCCGACCGCAACGCCGATGTCGGCGCTGCGGGACAGCACCGCCTGCTGCGTCTCGGCGCCACCGGCGGTATACAGCAGGTCGAGCTCGAGATCGTGTTTCTTGAAGAGGCCCGCCCGCTGCCCGAGCTCGGCCACCGAGGTGTCCCAGTTGCCACGCTGTCCGACCGCGAGTGTCAGCCGTTCCGCCCGCGCGGATGGCAGCAGCGCCAGCCAGGCCGTGGCCAGCACGACCATCCGTCCAATGCGCCTCATGTCGGTTCCGCTCCCTTATCCCGTCTTTTCCGCCGGCGCCCGCCGGCGCGGGCAGCGGCCTGTTCGAGCAGGACGTTCACCGCCGCCGCCATCGCCACCACCACGATCAGCAGGCCATACATCCGCGGCATGTCGAAGCGCTGGTAGGCCTGCATGACGATGAAGCCGACGCCCTGGTTGGACAGCTTGGTCTCCGCCAGCAGCACGCCGATCAGCGCCACGCCGAAGCCGAGCCGCGCGCCGTTCAGCAGCGGCCCCACCATCGCGGGCAGGTAGATTTTCAGCAATCTCTGGTGCAGCCGGGCGCGGAAGGAGCGTCCGACCCGCAGCAGCACCGGGTCGACCCCGCGCACGCCGGCCGCCACGCTGATGACCACGGGGAAGAAGCAGGATATCGCGCCCATCGCCATCTTCGACCCAAGGCCAACGCCGAACAGCAGGATCAGCACCGGGAACAGGATGATCTTCGGCGTGGGACCCAAATAGTTCACCCACCGCTCGAACGCTGCGGCGGCGAAGCGGCTGGCGCCCAGCACCAGCCCGGCCGCCAGCCCGGCGCTGCCGCCGATCGCCAGTGCGGCGGCCAGCTCCCACGCCGTCACCAGCAGGTTGCGGTAGAAACCGCCGTCCACCAGCACGCCAACCAGCCCAGCCGCCAGCGCCCCGAGCGGCGGCACCACGTCGCGGAACAGCAGGCCGGACAGCGCCAGCGCCTGCCACGCAGCCAGCAGCAGCACAACCGCCAGAAGCCGCGGCAGCGCCGTCCCGTCGCGGCTCAACCGCGCCGCTGCAGCCATCGCTCCCCCCCGTCCAGCACGGCGAAAAAGCACGCGCTTATCAGGACCACCAGGCCGATCGCGGCCCAGGTGCCCGGCAGGTCGTAGCGCTCGGCCAGGTCGTTGATCAGGGCGCCGAGACCGCCGAGGTTGATCAGGAACTCGACGCCGACGACGTTGATCAGCCCGAAAATCAGCGCAAGGCGAAGCCCGGTGAAGATGTGGGGCAGCGCCGCCGGCAGCAGGATCATGCGGAACTCGGCCCCGCGGCGCAGGCCGAAACTGCGTCCGACCGCGAGCAGGACGGGCCGCACCGCGACGAAGCCCTCGATCGTCTTCAGCACGACCGGTGCCAGCGCGGAGGCGAAGGCGATCACCACCACCGTCAGCGAGGAGCGGCCGAACAGCACCAGGAACAGCGGATAGGCCAGCACCAGCGGCGCCGCGGCCAGCACCGCGACCCACGGCTCGAACGCCCGGCGCAGGCGGGGCGAGCGATAAAGCAGTGTGCCGATCGCCACGCCGACCAACATCGCCAGCGCGCCGGCGGCCAGCGTTTCAGCCGCGGTCACGCCGAAGCGCCGGACGACGTGCTCCTCCCCGACCAGGCGCGGCAGGCTCGCCAGCACATCCGTGGGCAGGGGCACGGTGTAGGCGTCCATCAGCCCGGTGACGATCGCCGCCTGGAGCAGGCCGATCAGCAGCAGCACGCACGCCAGCCCAACCAGCGGCGCGGCGCGGCGGCTGAGGAAGCGCATTCCCTCCTATCCTCCCGACTCGGCCATGCCTCGGGTGGCCTCCTCGCGCAGGTCGTTCCAAAGCGCTGCGACGGTGGCGCCGAATTCGGGGCTGGCCACGGCATCCGACGTGCGCGGCCGCGGCAGGTTCACCGTCACGCAACGCTTCAAGCGGCCGGGACGGTAGGTCATCACCAGGATGCGGTCCGAGAGCTGGACTGCCTCGGTGATGCTGTGGGTAATCAGCAGCGTGGTTTGCCGCAGCTCCTGCTGAATCTGCAGCACCTTGTCGCCCAGCAGCAGCCGGGTCTGCTCGTCCAGCGCTGCGAACGGCTCGTCCATCAGCAGGATGCGCGGGCGCACCGTCAGCGTTCGGGCAATGCAGACGCGCTGCCGCATGCCGCCCGATAGCTCCGACGGTTGCCGGCGCTCGAAGCCGCGCAGCCCCACCATGTCGATGAAGCCCTTCGCCCGGTCGTGCCGCTCCGAGCGCGCGACCCCCGCCAGCTCCAGGGGGAAGGCCACGTTGTCCAGCACGCTGCGCCAGGGGAAGCAGGACTCCTCCTGGAACACCATGCCCACAGCCGGGTGCGGGCCGGCAATCGGCGTGCCCTCCACCATGACCCGGCCGGCGCTGGCGGCTTGCAGCCCGCCGATGATGTGGAACAGCGTCGATTTGCCGCAGCCGGACGGCCCAATGACGGAGACGAACTCGCCGGCAGCGACGTCGAACGACACGTCGTCCACCGCGGTCACCCCGTCCTCGCCGGCGCCGAACCGCTTGGATAGATGTTCGACCGACAGCAATGGGGATTGCGCCATGCCCTCGGCCGGCCGTTCCGTGGCAGCGGCGGCGCTCATTACTTGTCGTGCCGGGTCAGGGCGGACGCCATCGCGGGCGTGTAGCCCGGCGCCACGCGCACATCCACCACCGCTACCGCGCCACCCTCGACGGCCGCGATCGCCTCGGCAAACACGCGCGGCAGGTCGGGCACGGCGCGCACCGGGCCGAAGCCGATGGCGCCCTGGGCACGGGCCAGGCCCGCCAGGTCGATCTCCGGGTCGGCCATGCGCTGGCCGATCCACTTGTTCTCCACCGGGCGGCCACGCTCGCGGGCGACGCGCTCCTGGTGGACCTCGTCGTTAAAGAACGACTGGTTGTTGGCGACCACGAGCAACAGCGGGATGCGGTAGTGCACCGCGGTCCACAGGGCGGTCACCCCCATCAGGAAGTCGCCGTCGCCGCAGATCGAGACGGCGAGCCGGCCGGTGCCGCGGAGCGCCAGGGCGGCTCCGACGGAGATGCCGGGGCCGCCGCCGATCCCGCCGCCGCCATCGGAGCCCAGGTAGTCGAGCGGATGCCAGAACGGCCAGAAGCCGCCATCCCACGACAGCGGCAAATGCAGCAGCGAGACGGGCCGCGCGTCGACCGCTTGGCGCAAGGCGGCGGCCAAATGCGGCACGGCCAGGGGCGTCGCCGGGTCCGGCTCCGATGGCATCGGACGCTGGGCGGCTGGCGCGACGGCTGCCCCGGTGGGTAATTGGTCTAGCAGAGCGACAGCAACTGCGTCCGGATCGGCAGCGATGAACAAGTCCACCGCCGGCAGGCCCTGGTGGTCGCCGCTCCAGCCATTATGCAGCACGTGGTCCATCGAGACCTGGATGATTTTGGCCGACGGCGCGGCGGCGCCGAATGCGGCCTTCAAGGCGCCGGCCAGGTCCACCCAATCCAGGCTCAGCACGACGTCCGCCTCACGCAACGCGGCGAGGGCTGCCGGGCCGGGGAACACACCGGGCACGTCGACGTGCAGCTTGTGGTCGGTCGGGAACGCTGCGCCGACCTTCAGGTCGGTCGCCACCCGGGCCTGCAGCGCCTCCGCCAGGCGCACCCGGGCGTCCCAGGCCGCCTCGTCCCGCCCGACCCGGCCCATCAGGATCAACGGGCGCTGCGCCCCGTGCAGCAGCGCAGCGGCCTGCGCCACGGCGGCAGGAGGCGCGCCCGCAGCGACTGGCGGCATGTAGCGGGCCGGGTCGACCTGGGGCAGCGGCTCGGCGAGCGGGGCCTCCTGCATGGCCGCGTCCAGGTTGACATACACCGGCCCCATGGGCGCAGTCCCGGACAGCCAAGCGGCACGGAACAGCGCCTCGCGCGCCGCGGCGGGCGAGGCGGGCTGCGCGTCCCACTTCACATAGGGCCGCACGATCGCGCCCTGGTCCTGCGCGGTATGTATCCAGTCGATCCAAGGGCGCCGCTTGGCCGCATCGACCGGCCCGGTCGCGCCGAGCACGATCACCGGCATTCGGTCGCACCAGGCGTTGAAGATCGCCATGGTGGCGTGGAACAGCCCGACATTGGAGTGCACCGCCGCCAGCATCGGCCGTCCCGTCACCTTCGCCCAGCCCTGCGCGATGGCAACCGCGTGCTCTTCATGCAGGCAGAGCAGCATCTGCGGCGCGCTGTTGCCCAAATGGTTGACCAGGCTGTCGTGCAGCCCGCGGTAGCTGGCGCCGGGGTTGAGCGCGATGAACGGGATGTCCAGCGCGCGCAGGGCGTCGGCCACCGCGTCGCTGCCGAACAGGCCGTTGCCGGCCGGCAGGGAGACCGGGCGCTCGATCGCGGCCGACGCGTCCGCCCCTGGCAAGGCGTTGCTGCTGTCAGGCATTCGCGTCGTCTCCCGAAGTGGCCGGCATCAGGCCTGCTTGAGGTTGATGTGGATGTTCTTCTCCTGGGTGAAGGCCAGCAGTTCCTCCAGGCACTCCTCCCGGCCCAGTCCGGACTGCTTGAAGCCGCCGAACGGCGTCCCCAGGAAGTGCTTGGATACCTCGTTGACCCAGACGAACCCGGCCTCGACCGCCGCGGCGGTGCGATGGGCGCGATGCAGGTCGTTGGTCCAAATGGAGCAGGTCAGGCCGTACTCCGGCCGGTTCACCTGCTCCAGCATCGCCGCCTCGTCCTCCCAGCGCAGGATGGCCAGAACCGGACCGAAGATCTCCTCCCGCGCGATCGTCATTTCGGCCGTCACATCGGCGAAGACCGTGGGCTCGATGAAGAACCCTTGGGCGAGCGCGGGATCGGCGGGCGGCCCGCCGCCGCAGACCAGGCGCGCGCCCTCCGCCTTCGCTGTCTCGATGTAGTGCAGCACCCGGTCCCGCTGGGCGCGGCTGGCGATGGCGCCCATGGTGGTCGCTGTGGGTCGGCAGCCCCGGCCGAAACCGGGCCGCATGCGCCGCGATGCGCTCGACCACCGCGTCGTGGATATCGGCGTGGATAAAGGCGCGGCTGGTGGACCCGCAGGATTGGCCGCACCAGGTGAAGTTCATGCCAGCCACGGCCGCCGCCGCGACCGCCTCCGGGTTGGCGTCGGGGAAGGCGATCAGCGCGTTCTTGCCGCCCAGCTCCAGCAGCACCGGCTTGATCGTCTCCGCCGCCGCCCGCATGACGGCGCGGCCCGTGGGCACGCTGCCGATGAGCGCCACCATCGCAATGCCGGGGCGCGACGCCAGCGCCGCGCCCACGTCCCGCCCACCGGGCAGCACGTTGAACACGCCGGGCGGCAACAGCCCGCCGATCAGCTCGGCCAGGCGCAACGCGGATAACGGCGCCTGCTCGGGCGGCTTGACGATGACGCTGTTGCCCGCCGCCAGCGGCGCCGCGGACTTGCCGGCGCAGAACATGAATGGGTGGTTGAACGGGATGATCCGGGCCACGACGCCCCGCGGCTCGCGCACCGAGAAATTCACCGCGTCGGGCCCCATCGGGATGGAGGCGCCCTTCATCTCCGTCACCAGCCCGGCGAAGAATTCTATTTGCCCGGCGGCGATCGCCACGTCGCCCTGCATCTCCGTGACGGGGTTGCCGCCATCGGCTGCGTCCAGTGCCGCCAGCTCCCGCCCATGGCGGCGCAGCACGGCGGCGATCTCCCGCAGCACCTTGGCCCGCTCCATGGGTGGGACGCGGCGCCAGATCTGGAAACCCTGCTTCGCCGCTGCAATGGCGGCGTCGACGTCCGCAACACCGCCATCGGCGATCGTGCACAGCACTTGGCCGGTGGCGGGGCTGGCGACGTCGATCGTCCGGCCATCCATGGCGTCGTGCCACGCCCCGCCGTAGAACAAGCGGCGCTGGGCCGGAAGCACGATCGGCAGTTCCGTGGGCGAAGCGAGATCGTTCATGGTCGCAGCCCCTCAGAGCGCTTCGGCTGGCTATGTCGGCGGCGGTCCGACGATGTACTCAGGCGTTGCCGCGATCCTCGCGGAACAGGTGCAGCGCCTGCTGGATCGGGCGGTCGGAGAAGGAGAACAGCACGCTGTCCTCCGCCGCCTCATGCCGGACCTTGTGCCACGAGGGCACGACGAACACGTCCCGCTTGCCCCAAGTCACGACCACGTCCTCGCCGCCGGCGACGGAGATCACGCTGTGCCCCTGGCCCTCGATCGGCACGAACACGGTGGCGTCGGTGGAACGATAGGCAGCAGTGGCAAAACCCTTCGGCAGCAGCTGCACGAAGGTGCCCATCGTGGCCATGGCATGGTTGCCGGTGACCGGGTTGGTGTAGCGCATCTTCAGCCCGTGGCAGGCGTCCCAGTCCTCCATCCGCCGCATCCGCTCCAGCGCCTCGCGGGTGCGGCCAAAGGGATAGTTGAACACCGGGGACGACCCGCCGCCGCCGTTGTGGTCCACCGGCAGCAGGTTCGCGCCATAGCGCGCGTCGCTGTCGCCGACGGGCCGGGTGATCGGCTGCTCGTCCTGATCCAGGTGCTCGGCAAACGAGGCGTCGAGGAACTGCACGACCGGGATATCGAGGCCGTCCAGCCAGAAGATCGGCTCGTCGCTCGGATTGCCGTGGTCGTGCCAGGCCATCGGCGGGGTGATGATGAAGTCGCCCTCGTGCATGATCGTGCGCTCGCCGTTGACGGCGGTGTAGGCGCCATCGCCCTCCAGCACGAAACGGAGCGCCGATTGCGTGTGGCGGTGCGCGGGCGCGACCTCGCCGGGCAGCACGAGCTGCACGCCGGCATACAGGCTGGTGGTGATCTTCGACTGCCCGCGCAGGCCGGGGTTCTCCAGCACCAGCACGCGGCGCTCCGCCTCCTTGGCGGTGATCAGCCCGCCTGCCTCCATCATGGCCGCGCGGATGGTGT
>JAABUT010004364.1_pt1 | contig 11308 bp, 9 predicted proteins | sample 5559281 | NCBI WGS metagenome assembly JAABUT01 (sample SAMN10711880, study PRJNA513359) | rock metagenome | isolation source: Antarctica rocks | place: Antarctica: Victoria Land, Ricker Hills nord | collected 2016-01-04
GCTTGAGCTCGGTGAGCACCGGACGATCGGTGTCGCACAACGTCTGCTGCCGCCACGGACAGCGGGTGTGGAAGCGGCACCCCGAGGGCGGACTGGCCGGTGACGGCAGATCGCCGGTCAGGATGATCCGTTCGCGGGTGTCCTCCAGCACCGGGTCAGGTACCGGGACCGCCGACATCAGGGCCCGAGTGTAGGGGTGCAGCGGTTCAACATAGACGTCGGCGGACGGAGCTTCCTCCACCAACGCGCCGAGATACATCACCCCTACCCGGTCCGAGATGTGCCGGACGACAGCCAGATCGTGCGCGATGACGATGTAGGTCAGCCCGCGCTCGGCCTGCAGATCCTCCAGCAGGTTCACCACCTGCGCCTGCACCGAAACATCCAGCGCGGACACCGGTTCGTCGGCGACGATCAGGTCCGGTCCGACGGTCAGCGCCCTGGCGATGCCGATGCGCTGACGCTGGCCACCGGAGAACTCGTGGGGATACTTGCGCAGCGAACTCGCTGGCATCCCCACCGAGGAGAGCAGAGCCCGCAGCTCCTTGTTCGTCGATTGATGACCCTTGTCCAGACCGTGCGCCTTCATGCCCTCGATCAGAATGGACTCGACGCTCTGCCTGGGGTCCAGCGATCCCAGCGGATCCTGGAAGATCATCTGCATCCGGTGCCTGGTCCTGCGCATCTCCTCCTTGCCGAGCGCCGCGATGTCGGTTCCGTCGAAGATCACCTGACCGCTGGTCGGTTCGATCAGCCGGAGAATCCCACGGCCGAGAGTGGTCTTGCCGCAACCTGATTCGCCGACCAGGCCGTAGGTCTCACCCTTACGGACGGCCAGCGAGACGCCGTCGACGGCATAGACATGGCCCACCGTCCGGTCGAACAGCAAACCACGCTTGATCGGGAAGTGCACCTTCAGGTCGTTCACCTCGAGCAGGACGTCGGCATCTGCGGTGGCGGCCGACATCTCGGCGGCGGACGCCCGGCCCTGCGAAACGTCCTCCTCCGTAGCGGCACCGGTCTCCGCCAGGCCGCCGACGTCCAACGACTCGATGCGCTCGGTAAACTTCGGTGCCGGCGCCCCACTGGGACCATCCGGGAACGGAGCGCTGCCCGATCGGTGTTGCGTCACAACGACTTCCCTCCGATCGACACGGCGGTGGGATCAGTTGCCGGGACGACTGGATTGAAGCAACGGAGTAGATGCTCGCGGCCCACCGGCGCGGGCGTCAACCCGGGCGAATCCTGACGGCACGCCTCGATCTCGTTGTCGCAGCGCGGGGCGAAGGCGCAGCCACCGGTCCACGGGATGTTGTCGGTGACCGAACCCCGCACCGGATTCAGCCGTTCGCCGGCCGGAGCGTCCAGCCGCGGAATCGATCCGAGCAGGCCGTTGGTGTACGGGTGCTGTGGCCGAGCGAACAGTTCATGCCGGTTCGCGCGTTCCACGATCCGGCCGGCGTACAGGACGTTCACCTCGTCGCACAGGCCGGCGACGACACCGAGATCATGGGTGATCATGATCATGGCGGTGCCGTGTTCGCGCACCAGAGTGCCCAGAAGCGACAGGATCTGAGCCTGGATGGTGACGTCGAGGGCAGTGGTCGGCTCGTCAGCGATGAGCAGTCGCGGCCGGCAGGCCAGCGCCATCGCGATCAGCGCGCGCTGCCGCATCCCGCCGGACAGCTGATGCGGGTACTCCCGCAGACGCCTTGTCGGGTCGGGGATCCCGACCTGGTCGAGCAGATCCCGCGACTCCACCCTGGCCGCTGCCCTGTTCATTCCGCGATGGCGTTCCAGCACCTCGGAGACCTGCAGACCGATCGGGATCACCGGATTGAGACTGGACAGCGGATCTTGAAAGATCATCGCCAGATCCCGTCCGCGTCGATCGCGCATGTCCCGCATGTCCAGCGACAGCAGGTCGGTGCCGTCGAACGAGACCCGTCCGGACACCTTGTTGCCGCGGGTGGGCAGCAATCGCATGATGGCCAGGCTGGTCACCGACTTGCCGCATCCTGACTCGCCGACCAGGCCAACCGTCTGCCCCGGGCCGACCTCGAAACTGACCCCGTCCACGGCGGTGAACGCGTCAAGTCCCCGCCGACGGAACTCCACCTTCAGGCCTTCGACCGACAGCAAAGCCATGCCGTCACCTCCGGTTCTTCGGATCCAGGGCCTCACGCAAGGATTCACCGAGCAAGGTGAAACCGAGCGCCACCACCACGATGCAACCGGCCGGCAAGAAGGCCAGCGAGGGATACGAATCGATCTTGAGTTGCGCCTCGCCGAGCATCTGTCCCCACTCGGGGACCGCCACGTCCTGAGAACCCAGGCCGAGGAACGACAGCGCTGCCGCGTCGATGATGGAGATGGCCACCACCAGTGTTGCCTGCACGATCACCGGGCTGAGCGAGTTCGGCAGCATGTGCCGGAAGACGATCGGGCCGGGCCGCACGCCGAGCGCCCTGGCGGCAAGCACGTGATCGGATTCCCGTTGCGAGAGCATCTGGCCACGGAGCAACCGGGCGAACACCGGTACCTGCACGGTGGCCACCGCGATGATCACGCTGGTCTGGCTCGGGTTCACGAACAGCGCCGCGATCGAGATGGCCAGCAGCAGACTGGGAATGGACAGCATCACGTCCACCACCCGCATCACCAGGGTGTCGACCCAGCCGCCCAGCGCCCCGGCCAGGGTTCCCAAAATCATTCCCCCGGTAAACCCGATCAGCGTGGCAAGCACCCCGACGAGCAACGTCTGCCGACTGCCGATGATCAGCCGGGAGAACTCGTCACGGCCGAGAGTGTCGCCGCCGAGCGGGAAACCGGGCTGCGGTGGCGCCAACTGGTTGCGGGCCAGCCGGGTCTGGCTCCGCAACAGCAGCTCGCCCGGATCATGCGGCGCGACCAGATTGGCGAAGATCGCCAGCAGCACGAACAACGTGATGATCACCGCGCCGATCCAGAACACCGGGCTGACCCGGAGCCGGCGCCAGGCATCGGCCAGGATCGAGCCGCCGGCACCGCCGGGATCGACCACCGCGGTGGCCGCCGACGACGCCAGCGTGTCGATCTGTTCCTTCTTCTTCGTCATCCCCACCATGACGGGCTCACCTGGTCCTGATTCGAGGGTCGATCAGCGCGTACGACAGGTCCACCAGCAGATTGACGATCACATAGGTGGCGGCCGATGCCAGCACCAGCACCTGGAGCACCGCGTAGTCGCGTTGCTGGAAGGCGATCGCCGTCGCCTGACCCAGCCCCGGGTAGGCGAACACCGTCTCGGTGAGAACCGCGCCGGCCAGCAGCGCGCCCACCTGCAGGCCGGTGACGGTGACCACCGGCAGCATGGCGTTGCGCAGGATGTGCCGGCGCCGCACCACCCGGGTGGTCAACCCCTTGGCCTCCGCGGTCCGGACGTAGTCCTCGTTCTGCACGTCGATGACGGCAGATCTGGTGATGCGGAAGATGACGGCGAACGGAATGGTGCCCAGCGCAACAGACGGCAGGACAAGGTGTGTCACCGAGTCCCATGCGGCGTCCCATTCCCGGGTCATCAGCCCGTCCAGGACGAAGAACCCGGTGACCCTGGTGGCGTCCAGACCGGTGGACTGCCGGCCGCTGTCCGGTAACCAGCCCAGCTTCACCGCGAAGACGAACTTGAGCAGATAGGCCAGGAAGAACACCGGAACGGCAATGCCGACCAGAGAGGCGATGACACCGGCATTGTCGAACCAGCCACCCTTGCGCCGAGCCGCCAGATATCCCAGAGGGACGCCGAACACCAGGGCGAGCAGCAACGCGCCCACCGTCAGCTCGATGGTGGCCGGCAGCCTGGCGAAGAACACCTGCAACGCCGCGGTGCCGGAATCCACCGCGGACGACACCCCGAAGTTGCCGCCGAGCACCCGGCCCATGTACTTGAGGTACTGGGTCCAGATCGGCTGGTCCATCCCCATCGCGTTGCGCAGCGCAGCACGCTCCGCGGGGGTGCAGCGATCTGCACAGATCGCGCTGTCCGGTCCACCTGGCAGAGATCGCAACCAGAAGAACAGCAACAGCGACAACACGAACATGACGATGACCAGCTGCAAGAGCCGTCTTACGGTGAATCGGAGCACGCCGCGGAGTCCCTCCTACGCAACGGCGAGCACCGGCATGGTGCCGGTGCTCGCCGTAGGTCGGGCGCTACTTCTCGCTCTTGGTCGCGTGTGCGTAGTCCTCGTCCGTCAACGGAGAAGGAACAACACCACCGATGTTCTTCGCCAGCACCAGGGCCGGCGGAGAGTGCGAGATCGGGATCGCCGGTAGGTACTCACTCATGAGCTTCTTGTTCAGTTCGACGTAGTCGGCCTTCCGCTTCCCGGGGTCCGGCTCGCTGTCGGCAGCCTCCATCTCCTTGCTCAGCTGGGCGCCCCAGGGCGCGGCCTTGGTGTAGAACCGGTTGGTCACGTCGCTGAAGAAGGTACCGATGAAGTTGTCCGGCGTGTTGTAGTCGCCGGTCCAGCCGAGCAGAAACAAATCAGGCTGCAGCGCGTCGACGCCGTCCAGGTAGCCGCCGTTCCACGGCTTGGAGGTGACCTGCAGCTTGATGCCCACCGCCTGCAGATCCGCGGAGAACGCGGTGAAGACGTCCTTCGGGTTCGGCATGTACGGCCGCGACACTTCGGTCGGCCACCAGAACTTGAGGGTCAGATCGGTGGCTCCGGCCTCGGCCAGCAGCGACTTCGCCTTCGCCGGGTCGTACTTGTACTGGGTCACCTGATCGGTCCAGCCGTCGACGGTGTCCGGGTAGAAGTTCAACGCCACCTTGGCGCCCTCCGGGAGCTGGGAGGCGACGAAGTCCTGCCGGTTCATGGCGTAGGCGATGGCCTGCCGGACACGCAGATCCCGCAGCTTCGGGTTGTTCTTCTGGTCGATGCCCAGGTACATGACGTTGAACGCCGGGCGGATCAGCAGGTTGAAGTTCGCTTTCAGGCTGTCCCAGTCGGCCGGGTTGGGCAGGTCGTAGCCGTCGATGCTGCCGGACTGCAGGGCCTGCTTGCGGGCGGTCTCGTCCGGGATGACCTTGAAGATCAGCTTGGCAATGGTGGCCTTGGGACCCCAGTAGTCGTCGTTGCGGACGAGTTCGATCACGCCGTTGGCCTTGTCGTACTTGCCGAACTTCAACGGGCCGGTGCCGGTCGGGTGCCCGGTCGCGTACTCCGGGTAGGTGAACGCCTCGCCGGATGCCTTGACGTCGTTGGCCTTGTACTTGTCCAGCGCGGTCGGCGACTGGATGGAGAACGATGGCAGTCCGAGCAGCGATGGGAACTTCGAGGTGGCGCGGGCGATCTTGACCACGGCGTTGTCGCCGTCGGCGGCGCAGGAGACGTACAGCGATGGGACCTCTTTGCCGGCGTCGTCCTTCTGGCCCTTGAACCCGCCCATGGTGTCCGACCAGTACTGCGCCTGGGTGGCGCCGGCGCCGGTCTGGCTGTACATCCGGTCGAGGTTGTAGCAGACGGCCTTCGAGTCCAGGGCGGTGCCGTCCTGGAACTTGACGTTCTGGCGGATCTTGAAGGTCCAGGTCTTGCCGTCCTTGGACTGGGTCCAGGACTCGGCGAGCTTGGGCTCCAGGTCCGCGGTACCAGCCTTGAACCCGACCAGACCTTCCATCATCTGCCGTGCCGGGCGGAACGACTCACCGTCGGTGGCATACAGCGGGTCGAACATCGACGGCGCACCGGCGGCGCCGAACGTGAACGTGGCGTTCGATCCGCCCCCGGCAGCGCTGCTGCCGGGAGCGGAAGAGGAGCTCGAGCTGCCGGAAGTGTCAGCGGCCGCCGAGGTTGCGGTGTCGGATGCGCCCCCGCCGCCCGACGTCGCCGACGCATCAGCGCTGCCGGCGTTCGCAGTGCTGGAGTTGGTGTTCCTGTTCGAAGAAGCACAGGCGGCGAGGGACAGCACCATGGTTGCGGCGATCCCGGCCACCATCATCCGCTGACGGGGCACTCTCAATTCGACCTCCTTGTTGAGGCCGGCGACGTCGCGCACGTCGAACCGGCGCAAACTCCGAACGGTAGAGGTCCGTGCTGCCGGTCGACCAGCCCCGTCACACGATCGTTACGATGCCACTGAGGCCTATCGTGCTCGCGCCACCCGGATGCCGGAACCAAGGAGCCAGCTGCCCATGTCCGTTGCCGCCACCGCCAACCCCGCCGCGTCACCTGCCGGCTACACGCCCGCGTGGCCGGGACTGGACGCCTCGCTCGAGCAGGCTGATCCGGAGGTGGCATCGCTGGTGGCGCAGGAACTGCACCGCCAGCAGTCGACGCTGGAGATGATCGCCTCCGAGAACTTCGCGCCGGTCGCCGCCTTGCAGGCCCAGGGCAGTGTGCTGACCAACAAGTACGCCGAGGGCTACCCGGGCCGCCGCTATTACGGCGGCTGCGAGTTCGTCGACCAGATCGAGACGCTGGCCATCGAACGCATCAAGGCACTGTTCGGCGCCGGCTTCGCGAATGTCCAGCCGCATTCCGGCGCCCAGGCGAACGCCGCGGCGATGCAGGCTCTGATCAAGCCGGGCGACACCATCCTCGGGCTGTCGCTGGCCCACGGCGGGCACCTGACGCACGGCATGAAGATCAATTTCTCCGGCCTGTTGTATGACGTGGCCGCCTACGAGGTGTCCAAGGAGGACTACCGAATCGACATGGACGCGGTGGCGAAGCTGGCCCACGATCACGCCCCGAAGCTGATCATCGCCGGCTGGTCGGCCTACTCCCGGCAGCTGGACTTCGCCCGGTTCCGGCACATCGCCGACGACGTAGGCGCCTACTTGTTGGTGGACATGGCCCACTTCGCGGGGCTGGTGGCGGCCGGGCTGCATCCGAACCCGGTGCCACATGCGCACGTCACCACCACCACCACCCACAAGACGCTCGGCGGTCCGCGCGGCGGCGTCATCCTGACCGATGACCCGGCGCTGGCGAAGAAGATCAATTCGGCGGTGTTCCCCGGTCAGCAGGGGGGCCCGCTGGAGCACGTGATCGCGGCCAAGGCGGTGGCGTTCAAGATGGCCGCCGATCCGGCCTTCGTCGAACGCGCCCGGCGCACCATCGACGGGGCGCAGGTGCTGGCAGCGCGGTTGTCCGGCGCCGACGTCGCCGCGGCCGGCGTGACGGTGTTGACCGGCGGCACGGACGTGCACCTGGTGCTGGTCGATCTGCGCGACGCCGACCTGGACGGCCGGCAGGCCGAGGACCGGCTGCACTCGATCGGCATCACGGTGAACCGCAACGCGGTGCCCTTCGACCCCCGGCCGCCCATGGTGACCTCCGGTCTGCGGATCGGTACCCCCGCACTGGCCACCCGCGGGCTGGACGTGGCGGCGTTCACCGAGGTGTCCGACGTCATCGCCGCCGCCCTGACCGCGCCGGCCGGCGACCTGGAACCGTCACTGGCCGACAAGCTCCGGGCGCGGGTGACGGCGGTCGCCGAGCGCTACCCCCTCTACCCCGCGCTGTAGGCCTGAAGTCGATCCTCGCCGGGGGCGCTGGCAGCGCCGGGTGCGCGGGGGTGGGGCGGAACGCGGGGCGAGTGGCCCGGCGGTCAGCGCGCGGTGACCTGCCGCTTGGAAGAGATGACGCCGGTGTTGAATCCGGCCAGGTGCAGGCCGCCGTGGAAGCGGGCATGTTCGATCTTGGTGCACCTGTCCATCACCACCTGCAGGCCGGCCTGCTGGGCACGTCGGGCGACCCCCTCGTGCCAGGAACCCAGCTGCAGCCACAGGGTCTTGGCGCCGACGGCGATCGCCTCGTCCAGTACGCCGGGCAGGTCGTCATGCCGGCGGAACACGTCGACCAGATCGGGCCGCTCCGGCAGGTCGGCCAGCGACGCGTACACGGGATGCCCGAGGATCTGCTTCAGAGTCGGGTTCACGAAGTAGAGCCGGTATGGGCTGGTGGACAGCAGGTACGCAGCCACGAAGTACGACGCCCGCGACGGCTTGTCCGATGCACCGACGATGGCGATGGAGGTGGTCTGCTGCAGGATCCGCAGCCGCTCCGTCGCCGAGGGACCCTGCCAGGTCCTGGCACCATCCGGTGCACCGTTGTGGTCTGTCATCCGGCCCCACCTCCACTGCTCGTGGCCACATCGAGCGCCTGATCCAGGTCCCACAAGATATCGCCGGCGTCCTCGAGTCCCACCGAGATGCGGATCAGGTCCGCAGCCACGCCGGCACTCTGCAGTTGCTCAGCCGTCAGCTGACGATGTGTGGTCGACGCCGGGTGCAGAACCAGGGTGCGGGCGTCGCCGACGTTGGCCAGATGTGAGCAGAGTTGCAGCGCCTCGATGAATCGCTGTCCCGCCTCCCGACCGCCGCGCAATCCGAATGCGAACACCGAGCCGGGCCCCAGCGGGAGATACCGCTTCCCCCGGTCGTGGTGGACATGGCCCGGCAGCCCCGCGTAGTTGACGTAGGCGATGCGCGGATCGGCCTCCAGCCACTCGGCGACAGCGCGCGCGTTAACCAGGTGGGCGTCCATCCGCTGAGCGAGGGTCTCCACGCCTTGCAGCAACAGGAACGCCGACTGCGGCGACAGCGCCGGGCCGATGTCGCGGAGCTGCTCGCTACGCAGCTTGGTGAGGAAGCCGAACTCGCCGAAGTTGTCCCACCAGCGAATGTTGCCGTAGGACGGCACCGGCTCGGTGAGTGTCGGAAAATGGCCGTTACCCCAGTCGAAGGTGCCGGACTCCACCACCACCCCGCCCAACGTGGTGCCGTGCCCACCGAGGAACTTGGTGGCCGAATGGATCACGATGTCTGCGCCGTGCTCGATCGGCCGGACCAGGTACGGGGTGCCCAGAGTCGCGTCCAGGATCAACGGAATGCCTGCGGCGTGGGCGATCTCGGCCAGCCCGGCGATGTCGGCGATCTCGCCGGACGGGTTGGCGATCACCTCCGCGTAGACCGCCTTGGTGTTCTCGCCGATGGCGGCGGCGTAGTCGGCGGGATCGGTGCCGGGGACGAACGTGGTGTTGATGCCGAACCGACGGAGGGTGACGTCGAGTTGGGTGACGGTGCCGCCGTACAGCTGGGAAGCCGCGACGATGTGGTCGCCGCTCCCGGCCAGAGCCGCGAAGGTGATGAACTCGGCACTCATTCCGGACGCGGTGGCTACCGCGCCGATCCCGCCCTCCAGCGAGGCGATCCGCTCCTCGAGGGCGGCCACCGTGGGATTGCCGATCCGCGAGTAGATGTTGCCGTACTTCTGCAGCGCGAACAGGTTGGCCGCGTCCTGCGTGTCGGTGAAGACGAACGATGTGGACTGGTAGATGGGCACCGCCCTGGCGCCGGTCGTCGCATCCGGCGTTCCACCGGCGTGCAGCGCCCGGGTGCGGAATCCGAAGGTTCGATCGCTCACCGCGCCAGTCTATGGAGCTACGGTGGCCGACCGGACAGCCGCCTCTGGCACTGCGGCCTCCCAGAATGCGGGACGTTGTTCCAGCTGCCCGACACATCGGCTATGGTCTCTGACGTATCCATCACGACCGGCTGAGGGACAGGCCCGACGAAGCCGGGGCAGCCTCCCACGGAGTAATCCGCGGGAAAGGTGCCAAATCCTGCGGCGTTCGGGCGTTCGGCCCGTTCACCGGAAGATGGAATGCGGGCGACGGACCCGACGGGTATCGCCATCCGCACTGGGCCATTCCCGGTCGCGCTCAGGTTCGGCAAGCTCGAGACCCTGGGAAAGCACAACGAATGACCGAGATCTCCCGCCTCACTCGCGGCATCCGAGCCGGCATCGACAGCGACCCGGCTCACGGCGCCATCGTGCCCCCGCTCCATCTCTCCTCCAACTACAGCTTTGCCGGGTTCGACGAACCTCGTCGCTACGACTACACCCGCAGCGGAAATCCCACCAGGGATGTGCTGGCCGAGGCGCTCAGCACCCTGGAGGGTGGTGCGGGTGCTGTGATCACGGCGACCGGCATGGGGGCCATCGCCCTGTGTGTGAACGCGTTGCTGTGTCCGGGCGACACGATCGTGATACCCCACGATTGTTACGGGGGTAGCTGGCGGCTGTTCGACACCCTGTCCCGGCGTGGCCAGTTCCAACTGGTGACGGTCGACTTCGGTGATTCAGCGGCAGTCCGGGCGGCGCTGCGGTCACCCACCGCCCCGAAGGTGGTCTGGCTGGAGACGCCGTCGAACCCGTTGCTGCGCATCACCGACATCCAGGCGGTGACGACGGCTGCCCACCAGGTGGGAGCGACTGTTGTGGCGGACAACACCTTCCTGTCGCCGATCCTGCAGCGGCCCTTGGAGTTCGGGGTCGACCTGGTGGTGCATTCGACCACCAAATACATCAACGGGCACAGCGATGTGGTCGGCGGTGCGGTGATTGCCGCCAGCGAAGAGCTGCACCAGCAGATCGACTGGTGGTCGAATGTGTTGGGGCTCACCGGAAGTCCGTTCGATAGTTACTTGACGGTTCGCGGAGTTCGCACTCTGCACACCCGCATCCGGGCTCACCAGGAGAATGCGCACGCCGTCGTCGAAGCGGTCGTCGGGCATCCGGCTGTCGCGACCGTCCACTATCCCGGGCTGAAAGATCATCCCGGCCATCGGATCGCGGTCAGGCAGCAGGGTGGATTCGGCGCCATGCTCAGCATCGACCTGGCCGGCGGCGAGGCAGCGGTCCGCGCCTTCCTTCAGAGCCTGCGCTGCTTCAGCCTGGCCGAATCCCTCGGCGGCATCGAGAGTTTGATCGCCCACCCGGCCACCATGACCCATGCGTCGATGACGCCGCATGCACGTGCCGTGGCCGGCATCGGCGACGGTCTACTCAGGGTCTCCGTCGGCATCGAGGCGGCAGAGGACCTGGTGGCCGATCTACTCGATGCGCTCGACCGGGCGCACCGGGCGACGGTCGAGACCACCACGGCGCCGACGAAATCCGCAGCAGGCACAGCGCCTGCGGAACGGGCAGCACACCCCGCCCCCGCGGACCGCGTTGCCGACAGCGACGACACCGGCGGCATCGGGCGGGGCAGAGTCCCCGAACGACATGCCCATCCCGCGGTGCTGGTCCGAGCGCGCTGAACCGATCAGCGGCCGATCCGGTCCACGGGATGACACCGGCCGCAGCCACGTTGACCACTCGTCCTGGCGTCCGGTAAGTCGATCGCCGTGCGGAATGGGCGGGCCACCACGTCACTGCGGAACTGCCGGTCAATGGCCGGCGGCGGTCGCGATGGCCGTGGCCAGGTCGGCGGGTCGGCTCCACATCGGCCAGTGCCCGGTCGGCAGGTCGAC
>JAABUT010004366.1_pt1 | contig 11305 bp, 9 predicted proteins | sample 5559281 | NCBI WGS metagenome assembly JAABUT01 (sample SAMN10711880, study PRJNA513359) | rock metagenome | isolation source: Antarctica rocks | place: Antarctica: Victoria Land, Ricker Hills nord | collected 2016-01-04
TCACCGCACACAGGCCGTGCACACGGCAAGCAAGGAACGTCTTAAGGTCCGCCTGCAGCCCAGCGCCCCCGCCAGAATCAGACCCAGCAACCGTCAGAGCAGTCGGAATACGCATCCGGCCACCTTAGGGGTCTGTGGTTGAAGTGGATTTGCGGTTGGCTTTGGTGAGGATCTCGGTGGCGGTTTCGGTCCAGACGAAGGATGGCACCGGAGGACGCGCAACGCTGCTACGAAGCCCAGCCCGCCGCCGAGCTGTACCGGCGAGCAGCCAATCCCGACTTCGACCGTTCGGCTACCTGGTAGCACCGATAAGCGTGACTGCGGTGGCGACGGCGGCGATGGCGGCGCCGTAGCCTTTGTCTTCGCTGGAGCCGGTGAGTCCGGCTCGGTCGAGCGCTTGCTGCTCGTCGTCGCAGGTGAGCACACCGAAACCGATGGGGACGCCTGTTGACACAGTGACTTGGGTGAGTCCGCTGGTGGCGGCCTGGCAGATGTAGTCGAAGTGCGGGGTACCGCCTCGAATGACGACACCGAGTGCGACGAGTGCGTCGTATCGCGGTGCGAGCCGAGCTGCTGCGACGACGAGCTCGAAGGTGCCGGGTACGCGGACGAGGTCAACGTTCTCGACGGAGGTGTCGACGAGCCCGCGTTGAGCGCCGCTGATCAGACCGTCCATGATTTTGGAGTGCCAGGAGGCGGCGATGACGACGACGCGAAGTCCGCTGCCGTCCACCACGATGTCCGGTGAACCGTCCTTCACTCCGCATCTCCCTTTCTATGTTCCCGACAGTGGCCTGGCTGCTCATCCGGACGGTTCATGGCGGGGCCCTTCGAGGTGGAGGCGGTGACCCATACGGTCCCGTTTGGTGAGGAGGTAGCGGGCGTTGTCCTGGCCTGGAGTGATCAGGAGCGGTTCGACCGTTACCACGTCGATGCCGCAGTCGCGCATCGCCTCGACTTTCGCTGGGTTGTTGGTGAGGAGGCGAACACTGTCCAGGTGCAGGTCGGTCAGGATGGCCGCGCCTGCGGTGTAGTCGCGTGCGTCGATCGGTAACCCCAGTTCGGTTTGGGCGTCGACGGTGTCGAAGCCGAGGTCTTGTAGGGCGTACGCCTTGAGCTTCGGTAACAGCCCGACGCCGCGTCCTTCGTGTCCGCGTAGGTAGATGACGGCGCCTCCTTCGGTTGCGACTCGCTCGAGTGACCGTGCGAGCTGCGGCCCGCAATCGCAGCGTTGGGATCCGAAAGCATCACCGGTCAGGCATTCCGAGTGCAGTCGAACCAACGGCGTTGAACCGTCCGCGCCGTCTGTGCCGAGGGGGCTCACTAGGGCAACGTGTTCGTCGCCGGTTTTCAGGTCCTGGTAGCCGAACACTTGGAAGACGCCGTGCGCTGTGGGCATCGTCGTCTCGACTGTTCGCTCGACCCGGTCGTGGCGGCGTCGCCAGGTGATGAGCTGCTCGATGGTGATGACCGGCAGGCCGTGCTCGGTCCCCAGGGCCACGACGGCTGGACGTCGCATCATCGACCCGGTGTCGTGGACGAGTTCGGCGATCGCCGCGACGGGCGCGAGGCCGGCCAAACGGCACAGGTCCACGGCTGCCTCGGTGTGACCGGGACGCGTCAACACGCCTCCGGGCTGGGCGCGGAGCGGGATCACGTGGCCGGGCCGGATGAAGTCGTCGCTGGTAGCTGTCGGGTCTGCGAGCGCGCGAATTGTCTGGCTGCGGTCGGCTGCACTGATGCCGGTGGTGACGCCTCGGCTCGCGTCGACGGTAATCGTGTAGGCGGTGCGCCGCGAATCGGCGCTCTCGGCGACCATTAGCGGGAGGTTGAGATGTTCGGCGAGTGCTTCGGGCATCGGCGCGCAGATGTATCCCGAGCTGTGCCGGATGGTCCACGCCATCCACTCGACGGTCAGGGTCTGCGCCGCCAGCACCACATCGCCCTCGTTCTCGCGTGCAGCGTCGTCGCTGACCAGCACCGGCCGTCCCTGGCGGAGGGCGTCGAGGGCGTTCTCGATTGTCGCTACTTCATCGAGGCCGGTCATCTGCAGTGTCGGGGTGGTGATCACTATTCGACCCCAACGACTGTCGTGTGCGGGGAGAGGCGCAACAGCCGCTCGACATACTTCGCAATAACGTCGACTTCGAGGTTCACCAGGTCCCCCACCTGGCTGTGGCCGAGTGTGGTGCCCGCGAGCGTGGTGGGGATGAGCGAGACCTCGAACCAGGCGTCGCCCAGGGCGGAAACGGTCAATGAAACACCGTCGATGGAGATGGATCCCTTTTCGACGACGTACCGGGCCAGCGCTGATGGCAACGTGAATCGCACAATCTCCCAGTGGTCCCCGGCGGTCTTTGCCAAGACCTGCGCGGTGCCATCGACATGGCCCTGGACGACGTGCCCGCCGAAGCGGTTCGTTAAAACCATCGCGCGTTCGAGATTGACGTGGTCACCGGGACGGAGGTAACCGAGGCTGCTGCGCGAGAGGGTTTCCGCCATGACGTCGAAGCTGAGGGTGTCGGCGTCGTGGGCAGTCACGGTCAGGCAGACGCCATTGACCGCTACCGAGGCGCCGTGGGTGGCGTCGCTGCTGACCAGCGGCCCGCGGACGGTGAGTACCGCGGAGTCCGCGCCAGGTGTCACGCTGACGACGTCACCACGTTCTTCAACGATTCCAGTAAATGTCATTGCTGGTCCTTCGTGTGGTCGATGCTCGCCCTAACTCGGATGTCAGGGCCGATGCAGGTGACGTCGTGTGGCAGCAGACGCAACGCGCCGTCGATGGTGTGAACGCCGAGGTCGCTCACGGCTGGTCGACCGGCGCCGAGCAGAGTGGGGGAGAGGTAGGCGACCACCTCATCCACCAGGCGGACAGCGAGGAAGGCCGCAGCGAGCGTGGGGCCGCCTTCGAGCCAGACGTGGCGAATCCCTACCTTGGCCAGCACCGTCAGCGCGGCGATCGGATTGCGCTCGGTCAGACGGAGGGTCCGGGCCGAGTCGTCGAGCACGCAGGCGGTGTCGGGGATCGCCCGGCGACCCATGACGACCCGCAACGGTTGTTGCGTGCGCTGTGACCCGTCTGGATGACGGACTGTGAGCGATGGGTCGTCGGCGAGGATCGTGCCCGTTCCCACGAGGATGGCTCCGGCCGTCGCGCGCAGTTCGTGCACATCTGCTCGGGCTGCTGGACCGGTAATCCATCGGCTTGTGCCGTCGGCGGCAGCGGATCGCCCGTCGAGGGTCGAAGCGAACTTCCAAGTGACCCATGGACGCGCGTGTAGAACGGCGAATGTCCATGCCTTGTTGAGGATCTCAGCGTCGTGGGCCAACAGTCCGCCGTCGACCTGCACGCCGGCGGCACGCAGTGCCGCGGCGCCCCCGGCGGCTGGCACGCTGGGATCGGGTTGGGCATAGACGACGCGGGTTACACCGCTGTCCAGTAAGGCGCGTGAACACGGCCCAGTCCTGCCGGTGTGGTTGCACGGTTCCAGGGTGACGAACGCGGTACCACCCACCGCGTGGTCACGTGCCATGGCCAGGGCGGCGACTTCGGCGTGCGCGCTGCCGGCGCCGCGGTGGTAACCCTCGCCGACGATGTGACCCTCGAGGCCGACGACAACCGCACCGACCCGCGGATTCGGATCGGCAACCGGGCCCAGCTCGGCAAGTTGCAGAGCGCGGCGCATCATCGAAGCGTCCGTATCGGTATGCCCGTGGCCACTCATGCCGTACCCCTTTGCGCTCGATCTGGTCAGCGCACTCCGGGGTAACAGGCGGCCACTGCAGACGCCGCGCAGGCACAGGCGGATGCCCGTGCCTCAGCGAACGACGACGCCCACCGGCTCTCACCTGCGGTCGCCGTTCGCGCGTGCTGCCTCCCATCCGGACTTTCACCGTCGGTCCTGGAGTTTCACCAAGTCAACCGGCCGCTGGCAGCGGCCGGGTCGCGGACTATCACCGCCGGCTCGGAATTACACCGACCCCGGAGCACGTCCAACCAGTATGACATCCGAGCCAAGCGCCGACGCCCGCGTCCAGGCGGCCACAGCCCGTGGGCGTGGGATCTGGGCTAGCGAGGGGCCACAACGGCTCACCGGTGCACCCGCCCTGCACCGCAACCATGACCGTCAGCCTGATGTTGGCGTCGCGACGACGGGAAGGTAGACGTGGGATCCGGTCCGGAGAAGTTTCAACAGATTGTCTGCCTGCCATCTTCGATCGCCTCCACCGTCGAGAGGTTGTGATCCTCTGCGTCGCAGAATTTGCTACTACTCGCCGTCTTGCTGTCACTAAATGTGATTAATATATTACTTTATGTCAACATTGGGGGTCATGGTCCCTCGCCCCGGTGAAGCGTTGGCGGCCACGTACCAACGGATCCCTGGAGTGTTTGCGTGACGTCTTTCTCTTCCCCTCTTGGCGGCCGCCGTCGAGTCGTGGTCATGGTGACTGCTGTCGCCGCGGCAGCGCTGAGCACCATGACGGGCATGCCGGCGACCGCTGCCCCGGCCGGTCGGACCGTCGCGGCAGTGGGTGTGCACGCAGTCCCCGGTGACCGACCGACCGCGGCTGCTCGGGCGGCCGGAATCACCAAGGCGGGTGAGGCTTACATGGGCTGGAAGGGGCGGCATGTGTCCATGACGGCCGCGATGAAGAACGGCCGACTGGTCGTCTCACCACCGACGCTGTCCGGCGGCGTGACCACCGCGACGGCCACCAGCACCAGCTCGGTCGACGGCATGGACGTGTCGGGCTGGCAGGGCACCGTGGACTGGGCGTCCTGGTACGCGAGCGGAAAACGGTTCGCCTACGTCAAGGCGACCGAGGGCAGCACCTACCGCAGCCCGACGTTCTCGGCCCAATTCACCGGCTCCTACAAGGCCGGCATGATTCGCGGCGCCTACCACTTCGCCGTGCCCAACGGTGCCAGCGGCACGATTCAAGCCGACTACTTCGTCGCCCACGGCGGTGGCTGGTCGAACGACGGCAAGACCCTGCCCGGGATGCTGGACATCGAGTGGAACCCATACGGGGCGGCGTGCTACGGCAAGACTCCCGCTCAGCTCGTCGAGTGGGTCAGCGCGTTCGTGAAGGAATACCGGTACAAGACCGGTCGAGACGCCGTCATCTATACCGCTGCCAGCTATTGGACAAGCTGCCTGGGCAACGCCACCACGTTCGCCTACACCGACCCGCTGGTGGTGGCCAATTACTCGACGTCGGCCCCCGCCCTCTTCGGCGGCTGGCCATACTTCACCTTCCGCCAGTACACCGACACGCCCCTAGACCTCGACCGGTTTTACGGCACCTACGCGCGGCTACAGGCACTCGCCCTGGGCTAGGCAGCGGACCGGATCGCGAAGCCGGGCAACGGTTGCGTTTGACCCGAGGGAGAACGCGGTTGACCTGCTCAACATCGAGATTGGCTCGGCCAGCTTTTGACTCCGCGAATGGTGTCCAACCCTCGTGTCGGCCCACGCGGCCCATCAGCAGGTCGTCGCAGTGGCGTAGGTGGTGGTGCGTTGGCGCACTGGACGACCGATGCCCTCAGCGATGAACGTGAGCTCTTGGACGGTCTTGGCGGACCCGTGCTCTGACCCGGCCATCCGGCTGATGGTCTCCTCCATCAGGGTGCCGCCGACGTCGTTGGCCCCACCAGCCAGCATGATGCGGGTGCCCTCGATGCCGAGCTTGACCCACGAGGTCTGGACGTTGTGGACGCGTCCGTACAGCATCAGCCGAGCCACCGCGTGGACGGCCCGGTTCTCTCGCATCGTCGGTCCCGGGCGGGCGAGTCCGGCGAGATAGACCGGCGCGTTGGTGTGGATGAACGGCAGCGGGACGAACTCAGTCAGGCCACCGGTACGGTCCTGCAACGCCGCCAGCGTGCGCAGATGACCGACCCAGTGCCGCGGGTGGTCGACGTGGCCGTACATCATCGTGCTGCTCGACGGAATGCCGAGCTCGTGGGCCGTCGCGACGATCTCGACCCACTGCGCCGCAGGCAGCTTGCCCTTGGTGAGCACCCACCTGATCTCGTCGTCGAGGATCTCGGCCGCGGTGCCGGGGATCGAGTCGAGGCCGGCTTCCTTGAGTTCTTCGAGCCAGGCACGGGGCGAGATGCCGGACTTCGCCGACGCGGTCGCAATCTCCATGGGAGAGAAGGCATGTACGTGGATGCCGGGCGCGGCCGTCTTCACCGACCGCACAATGTCCGCGTAGGCCGTCCGCCCCAGGGACGGGTCGATGCCGCCTTGCAGGCAGACCTCGGTAGCGCCGAGCGCCTGGGCCTCGGCAGCGCGCTGCCCGACCTGCTCCAGAGACAGGGTGTACGCGTCGGCGTCGGTCTTGCGCTGGGCGAACGCGCAGAACCGGCACCCGACGTAACAGATGTTGGTGAAGTTGATGTTGCGGTTGACGACATAGGTGACGTCCTCGCCGACGACGTCGCGACGCACCTCGTCGGCCAGCTGGGCGACGGCTTCGAGGTTGACCCCGTCGCAGGTCAGCAGCGCCAGATAGTCGTCGTCGGTCAGTCCGGCCGGGTCATCCTGGGCCCGTGCCAGGGCGGCCCGGACATCGGCGTCCAGGCGGGGCGGCGCCGCCAGCGAGTCGGGTGCACGGGCCGCGACCTCGGCCCAGTCGCCATAGACCTCGTCGAAGTCACTCCGTCGGTCGGCGGTCCTGCCCTCGGTGTCGACCTCGCGATGGAGGTCTACCCGGCCGCTGCCGGTCCCGCCGGCCTCCATGCCGCCGTCCGGCTCCTGCCACGGCAAGCCCTTCGGCTGCGCGGACTCGTTGGCCAGACCGGTCGCCTGGTCGGCCAACGCCCGGACGTGCGGGTGCAGCCGGGGGTCGATCCAGGACTCGTCTCGCTGGAGGGCGCCCAGGACGTATCGCGCCCCGGTCGTGAGGCGCTCGGCCAGCCTGAGGCCGGACTCACCGCTCCGGGCCCGCAGGTCCTCGATCTGGGGCCAAGGGCGTTCGGGGTTGACGTGGTCCGGGGTGACCGGCGACACCCCGCCCCAGTCGTCGACACCAGCCGCCAGGAGCCGCGGGATCTGTTGCGGTTCGGACAGGTTGGGCGGGGCCTGGACGCTGACCGAAGGCCCGAGCAAGAGCCTGGTCACGGCAATCGTGGCGAGATACTCTTCCTCGCCGAGGTCCGGTGTGTCACGCATCGCCGTGTCGTCCTTGGACCGGAAGTTCTGGACGATGCACTCCTGGATCGAGCCGTATTCACGTGCCACCCGCCGGATCGTCAGGATCGAGTCGAGCCGCTCCGGGACGCTCTCGCCGATGCCGACCAGGATGCCGGTGGTGAACGGGACGCCCACCCGGCCCGCGTCCTCGAGCACCCGCAGGCGAACGGCCGGATCCTTGTCCGGAGAACCGAAGTGCGCCTGCCCCGACTCCTCGAAGAGCCGCCGGCTCGTCGTCTCGAGCATCATGCCCATCGACGGCGCGACCGGCTTGAGCCGCTGCAGGTCCGACCACGACATGACGCCGGGGTTGAGGTGAGGCAGCAGGCCTGTCTCCTCCAGGACCCGGATCGCCATCGCTCGCACGTACGCCAACGTGTCGTCATACCCGTGGGCATCGAGCCACTCGCGGGCCGCGGGCCAGCGATCCTCGGGGCGGTCACCAAGCGTGAACAGCGCCTCCTTGCAGCCCTGCGCCGCACCTGCGCGGGCAATGTCTAAGACCTCATCAGGGGAGAGGTATGCCGCGGGCAGACGACCCGGCACGGTTACGAATGTGCAGTAGTGGCAACGGTCCCGACACAACCGGGTCAGCGGGATGAAGACTTTGCGTGAGTACGTCACCACCCCCGGCCGGCCGGCTGCGAGCATCGCAGCATCGCGGACACGGGTTGAGGATTCGAACAGCGCCTCAAGGTCGGGGCCGCGGGCACCTAGCAGGATCAGGGCTTCGGCCTCGTCCAGAGCCTTGCCGTCACGGACACGAGCCAGGGCGCGGCGCATCGCGTTATTAGTCACCCCGTGCAGGCTAACGTGCCTCGGGCGGCCCTCTGCGGCCAACGTCCACCACCCGCCTTACCGGCAGGCTTACGGCGTCGGCCCGACGGCCGCCGCGGAGGGGAGCTGCGAGCGGTACCAAATGTCTCCCAGCGAGGTCCCGGCTGGGCGGCAGACGCCCGCGTCGCCGGATCTGGATGCAGATCCCTGTTGCAGACGGTGGTTGTACACGCTGCTATCCGTGGATGCCGATCAGGTGGTCGGCGCCGAGTGGGGCCGGCTGGCGCCGGGCCGTGCTCAGAAGAAGTCAGCGGCGGCGTAGCGACGCGTCGGTGAGCGCGGGTGGCTGCCAGCCGCCACCGCCGACGTTCCTCCCGGGCGGGACGATCTCGTCGATCCGGTCGAGGACGTCAGCGCTGAGCGTCGCATCTGGGGTATCCAGCACCACGTCGTGATGCACGGCGAGGATCTCGGCAGTCCGACCGGAATGTGGTCGAGTTCCGCTTCGGAAAGGCGTCAACGTCTACGTCGAAGGCTTGATGCGAGCAACTCGACGCAGGGGCACCCACCTCCACCGACCGATGGTCTTGTCATCCACTACAGCCGCAGTATCCGGACTCATGCGCCTTGGGAAACCGACAGGCGAGCGGTACCCCCGGACGCCACTCGACCGATCTCGCAAACGGATGCCGGTAGCTGCCGTCGTTGCCTACCCTTAGCACCTTGACAATGCAGTGCGGGCACCACCCGGTCCCTTCGCTGAAAGGCCACTCGGTCGCAAGGATTTCGGTCGTGGTGCCCTCGTCAATCGCCCGGACCCACGCCTCGGCAACCTCGGCGTCGGTCAGCGGGACCAATCCCGCCCCATCCGACGGAAACTTGCGCAGAGTTTGGCACTTTGCGAGGTGCAACTCGCGCTTGGTGCCTACCTTCGACTCAATGTTCGCGACGACCGGCTCTCCGGTCACCCGGTAGACGTGGCCTTGGAAGAGGGCTTCGGGATCGGTAGGCACATTCTCTCGATTCTTCGATTCATACGCTGAGGCGGAACTCGACAACGTCGCCGGTCATTTGTCTAACCCGACGAAGTCAATCCAGACACTTCCCGGGCCCGCGCTCTCAACGCTCCCGGTCGAAACGATCACCCGCGTGCTGGGGCACGGGGCGGAAGCACACACTCGAATCTCTCGGTGCCGATGTCCTGAGCATGTCGCACGCCGATGGCGACCACGCCCCCGGCTCAGTCACCCCGGACCTTGTGGAACAAGCTGGCGACCTCGGGTTCGAGCCAGTACTTGCACTCATACTCGTCCCATGAAGTCGGGAGCGATCGACCCATCGAGACGCCGTGGCGGCTCGGCCAAGTCAGCGTCCCAGCTACGCCCGCCGCACCGTGGGGGATACCAACCGCGTCAGCGATCTCCGCGCCGGAGAACCGCTGGCCAGGATCGGCCGCCAGGAAGTCGATCATTGCCTGCGCGGGAGCAGACAACTTCCGCCATAGGTCCTTGGCCAGAGCAAGGTCCTCCTCGGTGTCAGTCCAGGGTTGAAGGGACCTGTTGTGCTGCGGCTCCAAAGTCTCGACAGAGCTCGGAGAGACCTGCCTGACCAGTGGTGCCGACGGCGTAGCTGGCGGCGAGCCTTCGAGCCATTGCCCGTACCACTTGAAGAATTCGGCTACTCGGTCATCAGGGACCGGGACGGTGATGTCTGGCACGAAGCGCCCCGGATCTCTTGTAGACATACTGCAAGGCTCACTGCCTCACCTCTGAAGGATGCCACGCGTGAGGCGCTACCGTCTAGGGTCTTCGTAAGAGATCTCAGAGATATCTACGACTTTTCTGGTCGGCTCTGCGCAACGGCTACACATGCCGCCACTCAGCGTGTGCCCAGTCGACCGGACACCCTCGCTGGGCGACGTGCTTAGCCCGCTGCTTTGCGCACGCTGCTGTGCCTGTCTGCTTGTACGAGTCCGGTGCCGCTCTCCGTCTTCGCGGCCATGAGGTTGGTGAATAGCGGGACGCGACTGTTGCGCGACGACGCCACTGGGTCGGACGCTAGTTCCGGTTGAGTCCGTACTGGCGGGTGAGCAGTGCCCGTTTGAAGTGCGATTCTGCTTCGTCGACGTCGGCGGAGGGCACGCTGGGCCCGAAGACCCGCAGGATGCTGAAGACGAAGTGGCGCGGGTGGGTGGGATCGAGGCCGGCGATATCCCGCATGGCGATGTTGCCGCCGTGGCCGTCTCGGGCGTAGGTGGTCCAGCGTCCGAGGATGCGTTCGCTCCCGTCGGCTTTGCCGACGTAGAGCTGGCCGGTGCTGGTGTCTGCGATGAGGTAGATACCTTGCACGGCGCCGAGCGCGGTGCGCCAGGCCGCGTAGCGGGAGTCTTCGACGACGGATCGGAGTTCGGTGTGGGTGAGGAGCACGCGGTCGAAGCCTGGGAACGGGACTGTCTTGGGGTCGGCGACCTCGATCACTGGGAAGGCCGAAGCGTCGGCGGCGTTCTTGGCCCAGTTGACGGCCTCGCGGGGCCATTCCACGACGAGTCGGCCTACGAGCGAGGAGAGGACCTCTGATGGGCGGAGGTCGAAGTAGCGCAGGATCCCGGCGAGCTTGGTGGGTACTTCGCCGTCGTTTTCGTAGGCGGCGAGGAACCGGGACCGTCGGCCGCCGTCGGCCATGAAGATGAGCCAGATGCGCGGAGGGGTTTTGCCGAGTTTGTTGTTCTGGTCCTGGCGACGGGTGTAGTCGAGGAGCTTGTCGGGAGTGAGGTCGCTCGGCGACTCGAGGCCGCCTTTGGTGAAGGTGTGCCGGAGGATGACCATGTCGCTCAGATCGAGCCCGGTCGCGGCCAGGATGTGTCCTAGGCGCAGGTCACCGGTGATGGTCGCGGGCGTCGTCACGCACTCAACTTAGCGTCGTCCATCGACGGTGATCGGGTACGCCGGCGCGCACCAGCGGGGTGATCCTCTGGGGCCAGGGGTGCAACGCCGCACGCGACGGTTAGCGGGCTGTGTCGTTGAGGACGCATGCAAGGCGGCTGTGTTCGAGGTCGTCGCTGAAGTAGCGGATGGTCGCGGGGCTGAGGCGGATGTAGCTGGGGCCGAGGCCACGTCGTCGTCGGATGGCAAGTACTTGTGGTGTGACGCCGAGGCGTGCTGCCGCTGCAGTGGGGGTCAGCAACGGCCGGTCGTCGCATGAGATTCCCTAGGTCAACCTCAGGCGGTCTGGAGCTGGTTGGCGCCTCCGTGGAGTTGGGGGTTGTAGGGGGTGTGGTCTTGCCAGCAGCGCCAGATCACGCGGACCCAGGCGCGGGCGAGGAT
>JAABUT010004369.1_pt1 | contig 11300 bp, 13 predicted proteins | sample 5559281 | NCBI WGS metagenome assembly JAABUT01 (sample SAMN10711880, study PRJNA513359) | rock metagenome | isolation source: Antarctica rocks | place: Antarctica: Victoria Land, Ricker Hills nord | collected 2016-01-04
CCGTGCGTTCGAGCTCCTGCACACCACCATTCCCCTGACCCTGACGTAGCCAGAACAACCACCCCACAAACAGGTGAATCCCCTGCTCAGCAGGGGATTCACGCGTCACCGAAGTCGTAACTTCGGCCTAACGGTCCCCCGAACCCCGGGCCAACCAACCAGGGACGATCACCCGATCCTGGACCAGGCCGCAGCTCGACAAACACGGGTGCCCCGATAACCGATCCTCACCAGGATGATCCGACAGCGGGCATCAGTGCCACCACCGTCGAGCCCACCACGGTCGTGAGGGATCAGCTCTCGGATTGTTCAAGGTCTTCGACCGAAACTCGTCGTCGGCGCGCTCCACGGCCACCCGCAACGGGACCGCCTGCCGGCGCGGGAGCGCCAACAACGCCCGCTCCAGCTCCCCGCGAACCATCGGGCCGATGAACTCGGTCCAATCGTTGTGCGATGTACTCAGCGCAGCCCGCGGCAGGAACGCGATGCGCTGCCAAGCCTCGAGCGCACGCTTCATCCGCGCCGAACTGACCTCAAGACGAGCGAGCCGGTCCAGCGCACGGCTGGTAGCCAGCGGAACACCCGGGATAACCGTGGTCGCTGGGTGCGCGGCCGCCGCACGCAGACGGGAGGGGCGCCTACGCGGCATCGACCCTTCGTGTCGTAATCACCACCCGATTATTGCACTCCAGCTGCCGGTCAGTCTCGGCCAACAACCCCGGCCACTCCGGCCCTCTCGGCACCACCGGGGCCGCCGGCTGCGCCGCAAGCCCCTGAGCTGAGAGAACTTCCACCCCGCCGGCGGGTGGTGCGCGGACCCCCATGCGAGCATGGGGCCCGTGTTGGAGGATTCGTACGTCGATGTGGTGGAGCGGCTGTTTCGGGAGTTTGAAGGGCACCACCTGCTCTCGGTGATCAGCGACGTCGTTGCCGAGTGCCGTGACCAACTGAAAGGCGAGACGCCGATCACGGCTTTTCCGGAGGTGGGCTATCCATTTAACTGCCCGCGTCTGCTGAGCTACGTCGCCGGGAGTACGCCCCGCTGGCGCCGTAGCTGAACCATCAGTCAACGACACCTGGCCAAATCTCAAGCACGTCAACGCTTCCGGAGCCAAAGTTGGGCGTGACCAGCTTTGGCCCTGGCGGGGATGCACGAGGACCGACCGTGGCGCGCTCCGCACACTCTGGAGTGATTCCCCAGGTCAAACGCGCGCCTGGCAGTGAAATGGATAGCCCACTTCCGGAGATGCTCGAACGGTGGGCCCGTCAACGGCTCACCGATTTACCGACCACGCATCGGGAGCACCAGCGCACGGGCTGAACTGCCCATCACAGCGACATGCCCAGCCCGCGCAACGGGGCTCGGCAGCCCGCTCCACGTCGCGCAGGGCAGCAAGGTCCCGGGACGTCGCCTCTCGCAGCATGTCGTGAGTCGGCATCCGCCCCGGCGCGACGGCACCGAACGCCCGCAAGCCGATCGACTTTCAGCGCACGTGATACCTCCGCTTCATTCCGAACCCGGCACACCACAGACCCACCGACACCGCCTCCCGAGAAGTGGGTTGTTGGCGGAGCTTCGTGCAGTTCGGGCTTCCCAGGCGGATGATCAGAAACGAACGGCAGGGGCAGGAGAAGGCATGAGGAGAGAGACGTGGCGGCACACCGATGCCGTCGAGGTGCCCGATGTTGTCGGGTTGTCGCTGCCTGTGGCACGTGCACATGCACACGAGGCTGGCGTGAGCCTGGCTCAGCCCGACCCCGACGGCCCGCCACTGGCAGCCCTGACCTGGCCCGGTGAGTACGTGGTCACTGGCCAAAGTCCGGCGCCCGGGGCACGCCTGTGGCGATGGGACAGTGTGGTCGTGAGCTGGACCGCAGACAATGAAGGCACTGCTGGTATGCGAGAACCGCTGAGACCACGTCCCTCGCCGGACACGCTGAGAGCGGCCACACCGTTGTCCGACCGCGCGGGCCACCTGACACCCAGCGCCGGGAGACTGGTTAACGGGAGTGTGCAGATTCGTGCCGCTGAGCACCAGCGAGTCCGGCAGGACCATCCTTATCGCGGCTCTGATCTGCGGTAACCCTGACCCGACATAAACTTGTCAGGCCGTCCTCGCCTCGCCACTGGGACGAGGGCGGCCTTCGGGCACACCGCGGTCGGTCGAGCTACCCACCGAGAGATGAGCACGACTGTCGCGGCGGCGGTGACCGAGCCACAACGTGGCCACCGGGTGACCTGCGGCGCCCTCGAAGAACTCCACCCACCGCGGGCCGTCCCAGCCGACCAGCCCGTAGAACGGGAACGTCATCGGCGGATGTCCCTCCACCCGCCCGTCACCCGGCTTCACAGCGACCAGTCTGCCAAACCCCACGCTCCTCGATCACGTCCCGAACACCGCCCGGCAGACCGACGGCACCGGGAACGGACATCGAAGCTCCCACCGACTGCGACGGTTCCGCAGGAGGATCCCCCCAACTACGACAGCCCAAGCCTGGTAGTAGGTCTTCCGGAGCAATCCAGGATTTTCGCGCGGATCCGAAGCATCACGTGATCGGCGTTGCCGTACCACCTTTGTGGGGGATCTCATCGTCGTGGGGTCCCGGGGGCCGGGTGATGTCTGGACGATGGTGGGTGGGTCCCGATCTGGTGGCTGGTGTCGATTTCAGGTGAGGTGTGGGTAGTGCGGTGGCTCAGGGGTAACGAGCCGATACAGGGTGATGCTGGGCGCGACACCCCGCGCCCCGCGGCGCCGCGTCACCCAGAGCAGCGGCCCGTAGGCCTGAGTCCCATCCCTCAGCGGCCCCGCGCGCCGAAGCCGGCCAGCTCGCGGGGAAAGGATCCTAGGACCGCCCAGTTCGCTGCGCCATCACGGTTCCCCACCGATCCGGTGCCGGTGTTCACCGGTGAGGCGGCCATCACGGAGGTCTTGGATTTAGCGTTGCGGGTGGGAGAGGTGTTGTTGTCCAGCGGTGCGGCCACTGCCGATGTGATGACCGACATTCACACCGTGACCTCCGCGTTCGGGGTGGCGCGGTGTCAGGTGGACATCACCCACACCGCCATCGCGATCAGCGCCCACCGTGGTGTATCCAGTCCTGCGGTGAACACGATGCGGGTGGTGAACTCCCGGTCGCTGGATTACACCCGACTGGCCGAGGTCGATCGGGTGGTGCGCAACGCTCAAGCCGGCACACTCACCGCGCACGCCGCGCACCGTGAACTCGACCGGATCACCACCGCCCCGCACCCCTACCCTCGGTGGGTGGCCACCCTGGCCTGGTCGGGGATGGCCGCGAGCAGTGCCCTGTTGGTCGGTGGGGGCTGGTTGGTGTGTGCGGTGGCGCTGGTCTCCGCGATGGTCATCGACCGCACCAAGCGGGCCCTGCGCCGCATCGGGCTGCCGTCATTTTTCCAACAGGTCGTGGGCGGTGTCATCGCCACCCTGCCCGCGGCACTGTTGTTCGCCGCCCGCGGTGGGCTGCACCTGACCGTGAGCCCCGCCCAAGTGGCCGCCGCGGGAGTCATCGTGTTGCTGTCGGGGTTGTCCCTGGTGGGTGGCATGCAGGACGCGATCAGCGGGGCCATGGTCACCGCCACCGCCCGGTTGCTGGACGTCCTGCTCCAGACCGCGGGCATCATCGTCGGAGTCGGGATAGCACTGAAACTCGCCTCCGGGCTCGGGGTGGTGCTGCCAGCGCTGGACGCGTCGAGCACCGCGCTGTCCCAGCTGCCCGCGCAGGTGATCGGCGCCGCCGGTGCAGGCGCCTTCTTCGCCGTGGCCTGCTACGCCCAACGCCGGGCTGCACTAGTCGCGGCAGCAGCAGCCGCCACCGGGTTCGTGGTATTCGGGTTTCTGCACCACCTCGCCGGGGACACCCTGATGGCCTCGGCAGCCGCGGCGACCTGCGTCGGTCTCGCCGGTGGGGTGCTCTCCCGGCGCTACCGGATACCCCCGTTGGTCATCGCCGTGTCCGGAATCACCCCGCTGCTACCCGGGCACGCCGTGTACCGCGGGCTGTTCGCGATGATCAACAGCGACCCGATCACCGGACTCTCCGAAATGAGCACCGCACTGGGCACCGGTGCCGCCCTGGCCTCCGGGGTGGTCCTCGGCCAATGGATAGCCACCGCACTGCGGACCAAGCTCGCGAACGACGTCCCGCCCATCCCGGGGTGCCGTTAAGAATCGCGTCACCAGGCACAACCCCGGCGTGTTTCTGCAGAGCGGTGGCAGCCTGAGCGGTGGTACCTACACCGCAGCGAAGTTCAGCAACTGCGGCTTGTTCGGCTTCTTCCTCGAGCCGCTGCTCAACGCCAACGTGTCCGGTATCCCGAACGCGATCACCGCAACCCTCGCAGCGCCGACGGCAACCACCAACCAGTAACACCCCCCGCAAGCCACCAACCGTCGCCTGCTCCAGATTTCACCGGAGCAGGCGACGGTCACTGACCAGACACCGTCGTCGGCCCGGCCGCGGCCAGGACCGCCTTGGAGACTCGGGCGGAGCCGTAGGTCCCGAGGAAGCGGACGACCTCGCCGCAGCTGAGCCGGTGCCAGCATGAGCACCACCGCCCAGCGCCGCGCCATCACTCGAGCCATCGCCGATCTCCTGCGCGACCGCCCCGACCACAACACCCCGCCCGCCGCGCGGACCGGGTGGTTGGTGCAGAAGGCCGAGCTGCTCGCCGCCATCGAGTGCGGACCAGCAGCGTCTCCAGCGGCTACGGTGCAGCCGCAGCCTCCTCGGGTGCTGGGTTTGCTTCCGGTATCGGGAGGGACGCCGACACGCAGGGGCATGAGCGGTGACGCAGCGCCGGGCGATCATCGGAAACGATGACCACGATCTGCCTGTTGAGGCCGGGGCGGGACAAGGGAGAGCACAGCCATGAGCAACACCACCATCACCTCGTCGCCGCGCCCGGTCATGGGCGAGGACGCCCGGACCCGATACACCGCAGCGCTCAACGCCCGCACAGGCCGCCAGCACGGTCGGCTCCGGGTGGCGACGGTGGGGAAGGCCAAGGCTGCCGCCGCCCTCGCCCACCGCTACGGCTGGACCGTGGCCCCCGACGTCGAGGCCGGCGATGCCCTCGCCGTCACCCTGCCCGCGGGCACGTTGGGGGCAGCCGCGGACACCGCGGTCCGCACCGCGCTGCGCCGGGGCCTGCCCATCCTCATCCAGATCGGTGGCGACCTCGCCGCGTTCCCCGACTGCTGGGCCGTCCCGGTGCCGGGTGGCTATCGACTCCAGGCCCCTGCCGAGCCCGGTCCCGCCACCACCGCAACGCTGGCCTACCTGGGGATCACTGCAGCGTCGACGCGGGCGGCGGGTCCAGACCATGGCGAATCGCCGAAAGCCGCGCCGGACACCTCACCCCCGCCGGTGGTGGTGAGTACCGCTGAACAGCACGCCGAGCAAGCCCTACGCACAGCACGCCGCGAGGTCACCCCCGCGGCCATCGCCAAACTCGCACCGCACCCCATACCCCACGACGACCCCGAGAAGCGGTCCGCGTGGCTGCAACTGGTGCGGGGTGGGATGACCCCGACCCCTGCCGCCGTCGCCGGACTCGTGGCCGACAAGGCAGCGCGGCGGGCCCGCCGGGTCCAGGAAGCCGCCGACGTGGCAGAGATCGCCGCCCGGGACGGCGGCGCCGCCGCGGTGGCCGTCGCGCGCATCGTCGAGGACACGGGCACCGGACCGACGTGGACCGAACTCCGCTCCACCCTGGGGTGGCCGCGCAACGCAGCCCGCGGAATCATCCCCAAGCTCATACAAGCGGGGTGGCTCACCAGCAGCGGCGACCACCGCTCCCTACGCCCCGGACCACGACACACACCCGCCGCGCGGTGAGGACTGATAGGGACGCGGCCGCCGATCCTCCTCAGCTGCCCAGCGTGCAGGAATCGCTGGGAACCCCAGGCCCGCCCCGGGCGGACGGGCAGAAGATCCGGTCGCGTAGCGGCCTGCTCAGCGCGCCCTCACCGGCTCCGTGCCCGCCGATCACCGCGGCTGGGCTCTCGCTGACGATCCGCCATCGGTAAGCATCGCGAGCAGGATCGTTCATGGCGTCGTGCCCGTCAGGTCGCGGACGAAGCCGTGGGAACAACTGATGGTCTCGGCCAGGGTGCGGATGCTGGCCCCCTAGCCAAGTTGCCGTGGGTGCGAGGCCGTGGTCATGGATGTCCCGTCCCGGGACTGCCAGTGGCGAGGAGAATGACGCCGGCGACCAGCAAAGCGGCACCGAACGGAATAGCCCGAGGAAGATCAGGGTCACACGCAGAGTCTCGGTGGAGCCGCCCCGGACCGCGGCCGAGACCAGAACTGTTCACCATCGGTGTGGGCCCCCTTTCCGTCATCCTTCCCGCCCAGCCTGCTCCGGAGGACGGGACACGGCAATAGGAACCGGCACAGAGCGGATCATCGTCCCGCATTGGCTGCATGATGGGACTGTGGAAGCCGGGAACCGGTGGGTGCTGGGACAGGGCATGGCCATGGATGGCGTCCGGTGGACGCTCACCGCTGAGTTCGCCCGTCATGGTCTGTACACGATGGCGCAGGTGGTCGATGCGGACGGCCATCGGTGGGGCGGCGGCATGGGCGGTCCTCCGCTGTGGCCGGGCAGTCGCGTCAACAGTTCAGTCCATTCCGCCGATCGCGGACCGCATCTGATGGTCCTGCGAGTGGCGGCGGACGTGCGGGCCATCGTCGCCATTCTCAACGATGGCACCCGCCAGGATCTCCGGCTGTGGGGCGACGTAAACCGGCTCGGGGTGCGCGTCGCGGTGCTCATCTATCCGCGTGAACTCGACCTGCACCGTCTCGTGTTGTTCGATCACCACGGTCAGGAGCTTCCCGACACGGTGTGACAACCGGTGTGCAGCGTGGGGGGAGGCCACTGAGGTCTGCGAGCGAGAGTGAGCCGGATCGCGCCAGGAGTTTCCGTCCGCAGTGCGAGAGAATTGGGTCATGACGGATACCTCGAGCGGCTGGTTCGCCTACACCCCGCTGAGTCGTGTCGGGCTGACCGATGAGCAGCAACCCGCGAACGTGCAGCAACATAAAGAGATCAGCCTGATCGGTGAGGTCCACGTCTTCATCCACGACCTGGCGCCCGGTCAATGCGAGATCCGCTACGCCGCTGCTAGATCCAGTTGCATCCCGAACATCGTGATGCTCGAGACCGCCATCCGAGAACTCACCGCAGCGTTGGAGATCCTCCGCGGCACCGAGGAGTCGTGACCTCGTCGCGGGGAATGCCGCATTCCCTGCGACAACCGCGCTCCGCGCCTCCGCTGACCTGGGCTGTGGGGGTGCTTTGCAATGCTCCACCAGTACGCGTTTCCTGCGACAACCCGTTCGGGGAGGCACCGTGACCGCACCACGAAGGGCGCCGGGTGCGGATCCGTCCCCGACCTTCGCCCACGCGGTGGAGGCATTCCTCACCGCGCACAGCCGGGCCGGCGCCTGGTCACCTGGCACCGCGGTCAAATACCGCCAGACCCTCACCGGGCTGGGCGCCCGACTGGTCGCGGCCCCGGTCGCGGCCTCGACGGCCGCGTTGGACACCCCCGCCGGGGCTGCTGCCCTGCAGGAAGCGTTCACCACCGCCTACGGCGGGCTGGCCCCGGCCACCCGGGCCCGGCACCTCGCCGCACTACAGTCCGCGCTCCGGTGGTGGCGCACCAACGGCTGGCTGATCGGGGATCCCACCCTCGGCTGGCCGCGACCCAAGATCAGCCGCGACGACTCCCGGGCACTGACCCCCGACCAGATCACCGCCCTGTGGCGCCTGGACGTCGGCATACGGGAGAAAACCCTGTGGCGGCTGCTGTATGAAACCGCCGCCCGCGCCACCGAGATCCTCACCCTCGACGTCGACGACCTCGATCAGGCCAACAAGCGTGCCCGGGTGGTGTCCAAAGGCGGCGCCATCGAATGGGTGTACTACCAGACCGGGACGGCGCTGCTGCTACCCCGACTGCTCACCGGGCGGGTGCGGGGCCCGGTGTTTCTCGCCGACCGTCAACCCACCCGTGCCGTGCCCACCCTGGATCTGTGCCCGGTGACCGGCCGGGCCCGACTGTCCTACCGCCGGGCCGCCGAACTGTTCGCCCACGCCAGCACCCCACTCGCTGCGCTCGGCCAGGCACACGGCTGGACGCTGCACCAACTGCGCCACTCCGCCCTGACCCATGATGCGGAGAACGGCACCAACACCCCGATGCTGCTGGCCCGCTCCAGACACGCCTCCATGCGCTCCCTCGAGCGCTACGCCCGCCCTGGCCCCGAAGCCCTCGCCCGCCACGCCGCCGCCACCGACCCCGCCCGGCGACGCCAACAATGAGCCGCAACCATCAGGGGCGTTGGTTCTACAGCCGCGGCGAGAGTCCGGAGCGGAAACCGTTGGGCGTACGCGTTCTCATCGTGGGAAGCGGTGGCGCCGGGTCGGGTCCGCTGCGGTTTTGCGCCACGGAGATCCTCCTACATCAACTACCTCGATGTAGGCCCTTGAGGAACCCGAAATAGAACAAGCACCCGGAGCCACGGAACAAGTGCCAGCATGGGTTCATGCGACTCGGTAGAAGTTCGTGGAGGGTCAGTTTCGGTGAGCCGGAACGTCTGGTCGTCGCGTTGTATGTGCGCGACGCGACAGGGTTGCAGGTAACCACCGATCCCCTCATCCCACCGCTGGAACCAATTGTGGCCGTTCATGAATCACTGTCGGCAGGTGTGGATCGGATCGCGGCGAGCACCCAATGGGGCGAGTGGTGGGCTGGGCTGCTCCTGCTGGGTGGCGAGGTCGGACGGGTTCGGCTGCCCGAGCCCCGGACCGAGTTGCGGGAGTTGACTGACCGTCCGGCGTTGCAGGCACTCGCGCGGGAGGTGTTCCCGGAGGCCTCGGTGTGGGCTGGGCAGCGCAAGCGGGAGACGGCCAAGATGACGCACAGCCCGGAGGAGGGAGCAGTCCGGACCGAGCGCCGACTGATCCAGGAGGTCACCCGCCGGCATCGTTGGCGACGATTGCACCCCTTCCACCTCCAGATCACCCAGTTGCCGGTGGCAGGCGTGCAGGGCTGGCGGGTGAGTGAGGATCACGTGGTGGTGACACGGGGCCTGCGCCGCGACGTGGACGCCTACCGGGAGTGGTTATCCCCGGCGGTGGACGAACTCGACCGCGGTGCTGCGCACGCCCACTAACCCTGATCGCCCTCCGCAGCCGCGCTGCGACCACGGCTACCGATGGATCTCGTTCCGTTGTTCCTCACGGGCCTGGAACGCGACATCCTCCACGCACGCACCCTGGCCGGCTTGGCCGCGGCCCGCGCCCAAGGCCGCACCGGGGGACGGCCCACCGTCATGGACACCGACAAACTCGCCGCCGCCCAGGCCCGGCGTACCAAAGGCGAGACCCCAACCCAGATCGCCGCGGCACTGAGCGTCTCCCGGGCCAGCGTCTACCGCCACCTCGCCCACGCCAAAGACACGGTCACCGAAGGTGTGCGGCTATAAGGGTCATCGGTTGGCCGCGGTTGCTGCTCTGTTGCTGGGCGTTTGCGGCGGCCGCGTCGACAGCTGCGTGCGGCAGCTCACCGAGCAATGGAGCCCACCGACGAGCCGCGGGGTAGGGGTGGGGAATGCTCCGCGGTCGTGGCGTTCGGGTTCTCAGGGACGCATCGTTTGGAAGTGTCGGTAAAGGAGAACTGCGAGTACTACGGCGGCGACGGCAATGGCGATCTGGCTGGCGACATGAAGTGGTGATGTGGGGTGGGCGAGCAGGCTGGTCACGAAGCCAGCGAAGATGATAACCGCGAGGACGATCCTGGTGATGGCTTCCGGTGCGGGACGGGGCTTGGGTGCGGTTTTAGAGGCGTCTTGGTAGCCGTCTAATGTGAGAGTCAGCCAGCTATCGCGAGTAGCGGTTGGGTCCTGGGCTAAGAGCCTTGCGCTGGTTGCGGGACCCAAATCGACGTGCATGTCGACTGATTCGTCTTCATGGACATCGACGGGTATAGCCACGCTACGGCGCATCTCGTTGACGCCCCCGCCGCCAGCTGCGGCGAAGAAGGCCTGTACCTCGTGCTCACCGGGGCCTATCTCGTGGGTGAGGGTCTGACCGCGCTGCACCCGCCCAACAGCCTCGCCGTCGACGCGAATCTCGTAGTCCAGTCGGAAGCTTCGAAACGATTTGGTGCGCACCACCGTGATACGTACCGCCATCATGGTCCCTTCCGCAGCTATGAGGGTGAGGGTAGTGAGACGTCGTGCCGGCGCAGGCGGCGGCGCGCCGCCGCCTGCGCTTGGCGCCTGACGGGTGGAGCGGCAGCCGCGGCCGAGGGAGGGCGACCCAGGAATGAGCAGTGATGCGTTCGTCCTCGCAGCACCCCAGAACTCGGCGTGCTCACCGGGTCTGACGCGTCAGGTTTCGGACCGTGTTTCGCGACGACTGACCTGGTCGGATGCTGTTCGCGTGTGTCTCAGGTGGTGTAGTCGCAGAGCCTTGGTTGTGATCCACCGCGCCAGACACTTCATTCCGCCTCGTCGAGCGGCAAGGTGGCGCATCGGGAACAGGGACTGGTGTGGCGCCAGCCCTGGGCCCGGATGAACCCGGTCGGGGTGCTGGGGGTTAGAGGCCGAACAGGTGGAAGGTGTGGGCGAAGCTGATCAGGTAGCCCAGCGCGATCTGCAGGACGTTGGGGGTGGTGGTGACGGTCAGTGCGGTACTGGTGGTGGAGCCGGTGTGGGTGGGGTCGCCGGTGTAGGTGGCGGTGATGGTGTGGGTGCCGCCGGTGGTGAAGGTGGTGACGCAGTTGGCGGCGCCGGTGGTGACGGGGATGGCCGCGCATCCGGGGATCGGGGTGGTGTTATCGGTGAAGGCGACGGTCCCGCCTGCGGTGGTGGGGTTGATGGTGGCGAACAGGGCGACACCGGCGACACCGACACCGGCGTTGGGGCTGGCGCTCAGGGTGGTGGTGGAGGGTTGGCGAAGGGCGGCGATGTCTACAGCGTTGGCCATTGCCTGATAGCCGGCGTCGTTGGGGTGTAGGTGGTCACCGGAGTCGTATGCCGGCAGGTAGGCTTGGGGGTCAGCCGGGTCGCGCGTTGCCTTGTCGAAGTCGACAACGCCGTCAAACGCCCCGCTTGTACGTATCCATTGGTTCACGGCCTCGCGGATTTGCTGCTGTTGCGCGGTGAAGCCCGCCCCCTTGATGGGGGTGAGGGTACCGCCCAGGATTCGCAGTCCACGAGCGTGGGTGCGGGCGATGATTTGCTTGTCGGCGGCGATCAGCTGG
>JAABUT010004370.1_pt1 | contig 11298 bp, 7 predicted proteins | sample 5559281 | NCBI WGS metagenome assembly JAABUT01 (sample SAMN10711880, study PRJNA513359) | rock metagenome | isolation source: Antarctica rocks | place: Antarctica: Victoria Land, Ricker Hills nord | collected 2016-01-04
GCTCGGCCATCGCGGTCGTCGACCGCCGGCCGAGTTCGAGGTGGATCAACTCCTCGGCCGCGCGACCTCGGGTTTCCGGTTCGTCGGCCAGTCTGGCCGCGATCCGGGACGTGACCATCTCGACATCACTTGCGGCGCCGAGAATCCCGCTGAGTTCGCGAAGATGGTCCCGGAGGGCGCGGGTGGGCTCGTCGGCGAACAGTCCCTCGAAGGCCCGCAGTACCGAGCGGATCCTGCGGGCATCGGCCCGCACATCGTGGGCGGCGCCGTCGGCGCCTTGCCGGAGCCGGCGTTCGGAAGCGATCAGCTTGTCCCGGTAGCGGGCCAGCGCGGTCAGGACAGCGGCGGCCGCCGACTTCCCCGAGCCGCCACCCTTGGCCGGGGTGATGGCCGGCAGCGGCAGCACCCGAGCCAACTTGGAGGCCTGTCCGGCCGGCCGGGCGCCTGCGTCGGTCAATGCCTGGACGGTCGCCTCCAACTGCGCGGTGCCGCCGTCGATCAACTCGACCTCGATCTCTCGCCAGCGGTCGATCCGGTCGCTGTCCGACCGGGTCGCGGTGACCGCATCGTCGGCGATCTCCACCGCAGCATTGCCGTCGGCATCGAGCAGCCGAATGACGGTCCGCTGGTTCTGCAGCCGGGCGACCGGCTTCAACGGTCGACCACGAGCCGTGCCCAGCACCAGCTCCGCCAGTTGATCGGGGATCCGGATGCCCCGCCCCAGAGGCATCCTGACCTCGGTCCTCGCCCCGGCCCCGCCGGCCTTGTCGGCCTTGTCGGCAGGCAGTTTCAGATGCCACCCGGCGTCGTCACCGCCCGTCCGCCTGCGCAAGGTGACCTTCGCGCGCAGCAGATCCAGATGATCGGTGTCGAAATAGGTCGCGTCCAGCTGGTGAACCGCCGGCCGTGTCTGGCTCACCAGACCGGCTCTGCGAACAGCGTTGTGCTGCAAAGGGTCCGGCAGCGGTTGTCCGGTGTCCACCTCGAGCTTGGTCTCGACCTCCAGATGAACCTCCGGCGTCGCAGGCTCAGTCGACGACGGCATCCTGGGATCCGGAAGCTCCGCATGATCATCGATCCCGTGGGACTCGGGTGTGACGCTGCTCGGGGGCGGGGGCGGGGGCACAGTGCCGTTGGCCATACCGCTGTCTACCCCGCGGCGCGCGCCGCGCCAACCCCGCGGGATCAATCGAGGTCGACCGAGCTGCCGCGCAGGGTCAGCCCGTGACCGAAGGAGAACAGCGGGTCCCGGCCGCCCGGCTCGTCCTCGGGGGTGGTCCGCACCGCCTCCATGCTGCGCGGGATGTCGACGGGGAGCCGGCCCTGTGGCAGTATCCGGCCGGTGAGCGCGTCCAACAAGGCCCGATCCGAGCTGCCGTAGCTCACCACCAACACCGCGGCGATGTCGACCAGCGGCGTGAGGATCGCCGGCCGGTCCAGCGACACCTCGATGACCAGCGGCACCTGGGCCGCGATCCTGGCCATCCGGGACACCAAGCCGGGCCGGAAGTCGAGCGAACCCTGGTGGAAATAGGACTCGAGGAACAGATCCGATCGCGGGTCGAACGGAGCCGGTAGCCGGACCAGCGCAACCTCGGCCGCTGCCGGGTCGTCGACCACCGCCATGTCGGGCACCGCGCCGGGGTCCACGTTCTCCAGATAGATGGTGGCTCCCGACCGCAACGGCAGGATCGCCGGATCGGCGATCCTGAGCACGGTCACCGATCGGGCCTGGGCCAGATGGCCCTTCTCCCTGAACTCGGGCCGCCCGACGACGGTGGCGGCCGCCGCGGCGTCGACGAAGGGGTTATCGAACAGCCCCAGTTGGAACTTGACCGTGAGCAGCCGGCGGACCGACGCGTCGACCCGCTGCACGGTGACCCGGCCGGTCCGGACCAGCTCCAGCAGCACCTCGACGCATTCCTCGCCGCCGAACTGATCCGCTCCGGCATCGATGATCAGCTCCATCCTGGCGGCCGGGTCCAGCTGCTCGACACCCCACGCTCTGGCCGGCAGCACCTGGTCGCCGACCCAGTTGTCGTTGATCAGTTCCCAATCGGTCAACACCACTCCTTCGAACCCCATCCTGGACCGCAGCAGGTCGGTGAGGATCTGTCGATTGAAGCCGAACCCGATCTCGCTGATCGGTTCGCCGTCGATCTCCAGGCCGACCGGCATGCCGTAGTACGGCATCATCGCGCTGGTTCCGGCATCGATCATCGGTCCGAACGGGGCCAGGTGATCGGCGAAGCGCCCGGCGGTGTATCGCTGCTCACGGCCGTACGGGAAATGGGCGTCCTCGCCGTCGGCCTGCGGCCCGGCGCCGGGAAAGTGCTTGCTGGTGCAGGCCACGCTCTGCGGTCCGACGGCGCCCCTCTGCAGTCCGGCCAGGTAGGCGACACCCAGTTCGGCGACCAGAGCCGAGTCCTGCCCGAAGGTTCCGGCTTGCCGGGCCCACCGCGGCTCGGTGGCCAGATCGAGCGACGGGTGCAGCGCCGCCCGGATCCCCACTGCCAGGTACTCCTGGCGGACGATGTCGGCGAACTCCATGACCAACAAGGGATCTCGTAGCGCTGCCAAACCCAACGACTCGGGCCACTGGGAGAATGCGCCGGCAGTGAAGGACGCCCCGACGTTCTCGATGAAGGCGTGCCGAGGATCGGTCGAGATGGTCACGGGGATGCCGTGTGGACTGCGTTCGGCGATGGTCTGCAGGTCGTTGTGCCAGCGGGCGGCCGACCCCGGATCCGGCAGCACGTGCACGTTGAAGTGGTTGATGTACTTGCCGAGCACCACATCTGACGTCGCCGATTTGCTGATCTCGCCCGGGGTTTCCAGGACCGTGCCGTCGGTGCCGGCTTCGATCACCGTGTGGAACATCAGCCCCGCCTTCTCCGGCAGCGACAGTCGGCCCAGCAGGTCGGCCACTCTGGCCGGCACCGACAGCGTCGGATTCTCGTACGGCTCCATCGTCCCGTTGCCGTTGAGGTCCCGGAATTCGATGCCGTCGTCGGAGGTGAGCCGGCTGGGTTGCATGTGCTGTTCCTCGATGGCGCTCGGTGCCTGCGCTGGCGGCTGCTCTAGCGCGCTGATGCACCGAACTCTTCCATACCGATCACCGGCTGCAGCCGACGGCGGACCTGGCGAGTGGCGAAGGCTTTGCGGATGCCGTTGTCGCCCAACACGTTTCCCAGCGATCCCATGATCATCGCCTGGTCCAGCGACAGGTAGCGCCTGGCGATCGTTCCCGATCGCACGGCGACCGCATCGAAGAACCCGCCGTCGCCGTAGGCGCCGAGTTCGCGTTCGATCTTGGTCAGGTTGGCCAACGCCGCCACCGGCTCGTACATCATGCCCAGGAACGACGCGTGCGGTGTCACCACCCCGTCGCCGTAGGTCGGGGTGGGGTTCGTCGCCGCCCTGCAGTCGCCGAACCCGGGGTCGTAGTTGGTCTTCTCCCGATCAGAGAAGTAGCCGTCCGGATTGAGACCGAGTGCGTCCACCCCGTACTCCCGGTAGCCGGCGAACGGGTCGCTGGCCGGCGAGAATCCCCAGTAGCCGTATCCAGCCTCGATCATCCCGTGTTCCCGCTGTGCACGGACGTGCAATGGATGGTTGCGTCCCCAGGAGCGCGGCGCCCAGGAAGCCTCGGGCACGAAGACGTCCGGCATCAGCTCTTCGAACATCGAGCCGCCCCAACCGGGAACGATGTGCATCCCCCGGTAGCTGTAGGCCCCCTCGAAAACGTCCAGCCCCAGGTAGGTTCGGGTCACCCCGGCCGGTTGGCTCTCCTGCCACGACCAGTCGCAGCCCGCCGGGAACGTCCGCCACATCGCGAAGTACTGACGGGGTGGTATCTGCCCGGCGATGATGCCCAGGTAGCTGGTGATCCTGGTCTCCGACACCGTGGTGTCGTAGTGGTGGTTGGTGTACCAGACATCGGGACCGATGCCGATGTGGTTACCGGTAAAGGTGCTGGACCCCGGCGGGGGCGGAGCGTCATAGAAGCCGCCGTGGATCAGCCCGCCGGGCCGAGCGGCATCCCGGTCGTAGAACATGTCCCAGCGCATCCGGTCGAACAGTTGGCCGGCGAGCTTCGCTGCCCCCGGAACCGCTTCCCTGACGACCATCAAAGCCGCGCCCAGCCAACCGTTGTCGACGCTGGAGGCGAACGGGTAGACCCGATCTCCGGAACCCGGCCAGCTGGTCAACACCTGGCCGGAGGACTCGTCGTACCAGTTGTAGAACATCCCGCTGGGCCGATGATGGTCCATCCTGGCGAGGGTGTTCAGCGTTCGCCGGACCCGCTGGGTGCATTCTCCGCGGCTGATCACTCGAAGCTGCTGGGCTGCGACTGCGCTCCACAGGTAGCCGCCGATGTTGGTCGGCGAGGTATATCCGCTGCGATCGGCGGCGGCCAGCGATGCGTCGATGTTGTCGGCCGGCAGTCCGGTGTGCTGGTCCGTCATCGCCACCAAGGATGTCCAGGTGTCCCGAGCCCAACGCCGTTGGCGGTTCGCGGGCGACTCCGGTGCCGGCCGGGTGATCCAGCTCGGCGACCCTGGCGGCGGCGACGCCTTGGCGGCGGGGGTGGCTGCCGCTGCCGGCTGTGCCGACAGCAAACCGGCGGCCGTGGTGGCCAGTCCGGCAGCGATGAACGCTCGACGGTCGATCCGGGTCATGGTGAAGTCCTTTCATTGCAGGGCATTCCGGTCAGTGCAGGCGATGAGCGCAAGTGCAGGCGATGAGCGCGACTACTTGATGCCGGTGGTAGCGATTCCTTCGATGAAGCGCCGTTGGAAGAGCATGAAGACGACCAGGATCGGGACGGTGACCACCGTCGCGCCGGCCAGCAGCAGGCCGTACTGGGTCTGGTTCTGCCCGGTGGAGTACAGGGCGAGCGCCACCGGCAACGTGTAGGACTTCTCGTTCTGGGCGACGACCAGCGGCCACAGAAAGTTGTTCCAGCTGCCCAGGAAGGTCAGGATGCCGAGTGTGGCCAGCGCCGGGCTGCACAGCGGCAGGTAGATCCGGCTGAAGATCTTGAGTTCGCCGGCACCGTCGACCCGCCCGGCATCCATCAGATCCTTCGGCAGCCCGGAGATGAACTGCCGCATCAGGAACACCCCGAACGGGCTCACCAGGAACGGCAGGATCAGGCCCGGCAGGCTGTCGGCCAGGCCGGCATTGACGACCAACACGAACAGTGGCACGAAGGTGACCACACCGGGGATCATCAGGGTGCCGAGCACCAGCCCGAACAGCGCCCTCTTGCCGCGGAACTCGAGCATCGCCAGTGCGTAGCCGAGCATCGAGCAGAACACCAGGTTGCCGACGGTGACGAACACCGCGACGATCACCGAGTTGAGGAAGTACTGATCGAAGTTCAGGCCGGAGAACAATCGCGTGTAATTGTCCAGCGACCCGCTCTGGGGCAGGAAGGTCGGCGGAATGCGTCGGAGTTCGCCGTTGTCCTTGAAGCTGCCGAGCACCATCCAGACGAACGGCGCGATCACGACGATCAGACCGATGCTGAGAACCAGGTACAGCAGCCGGCGGTTGACCGGACGGGTCTGCCTCAGGGTCGTCATCGCTCAGTCCGCCTTGCGGAGCAGTCGGAATTGCACCTCGGTGACGATCGCGATGACGACGAACAGCAGGTAGCTCATCGCCGAGGCCAGCCCGTACTTGCCGTAACCGAACTGCTGATAGGTGTACATCGAGACGGAGATGGTGCTGTCCAGCGGACCGCCCTGGGTCATCACGAACGGTTCCTCGAAGAACTGCAGGTAGCCGATGCCGGTGGTGACGGAGACGAACAGCACCGTCGGACGCAACAGCGGCAGGGTGATGCTGCGGAACCGTTGCCAGGTGTTGGCTCCGTCGATGGACGCGGCTTCCTGAAGCGACGTCGGAACGCTCTGCAGGCCGGCCAGGAAGATGATCATTGCGGTGCCGAAGTTGCGCCAGATCGCCATCATGATCAGCGCCGGCATGGACCAGGTCGAGGACTGCAGCCAGTTCGGTCCGGTGATACCGACCCAGCCGAGCACCGTGTTCAGCAGACCCTCGGGTTGCAACACGAACCGCCATACGACGGCGATGGCGACGATCGAGGTGACCACGGGCGTGTAGAAGCCGAGCCGGAAGAACGACCGCAGCCTGGTGATGCCCTTGTCCAGCGCGAGCGCGGCGGCCAACCCGGCGATCAAGGTCAGCGGCACTCCGGCCACCACGAAGTAGGCGGTGTTGCGGGCCGCATGCAGAAATGTCGGATCGCTCAGGGCCGCCGCGTAATTGTCGAATCCCACGACGTTGACCGAGAACGGGCGCCGCAGATCCCGTCGGCTGGTGTCGGTGAAACTCATGAACAGCGACTGGATCACCGGCCACAGGGTGAGCCCGAGGAACAGCAGGCAGAACGGCAGCGCCAGCACCCAGGCGGCGGGTCCCTCCCGCGGGCGCCAGCTTTTCCGGCGGCCGGCGTGCGGCTCCGGCCCGGTCGCTCCGACCCTCTCGGACCTGGCGAGCGACTCGACGGTGGACATATGGACTACTTCCCGGTCCCGATGGACTGGGCCTTCTCCTGCACCGCCTTCAGCGCAGCGGCCGGGTCCTCGCCGGTCTTCATCACCTTCTCCATCTCGGAGTCGAAGGCGCCGGCCACCTCTTCCCAAGTGGCGAATGCCGGTGGGGCCTTGGCGGTCTGGAGCGCGGCGCCGAACTTCGCCAGCTTGGCGTCACCCTTCAACGCAGGGTCGTCCCACGCGGACTTGATGCTGGGCAGGTCGGTCGACTGCTTGAACCAGGTGACCTGGGTCTTCGGATCCGACAGGTACTGGACGAACTTCCAGGCGGTGGCCTTGTTCTTGCTGGCCTTGAAGACGGCGAAGTTGGACCCGCCGACGAAGGAGGTCGACGACACCTTCTTGGGCAACGGCATCACGTCGTACTTGGCGGCGAAGCCGGCGCCACCGACTTCTTCGACGGCCTTCATCGTCCAGGGCCCCGAGACGAGCATCGGTACCGATCCGTCGACGAAGGTGGCCTCGGCCTGGCCCTCCGGCTGCGCCTTGTCCGCGATCCCTTCGGTGAAGTAGCTCTGGTAGTACTTGACGGCCTCGGCCATCTGCGGGGTGTCGAAGGTGTAGCCACCCTTGTCGTCGGTCACCTGGGCACCGTTGGACCAGGCCAACGGCACGATGGTCTGCCACGAGCCGGTCTTGCCGGGTTGCAGGCCGAGGCCGAACTTGGCCCCGGCCTTGTCCTGCAGGGCCTTTGCCATCGCCTTCAGGCCGTCCCAGTCCTTCGGCGGCGCGGTGATGCCGGCCTTCTTCGCCAGGTCGGTGCGGTAGTAGATGAGCCGGGTCTCGACGTACCAGGGCACGCCGTAGGAAGCGCCGCCGACCTCTGTGGTCTTCTGCGCGCCGTCGAAGAACATCGACTTGTCGATGTCCGACGGGGTGGGGTCCAGTGCATCCAGCCCGACGAACTCACCCATCCAGGTGGTGCCGACCATGGCGGCATCTGGCGTGGTGCCGGCGGTGATGGCGTTGGTGAACTTGTCGTGCGCTGCGCTCCACGGAACCGGGGTGACCTGGACCTTGACACCGGGGTTGGCCGCTTCGAAGTTCTTGGCCAGCGCGCCGAGCTTCTCACCTTCGGTGCCCATCGCCCAGACGGTGATCGTTCCGCCGGCCTTGGCGTCGCCGATCTTGCTGCTGTTGGCGCTGTCGCTCGCGTTCCCGCCGCCGCCTGCGGCGGGCGGGACGTCGCGGCCACAAGCCGACAGCGCCAGCAGGGCAACAGCTGTCACGGCTACCGCGGTTCGTGACGTTCTCATGGGGTCACTCCTTCGTATTGGACGGTGATCGGGCGGGACGTCTGATCGAGTCGGCAAGCGGGGCGGACGCTGCGTCCACCGGCTGCACGATGTCTGGCGCAGGGCATCCGCAGGATTGCCGGATCACCAATTCGGTGGGCAGAACGGTAGGAGCCGATCGAGCCGGGGCGCCGCCGATCCGGTCGTGCAGCCGGGTGGCAATCAGCGAGCCGAGTTCGCGGACCGGCTGCCGGACGGTGGTCAGCCCCGGCTCGAGGTAGCGGGCGGCCATCACATCGTCGAATCCGACCACAGCGACATCGGCCGGGACCCGTATCCCCAGCTGCTTGAGTCGATGGATCACCGCCAGTGCCACCTCGTCGTTCGCGCAGACCAGCGCGTCAGCATCGAGCCTGCCGGTGGCGATCTCGTCGGCGGTGCGGGCGCCCTCCGATTCGACGAACGCCATCGCGACGGGAGCCGGTGCCCGATCGGATCCGCGGGATCGCCGGCCACCGACGCTGGCGTCGGCGGCGTAGGCATCGACGAAGCCGGCGTACCGGTCGCGGACGTCCGGAGCCGAGAAGGGATCACCCAGAAACGCCAGTTTGGACCGGCCGTGATCCATCAGATGTCGGGTGAGAGCCATGGTGCTACTGCGGTTCTCGGCGTTGACAGCCTCGACCCCGTCGGCCGGATCTCCGGCGATCACCATCACCGGGGTGCTGCGGACCAAGCCGGCTAGGACCGGCCCCGGCAGGCCGATGGAGCCGAGGACGGCGATCCCGTCGACCTTGGCGGCGAGGTTCCGGACGGCGCGGACGAGGTCGGTCTTGCCGAACGCGAGCATCAGTACGACGCTCTGGCCGGCATCGGCGGCCGCCGCCTCGTAGCCCATCAGGAGTTCGGAGTAGTACGGACCGGAGAGTTCGGGGAGCACCAGACCGTGTGCCTCGTTCTGGCGCACCGCGAGCGAGCGGGCCGAACCCGCGGGGACGTAGTCCAGTTCGGCGATCGCGGACCGCACCCTTGCCCGGGTATCGGCGGCCACCACGTCTGGACGGGACAGCACCCTGGAAACGGTCGCGATGGACACGCCCGCTGCCTGGGCGACGGCATAGATCGTCACCGCCGAGGGATGCTTCGACGTTGCCATCGATGCCCGCCACCTCACTGTAAGCGCTTACATCCTCCGCGTGAGTGTCGCTGATTCCGGGTGCATTGGCAAGTCCCGCCGCGAGATCAACCCGAATGGCGGTAGGAAGCACGACCGTCCAGGAAGAAGCAGCGCCGCCACTAAGAGCGCGTCAGAGTCAACTGGCACAGCCTCTTATGAGGGGAGTACGGCGGGCACCGCTATTGGATCACCGCGTCGCTCCGTCCCGCCGGCAGACGCGCGTTGCCGGGCCGGTCCGGCTCGGGCATCGGTTCGATGCCCAGTTCGGGGAACGGATCGTTGCCGTAGTAGTGGCGGATCATGCTGTTGGCCACCGCGAGCGACGGAACCGCGAACAGAGCGCCCACGATGCCCAGCAGGGACGAACCGATCACCACGGCGAGCAGTACCGCCAATGGGTGCAGCGACACCGCCCGGCCCATCAGGAAGGGCTGCAGCACATGCGATTCCAGCTGTTGCACCAGCAGCACCACACCAAGCATCACCAGCGCGGACACCGGGCCGTGGGTGACGAGTGCGACCAGCACCGCCACCGCCCCGGAGGCGATGGCACCGACGATCGGGATGAACGAGGTGATGAACACCAGCAGCGCCAGCGCGACGACGAACGGCAGCCGCAGGACCAGGGCGCCGATCCCGATCCCGACCGCGTCGATCGCGGCGACGAGCACCTGAACCCTGATGTAGGAGGTCAGGCTGACCCAGCCGCGGCGTCCGGCCTGGTAGGTGGCCTCCCGCGCGCTGCGGGGCATCAGGCTGGTTAGGAACACCCAGATCTGCTTACCCTGGGACAGGAAGAAGAATGTCGCGAACAGCGCGATCAGAATGCCGGCCAGGAAGTGCCCGGCGGATCCCGCCCATGCGGTTCCCCTGGCGATCCAGCTGGACGAGCCGCCGCCGCTGAAGGCGGCCTTGGCCTTGTCGAGGTAGGACTGCACCTGGGCATCCGACAGGTGGAGCGGGCCGTGTTGAGCCCAGGCGAGGATCTTGTCCAGGCCGCCGCGGGCCTGGCTCAGCATTCCGGTCATACCGGAGGCGATCTGAGCGCCGGCAAAGGTCAACAGGCCGGCGACCAGCGCGATGAACAGGATCACCGACACGAAGGTGGCCAGTGCGTTCGGGACATGCAGCCGGTCGCGGAGCAGCTTCGCGAACGGGGCCAGCAGCGCGGTGATCAACATCGCCACCGCCAGCGGCACCACCACCATGCTCAGCGTCTGCAGCGCGATCACCAGCAGCGCCACCACTGCGATCACCGCCAACAGCCGCCACGACCAGCCGGCAGCCACCACCAATGGGTAGGCCAGATGCTTAGGATCCGGGCTCACGAGCTCCGGTCGCTGCTTGCCCTGTGCCGGCGGTTCGGCACCGACCTGCGGCCGGCCACTGACCTTCGGCTGGGCGCCGGCACCGAACTCCGACTGGGTGCCGCCAGGGCCTTCTGGCGGCACCGGTGGGGCGTCCGATGGTTCCGAAAGCTTGCTCATGGTAGGAGGCTAACGGGACGGCCCGGCAAGAAAGTGCTCATCGACAGCCTTTATCGATCGGCCTAGACGCCGGCGGGCGGCCAGAAACCAGTCGCCGAAGCACGCCCTCCCTGGTTCGATCGCGTGGTGGATGGATTCGATCCGGCTGCCAGTTTCGGGCCCGAGGCTGCGGCCCGCTACGACAGGTTCCCGCGCGGCGACGAGCAGGACGCGACCCGTTTCCTCGCCGAGCTCGCCGGAGCCGGACCCGCGCTGGAGTTCGCGATCGGCACCGGCCGGATCGCCCTGCCGCTTGCCGCGAACGGAGTTCGTGTCGACGGCATCGAGTTGTCGCCGGACATGGCCGCGGTTCTTCGCGCCCGGCCGGGCGGAGCCGACCTCTCGGTGACGCTCGGGGACATGTCCACCGCCGATGCCCCCGCCGGCGAATACCCGCTGGTGTATCTGGTCTTCAACACCATCGCGAACCTGCTGACCCAGGACGACCAGGTGCGCTGCTTCTCCAACGCGGCCAGGCACCTCGCGCCGGACGGCGTGTTCGTCATCGAAACCGGGACGGGGTGGACTAACAACCGCAGCACCTTCGTCGATGCCGAGTACGTCGGGACGGACACCGTCACCCTGGACGTGAACCGATTCGACCGGGTCACCCAGATCCTGGAGGAAAACCACGTGACGATCGGGCCGGACGGCATTCGGATGGGCCCGATCGTTCAGCGCGTGGCCCCGCCGGGTGAGCTCGACCTGATGGCCCGGATCGCCGGGCTACGCCTGATCGACCGGTTCGGCTGGTGGGACCGCCGCCCGTTCGA
>JAABUT010004371.1_pt1 | contig 11297 bp, 10 predicted proteins | sample 5559281 | NCBI WGS metagenome assembly JAABUT01 (sample SAMN10711880, study PRJNA513359) | rock metagenome | isolation source: Antarctica rocks | place: Antarctica: Victoria Land, Ricker Hills nord | collected 2016-01-04
CAGCTCTGCAGCGCCACGGTCACGTCGGGCAGGACGGAACCGTTCTCCAAAGTCAGACGGCCCAGTGCAATGGTCTGCACGGGGCCGTCTGCCTTCAATCCGACTGAGTGCAGCAGGCTCACGCCTGGGCTGCGGCTTCGAATCCGATCCGCAGGTCGGCCAGGATGTCGTCGATGCCTTCGATGCCCACGGCGAGGCGGACCAGTCCGGGAGTGACGCCCGCCGAACGCTGCTCGGCCTCCGAGAGTTGCGAGTGGGTAGTGGAAGCCGGGTGAATCACCAGCGACCGGGTGTCCCCGATGTTGGCCACGTGGGTGTGCAGCTGCAGGGCGTTCACGAAGCGCTTGCCTGCCTCTAACCCGCCGGCGATCTCGAAGGCCAACACGGCGCCCGCCCCGCGAGGAGCCAATTTCTGGGCGCGCTCGTACCAGGGGGACGACGGCAGTCCGGCGTAGGCGACCGACACGACGTCCTCGCGTGCGTCGAGGAACTCCGCGACCGCCTGGGCGTTGGCGACGTGCCGTTCCATCCGCAGGCTCAAGGTCTGCAGACCCTGGTTGATGAGCCAGGCGTTGAACGGTGACACCGCGGAACCCAGGTCGCGCAGCAGCTGCACGCGAGCTTTCAGCGCGTACGCCGGAGCCCCCAGGTCGGCGTAGACCACGCCGTGGTAGCTGGGGTCCGGGGTGGTGAAGCCGGGGAAACGACCGCTGGTCCAGTCGAACGTCCCGCCGTCCACCAGCACCCCGACGATGGTGGTGCCGTGGCCGCCGAGGTACTTGGTCGCCGAGTGGACCACGACGTCGGCGCCCAGCGAGAGCGGCTGCATCAGGTAGGGCGTGGCAACCGTGTTGTCCACGATCAGGGGCACGCCCACTGAGTGCGCGAGCTCCGAGATGGCAGGCACATCGAGAATGTCGTTGCGCGGGTTGGAGATGGTCTCCCCGAAGAACGCCTTGGTGTTGGGCCGAACCGCAGCACGCCATTGGTCGATGTCGTCAGGATCATCCACAAAGGACACCGTGACGCCGAGCTTAGGCAGGGTGGTGGTGAACAGGTTGTACGTGCCGCCGTAGAGGCTGGGGCTGGCGACGATGTGGTCGCCGGACTCGGCGATGTTGAGGATCGCGATGGTCGTGGCGGCCATCCCGGAGGACAGCAGCAGTGCGGCGACGCCACCCTCGAGTGCGGCGACGCGCTGCTCCACCACGTCCGAGGTGGGGTTCATGATGCGGGTGTAGATGTTGCCCGGCTCGGCCAGCGCGAACAGGGCCGCGGCGTGGTCGGTGTCGCGGAAGCCGTACGCGGTGGTCTGGTAGATCGGCAGCGCGACGGCGCCGGTGGTGGGGTCGGGGTGCTGTCCGGCGTGGATCTGCTTGGTCTCGAAGCTCCAGTTTGCGCTGGGGTCGGTGGTTGCGTCGGTCATGGGGGCTCCGCTTCAGACAAGGGGCCAGTCGGGTGACGGGCCCGCGCTTGACGACCGGCTGTATACCGATCGACCCGGTCATCACCCGGGGCACCCCACCGCGGTTGGAGGGTTGCCGTCCAGCAAGCCGGGGCTACGCGCTGGCACTCATGACCTGTCGCCGATCGTAGCGAAGCAAGCCCGCAGTGTGTGACTGAGGGCCCCTCCGATGGGCGTGGATGTCGCCCTGACGCCACATTTGCGCGCGAAAGCCACATTCACCCCAGCGGTGGCGTCTCAGCCGAGCAGGCCCAGCTCCTGCACGGCGTCGCGCTCCTCGGCCAGCTCTGCTGCAGAGGCATCGATACGGCCACGGGAGAACTCATCGATCTCCAGGCCCTGCACGATCTCGTATTTTTCGCCGAATGTGGTGACCGGGAAGGAGGAGATGAGGCCCTCGGGTACGCCGTAGGAGCCGTCGGAGGGCACGGCCATCGATACCCAGTCGCCTTCGGGGGTGCCCGCCACCCAGTCGCGCACGTGGTTGGCGGCGGCGCTGGCTGCCGATGCGGCGGAGGAGGATCCGCGCGCCTCGATGATTGCCGCACCGCGCTTCTGCACGGTCGGGATGAAGTCGTTCTCCAGCCAACTCTGGTCATTGACGGCCTCGGCCGCGTTCGTGCCGTTGACCTCGGCGTGGAACAGGTCGGGGTACTGGGTGGCGGAGTGGTTGCCCCAGATGGTCATCTTCTTGATGTCCTGGACGGTCGCGCCCGTCTTCTTCGACAATTGCGCCATGGCGCGGTTGTGGTCCAGTCGGGTCATCGCGGTGAAACGCTCACCGGGGATATTGGGCGCGTTGTTCATGGCGATGAGGGCGTTGGTGTTCGCCGGGTTGCCGACCACGAGAATCTTGATGTCGTCGGCGGCATGGTCGCTCAACGCCTTGCCCTGCACGGTGAAGATCGCGCCGTTGGCGGCGAGCAGGTCGCCACGCTCCATGCCCTTGGTACGTGGACGGGATCCGACGAGCATCGCGATGTTCACGCTATCGAAGGCGACGTTGGCATCGTCGGAGATGTCGATGCTGCTGAGCAGCGGGAAGGCGCAGTCGTCGAGCTCCATCGCTACGCCCTCGGCCGCGCCGAGTGCCGGGGTGATCTCGAGCAGGCGCAGGGCGATTGGGGTGTCCGGTCCGAGGAGCGCGCCGCTGGCGATGCGGAAGAGCAGGCTGTAGCCGATCTGGCCGGCGGCTCCGGTGACTGCCACCTTGACTGGGGTGTTGCTCACGACTGACTCCTCACGAGTTCTGCGCCGTCGCCGTTACCTGGCCTGGCGCACCGATGGCGGGTACCGGTGACGCTAGCAACTGGTGTGGCGCAGTGGGTGATGCGGATCTCAGCAAACGCCGACGCGCTCGACGCACTGTTCGCCGAGACGGCCGCGTCGCAGCGGGTGCTAGCCCATCATCGATACGGTCCACGGCCGCTACCTGCTGGTCACCAGGCCGAACCCGAACCGCACCCGCTGGACCACGGTGCTCCCGGGCACCGAACGCGCCACCCGTAACGCTGTCGCCGAGCTGCTGGCCGAGGCGCGCCCACGTCGGGAGTCCTGGCTGAGCTGAGCACCCCACCCACCAGTACGCTCGTCACGCTTGGGTTACGTCATCGCCGCAGGTGCGCCGAGGCCCGGCGAGCATCGAGAGGAGACACCCACCGCATGGGCAAGATCAAGGTTCAGGGCACCGTCGTCGAGCTCGACGGCGACGAGATGACCCACGTCATCTGGGAATTCATCAAGGAAAAGCTGATCCACCCCTATCTCGACATCGACCTCGAGTACTACGACCTCGGCATCGAGCACCGCGACGCCACCGACGACCAGGTCACCGTAGACGCCGCCAACGCCATCAAGCGCCACGGCGTCGGCGTCAAGTGCGCCACCATCACCCCGGACGAGGCCCGCGTCGAGGAGTTCGGCCTGAAGAAGATGTGGGTCTCGCCCAACGGCACCATCCGGAACATCCTCGGCGGCGTCGTCTTCCGCGAGCCGATCATCTGCAGCAACGTGCCGCGTCTGGTGCCCGGCTGGACCAAGCCGATCGTCATCGGCCGCCACGCCCACGGCGACCAGTACAAGGCCACCAACTTCAAGGTCCCCGGCCCCGGCACCGTGACCATCACCTTCACCCCCACCGAGGGCGGTGCACCCATCGAGCACGAGGTGGTGCAGATGCCCGAGGACGGCGGCGTCGTGATGGGCATGTACAACTTCAACAAGTCCATTGAGGACTTTGCCCGCGCCTCGCTGACCTACGGGCTGCAACGCGGCTACCCGGTGTACCTGTCCACCAAGAACACCATCCTCAAGGCCTACGACGGTGCCTTCAAGGACATCTTCCAGCGCATCTTCGAAGACGAGTTCAAGACCGACTTCGACAAAGCCGGACTCACCTACGAGCACCGCCTGATCGACGACATGGTCGCCGCGGCCATGAAGTGGGAGGGCGGCTACGTCTGGGCCTGCAAGAACTACGACGGCGACGTCCAGTCGGACACCGTGGCCCAGGGCTTCGGCTCGCTCGGCCTGATGACATCGGTGCTGATGACCCCGGACGGCAAGACCGTCGAGGCCGAGGCCGCCCACGGGACGGTGACCCGGCACTTCCGCCAGCACCAGGCCGGCAAGCCCACCTCCACCAACCCGATCGCGTCGATCTTCGCCTGGACCGGCGGGCTCAAGCATCGCGGCAAGCTGGACGAGACCCCGGAGGTCACACAGTTCGCCGAGACCCTCGAGCGGGTGTGCGTGGAGACCGTGGAAAGCGGAAAGATGACCAAGGACCTTGCCCTGCTTATCAGCAAGGACGCGCCCTACCTGTCCACCGAGGAGTTCCTCGCCGCGCTGGACGAGAATCTCAACGCCGCAATGCAGTAGGGGTCGAGCACCCTGGCCCGGTCGCACCTCGGTGTGGCCGGGCCCTTTCGTGCCGCGAGATATCGGGGGTTGTGGGAACAACGTCGGGGCCGTGGGAACAACACTGCCGCGCGCCGGGTTGAACCGCACCGTGTCTGCCCCTCCCGTTGTCGCTGACCGTCCACGACTGGCGCTGCTCGCGCTGGCCCTTGGTGGTTTCGGCATCGGCACCACCGAGTTCGTCGCCATGGGCCTGCTGCCCAGCATCGCGAGCGATCTGAAGGTGAGCGTGCCCTCCGCGGGCAACATCGTGTCGGCCTACGCCCTCGGCGTGGTGGTCGGCGCCCCGCTCATCGCCTCCCTCGCGGCCAGGGTGCCGCGGCGCACGCTGCTGGTGTGGCTGATGGTGGCCTACTCGGCGGGCAACCTGTTGACGGTGTTCGCCCCCAGCTATGCCACGGTGCTGATGGTTCGCTTTCTCACCGGGCTGCCGCACGGCGCCTTCTTCGGTGTCGCGGCGTTGACGGCAGCCTCTCTCGTCGAGCACCACCGGCGGGCGCAGTCCGTAGCGATGGTCATGATGGGGTTGTCGGTGGCGAACGTCGTCGGGGTACCGCTGGCCACGGGAGTGGGTCTGGCCATGGGGTGGCGTAGCGCGTACGTCATCGTCGCGGTCATCGGCGTGGTGACCGTGGGGGCGCTGCTCGCGTGGGTACCGCAGGTCGGGGCGTCTCCGTCGGGGGGCCCGTTGGCCGAGCTCGGCGCGTTGCGGCGCCCACAGGTGTTGCTCACCCTGGGCGTGGGGATCGTCGGGTTCGGTGGAATGTTCGCGCTGTACACCTACATCTCACCGGTACTGACCAGCGTGGCCGGCTACCCCGTCGGCGCGGTGCCCCTCGTGCTCGCCCTCTACGGCGGCGGCATGGTGGCAGGCAACTTCCTGGGCGGTTGGTTGGCCGACCGTGCGTTGATGGCCGGCCTCATCGGGTTGTCCGTTGCGCTGGCCGTGGCGCTGGCGCTGTTCTCGCTACTCGCCGCCCGTCCCGTCGCCGCGGTCGTGATGGCAGTCCTCGTAGCGGTTGCGGGTTCGGCGATGGTGCCTGGTCTGCAGACCCGTCTGATGGACACCGCCGCCGACGCGCAGACCCTGGCCGCTGCGCTCAACCACTCCGCGCTCAACGTGGCCAACGCCCTCGGTGCGTGGCTCGGGGGCCTGGTGATCGCGGCAGGTTTCGGCTACACCGCCCCCGCGTTGGTCGGTTCAGCGCTCGCCGTCGGCGGACTGGGAGTACTGGTAGTTTCGGTGCTGGCGCAGCGTCGAACGGACCGCCAGGCCCGGGCTGGCGTGCCGCAGGCGGAGCTGATCCGCGCCTGACCGGCCGCGGCTCCCCGATCCGCCGGGTGTTCCGTGCCACCATGGCTGTGTCGGTCGGGTGAAGAGAGGCAACGCATGGGTCTGACTCCAGAGGAAGTTCGCGACGTCACCTTCCCGCGCGCACCCTGGGGGCGGCGCGGCTACCACGAAGACTCGGTGGACGCCTTCCTCGACTACGCCTACGCGGAGCTTGTCCGGCTGCGGGTGGACGACCGCGACCTGGCCCGGTTGAGCGAGGAGAACTACGCACTCCGTGAGCAATTGGCGGCTCTCGGGGAACGGGCCACGCTGCCCACCGAAGGCGAGGCCGGACGTCATCACTACGCTGGGGCCAGTGACCGCGGCCGCTCAGCTCAGCATCTCTAGCGTCAATGTCAACGGGGTTCGGGCCGCCAGCCGCAAGGGACTGCTGGAGTGGCTGAGCGCCACCACAGTGGACGTGGTGTGCCTGCAGGAAACCCGCGCCGACGACGAGCAACTGCGGCTCGCGTTGGCCGAGGCACTGGACGGCGGCTGGCACGTCGAGTCCGCCGAACCGTCAGCCAAGGGCCGTAACGGGGTCGCCATCCTCACCCGAATGAGGCCGAGCGCCGTGCGAATCGGGTTCGGGGCACCGGAGTTCGAGCACTGCGGCCGCTACATCGAAGTCGATCTTCGCACACCGACGGGGGCGGTGACGGTCGCGAGCCTGTACCTGCCCTCCGGCGAGGTGAACACTGCCCGCCAGGGTGAGAAGGAACGCTTCATGGCGGCGTTCCGGCCCCACCTGCGCCAGCTTGCGGATCGGCACGCCGTGGTCTGCGGCGATTGGAACATCGCGCACACCGAGAACGACCTGAAGAACTGGAAGACGAACCACCGGTCGTCGGGATTTCTCCCCCACGAACGCGAATGGATCACCGAGCTCGTGACCGGGCTGGGGTGGGTGGATGTGGTGCGCACGTTGCACCCCGAGGTCGCCGGCCCATACACCTGGTGGTCCTATCGGGGCCGCGCCTTCGACAACGACGCCGGCTGGCGGATCGACTATCACATGGCCACCGGCGAGCTCGCCTCCACCGCCAGCTGGGCGCACGTGGAACGCGCCAGTGAGCACGCGCTGCGGTGGTCGGACCACGCGCCAGTCACCGTCGGCTACCGCTGGGCGGCGTGAAGCGAGATCCTGGCTCGGTGGCTCGTCATGGAAGGATCAACACCCATGTCCACCCCTGTAGCCAACGCTGCGCAGCCCCGCGTGCTCTCGGGCATCCAACCGACGTCCGACTCTTTTCACTTGGGCAACTACCTGGGTGCGTTACGGCAGTGGGCGCCGTTGCAAGACGACCACGAGGCGTTCTACTGCGTCGTCGACCTGCACGCCATCACCGTGGAGCAGGATCCGGCGGTGCTCCGCAGGCGCACACAGGTGGCGGCCGCGCAAATCCTCGCCATGGGTATCGACCCCACCCGGGCCGCCCTGTTCGTGCAGAGCCACGTGCCCGAGCACACGCAACTGGCCTGGGTGCTCAGCTGCCTCACCGGCTTCGGTGAGGCCAGCCGCATGACGCAGTTCAAGGACAAGTCGCAGCGCTACGGCAGTGACCGCACATCGGTCGGGTTGTTCACCTACCCGGTGTTGATGGCCGCCGACGTGCTGCTGTACCAGACCGACCGGGTACCCGTGGGGGAGGACCAGCGCCAGCACCTGGAGTTGACCCGCGATCTGGCCGGGCGCTTCAACGCGCGTTACGGTGCCACGTTCACAATGCCCGAACCGCACATCATTTCCGGCGTGGCCAAGATTTACGATCTGCAGAACCCGACGGCGAAGATGAGCAAGTCCGCGTCAAGCCCTGCGGGCATCGTCGACCTGCTTGACACCCCGAAGGCCTCGGCGAAGAAGGTCCGCTCCGCGGTGACCGATGCGGGGCGCGACATCCGCTACGACGTCGGTGAAAAAGCGGGGGTGAGCAACCTGCTCACCATTCACGCGGCGTTGTCAGGTCGGAGCATCGCGGGGCTGGAGACCGACTTCACCGGGCGTGGCTACGGCGACCTCAAGGTTGAGGTCGCCGAGGTACTCACCGAATTTGTCGTACCGTTCCAGGCGGCTGTCCAGTCCTACCTCGACGATCCCGCCGAGCTCGACCGCATTCTGGCCGACGGTGCGAAGCGGGCGCGTGCGGTCGCGGCGCCGACGTTGCGAACCGTGTACGAGCGTGTCGGCTTCCTCGGGGGTCCGTCGTGAACGACGGTAGGTCATGAGCTTTCTGGACAAGCAGCGGGCGGCTCGGCCGTGGCTGGACCACCTGGTGCGTGCGGGTCTTCGCTACAACGCCCAGAAGGGCGACTACTACGCCGCCGCAATCACCTACTTCAGTGTGCTTGCCCTGTTTCCCCTGGTGATGGTCGGTTTTTCGGTGGCTGGCTTTGTCCTCGCCGGACACCCCGAGCTGCTGACCCAGCTGCAGGACAGCATCACCAAAGGGGTGCCGGGGTCGATGGGAACCACGATCAACGAGCTGATCACCAAGGCTTTGGCGTCCAAGGGGGCGGTGGGAGTCATCGGGCTCGTGGGTTCGTCGTACGCGGGCCTCGGCTGGATGGCCAACCTGCGGGAAGCGCTCACTCAGCAGTGGGACCAACCGCACAAACGTGGCTCCTTCCTGAAGACCAAGGTAGCCGACCTCGGGGCGTTGGCCGGTCTGGGTCTCGCGCTGGTGGTCTCGCTGACGCTGTCCGCTGTGGGCGGTGGCGGCTCGCGGTTCATCCTGGACGAGCTCGGCCTGAACACCCTGCCCGGAGCCTTCATCGTCACCGCAGTGGTGGCGATCGTGCTGTCCATTGCGGCGACCTGGGCGCTGTTCGTCTGGGTGATCGCCCGGCTGCCGCGCGAACCGGTGTCCGGCCGCAGCGCGATGCGGGCCGCCTTGCTGGCCGCCGCCGCGTTCGAGGTGTTCAAACAGCTTGGCGTGTTCTACCTGCAGAAGGTGACCGCGGGCCCGGCCGGAGCTACCTTCGGTCCCATCATCGGCATCCTGGTCTTCTTCTACATCACCTCACGCCTGCTTCTTTTCGCGACGGCTTTGGCGGCGACCGCGACGGAGAACGAAGTGCCTGCGGCGACCCCGATTCCGGCTCCGGCAGTGATCGCTCCGCAGGTGAGTGTCACTCGGACGCCGGGCCCGTGGGCTGCCGCCGGCTTGGTGGGCGTCGGCGCAATGCTGGGCGCGGGTTGGCGCCGGCGACATTAACGCGACAGACATTAACTGCGCCAGACATCAACCGCGGCGGCGGCGGGCCCGTCGTGCCGCACCGAGCAGACAGAGCAGCACCACCAGCCCGACGCCGAGCAACGCGCGTCGTCGGGTGCTGGTCGAGGAATGTGCTGCGGCAGCTGGAGCCGCTGCGGCAACGGGTCCGGTCGGGGCCGGTGACGTCGTGGTGGCTGCGGACGGCGGGGCTGAGCCGGGTACCACCAGCTCGCCGACGGCGGCACCCGGCGCGAGCGCGAAACCGTAGTCCAACAGAGCTGCTGCCTGTTGCTCGGGCGCGAACGGGATGCGCGTGGCGTCCATCAGCGTTGCCACGAGCCGGCGTCCCCCCCGTTGCGCCGCGCCGACGTAGGTCTGCCCGGCGTCATTGGTAAACCCGTTCTTGCCGCCAATCGCCCCGGGGTAGTCCGTGAGCAGGTGGTCTTGGTTGGTAATGACGAACGGAGGCTTGTCAGCGTAGCCAGGGAACAGCACCGTCGGCGTGGACGCGAGCTGGGCAAAGACGGGGTTCGCGATGTCGTGGCGGAAGATCAGCGCCAGGTCATAGGCCGACGTGCTCATTCCCGGCCCGTCCAATCCGGAGGGCGTGATGGCGCGCGTGTCGGTGGCGCCCAAGGACGCCGCGAGCGCGTTCATTGCCCGCACGGTTGCCGCGTCGCCGCCCATGCGAGCCGCCAAGGCATGGGCGGCGTCGTTGCCCGACTGCAGCAGCAGTCCCAGCATCAGCTCGCGCACGGTGTACCGGCCGCCCGGCCCCACACCGACTCGGCTGCCCTCGACGTCCGCGTCCGCTTGCGTGGCGGTGATCACCTCGCCCAGTGGTAACGCGTTGAGCGCGACCGCGGCGGTGAAGAGCTTCAACGTGCTGGCGGGCCGGTAGCGGCCGTGCGGATCCTTCGCGGCCAGCACCTGACCGGAGTCAAGGTCGGCGAGCACCCACGAGGCGGACGAAATGCCCTGCGGCACTGCAGGCGAACCCGGTATCGTGACGAGGCCGCAGCGCGCGAGCTGACCTCCGCCGACCGGACTGGCAGGCCGGGCCAGCGCAGCGGGCGGCCCCTGTCCTGGCTGAGGTACCTCCGAGAGGTCGATTACCGGCGGCGGGGCGAGGGCGAACGGGCACGCGTCGGTGTTCGGGGTAACGATCGGTGGTGGTGGCGCGGGCTGCGTCAGGACCGACTGTGCGCCCGCTGTCATCGTGGAAGCCAGAGCCAACGCAAGGATGACGGCGATCGCAGCCAGCAAGGCGAGCGGGCGCGCGGGATTCGTCACGGGATCACGGTAACCGCATCGCTTGCGGGGCACTCACCCGTCGTCGGCACCGACCGTCACGTTTGCGTTGGTGCGGCGTGCGATTTGTCAACGAGCCCGGTATGCGGTGTCAAGGACAGTGCCCTGCCCGCCCTCTCCGATAGTCGACCCTCAGCAGGCGCACAGCCGGCTCCTAGGTTCGCGACCCAGTCTTGAGGCGTTCACACCACACCAACCAAAAGGGAACCATGACGATGAATCTGCAGACCGGCAGGCGGCGCGCCCGCAGGGCCACCCGTGCTCTGGTGGCCCTGGGAGTGGCGGGAACGGTGGCTACCACCGCAGCGGCCTGCTCCGACAGTGCATCGCCGAGTACCGCCCCGCCCACCACAGCCACCACGCCCGCATCGACACCGAGCACGAGCACGGCGACCGCCCCCTCGGTGTCGGCGGGTTCCGGTGCTGCCCACACGCAGTCCGGTGGCTCATGAGCACCGCCTCCCGGCGCTGGGCCGTCTGGAGTACCACCGCCCAGGTCGTCGTGACCGAACCACGCGACGTTGACGCGGCACGGAACATCGTGCAGACCGTTCTCGCCGACGTGGACCAGGCATGCAGTCGGTTCCGTGCGGACTCGGAGATCCGCGCGCTGGAAGGCGCCTTTGGCCGCCCCTGCCGCGTGACGCCGCTGCTCGCCGAACTCATCGGCGCCGCACTCACGGCTGCGGAACAGACCTAGGGCAGCGTAGACCCGACCCTGGGACGCGAGCTGGTTTCGTTGGGCTACGACCGCGACTTTCGACTGATCGAAGACACCGGGCAGGGGTTGCGGGCCGTTCTGGTGCGTACCCCAGTGTGGTCGAAGATCCAGCTGAGCGGCACCACGGTGCGCGTTCCCGAAGGGGTGCAGCTCGACCTTGGTGCCACTGCGAAGGCCTTCGCCGCCGATCTCAGTGCCGCACGGGTGGGACTGCCCCCACTTTTGTTGACTCGTGGGGTTGAGTGGTTCAGGCCGCGTGTGCGGTCCGGTTAATTGTCTCAAACTCGATTGGGGTGAGGCGGCCGAGTCGTCGTTGGCGGCGTGCGCGGTGGT
>JAABUT010004372.1_pt1 | contig 11297 bp, 15 predicted proteins | sample 5559281 | NCBI WGS metagenome assembly JAABUT01 (sample SAMN10711880, study PRJNA513359) | rock metagenome | isolation source: Antarctica rocks | place: Antarctica: Victoria Land, Ricker Hills nord | collected 2016-01-04
GCGGCACGTAGATCACGGAAGCGTCGGCGCCCGTGGCGTCCCGGCACGCCGCCACCGTGTCGAACACCGGCAGGCCGAGGTGGGTCAGCCCGCCCTTGCCGGGCGAGGTGCCGCCCACCATCCTGGTCCCGTAGGCGATCGCCTGTTCGGAGTGGAAGGTGCCGTTCTTCCCGGTGAAGCCCTGGCACAGGACCTTGGTGTTGCGATCGATCAGGACGGACATCGGAGGGACTCCGGCGGACAAGCCGCGGCGATCTCAGGGATCGCGGAAGGGGTTTTGCACCAGCACCGTGCCGTAGCGCTGACCGTGGTTGAGGTCTTCGGTGTAGAGGATCTCGGCGCCGAGCCGCTCGGCGGCCGTTACGATGGCGGCATCGTAATAATGGATCTGGAAGCGGCGCATGCAGGCAATTGCCGACTTGACAAGCGCCGCATCGACTGGAACGACCGGGAACGTAACGAGGTAGTCGATCCAGCCATCGAGTTCCTGCGCGGTCGGGGCCACCGCGGCCCTCGCGACGTTGACGCAGAACTCCGCGAGGACTTGAGCCGAAAGCCCAAAGGATCGGCCGAAGACGATTCCCTCCGCGATGCCGAACTTACGCGGATCATCCATCCTGCCCGTCGCCGCGTAAATCAGTACGTTCGTGTCGAGGAAACATCCGATCTTCATAGGTCGCCTCGCGACTCCAAACATAGCCGGTGCCCATCCGAGCTGTGGACTTTGACACGAGTTCCTGCAACGTCTCCCGCGCCCGGTCACGCCGGCCTTCTGTCGCCAGTTCCTCCAAGCGCTCGCCCACTATGGCGTCGATGGTGGTGTGCCGCAGCGCCGCTGCCTCGCGGAGCGCATGGATCAGCCTGTCGTCGATGTCGATCGTGAGGGCGGTCATGAGGAACTCCCTTGGGTCAGACCTTACGGGCCTCGCGCACCGCGGTGACGATCTTCTGGGCGGCGTCGTCGAGGTCGTCGGCCGGGATCACGTTGAGGCCGGACTTCGAGATGATGTCCTTGCCCAACTGGACGTTGGTGCCTTCGAGCCGCACCACCAGCGGCACCTCGAGCCCGACGTCCCGCACGGCCGCGATCACGCCTTCGGCGATCACGTCGCAGCGCATGATCCCGCCGAAGATGTTGACCAGGATGCCCTTCACGTTGGGGTCGGCCGTGATGATCTTGAACGCCGCCGTCACCTTCTCCTTGGTGGCGCCGCCGCCGACGTCGAGGAAATTGGCCGGGGCCTCGCCGTAGAGCTTGATGATGTCCATGGTGGCCATGGCGAGGCCGGCCCCGTTCACCATGCAGCCGATGGTGCCGTCGAGCGTGATGTAGTTGAGGTCGTATTTCGACGCCTCGATCTCCTTGGCGTCCTCCTCCGATTCGTCGCGCAGCGCCAGCACGTCGGGATGGCGGTACATCGCATTGCCGTCGAACGACATCTTGGCGTCGAGTGCCTTGAGTTCGCCGCCCTTGGTGACAATCAGCGGATTGATCTCGAGCAGGTCCATGTCCTTGGCCACGAAGGCCGCGTAGAGCTGGGCCATCAAGGTTGCCACCGCCGCAGCGAGCGCGCCGTCGAGCTTCAGGGCCGCCGCGACCGCCTGGCCGTCCGCCGGCGTCACGCCCGTGGACGGGTCGATCGAGACCGTGTGGATGCGCTCGGGCGTGTCGTGGGCCACGGCCTCGATGTCCATGCCGCCCTCGGTCGACACGACGAACGACACGCGCGAGGTGGCACGGTCGACCAGGGCCGACAGGTAGAGTTCCTTGTCGATGTCGGCCCCGTCCTCGATGTAGAGTCGCCCGACCGTGCGGCCGGCCGGTCCGGTCTGGACCGTGACCAGCGTGTTGCCCAGCATCTCGCGGGAGAACCGCTCGACCTCGTCGATCGACTTGGCGACCCGCACTCCGCCCTTCTCGCCCGCGGCCGCCTCCTTGAACTTGCCCTTGCCGCGGCCGCCCGCGTGGATCTGGCTCTTCACCACCCAGACCGGGCCGCCGAGTTCCTCGGCTGCCTTGCGGGCCTCGGCAGCCGAATGGATCGCAACGCCGCGCGACACCGGCACCCCGAAATCCTTGAGGATCGCCTTGGCCTGATATTCATGCACGTTCATGAGCGCGTTCCTCGGGGCAGTGTCATTGCGGCAGTGTTGCGGGGGCGTCGGTCTGGCTTGAACCCAGCACGGGCGCGGCGGTCGCTTTCCTCTGGCCTCTCAAGGCCTCAGCTCGCGAACGCCGGGTTGACGGTCTTGCAGGCCTCGATCAGCACCTTCACGGACTCGACCGATTTGGCGAACATGTCGCGCTCGGGCTTCGACATCTCGATTTCGAGGATGCGCTCCACGCCGTTCTCGCCGATCACCACCGGCACGCCGACATACATGTCCTTCACGTCGTACTCGCCGTCGAGATAGGCCGCGCAGGGCAGCACGCGCTTCTTGTCCTTGAGGTAGCTCTCGGCCATGGCGATGGCCGAGGAGGCCGGGGCATAGAAGGCCGAGCCGGTCTTGAGCAGGTTGACGATCTCGCCGCCTCCTTTGCGCGTACGCTCCACGATGGCGTCGATCTTCTCGTGGGTGGACCAGCCCATCTTGACGAGGTCGGGCAGGGGGATGCCGGCCACCGTGGAATAGCGGATCAGCGGCACCATGTCGTCGCCGTGGCCGCCGAGCACGAAGGCCGTCACGTCCTCGACCGAGACGTCGAATTCCTGCGCCAGGAAGTAGCGGAACCGCGCGCTGTCGAGCACGCCCGCCATGCCGACCACTTTCTTGTGGGGCAGGCCCGAAGCCTTCTGCAGCGCCCAGACCATGGCGTCGAGCGGGTTGGTGATGCAGATCACGAAAGCCTCGGGGCAATTGTCGCGAATGCCCGCCCCGACCGTCTCCATGACCTTGAGATTGATGCCGATGAGATCGTCCCGGCTCATGCCGGGCTTGCGCGGCACGCCGGCCGTGACGATCACGACATCGGAGCCGGCGAGGCCGGCGAAATCGTTGGCCCCCACCAGGCGGGCGTCGAAGCCCTCCACCGGCGAGGCCTCGGCGAGGTCGAGCGACTTACCCTGGGGCACGCCTTCCACGATGTCGAACAGCACGATGTCGCCCAATTCCTTGAGCCCGGTCAGGAGCGCCAGCGTGCCGCCGATCTGTCCGGCGCCCACCAATGCGAGTTTCTTGCGTGCCATGCGAGACCGTCCATGCCGGGCGCGGGCATCCCCGATCCCGCGCCGTCCGGATATGAGGTGAACAGGGGTCGGCCGTGTCTTTCTCCCAATCCGTGCCGCGTTGCAAGCGCCGATGGCCCAAGGCTTGCCCAATGACCGTCATTGACAGGTTGCGAGCCCGGGTTGGACACTCGCGACACCCTGTGGGCGCCGCCAGCCACCCGTCAATCGAGGATGCATCCCGTGCTCTTTCCCTTTCCGGTCGCGGTCTGCGACGTCGGCGGCACCAACTGCCGGATCTCGGTCCAGGACGGGCCTGGGCTGGCGCTGCGGGCGCTCCCGCACCTGCTGACCGGCGATTTTCCGGGCCTCGGCGAGGCCATCGAGACCGCCGTGGAGGGAGAGGCCACGCAGCTACGTTCGGTGATCGCCTGCGGGGCAGGGCCGGTCGACGGACGGCGCCTGAAACTCACCAACGCGCCCTGGGTCCTGGACGGCCCCGAGATCGCCATGGCGCTCGGTCTCGACAACGGTCTCCTGCTCAACGATTTCGAGGCCCAGGCCTTGTCGCTGCCCGCCATCCTGCCGTCATGGGTGAAGGTGATCGGTCCGGAGCTTCCGGTCGACGCCGGGCCGCGGTTGATCCTCGGCCCCGGCACGGGGCTCGGCATCGCGTCCCTGGTCGAGGCGGACGGTCGGCTGATGGCTCTGGCCAGCGAGGCCTGTCACATCGGATTCGCGCCCGAGACCGAGGAGGAGGAAGCGCTGTGGCCCCACCTCGACCGGGTGCATGGCCGTGTCACTGCGGAAAGCGTGCTGTCGGGCGTGGGCCTGGAGCGGCTGCATCGTGCCCGCCTGGCCGTGAAAGGCGCCCCCTCGTCGCCCACCATCACGGCGGCCGACATCACCGGGACGGCGTCCGCCGCCCCATCCGGCGCGGAGGCCGCGACGATCGCGACCTATTGGCGTCTGATCGGGCGTTTCGCCGGCGACATGGCCATTACGTTCAAGGCGACCGGAGGTGTCACGCTGGCGGGCGGCATCCTGCCCCGCATCGCCGGCCTCGTCGATCCGGTCGCGTTCCGGGCCGCCTTCGAGGCCAAGGCGCCCGTGGCGGCGCTCGCCCGGCGCATCCCGACCCGGCTGATCGTCCAGGCCGATTCGGTGCTGGGCGGCATGGCGGCCCTGGCCGCCGACCCCGACCGGTACCTGCTCGACTACGCGGCGCGGGGCTGGAAGGATTGAAGCGGGCAGTCCATTTCCCGTTCGCGGGACAAGGGCGGACCTCGCCATGCAAAAGCGCTTCATCGCCGTCCGGGAAGACCAGCCGGGCAGTGCTTGGCTCACCCGCTTCGTCACCGGCCGGGAGGAGGCCGAGAGGTGGTACCGTGGGCGAGGCTTGACTGCGCTGCCCAGCGTGGCCGAATGCCGAACCGCGTTGCGTCGCCACATGCCGGAGTTGGTGCCGCAATACGACTGGGCCTGCCATATGATCGGTGACGACGATCTCGCCCACCGCATGCTGAGCCATTATCGCCCGCCTCCGGCGGCGTTCGGGTGCACGCACGCGATCTGGCTGGGCGAGGGTGGTCCCGCGCTCGTGCGCAACTACGATTTTCCCTTGGAGATCGTCTCTTCGCATATCGAGTCCACCTCGTGGTCGGGACGCGAGGTCATCGCCAAGGCACAGCGGCCCTGGGGAGGCTGTCTCGACGGCATGAACGAGGACGGGCTCGTGGCGAGCCTGGCCTTAAAACTCTTTACTCCACCGGCGGCATCCCGAACAGATCTTCCACCCTGATATCGATCCCCGGCGGCTCGAGCCGGAGGTCGCCAGCCCGGAGGATGCGTGTCGTAAAATCCTGGCCGGATCGGGCATGGTGGATGAGAATGCGGCGATCGACGTTGACGATCAGGTAATGGTGCAGGCTCGGCAAGGTGAAGTACCCAGCGAGCTTGTCCTGGCGATCGTAGCGCCCCGTGCTGGGCGACAGCACTTCGACGACGATCACGGGATCGGGAACCTCGATGGCATTGGCCGGCAATTGCGGGCCGCAGTACACGAGCGCGTCGGGCTCGTAGGCCGACGACCCGTCGATGCGCACGGTGGCACCATCGGGCAGGGCTTCGCAGGACAAGCCCGCCCTGCCAGTCGCAGCCGCCAGGGCGTTGCGGACCGCCGTCTTGGCCCGCATATGACCGACGCGCTCGGGCGACATCGCGAAGACGCGCCCCCGATCGAGTTCATAACGCCCGGGCCGGCCCTCGGCCCAGACCAGGAACTCGTCGACCGTCAGGCCCGATGGCCACGCCTCGTCCATAGCGGACTGTACCAGCTCGCGGTTGCCGCGCAACAGGCCACGCCCGGCCTTCGCCCATCCTGGCGACGCCACTCGGACCGGTGCTGGGCGGCATGGCGGCAGACCCGGCGCGCGACGTGCTGGATTACACGGGGGGCTGGACGGCGTGGTATTCGCGCAATCCGCTCGGCGCCGGATCTTCGTCCCTTGCGGACCGTCGGCGGTACCGGACCGACACGCGTTTCAGCGCACGTCGGTCGTGTAGGTGTATCGACGAGCCGTGCCGTCGTCGAAGAGGGCCCCGATCGTGAACGTGACCGGGCCGGTAAAGTCGGAGGTTGCCGCATACAGCACGCGCGTCTCCGGCAATCGGCACCATTCCCTTGTTTGCACCATGCGAACATGCTACATGATCCTCATGAGGATCATCGCTCAGGGCAACCTGACGGCCTACGGCGCGAAGCACTCCGATGCCGACACGCCGCTCCGGCAATGGATCAACCGAACGCGGGCAGCGTCGTGGAAGACGGCCGCTGAGGTCCATGCCGCCTTCCCCAAGGCCAAGGTGCTGAACGGAGAGCGAGTCCGCTTCCAGGTCGCGGGCGGGAACTACCGCCTGATCGTGGCCTTCGATTTCGATAGAGGCATCGCCTTCGTCAAGTTCATCGGCACGCACGCCGAATATGACCGTGTCGATGCTTTGACCGTATCCCTGTTTTGACCGTGAGACACACCATGGACATCCGACCGATCCGCAACGACGACGACCTCCGCGCCGCCATCAAGGAAATCGATCGCCTCTGGGGCGCCCCACTCGGTAGCGATGACGGCGACAAGCTCGACGTGCTGGCGACGCTGGTCGACGCCTACGAACGCGACCGCTTCCCCGTTCAGCCCTCCAGCCCCGTGGATATGCTGCGCTATGCGGTCGGCGACATGGGCCGCACTCAGACCGAACTCGCGGAAGTCGTGGGCTCGCGATCCCTCGCGTCTCAACTCCTGAGCGGCACCCGACGGATCTCACTTGATGCCGCACAGAAGATCAGCGCGGCATGGCATATCCCGATCCAGTTCCTCGTCGCGGCAACCGAGGCAAAGGCGGCATGACTCCCACCACCGAAATCATCGACACCCGTCTGAGACGAAGAACCGCGTGCGCATCGTCTTCGGCGGCCTGCCCCGAAGTCGACGACCTTTTCGCCGGAATGCCGGCTGCCCTTCTCAGGCCACGCATCTGAACGGCGGGGCCTGGCCCCTCCCGCTCGCCCCGGTCCAACCGCCTATAACGGTTGTTCGCTCAATCCCGGATGTGGTTGCGACCGCGCATTGTGCGGCCCGGGCATGCAGGACGAGGGCACGCCTCATTGCCCAGCCGCACCGCGCTTGATGCGGTTGATGGCGCGGTCCAACGCGCCGAGGAATTCCGAGCGGTCGCGGGGCGAGAAGGGGCGCGGACCGCCCGTCACTTCGCCCGACCCGCGCAACTGGTCCATAAGGTTGCGGGTCGCCAGCGCCATGCCGATCGAGCTCTCGGTGAAGGCCTTGCCGTTCGGGGCCAGCACGGCGGCACCCGCCTTGACGCAGCGGTCGGCCAGCGGGATGTCGGCCGTCACCACCACGTCGTGCGCCGTGGCCCGCTCGGCGATCCAGTCGTCGGCAGCATCGGGGCCGCTGGCCACCACCACACGCTCGATGAAGCTGTCGCGCGGCACCATCATGACGCTGTTGGCCACCACGAACACGCGGGCGCCGTGCCGCTCGGCCACGCGATAGACCTCCGGCTTCACCGGGCAGGCGTCGGCGTCGACATAGACCGCGATGGCGCCATCCGCCGTCACGCGCGGTCGAGCCTGTCGACGTGCCGCATCTCGGCGTGGGTTCCGACGTGGAGGTCGCCCTCGGTCGTCACCCAGCCGCGGAACATGCCGGGCGTGTTGAAGGGCGCCGCGACCCGCCCCGCCCCGTCGACCGCGATCAGCCCGGCCCCGATGTCGTGGGGCGCGAGGTCGGCGATGACGCCCGCGGTGGCGGCCTCGAGCCCGTCGCCGCGGTAGCGCATGCGGCTCGCGACCTCGTGGCCGAGCACGTGGCGGATGAAATATTCGCCCTGACCGGTGCCCGACACCGCGCAGGCGCCGTCGCGCGCATAGGTGCCGGCCCCGATGATGGGGCTGTCGCCGACTCGCCCGGCCGGCTTGTCTGTATAGCCACCCGTCGATGTCGCGGCCGCGAGATGGCCGGCCCGATCGAGCGCCACCGCGCCGACCGTGCCGTGCTTCTCGGCCTCGGATGCGGCCGCGGTCGTGCCGGCTGCCTTGCGGGCCTTCATGCCGTCGAGGCTTTGCTGCCGCCGCTCCGTGGTGAAATAGGCCGGCTCGACCAGGGCGAGGCCCCGCTGGCCCGCAAAACGGTCGGCCGCCGGCCCCGCCAGCATCACGACCTCGCCGCCCTCCAGCAGCGCGCGCGCCGCCTTGACGGGGTTGCGGATGCGCCGCGCCGCGACGATTGCGCCAGCCGCGAGATCGCTGCCGTCCATGATGGAGGCGTCGAGTTCGTGCTCGCCGTCCGCGTTCAGCGCCGCGCCGTGGCCCGCGTTGAAGTGCGGCGAATCCTCCATGACCACCACCGCGGCCTCGACGGCGTCGAGCGCCCGGCCGCCCTCCCGCAGGATCGCCCAGCCGGCCTTCAACGCCCGCGCGAGAGCGGCGCGGGCCTCCTCCCATTCGGCGGCCGCGAGGTGGTGTTCGGCCAGCACACCGCAGCCTCCGTGGATCGCGATCGCGACAGCACCCATTCCCGTTCTCCTGCAGCCCGCATCAGCGATGCGTGAAATCCGGCGCGCGCTTCTCGACGAAGGCCGCCATGCCCTCCTTCTGGTCCTCGGTCGCGAACAGCGAGTGGAACACGCGGCGCTCGAACAGCAGGCCTTCGGACAGCGCCGTCTCGTGGGCGCGGCCCAGGCATTCCTTGATCATCATCACGGCCGGGAGCGACATGGCGGCGATGGCCTCGGCGGCCGCGACGGCTTCGGTCAGGAGGTCGCCCGCCGGCACCACGCGGGCCACGAGGCCGGATCGCTCGGCCTCGGCCGCATCCATCATGCGCCCCGTCAGGCACATGTCGAAGGCCTTGGCCTTGCCGATCGCGCGGATCAGGCGCTGCGAGCCGCCGATCCCAGGGATGATGCCGAGCTTGATCTCGGGCTGGCCGAATTTGGCGGTGTCGGACGCGATGATCATGTCGCACATCATGGCGAGTTCGCAGCCGCCGCCGAGCGCGAAGCCCGACACGGCCGCGATCACGGGCTTGCGCACCCGCAGCAAGGCGTCCCAGCCCGCGAAGGCGTCGCCGAGGAACATGTCCATCACGCTGGCCGAGGCCATCTCCTTGATGTCCGCGCCAGCCGCGAAGGCCTTCTCCGATCCGGTGAGGAGGAGGCAGCCGATCCCGTCGTCGGCGTCGAACCCGGACGCCGCGCCCGTCACATCGAGCATCATCTGCCGGTTCAACGCGTTGAGGGCCTTCGGCCGGTTCAATGTGATCAGCCCGATGCGCCCGCGTCGTTCGACCAGGATCGTATCGTAAGGGGCCGGCGCGCCGTCGTCGGTCATGGGTCATCCTCCGCGAGAAGTCCGGCCCCTTTTGCCGCAAAACCTCGCCGAAGTCCCGCGTCTCGCACTGGCGCGTCTCACACCTCTCGCAAACCCGCGCCTGGAGGGCGGCGCGGTGCTCCCCGGCCCGGGTGGCAGGCAGGCCGGGGAGTACGCGACCGGGCGGAGCCCATCCTCGCCGTCTCCACGCTCCAAAGGCCGATCCAAGTCGACACGGTTCGTGGTCACCGGTAGGTGAGATTGCCACGGCGCGGGCCGCAGTCGCCGTCCGCTGCGCGAACTGGCGTCAGTGTCGACCGTCGTGCTTCGCGATCGCCGGCGCGGTGACCGGCGTGAAGAAGTTGATCAGGTTCCCGTCCGGGTCGCGAAACAGCAGGGAGCGGTTGCCCCACGGCTGGGTTGTCGGCTCCTGCACGACGTTGCCGATGACCGCGGCCAACCGCCGAAAGGCCTCGTCGACGTCGCCCACGCGGAACTCGATGATGGCGGAATGATTGTCGGCAGGCCGCGCCGCGCCTGCCCCGAACAGGTCCATGGTGCCCTTGCTGGCGAAAGCCAGGGTACACGAAGGCGTCGCCAGTTCGGCGAAGTCTTCGGTGTACCACGTCGGCGAGATGCCGGTGATTTCCTCGTAGAATCGAACGAGGCGCTTGACGTCATCGGTGATGACACGGGTCGAGACGAAATCCATGATGCCCTCCTCCGGCAGCTGGCCGCGGACGCGACGGTCTTCCCTTGTCGCCCCAAGCCTGTTGTCGCCCTCCCCTGCTGACAGCATGATGTCAGCAGGGGAGACCACCATGCGTCGTGCCGACCGATTGTTTCAGATCATCCAGATCCTGCGGCGTTCGACCCGCCCGATCACCGCCGCGCGGCTGGCCGAGGAACTGGAGGTGTCGAAGCGGTCCGTCTACCGCGACGTCGCTGACCTGATCGGCCAAAGGGTGCCGATCCGCGGTGAGGCGGGGCTCGGATATGTCCTCGACCGCGACTTCGACATGCCGGCGCTGATGCTCACCCCGGACGAGATCGAAGCCGCGGTGCTCGGCGCGCAATGGGTCGCCGACCGGGGAGATGCCGTGCTGGCCGGTGCGGCGCGCGACCTGATCGCCAAGATCGCCATGGCCGTTCCCGAACGCCTGCGTCCCTTCATCGCCGAGCCGAGCATCGGCGCGCCGCCAGGCCGTGCGGTGCCCCCCGACGGCCTCGACATCGCCCGGACGCGCCTGTGGATTCGCAGCGGGCGCAAGATTCTCATCCGCTATCGGGACGAACATCTGCGGGAGAGCGAGCGCACGATCTGGCCGACGATCATCGGCTATGCCGAGACCGTGCGCCTGCTGGCTGCCTGGTGCGAGCTGCGCCGGGACTTTCGACACTTCAGGACGGATCGCATCGTTACCGCCGATTTCCTCGACGAGCGGCACGGCTGCCGCCCCGGTGAAGTGCGAGCGCGATGGACGCGCTATAGAATGCCGAGCGCGGCATCGGGCTGCCATGAGCAGCTTCTTGGCGAAGCTGCTCACACTGAAGATGTCGAGCAGCGTTGAGTTCGCCTTGAACAGGTTGGGATGGTCCTGCATCGAGCCGCTGCTAAAAGGCAGCCGGTCACCTCTCGCTGCCGGCTGAACCTGCTTCGGCCGGGCCGTGGAGAGTTTCGCGGCATTGACCCAGATACACGACTATGTGGGGCGAGCTGCTGCGGGTGTGATGGGAGTGTCCGTCAAATGAACAACGTGTCCAAAGATCACAAACGCAGAGCCGCATTCTCGATGAGCGTCGGCTCTCCCGGCGATTATGCACTTGAGTTAGCGTTTTGCGATGAAGAACGAATCTAGCAATATCAACGGAGAAGATAGAGAAATGGCCGCACGGCGTCGCCTTGCCGAGCGGCTATTCAAGGCTGAGGAGTTTCTAGATCCTAGCAACACTGAGAGCCCGTCCGAGAAAGGGTTGAGTGGCCGGGATCGAGATGATTCCAGGAGGGTGCTGAAGCCTGACCTGGAAGCGCCATGTGGACCCCGACCACCCGACGGCAGCATAGCCGCACGGGTCTCCGCTACGAAACCGATCTGACGGACGCCGAATGGGTGATCATCGAACGCCTTCTGCCGCCTGCCGCCACGTGTGGTCGGCCGCCGGCTTGGCCCATGCGTGAGATCTTGAATGGGATCTTCTATGTTCTGCGCGGCGGCATCGCGTGGCGCCTTTTGCCGAAA
>JAABUT010004373.1_pt1 | contig 11290 bp, 10 predicted proteins | sample 5559281 | NCBI WGS metagenome assembly JAABUT01 (sample SAMN10711880, study PRJNA513359) | rock metagenome | isolation source: Antarctica rocks | place: Antarctica: Victoria Land, Ricker Hills nord | collected 2016-01-04
AGTGCGCAGGCTCGTCTGCTAACACTGGCTGGCCTCACCGCCATTTGCATTGCGCACAGCATTCACTCTAAGGTTTCTGCTGAAGCAGTGCCATTACTGTAAGCAGACTTTTGACGGCAGCTGTATGCCTAAGAAGTAAACCCTTGCGAATTTGGACCACCACTGACATATTCGGTCAGATCCTGACGACGATTGAGCGCCCAACGCTCATCACCCAGCTGTGACACGTTCCAGAAGCTCTCGTGAAACGCTGCGGCTCCGACAAGCATATCTGATCTGCTCCTCGCACGGTAGGCGGAGAGAGTTGATCATCGAGCGTCAGTGATCACCTGTCAGCTCCACGACGCAAACTTAGCTGTGTCAGTCTGCACTTTGACCCTGGCTCTCTATGCAAGAATTGGAATTGTGCAGTCAGCCACGCTTCGTTGCCGTTCACGTCGGCGCCGGTTATCACTCCCATAAACACGAAAACACCTATCTCAAGGGTAAAAGGCTGCAAGACGTCAGCAAGCCGGCCCACGATCGGCCTAACCTGACTGATTTCATGGTCACGCAGCCCTTCGATCTGCTTGTCAAGCCGCAGCAGCAGCGTCAAGTTGCATGTCTGGTGTGCAACAAGCTGTTCAGGCCCTAGAGGCAGGTGCTCCAGCTGGCTTTGCTTAAGCTCAATACATGGGCTTTGCAACCATTGGAACTGTGTGACATTGTTGCCTTGCCTTGTTCAGGGAAATGAGCACACAAATGCAGGCATTGGCTCCAATCTGACGCTAAATGGTACCGTTGAAGCAGACGCCAGCATCATGCTTGGGGACCGCACCTTTGCAGCTATTGGTGCAACACCAGGTACACAACAAGCAGGTACTTTAACGCTACAAGCCTTATTCTTGTAGCAACACCTACACAGCACTGTCACAATACTGCTCATCATGTGTGCATGTACTGCAGGCTTATGCAGCGCCATAGCCACAGCTGCTTTGCTGGCAAAGGAAAGCCAGCAGCCGCTATCCTTAGGACGTGTCAGACCCATGTGAGTCTGCATGTGACTGCCAACGCAATACTCTGCTCATAGCATACTCAACCCTGTGACAGTCTACATGCTGTTGACCCTATTCTTGGTAAGAAACGTGGGCAGTCAGCTTTTAATCTGCCGACCTTGCTGTTGACTGTGCCTACACACCTGCAGCAAGTGTAACAAGCACCGAGTATCAGTGCTGGGTGCAGGTTTTTGGCAGGAAACGAGGCTTATGTATGGGCGCGTTCACAGGGCCTCCCAACAGCTCCCTCAATTGAAAGTACTGCCAAGGTGAAGGAGAGGCGCATCATGCTGCCACGTCGTTGCTTGTTGTCAATTCAAGCGCATGCAAAACGGAGCAACTTGTCTTTCTAAGACAGCATAACGCAAGCTTGATTCGGAAGCACAGGTCCTGTAGTGTGCAAGAAGCATGCCAAGCATGGCTCCTCGGAGCTGCATATGCGCTGTATTGGGCTATGCATAGCATCTAGTCCAAGCAGAGTTTTTGGTGTGCTGTCAGCAAGAACAGGGACTGGGTGTGACTTGAACATTTACGCTGGATGCACTTTGAATACGCACCCTCGTATATGTTAGTTTCTGCTGATTAGCTCACAACCCATGCCTCCAATCTGTGCTGCTAGTGGGCTCATGTGTGCTGTGCTGAGCAGTGACAGTGCTTCCTGTCAGCTAGTTATCACTGCCTGCAGTGGCATGTCACACCCAGAGCGCTTGAGCAATGGCAAAAGTACAAGACCATGATCCACAAAGATGCTGCCAAGAAACAGCAGCCTGCACAGCACCCAAGTCAGGGGTCACCTCATGAGAAGTCTGCAACACCTGCGGCACCTCAGGCACCAGATGCGCAGCAGACCGATGCAACGCACCCACCAGATATCCTGCAGACTGCTGCTGCCAATCCTGCCAGACCAGGTTCGATCAGCCCACCCAAGACAAAAAAACAGCGACTGTCACCAGACATGCAGCAGGACAGGCATGCACAACAGCAGCAGCAGCAGCAGCAGGCTATACAAAGGGTTGTGGCTCAGTCAGGGATCAGCGTCCATCAGCAGCCATGCAATTTGACAGAGGAGCATGCAAGTCACCTGAATGACACTGTAGGTGCCGTGTACGTTGATGCAGCAGGTCAGACTATGCTGCCAAGGCTGTGTCAGCGCCTTCTGGCCTGTAAGCAAAGCTTCCATGTAGACCAGACATCTGCATGTGATCATCATACCATATGCATCTGTCATACAGGCATCCTGAGTCAACTTTTGTGTGTCCTGACGCCTTTGCTGGTTTGTCTGTGATCTACCCAACCCACAGTCATACTGATCATGTCTGTCTGTGATCTACCCAACCCACAGTCATACTGATCATGTCTGACAATTGTGTGTAAATTTCACAAGTGGAATGTGTATGTAGGGCGTGTGGGGGCTGGAGTGTCATCAGGGGGTATAGCCATGAAGGTGCCAGGAAGGGTGGGTGAAGCTGCAATGTATGCCTGTGGTTGCTGGGCTGCCAATGCTGACCCCTCCCTGGGCCGGTGTGGCCCCTGCTTTCCCTATTTACCCTTGCCTATCATGCATGTTCAAGTGTATGGTCTTGCACAGCCCTTTCAAAGGCATTTTTACTTCAGCTTTGTGTTCTTTGCGCTCAGTTCATGGTGTGCTCGCTGTCATGAATGTGTGGCTGGTGAGCATAGTTGCCACAAGCTGTCTATGCACAAGAGTGTGCACAAAATCAGCACAAAGCTTTCACACTGATTGCCCTGGCAGGACAACTGCATGCCTTGCATGCAGGCCTCCCTTACTGGTTCAGGAACGTGATGCTTTGAGACGCATATCCTGCTAAGTCCCAAGCCAAACATTCACCCTGATGTTTGTATCACGGATTGCATCATATTAGCACAGAGTTATGTGTAATGGCAGACTGTCTATCCTCTATGTAGGTGTGCAGTCTATGCTCTGTGTAAATTTGCGGTCTACGCTCTATGTGAATTTGCTGTCTATACACTACGTCAGTTTTGCTGTCACAATGTGTGCAGGCCTGGAGTTGCCTGTAGCGTCAGTGGGGTGGGGGAGGTCATCATCAGAGCTTGCCTGGCAAAGGAGTGCTGTCAGAGAATGTTCAACCTGGACCTTCCAGTTGATGAAGCTTGCAGTCAAGTGATGCAAGAAAGCACAATGCAGGTATGTTGATCAGCTGATGGTGTCACCACAATAAGTCAGGCTCTGCTGCACGGACGCCCAATGCACTGCCAATGAACATGTATCGGCAAGTCAACTTGCATGTACAAACGGGACAGACCACTGCACAAGCCTGAAAGCTTTCATGCAGCATGCTTTCATGCAGCCTGCACTGCATCTGTCAAGATGCATTGCGGATGTGGGAGTCATCAATCCCACATAAGCTGACCCTGATGTGCTGCATCAGGAAGCTCAGCCAAATGACTGTGGGGTGCTGGCTGTCAGAGTGACGTTTGACTCTGCTGCGCCAGGTCAGGTTAGCATTGAGTGCTCTGCGGTACACTGTAGCAGATCCATGGGTCTTGCCTGGAGTGCTTTACACAGCACAGCAGCACCGCAGTGTCAAATTTTGCGCCAATCAAATACACACACAATTGGACAACAGGTCCAGTCAGTATGTACAGGTTGTTTTCATCAATGGCTGCACTCTACAATCTGAAGGCAGCAACACAAGAGCGGACTTCTGGGAGACTGTCTGTGGCATCAATGTTTCTGTAACCATACATCATGCACAGACAGGTTTGGTGGCACATATGCATTCAAGATAGGGATTACTCAAAGGTAACGTATGCAAGCCCAGCAAATGCAGCCCAGGCACTTGCGTAAACAGCATTCAGCATGCCAGAGCGGGAGGTAGAGTGCTTTTCCAGGGCGCCTGCAAACTGGTCATAGAGCTGAGTACTGTGCACAGTGATGAATCACTCCACCAGTCAGCCTGCCTTGGATGACAGTATTTTAGACCTCGGAACGACAACGGTGTGAGCGGTTGAGCAGCCCATTAGCCTGCCTAGATGCCAAGAGCTGCTTTCGCCTGACCATCTGGTGGGAAAGAATGCCCGTTTTATCCCAGCAGCATATAGCGTGTAATTGGTGTCGAGGAAAAGTGCCCTACACCAAGTCAGCTTGCCTCACATCACACAATGAAGATGATGTGATGCATGTAAGAGGTACTTTCTGAGCCGTGAGCAAACAGTAAGAACCATTGTGCATTGCCAGCACTACATTGGGCAGAATGCTGTGCATACAATCCAGCAACAAGCTCTTGTTATTTAGGAGCTCAAAAGCAGACAGAGACGAACGCATTCATCACACCATGAATGTTTGTCACAATTGTACAGCTTTGTACATAACAGTGTCATTGCCAGAAACAGCATCAAGGACATATATGTCCTCACACATGCTACACACAACAAAACACATGTCACCTACCTAAACATTGCACAGCCCTACCTAACATACCAACTTGTAACAGAAGACCCTACCTAGAAGCTAACAGTGCATGTAGCTTACCCACAGTCAAAGTGACTTGACTTGGCCACACACTGCAAATTTACCTCATGATACACTCAAATGCTGTCATGAAATAACAGGAGAAAAGCAAAACTCAGATTTCTCAAGCTGCTACGGGGAAGCTACTGTGCCAGAACTGCTGCAAACACTGGCTATTCAGCAGCCACAATGTGTATCTCTCCTATGGTAGATGGCCATCTCCTGTGCAACTTCACTGCCTGCCAGAAAAACAGCTAAAGACTCTTGACAATCTACTGATCTGACCCATCATTACCGTAGCCCCAGGGTCCACAGTAATGCCGTGTCCAAACATGTCCATCTGGTACAGCAGGTTGTGATCATACTCCAAGGGCCTGAAAAATTGATCCATGATTGATCTTCTCACCCAGCATCACCAATAACGAGTCCAGGTACTCTGTGAGTGGCAGGTGAGCCTGCTGGCTGTCTGAGTGCTTCTGATGCTCTTCGAAAGTAGCAGACTACAAGGTGCAGCATTTCTCAATTATCCGTAGGACTCCTTGTAAAACTCAAAATGATCGCAGGCTGACACAATGCTGTTGCTGCTGCAGGAGCGTCTCATGGGCGACTGTGACTTGTACTGCAACAGATCTGATGTCTGAACAACAGGGATACCAAGATCTAGCACTACGCTGCGGCTTGTCATGACCGAGGTGCATTCTGCACACCACAAAAGAGCATTGAGCATCACAAGAAATAGACGAAAGCTGTGTGAGCTTGATAGCGCTGAACATGAACACTCACCTACAAGAGGCGCAAATTCCATTTCTGGCTGTAAAAAACCTGTTCTTCCCCAGACCGTCACCATAAATCGTTTGATCACCACCCTGTGTCCCAAGGCCTTTTCTGCAGCCTCTGTCAAGCTTCCTGCAGGTGGAAGCGTTGCTGGACACGTCTGACCACTGCCAGCGGAGAAGATGCTGAACGGACAGGAATAAAGAGCTTGCTGCACCTTTGGCACACGCCAGGCTTTCCGAGGGGTCAAGCTCAGCGGCGACACGGCCGATGATCCTGCCGCCGAGTCTCAGTGAAAACGTAAACCCTTCCATCTTTGCGCAGAAACCTGCCAAAAACAGCCGATGGGCGCGAAATTGGACTGTGACTCTAGACCGGCACACGAGTGCACAACGCTATGCATGACAGCCGATTCCGAAATGCCATGCCAGTAACTGGGTGACAGCAAACGGTTTGCTAAAGCTGACAAGAGGCATCAGGAGGGTTGCTCGACGATACCTGCTGCCACAATTATTTCTGTAGACTGCAATTGGCAGTGCGCTGACCGATGAAAGGTTATGAATTAAGAAGTGTCCTTGAACCCTGCCAGATGTACACTTGCTGGCACCCGCCAAAACTGTTTTCAGTCTCCGACCAAGGCAAAATCTGTTGCAAGAACTACAAGGCACGGCGGCCTTTCAAGAGCTAGCATACGTACACTGGTCATGGGCGGTTCGAACTGTGTTGCACGCTCTCGAAGTGGTCGAAGCCCGTCATGCTATACTTCCGGGACAGCTCACATTTCCCTGTGATTGGTGATTTGGCCATGGCTTACTCACCTGGAATACAACGGTACATTGTTGTACAAGACAGCCACGTGTGGATTTGGAAGTGCCAGTATGCTTTTCACGCGGAGACGCATTTGCGATCTTCTGCGGAGGCTCACAAGAGTAGTTTGTTGTCCAATCCTGCGCAGTCTGAGCCTCCACGTCTACCAGATTACCGTGACCCTGTGAACTTTAGAAATTCACACGTTCTCAAGAAGCTGTCAGCAAGGGGGTCGCTGCTATCAATGAACTGGGTCCTGATGGTCCAATGGCATCAAATAGCGGCATCAAGCACACTTCGCGCCATTAGGGGAGAATACAAGGGTACAAGGCAATAGCGCCACACGAACCGCACGAATCCATGCTATGCAGTGTTGTGCCGCAGTACGCTCGACGAAATCTGCGGCACTGCGTGCAGTATACGCAGTACGCCGCAGTACCGCAGTGTAATGCGGCGAGTTACACTGTGTTGTTGAAACTCAGAGTGGTGCCATTCGACGTCTTTCATTGCATTCCAATTCAGCAAAGAAAGTTTTTTTCCCAAATATTTTATTTTTGATTTGTTTGAGAGGGAACTACTTATAAATCAGCAAGTATAGTATCAAATAATAACTTAATGAATTATTTCAAATGAATAAATACCACAAAATATTCAACCGCAGTACCCGCAGAACGGGCCTTCGCCGCGTACTGCGCCGCGCGTACTGCGGTCTGCGGGTACTGACCTGCGGCACAACACTGATGCTATACTTCCGGGACAGCTCACATTTCCCTAGAAGCCTACTTGTGGTCACACACTCTAAGATACACAGTCCTGTAATGATTCTGTCTGGTTGCACAAGGCCGCCGGACATCCTGGCTCAACAACGCATAATCTAGAGCTTGCTGTACTGTAAACTCAGAGGCTTGCAGGGACTGCATCAAGTGTTGCACATGAAAACTTTGGTCATGCACAACACTAGAGGTCATGAGATCTCCGATCAACACCAAGTCGCACATGGGAGTCGATGCTTGCAAATACATTACAGGCCGAATCTTCCTCTTCTGACCTGCAAGAACAGCTTGCTCATTGCAACCGTTTACCAGGCGTGAAAAACGCAAGCACAACAGCACTGGGCTGCCATATCAACATGTTCTTAACAAATGATGTTCTCTGAATTCAATAATTACATGCTGACTTGCGTCCCATGTCAACGCAACAAACGTTCACCTGTCAAGCCATCTGGTCTATTGCAACCTTTGCAGTCATTGATGGCAACTGGCTCTGAGACTCAATAACATAGCCATGTGCCTTCTTTCTGCAATGCGGTCCTCAGCAGTAGATTCCAGATCAGCTCCAGCAAAATCCAACAAAACAATTTGTTGATCAGATGTCACCAAGATGTTGCCTTGATGCAAATCGCGGTGGCAGATGCCAAAACTGTGGATACTGTCAAGGACTGCCAGAAGCTGACCATCCAATGTCCTATGGGTACGTGAATGCCAGTCAAATGGCTCTCCCTGCATATGAGCACCCCTTGGTATCAAGCCATGTCTGTGTCAAGAAGCGATGCATTACACTCTATCAGCCACACAAGCAGTGGACATACTTGCACTTGTGCTGCTGCCACACTGCTGGCTGGTCGAGCTAGAAGCACCAGCCATCCGCAGTGACGACTGTCATGAGAGGGGGTCCTGACATGAGCATTTAAACTACAGATCCAGTGGTTCTCAAAGTCTTGCTCAATGATGTCAGTGTCGGATGCCATGGGAGTCGAACTAATGTATCATGGCAAGCCAGCTGTGCGTTTAACACACCTGAATGTAGCTGGTTGCCACGCAGAAGCCTTGACCGCTTTGGCCATACCCTAGCAACTGTGGCACATGCTTTCCTTGTAATTGCTGCAGACAATTGTAGGCCTCGACCTCAATCTGAGCATTACGGATGCCATCCACAGACAGTGCTATGCGTACTGCAGCCACACTGCCCCCATAACTGCACACAGCAGGACAGCTCGATCGCAGACAAATAACAAAGATGCAGATCAACAAGATGTGTGTTGCACGTGGTTTGAAACGACGCATGCCATGTGTGTCCAAATGACACAAATAGTGCGGAACAAAGTCATTTGGGCATCCCCAAACTACAGCATATTGAAAGAGTTGTCTGAATTCAATAAGCACATGGGCAATGGAGAATGCGCATATGTTCACATTCAAACAACAATGTGGACCACACGCATTTGCACAATGTTACTGACTGGCTTTGTCATCGCCATTATCTGAGGCAAACGCAGATGCCCAGAACTTGCAGTGTTGTGAAGACATGAACGAGGAAATACAAGATATTTACAGATGGCCAGTTCTACCTGCCATAAAAGACTGTGTTGCTGAGCTTGAGGGTCAGCACAAGGTCACACTGGAGTTCGTGCGAGGAGTGTTGGGGCCCTGAACTTGGACTTGAGACCTCTGGATCATTGCGGCGGCTTGCAGTGGCTTGAGTACTTGGACGTAAAGTATCCCTTCTGAGCTTGGAGAACTGCTCCTTGGACAAAGGCTGGTCTCCCATCCTTTGGGCTGTGGGGTAGGGTGCAACAAGACTCTCAGAGCTGCTAAGAGCCGAGAACAGCATAGCCTGCAAATCATGCACATTAATTTTGGGTATTGACGGTATTGACAAGTGAAGGACAAGGATGCAAGGGCAAACCCTAAGTACGGCTAATTGCACATGGAATCACCAGATCCAGAATTACATACGACATATATTGTAACAATGAAATCACTCCCACATGCGAGACATGGAATGTCTACTCAACACACCTCTGTTACCGACACGTGTTCAGCATCGCCGCGTGCATCAGCGCCTACTGCATCTGAAATCAAGAGATTACCCAGGCCATCAGTCTTGAGGAACCAAGAATGATGATAGGTGCTGATCATCCCATACAAGTGTCCCCTCCTGGACATGTAGCCAAGCTCCTGCAATTCAATGCAGCGACGTCAGCTTTGCTTATGAAGTGGGCACACACTGCAAGCACTTGCAAGGCAGACCAACTGTGTCAAGAACAAGGGCATATGTCTGCAAAAGCCCAGTTAACAATACAGCATAAAAGACACAACCAACAAATGTAGTGCCAGCAACAAATGTGAGTGATCGCTGGGAACGCTGCAAGACATTGATAGCAAGGCGTGCAAGCAGGCACACCTCAAGCTGCAGTCTGTCGTGGTTTATGTCCCAACAGCCCATATGCATCATAGGTAATGTGATGTGTCACCTGTGATATGGCATGGCATGCATTATATGCTGCAACAGCCGTCAATCCTGGATGTACCTCACCATTCTTGAACAATGCGCAAACTGTGGCCACATTGACAGTGTGAAGGTTTTTCAGGCAGAACCTGCACTTGTCACATGTTGCTATGGCAATGCAGATACGGTATACAGCTCACAGCGTGTCACTACGAGCAGGTTGCACACTCCCAGCTGCAAGACTTACATTGTTTTAGCCTCAACAGCAAACAATGTGTGTCGGTGTGCACCAGATCTCTCCAGCATGATAATGTCAGGTACGTCAGCACCTTCATCCGGGTGCACCTCCACAGTTGAAGCACGGTTCTGCTCGTTAACCTAAATATGTGAGATACGTGTGAGGCACATGCATGCAAGATAGTGAACAAGAGGGGAAACCGAAAGCATTCCAAAGTAGCTTACTTGCTGGCCAACATGAAAGACAACAGGCCTTGTGTTTTGTCATCACACGCCCTACTTGCATCCTTACTTGGGAGTCAGACTTGCGCTTGCTTGGGTGAATGCCAAACCGTTTGGCAATGCCGTGCATTTTGCAGAGGAGATTCAAACGGCCACAGGCAGTGCCTTCAAGTGTGGCTACAGCTCCATCCTCGCCAAGATGAAGGGCCTCAGAGCGGTACCCATACTTTTCATACCTTTGACTCCTCATTGCCTACAAAAGTGCAGAGTGATATGGAGTATGACATGCTGGAAACTGAGGCATCATACCATGGCAGGATCTTTATAAATGATCAATGTGTGCAGCTTATATCCATGCTCATTGGAGGCATGCAATTTGCAACTGTATAGAGTCTCAACATATGGACAAGTGCTTGCAGCCATGCTGTCATTAATGCTAGTTTCAAGCTGTTGAAGCAACTGACCACAATGTCTGGCTGTCTCAGCCTCTCCTTCACCTCCTCACAAAACTCCCTCCAATGGGTCACAGTTGTAGGGTGTGTGTGGCGGTCCTTATCACGATCCTGAACAGATCTTGAAGATCCAGAGACATCCACCTTGGGTAGGGGCTGCCAAAGAAGCTCATCCAGCGATGCATGACCAGCATCTGTTGAAGATACACACCACCATGAGCCAAGCTGTGTCATCATAAAGGTAGATAACACATTGGAGTCAACCCTCAAGTTACAGCTGAGGCTGACAGCCTACGCTGAGACTACCCAGATGCTATGCAAGAATGTATTCTGACGGTATATGTAATATCTAAGCTGAGCACGGATAAAACTCAACAGCAGTTCCTCAAGCCACATAACAGGTTGAGAGCCTGCACTGTATATGCTCACAAGCTTTGTGAAGCTGCAGGCCAGCTGGGAACGCCTCCGGCCACAAAAGAATTTGCAAAGGCCAAACAAGAATATGCTCAGATGCTTTGTGTACATGTAAATCGGGTATACACCCAAGCCGGTAGCAAGTCCTCAAGCCACAGACAAGGCTGAGAGGCTGTACGGACTCTGTCAAGCTTTGTGCAGGTGCAGACAAGCTGGGTGTGCCGTAAGCCACAGACAAAGCTTAAAGGCTGTGTTGATCCTGCTCTATTGCTGTGTGACACTGCCTTCTAGATATGCTGTGCGATTAACAGCAAACCCTCAAGCCACAGACGAGGCTGAGAGGCCGCATTAAATCTGCTCAGATGTGATTTGCAGGTGCAGACAGCATGGGATCAAAGTTGATTGCAAAATCCTCAAGCCACAAAAAAGGCTGCAAGGCTAAAGCAAATCTGTTCAATTGCTTTGTAAAAATGTAAGTGAGGGGTATGCACTGTAGTCACAGCTAGTCCTTGCGTTGCCCATAAGACTTCATGCAGTCTCACCTACTATCGAGGTGTGCATCTTGAGCTCATCTTTCAGTTCTTCTATGCTCTTCTCATACGAAGTGACCAAGCTTTTATCTCGTGCTG
>JAABUT010004374.1_pt1 | contig 11290 bp, 10 predicted proteins | sample 5559281 | NCBI WGS metagenome assembly JAABUT01 (sample SAMN10711880, study PRJNA513359) | rock metagenome | isolation source: Antarctica rocks | place: Antarctica: Victoria Land, Ricker Hills nord | collected 2016-01-04
CCGGAGCGGCGCCGGCCGATGTCGAGGTGGTCGTGACCGCGCCGCTGCCGGGGTCCGAGGTCGAGCGCGCCAAGGTGCCCACGAACACCCAGGTTCTGCGTCCAGAGGACCTGCAGCGTACCGGCCCGGCCAGCGCGCTTCGTGCCCTCGATGAGCGCGTCGGCGGGGTGGCGCTGAACCAGGCGCAGGGCAACGAGTTCCAACCCAACCTGACCTATCGCGGATTCGAGGCGTCGCCGCTGGCCGGCAACCCGCAGGGCCTGGCGGTGTACCTGAACGGCACCCGGTTCAACCAGCCGTTCGGCGACACCACCAACTGGGACCTGATCCCGGGCATCGCCATCGACCGGATCGAGCTGACCGGGCCGAACCCGGCATTTGGGCTGAACGCCCTTGGCGGCGCTTTGACCGTCAAGCTGCGGGATGGGTTCAGCTATCACGGAACGCAGTTGGAGCTATCGGGCGGCTCGTTCGGCCGTATCCAAGGCTCGGCGCAGTATGGGGTGCAGTCCGGCAACACGGCCGCCTACGTCGCGGGAACGGCGCTGAACGAGGACGGCTGGCGCGACCACTCGCCGTCGCAGCTCCGCCAGATCTACGGCGACGTGGGCTGGCGCGGCGACAAGTCCGAGTTGCACCTAAGCCTGCTGGGCGCCACCAATATCCTGGTCGGCAACGGCACGACCCCGGTCGAGATGCTGGCTGCGCGCCGCAGCGCCGTGTTCACCTACCCGGACGAGACCCGCAACAAGTACCTGCGCGTCAGCCTGTCCGGCTCGTACGAGGTCAGCGACGCGGTCTCGCTGCAGGCCACGGCCTATTACAGCAACCTCGCGCAGCGGACCTCCAACGGCAATGCCTCCAACGCCCAGCCCTGCGACGACGATCAAACCTTCGCCTGCAGTGGCGGCGGCACGGCGCTGACGACCCGCGGCGGGGACCGCATTTCCAACTTCGTCAACCCTGGCTTCTTCCCCGGCATGGCGCAGTTCGGTGGCGGCGGTCCCTACTCGCAGCTCGATCAGACGGCGACGGACAGCAACGGCTACGGCGCCTCCCTACAGGCGACGCACCGGGCGGAGCTGCTTGGCCGGCCGAACCGGTTGCTGGTGGGTGCTAGCTATGACGGCGGCAGCACCTTGTTTTCCGCCCGGTCCTCGTTGGGCGCGCTGGCCTTGGACCGTGGCTTTGCCGGGCCGGGCGTCGTAATCGACCAGGCGGACGGGTCGGTGACGCCGGTGCGGCTTTCGGCGGTCAACAGCTACTACGGACTTTATGCCTCGGACACGCTGGACCTCACCTCCGTGCTGTCGCTGACGCTGTCTGGGCGGCTGAATGTCGCACAGCTCGATCTGCGGGACCAGACCGGCACGGCGCTGAGCGGCAATCATAGCTTTTCCCGGTTCAACCCGGCCGCCGGGCTGACCTACAAGATCACGTCCAACATTTCAGCCTATGGCGGCTATTCCGAGAGCAACCGCACCCCCACCCCGGCGGAACTGTCCTGCGCATCCGCTGCCAGCCCGTGCAGCCTGACTAATTTCTTCGTGGCCGACCCGGCGCTGAAGCAGGTCGTCGGGCATACCTTCGAGGCCGGGCTGCGCGGCCGGTTCACCGTGGCCGACACGGCACGCGTGGCGTGGAACGCGGGCCTGTTCCGCACCGACAGCGACGACGACATCCTGTTCACCTCCAGCGCCGTGCTGGGCCGCGGCTTTTTCCAGAACATCGGCTCGACCCGGCGTCAGGGCGCGGAGGCCGGCGTCAGCCTCCGGCAAGGCTCGCTCCTGGCCTTCGTCGACTACGCCTACACCGATGCCACGTTTCGCACCCCGGTCACGCTCGGCAGCCAGAACAACCCGTTCGCCGATGCGGACGGGCTGATCCAGGTGCAGCGCGGCAACCGCTTGCCGGGGATCCCGCAGCACCGGTTGAAGTTCGGCGTGCAATACGACCTCACGCCGGAGTGGACGGTGGGCACGACGGGGATCGCCAGCAGCGGCCGTTTCCTGCAGGGCGACGCGGCGAACCAGAACCCGACGACCGGCGCCTATGTCGTGCTGAACCTGAACACCAGCTATCGCGTGACCAAGGCCGTCGAGGTGTTCGGCCTGGTGCAGAACCTGACGAACGAGAAGTATGCGACCTTCGGCGGCTTCTCCCCCGTGGCGCTGGTGCCCATCACGCAGGCGCCGGGCGCGACCAACACCCGTAGCCTGACGCCGGGCGCGCCGGTCGCGGGGTTCGGCGGGGTGCGGGTAACGTTCTGATGTCGCGCGCTGGCTAGGGCTTGGTTTGCGGGTCCCATGTTGTGTGGCTGGGTCGATCGTGTAAAAGCCAATTACAGCGCCGAGGAACCTCGGCGCGAGACTGTTATACTATAACTTTATCAATGGAAGTCCCGGAATCAACCGGCTTCGCATTTGGGAGAGCTGTCATGGCCAGCGAAATTCGTATTCATCCGTCCGTGGACAACGGCCTCAAGCCGGCCGCGCCGGGCTTTGCGGGCGGCACGCTCGTTTGCAAGTGCGCCACCAACCCGGTGAAGGTCGAGGTCTCCGCCCAGACTGCGTTCAACCACGCCTGTGGCTGCACCAAGTGCTGGAAGCCCGCCGGCTCGGTGTTCTCGGTCGTCGCCGTGGTGCCGCGCGATAAGGTCAAGGTCTTGGAGAACGGCGACAAGCTGAAGGTTGTCGACACCACCGCTGCGATCCAGCGCACCGCCTGCACCGGCTGCGGCGTCCACATGTATGGGCGGATCGAGAACAAGGACCATCCGTTCTACGGCATGGACTTCGTCCACACCGAGCTGTCGCATGAGGAGGGCTGGGCGGCGCCGGAGTTCGCGGCCTTCGTGTCCTCCATCATCGAGTCCGGTGCTAAGCCCGATCAGATGGGCGCGGTCCGCGCTCGGCTGCACGAGCTCGGCCTTGAGCCCTATGACTGCCTGTCCCCGCCGCTGATGGACGCGATTGCGACCCACGTGGCCAAGCGCACCGGTGTTTTGGCCGCATAGTTTACCGCCAGCCCTCTGGCGCCGTCCGCCATACCGCGCAATTCTGCTGCCCGCGCGCGACAGGTGCGCGGGATGGAGACGGATATGCTGCACATTCCCCAGCGAGCACTGATCGCCACCCTGGCCACCGCCGCCGCCGGCCTGGCGGCCCGTCGAGCCCTGGCGCACGGCCCAACACGGCAGAAGGTGACCCAGACCGTCGACATCGCCCGTACCCCGGATCAGGTCTGGGCCATCGCCGGCGACTTCGATTCGATCGCCCGTTGGCACCCTCTCGTCGCATCCAGCCCGGCGGACCATGGCAATGAGATCGGGTCCAAGCGCACGCTTACGCTCAAGGCCGAGGGCGAGCCGCATTTTGACGAGGAATTGGTCAAGTACGACGCCTCTGCCCACAGTTACCAGTATAGGATCGAGAAGGTGGACCCGAAGGTGCTGCCGGTGAACAACTACTCTTCCTGGTTCGAGGTCCAGGCCAACCCGGCCGGCGGCAGCACGATCGAGTGGCGGGCGGCGTTCTACCGCGGCTACATGCTGAACGACCCGCCGCCCGAACTGAACGACGCCGCGTCGGTCAAGGTGGTCACCGGCGTGCTCCGGGCCGGGCTGGACAACATCAAGGTCCTCGCTGAGCGCACTGGTTGAGGATCGCCCTAGCCTGCCTGGCGCTGCTGGCCGCACCGGTCCCGGCGCTCGCGGCATTGGCCTACGTCACAAACCAGGGCGACGACACGGTCTCGGTCGTGGACACGGCGATCGGCAAGGTCGTTCAGACGGTGGGCGTCGGCGCAAAGCCCGCCGGGGTGGCGGTGGCGGCCGATGGGCGGCACATCTACGTCACCAACCCCGAGGGACACAGCGTGAGCGTCCTGGAGTGCTCGGACGGCCGCGTGTCGATGGTGGCGGAGGTCCCGGCGGGCGCCGGGCCGTTGGGTATCGTGGTCAGTCCGCGGGACGGCCGGGTATTCGTGGCCGACTGGTATGGCGATACGGTTGCCATCCTGGACCCGGCCGGGTCAGCGGTTGTGGGCACCATCAAAGTCGGGCAGTCGCCCTCTGGCCTCGCCGTCGACCCCGCCGGCACGCGGCTTTATGTCGCCAACCGCGAGAGCGACACGCTGTCCGTCATCGACCTCGGCTCGCTCGCTACCCTCGCGACGGTGCCGGTCGGCCATGCGCCGTTCGGCGTAACGGTGCAGGGCGGGCGCGTCTTCGTCGCCAACGTGCAATCCGGCGACGTGTCGGTGGTGGACGCGGCGACGCTCGCGGAGACACGGCGGTTTCCGGTCGGGGAGTTCCCCTACGCCGTCGCGGTGGCTCCGGACGCGTCGCGCATCCTGGTGACCAATCAGCACAGCGGCACGCTCTCGGTCTTCGACGGCGCCTTCGCAGCCCTGCCCGACATCGCGGTGGGCGACTATCCCGAGGGCATCGCGATGTCCGCGGATGGAGCCCGGGCCTATGTGGCGGTCTGGATGGACAACAAGCTGGCCGAGATCGACGTGGCCCCCGGCAAGGTCATCCGCAAGATCGCGGTGGGCGAAAGCCCGCGGGCGTTCGGGACCTTCCTCGCTCCCCCATGATGGGTCGCGCTGCGTGGCCGCCGGCACAGGCGTCGTGAACCAGCGGCGTAGACTCCGGCCGTTGATGGCGGTGCTGATCCTCGGCATGGCAGCCGCAGGCGGCGTTGCGCGCGCGAAGGAGGAGTTGCCGCTCTTCGACCCGGCGCCCCCACGCACCACCCGTGCGCCAAGCCCGCTGCTCGGCACCCCGTTCGAGCCCATCGTCCGGCTTGGGCAGGACTTGCTCGACCTCGGAGTGCTGCCGCGGCTGCGCTATGTCCAGAGCTTTGCGGCCAATCCGGTGGGCGGCATCACCCAGGGCACCGACACGTCCGGCGTCGTCATCTTCGGCGCCGACGTGAGCCTCGGCAAGGTGGTCCGGCTCCCCGGCGCGCAGCTCCATATGACGTTTGCCCAGTTCTACGGCCACGAGCTGGCGACCGACCACATCGGCACCCGGACCAAGGTGCAGTCCTTCTATTATCCCAAGAAGCAGTTCGAGCTGGCCGAGCTGACCTATGAGCAGAACCTGTTCGATGGCCGGCTCAATGTCCTGGTCGGCCGGGCCAACGCCACCGGCGAGTTCGCGCGCTCGACCTATGGCTGCCGGTTCCAGAACGTGGCGGACTGCCCGTTCGAGCTGACCCAGGCGGTGGCCGGCTTTCCCGGTTTTCCCTACGTCAACTGGGGCGGGCGTGTCCGCTATAACCCCACGCAAGGCACCTACGTGAAGGCCGGCGCGTTCGAGACGAACTCGACGCGCAATACGAACTCGGGGTTCGACTGGGGCCTCAACCACTCGACCGGGTTCGTGGTGCCGGCCGAGGCCGGATACGGCACCGATTTCGACACCGACGCCTACCCCCGGCATGCCAAGGTCGGCGGATGGTACAACTCCGCCCCGTACACCGACCCGTTCCTGAACACGAGGGGCCGCTCCCGCGGGCAGTTCGGCGGACGGCCGTTGCTATACAGCGGTGGACGGGCGGGCCTGTATGCATTGGGCGACCAGGTGGTGTACCGTTACAACCGGGAAACCACCCGCAATGTCGCGGTGTTCGGCACCGTGGCGGGCCCGTTCGACGGTGAGGGGATATTCGCGTTCCAGGGCGTGGCCGGAGCGATCTGGTCCGGCCCGTTCGCGAGCCGGGCCGGCGATCAGATCGGCCTGCTCGGGTCGTATATCCGGCTATCGAACAAGGAGGACGGCTTCCTGAACGCGCTGCTGCAGAAGGCCCGCAGCCCCACCAGCGTTTCCCGCAACCAGTTCATCTTCGAGGCCAACTACAACTACCGGCTGGTCGAGGGCGTGTTCCTCGCCTCCAGCCTGCAATACCTCGTCAACCCGGACCAGATCAGCCGGCAGAGCGCGACCCGGGCGCCACGGGATGCGCTGGTCGTCGGGCTCAAGCTGGCCTTGAACGTGAATGAGCTGCTGGGCCTGCCGGCCGTCTCGTCGTTCCGCTGACCACCGGGCTCCTCACGCGTTACGCGTCCGCACATGCCTCCAGATGAAGTAGGCGATGCCCAGCGCAATTAGGCCGACGATGACGAAATCGAAGCGGTGCAGGATCGTCCGCAGCCGCGGGTCGCTGTCCCACTGCGCCCCGAGCACATAGCCGACATAAGCGAGCGCGTAGCACCAGGGCCAAGAGCCTACGAAGGTGTAGAGCTGAAACGGCAGCTGCGGCATGCGGCTGATGCCGGCGGGCAGCGCGATGAACGTACGGATCACCGGCAGCAGCCGGCCAACCAGCACTGCGATGCCGCCGTATCGACGGAAGAACTGTTCTGCCCGGTCCAAGTCCTCGGTGCTGAGCAGGATGTAGCGGCCCCAACGCTCGATCAGCGGCCGGCCACCGCGTGCGCCGACGGCGTAGGCGACGGTGGAGCCGATATTGCAGCCGATGGCCCCCGCCGTCGCCGCGAGCAGCAGGCTGAACCGGCCGGTGGAGACCAGATAGCCCGCAAACGGCATGATGATCTCGGACGGCAGCGGGATGCAGGCGCTCTCGATCGCCATCAATCCGGCGACCCCCGCGTAGCCAGCCGCGGAGATGACGCCGACGATCCAGGCTGCGATGGGAGCGAGCAGGCTATCCAGCAACGCCATCCTCCTTGCGATCCCGCATCTTCTGCGGTCCCGCCTTCCCAATGGTCCCGCTTTCAACGGCAGGGACAGCCGTCACGGCTTGGTTATCTTTATGCTTACGAGCGTGTCCGGTGGCGGTGGCGGCGGAGCTGCAGGAGGCGGCGTGGGCCGCAGGATGGCGGCCTCGGCGTGGCCAGGCTCCTGCGGCGGATGGACCGGACGCTGGGGTATTTTCGTCGCTGAGGGGGTCGTTTCGGCCCGTCCCAGGGCCTCGTTCACGGCCTGGACGGCCCGCTGACCGCGCCGCCGGTCGGACGAGTGCAACGACGCGAGGAGGTCCGCCCGCAACTGCCATAGCCGGTCGTTCTCGACATTCTCCTCGCGGCCGAGCAGCGGCAGGAGCGCGCCGAGCGCCTTGAAGATGCTCTCGTCGGCCAGCACCGCATCGTCCGCACGCGGAATCTCGAAGGCCTCCATGCGGGCGATATCCCGCCGGGCCGCGACAATGAGGGCCCGGCGGTTCGAGGCCGTGTTTCGCACGACCGGGCCGACATCGCCGTCGATCTTGCCGGCGGACGGCGCCGTTGCAAGGGCGTGGATCGCATCCTTCGGCACTGCGACGGTCTCCACGCCGTCGTTCAACTCGACGGCGCCCTGGACGACGTCGGCCTCGGACCAGGTTCCTGCCCAGGGCAACGGCCAGCAAACGCCGTCGCTGCGCAAAGGGCGGCGAAAGCAGATATACAGGTCTTCGGCACGGGTGAGCCCGAGTGCCGCGATGTAGTAGTCGGTCATCCCGTTCTTCTCCTGGCACGACTGGGTGGGCCTATGCTCATCAGGCACGGTGCCAGAGCCGTCCCGCCGTTCCAACATGGAAGGCGGCAGGACGCGACAATAAATAGTGCGGAGCAATCAGGGGCGGCAGATCGCGACAAGGGCCCTATGTTAATGTCGCGCCATTTTCACGTCGCCCCATCCTCACGTCGCCCCGCCTTCACGTCGCCCTATCCACAACGCAGGATTTTTTCGCAGCATGTATATCGCCATGAACCGCTTCAAGGTGGCCCTGGGGTCGGAGGCGGCGTTCGAGCACGTTTGGACCAGCCGCGACACGCATCTGAAGGAGGTTCCGGGTTTCGTGGAGTTCCATTTGCTGCGCGGCCCGCAGCGGGAGGACCACGTCCTGTATTCCAGCCACACGATCTGGTCGGACCATGCGGCCTTCGAGGGCTGGACGAGGTCGGAGGCATTCCGTGCGGCCCACCGCAACGCCGGCAACACTGGAAACGGCAATGCCCCGCTCTATCTTGGCCACCCCGAGTTCGAAGGGTTCGAGGTCGTCCAAACCGTCAAGTAAGCGATCCGTTGCCGACCGCTTCAGTCCTCTGCGGCCAGAAGTTTGGGGGTGATTGGCGGCGTGATCCCCGGCGGCCGCGGCGCCACGTAGGTCAGCCCGCTCTGTTCGGCCAACGTGCGGACCGTGCCGTCGTGCAACAGCGCATCCAGCGCCGCATCCGTCTCGCGCAGCAGGTCTTCGCGACCCTGGAACGCCACGAAGCCCACGTCGAAACCGATCCGGCTCCGGTATCCACTGTCGCGCAACGACGCCGCCGGGTGGGCCGCGCGCCAGGCGTCCCAGCGGTCGAGCTCGATCAGCGTCGCGGCAACGCGCCCGGCCTCCAGCTCCGCCAACGGGTCGGCGTCGCGTGTGAGGCTGACCACCGAGGGCGCCAGCACCCCGCCATCCGCGAGCATCACAATCGTGCCGGACAGCGTGCCCGCCGCAACCCCAATCTTTACCCCGGCGAGATCGGCCAAACGCGATACCTTTACCCCGGACGCGGAAGGCCCCAGCACCACCGCCATCGGCGCGAACCGGATGGCGTGCGAGGGCGCCAGCGTGCCGAGCGCCACGCGGCGACGGCGCGTTCCGGGGGGCGCCCCGTCATAGTCCGGCAGGCCCGATTGCGACGCCGACGGTGCACCCAGCAACGGCCCATAGAGCGCATAGCCGCCCAGCAGGTCGCATAGCCCTGCGGAGAGGAGCGCATTTGCCTCGAGTTCCGGCGCATGGTCCGCGTCGAACCCGCCGGCATCATACCATTGCACCTGCAGCGTCCTCCCAAGCCGCTCCGCCAGCGCGCGCGACAGGGCCAGGTCGAACCCGCCCTCGGCGCCGTCACGGCCGTGAAACGACAGCGGGGCGGCGGCCTTATCCAGGCAGACACGCAGCGCCGGGGCGTCCTGCGCCGCCGATGGTCCTGCCGAGGCCGCCAGCAGCGCAGCGGCGGCAAGCAGGAGCTGGATCATGGGCGCTGCCCGCCGCCGGTCCGCACATAGTCCCACACGGCGGCGATCTCGTCCGGCTGCAGCGTGTCGCCCCAGGCCGGCATGTTGCCCTTGCCGTGCACGACGGAGTTCACGAAGCGTTCGTTCTGATCAGGCGGGAAGCGGCGGAGATCGAAGCTGACCGTGCCCGGGTTGACCATGTCGGGGCCGTGGCATTGGCGGCAGAACTGCCGGTAGACCTGCGCGCCGGCCGTCACGCTGGGTTGAGTTTCCGCACGGGCAACGAACGCCGGGCCGAGCATGGCCACTGCTGCGAGCAGGATACGGAGGGGCATCGGCAAACCTCGTGGTCACGACCATTTCGTGGTCACGGCGGCGGAGCGGCTCCGCCCCGCCGCCCCGGCCATCGTCCTATTGCATCAGCGCGAATGTGGTGAGCGAGCCGCCGGTCGGGATCTTTGCCAGCCGCTCATCGCCGGCCAACAGCGGGAACACCCCGCCGATTCCGCTGGCAACCGTGACGTATTCATGGCCGTCCCGTTGCCAAACCACCGGCTGCGAGATCACGCCCGAACCCGTCTGGTACCGCCACAGCTTCGCCCCGGTATCGGCGTCGAAGGCCGCGAACTCACCCGTCATCTCGCCGGTGAACACCAGCCCGCCACCGGTGGTTACGACGCCCGAAAAGCTTGGGATATCCCACGGCACCTGCCATTTCGCCTTGCCAGTGGCCGGGTCGATGGCCTTGAGGTAGCCCCGCGGTCCCGACGGATAGGTGAAGCCGGTCAGGTCCACGCCGGTGTACCAGGTGCCGGCGGCCAGAGGTGCTCGCCCGTCTCCGGCTCCCAGCCGTCGAGGCAAATCAGAAAAGGGCCCGGCGTGCCAGCGCCGCGTCTTGCAGCTTGGGTTTTGCTAACGCCCGGCCGCCTGCTCAGCCCGATACTCCCGCCGGGTGCCGCAGGACCGAGTGGCGGCGGCCGTAAATGAAATAGATCGCGAGGCCGATGGCCATCCAGATGAGCAGGCGCAGCCAGGTGAAGATCGGCAGGCCGGACATCAGCAACAGGCAGAACAGGATGCCGAGGATTGGCACGACCGGCACGGCGGGCACCTTGAATGGCCGCTTCACCCGCGCATCGCTGCGGCGCAGGTAGATCACCGACCCGCACACCAGGATGAAGGCGAACAGCGTGCCGATGCTGACCATCTCGCCCAGTATGCCGATGGGAACCAGCGCCGCGACGATAGCCACGATGGCGCCGATCATGATCTGGCTGCGATAGGGCGTGTTGAGCGTCGGATGCACGTAGGCGAACAGGCCGGGCAGCAGCCCGTCCTCCGACATGGTGAAGAAGATGCGGCTTTGGCCATACAGCAGCACCAAGATGACCGTGGTGAGCCCGGTCAATGCGCCGATCTTGACCAGGATGGCGAACCAGGTGAGGCCGATCACGTCCACCCCCTTGGCGATCGGGTCGGACACGTTGAGTTCGCCATAGGGAACCAAGCCGGTCAGCACTGCGGCCACGGCGACATACAGTATGGTGCATACCACCAGCGAGCCCAGGATGCCGACCGGCATGTCGCGTTGCGGGTCGCGGGCTTCCTGCGCCGCCGTGGAGACGGCGTCGAAGCCGATAAAGGCGAAGAACACGACGGCGGAGCCGCGCAGGATGCCGCTCAGGCCGAAATGGCCGAACTCGCCGGTGCTGGCCGGGATGAACGGGTGCCAGTTCGCGGTGTTCACAAAGAATGCGCCGACGGCGATGAAGGCCACGACGACGACCAGCTTGATCGCGACCATAATGTTGTTCAGCCGCGCCGATTCCTTGGTGCCGAGCACGAGCATGGCCGTCAGCGCGGCGACGATCAGCGGCGCGGGCAGGTTCAGGACGGCGGTGGCCGTGCTGCCATCCGCCAGCGTCACCACCGTGCCCGGCGCGGCTGCGAACTGCGGCGGCACGGTGATGCCGACGTTGCGGAGGATGCTGACGGCATAGCCCGACCATCCGACCGCCACGGTGGCGGCGCCCATCGCGTATTCGAGCACGAGGTCCCAGCCGATCATCCAGGCGAACAACTCGCCCAGGGTGGCGTAGGTGTAGGTGTAGCAACTGCCGCTGACCGGCAGCATGGCCGCGAGCTCGGCATAGCACAACCCGACGAAGCCGCAGGCGACGCCGCCCAGCACGAACGAGAGCATGATGCTCGGACCCGCGTACTGCGCCGCCGCCGTCCCGGTCAGGACGAAGATGCCCGCGCCGATGATCGCGCCGATGCCCATGGCGGTGATGCTGAATGGGCCGAGCGTCTTGGACAGCTTGTGGCCGT
>JAABUT010004376.1_pt1 | contig 11287 bp, 8 predicted proteins | sample 5559281 | NCBI WGS metagenome assembly JAABUT01 (sample SAMN10711880, study PRJNA513359) | rock metagenome | isolation source: Antarctica rocks | place: Antarctica: Victoria Land, Ricker Hills nord | collected 2016-01-04
GGTGCACTCGTCGGACGGTTGTCCCAGCTCCGGCTCGAAGCGATGGCTCAGCAGGGTCCGAAGCGGCCTCGTTCCACGATGGCCGCGCAGTTGCGGACGGTCACCAACCGGCTGCTCGCACAACTGAACGCAGTCGCCACCGACGCTGCGCCGGCGCTCAACGGTGGCCTGCACTTCGACGAGACACGGCGTCGGCTGTCGGTGGCAACACTCCGGCGCATCGAGGACCTGCCGCCCTTCGTCACCGGAGCCGGCATCATCGCCGAGGTCGGTGTGCTCCGAGAGCATCCTCATTGGATCCAGTGGGCACGGCGCACCTCCACCGGGCCGGTCGAGGACATGCACCACATCACGGACCCGCAGCACGAGGACTTCTACGACTACGAGTCCATGGAGCTGATCGCGCAGCCGCGCGAGACACACCAACCCTGCGCATGGGGACCATACGTCGACTACGGCGGCCTGGACGACTACATCCTCAGCGTCACGATGCCGATCCTCGACGGCGACCGCTTCCTCGGTGTGAGCTGCGCCGACATCCCCGTCGCCGCCTTCGAGTCGTGGCTCGCTCCGTGGCTCGCCGCATCGGGCGAGGTGTGCCTGATCAATGCCGAGGGACGCGTGATCGTCTCAAACGTGTTGGCGCACAGCGCGGGCGACGTACTACTCGATCGCGGCGGATACGACGTCGATGACTCACTGCACTTCGGCTGGACTCTGCTGTCCCGACCGCGCGCGTGACGTACTGCTGGTACTGGTGCTTCTGGCTTTCACTCACCTGCGCGCTGCGGCTGATTTCGTGGCCAGACCACCGCTAGCCGGCTGTCACTGACCGCAGCTGTTCAAGCGAGTCGTCCATGAGTTGTCTGAAGGCGGTTGGGTCGTCCTGTTCCACCCAGCGCGCGAAGGCGACGTGGAAGACGGTTACGCCCAAGGGTCGCGGCGTTCACTGCGAGTCCACGATCGACCAGCGTCATCTCGATCGCCTTGGTCAAGGACTGGAGTGCCGCCAACAGCGTCGTCGACTTCTCTCCCTCGATCGCCAACACGTCGACGGCGTTGCGCCGTTGCCGGTGTCCAGCACGTCGAAGGTGTCGGCCCGACAATCCGTGAACACCGTGCCCTCGACCGGGAGGTCTGCCTCCACGATCGCCGCCAGGCGGTGCTGGCCGTCGACCAGCATCCCGGCGGTGTCGAACGCGACCCTGATGGGTCACCAACCAGTCCCCGCGCCGCATCGCCTCAGCGAAGGAGCGCACCGTCGCTTTTAGACAATGACCGGTTCGACATGTTGGCCTCCGGCATCTCCGAGGCACGCTTCAGGGTGACCTCCTGCACCTTGCTACGCACCTGAACGACAACTCAGAAAAACGACATCGGCGACCGGTATCCGGTGTCACGTAGCAGATATCCCAGCGTCGTCTGCGCAATCCGCCACGGGCACGGCATGGGACTGCAGCTGCTGCCGCTAACACGCGCCGACCGTGACCTCCAGAACTCCCCCGGGGGCGCCATCAAGACGGGCCACCAGTTTCTGCGCTTGACCGTGCAGTGATCACCAGGCACTCCGATCGCCGGTGACCTCCGCCACCCCGCACACGCCGACAGCGCCGCAGCCACCAGCGGGCAGGCCCCTTCCGAGCGTGCGATCGGGGTTGCGCCGCGGCGACCACCGACCTGGCTTGCGATTGAACACGATCTGCTGACTGCGCACGGAGTGCATTTGTGTTCAACCCAGTGATTCCGGGACCTATAAGCCCCCGTGTTGCTCACGAGCAACAAATGAGCAACACGGGGGCGCTGAAAATACGTGTCGCCCCGTGTCATCTCGTACCATTTCGTGACACCTGCTGCCGCGTCGTGGTGGGCGATACTGGGATTGAACCAGTGACCCCTACCGTGTCAAGGTAGTGCTCTCCCACTGAGCTAATCGCCCTTATGCGCACCGGTCACCCGGTGGTTGTTCCTTGCGAGGCGGCGGCGGGAATCGAACCCGCGTAGAGGGCTTTGCAGGCCCTTGCCTAAGCCACTCGGCCACGCCGCCACACGCCGGCGCCCGACTCAAACGACCCTTCGTACCCTGCGAAGCGCCGCTTTCGGCCGCCAAAAGCGGTACCTCGAGCGGACGACGGGATTCGAACCCGCGACCCTCACCTTGGCAAGGTGATGCGCTACCAGCTGCGCTACGTCCGCGTTCACACCGGCGACGTGACGCGCCGAGTGCCGATCGACGACTCTATCCGATCTGCGCGCGGCCCTTCAAACCGCCTGCATGAGCCGCGCCCACACGTCGTGCGCCTTGGCGGCGAGCTCGTCGCGCGAGCCGTCGTTGACGATGACCTCGTGGGCGACCGCCCGCCGCTGCTCGTCACTCGCCTGCGCTCGGATGCGTTCCCGCGCGTCGGCCTCGGGCATGCCCCGCCCAGCCAACCGCTCCAGCCGCAGCTCGGCCGGCGCCTCGACGACGACGACGAGGTCGAAGCCGCCGGCCATGTCATTCTCGACCAGCAGCGGCACGTCGTAGACGACCACCGCGCCGGCCGCGGCGGCGCCGGCCAGCTCGGCGACGCGCTGCCCGACCAGTGGATGCACGATCGCATTGAGGTCGCTACGACGCCGCTCGTCGGCGAACACGATCGCAGCGAGCGCCGGCCGATCGAGCGCACCGTCCGGGCCGAGGATGTCGTCGCCGAACTGCGCAACCACCGCCTGGAAGCCGGCGGTGCCCCGCTCGACGACCTCACGCGCGATGGCATCCGCGTCGATGATCATCGCGCCGTGCTCGGCGAACAACGCGGCCACCGTGCTCTTGCCCGAGCCCACTCCCCCGGTCAGCCCGACTCGCATGCGTTGTTCGCTCAGCGGCCGGCGAGCTTCTCCCGCAGCGCGGCCAGTGCCTCGTCCGAGGCCAGCGACCCGCCGCCCTCGGCCGGAGCCTCCGCGACCTGCGCGGCGTCCGAGCTGTAGGACGTCGACTCGCCGGAGTCAGACGCCGCGTCGGCGTCGGCCTTCTGCGCGTCGTCGGACTGCTTACGGTGCGCCTCGAAGCGCTCGCGAGCGGCCGCGTAGCGCTTCTCCCACTCCTCGCGCTGCGAGTCGAAGCCCTCGCGCCATTCCTGGGTCTCCGGATCGAAGCCGTCGGGATAGATGTAGGCGCCCTTGTCGTCGTACTGCGCCTCCATGCCGTACTGCGCCGGGTCGAAGCTGTCGTCGGTCAGCGCGCCCTCGTTCGCCTGCTTCAGCGACAGCGAGATGCGCCGGCGCTCGAGGTCGATGTCGATGACCTTGACCAGCAGGTCGTCGCCCACGTTGACGACCTGCTCGGGGATCTCGACGTGCCGCTCGGCGAGCTCGGAGATGTGCACCAGGCCCTCGATGCCGTCCTGCACCCGCACGAACGAGCCGAACGGGACCAGCTTGGTGACCTTGCCGGGCACGACCTGACCGATCTGGTGGGTGCGGGCGAAATGCCGCCACGGATCTTCCTGCGTGGCCTTCAACGACAGCGAGACGCGCTCGCGGTCGAGGTCGATGTCGAGCACCTCGACGGTGACCTCCTGGCCGACCTCGACGACCTCGGAGGGATGGTCGATGTGCTTCCAGGACAGCTCGGACACGTGCACCAGGCCGTCGACGCCGCCGAGATCGACGAACGCGCCGAAGTTGACGATCGAGGACACGACGCCGGTGCGGACCTGGCCCTTGGCCAGCTTGTTCAAGAAATCGCTTCGCACCGCGGACTGCGTCTGCTCCAGCCACGCGCGGCGCGACAGGACGACGTTATTGCGGTTCTTGTCCAACTCGATGATCTTCGCCTCGAGCGTCTGACCGACGTAGGGCTGCAGGTCGCGCACGCGGCGCATCTCGACCAGCGATGCGGGCAGGAAGCCGCGCAAACCGATGTCCAGGATCAGGCCGCCCTTGACGACCTCGATGACCGTGCCCTCGACGACCTCGTCATTGTCCTTCTTCTGCTCGATCGTGCCCCACGCGCGCTCGTACTGCGCACGCTTCTTGGACAGGATCAGGCGGCCTTCCTTGTCCTCTTTCTGGAGGACGAGCGCCTCAACCTCATCGCCCACGGAAACGACCTCGTTGGGGTCGACATCGTGCTTGATGGAGAGTTCTCGGGAAGGGATGACACCTTCGGTCTTGTAACCGATGTCGAGCAGGACCTCGTCCCGGTCGACCTTGACGATGGTGCCCTCGACGATGTCACCATCGTTGAAGTACTTGATCGTCTTGTCGATTGCGGCAAGGAAGTCGTCGGCGGTGCCGATGTCATTGATCGCGACTTGCGGTGTTGCGGGACGGGCTTCGGTGGTGGACGTCATTGAGTGGATGGATCCTGACAGTTGTCGTACGTGCGCGGACGTGCCCAGGTCGCCGAGTGTCACGACTGTTCAGCGAGCGGCCTACTCCATGTCGAGGCCACAGACCCATCCGCACGCTAAGCGTACCGCTAGCCCACGTGTCGTCCGAAATCGCTGCGCACCGGCTAGTTTCGTGCGATGCCCGACAACGTTCCGCCCGAGCAGGCGCAGCAGATGCCCGTCCCGGCGCCGCCGCCGCCGCAGCCCGCCGGATCACCGCAGTACGGGCCGCCGCCGCCACAGCAATACGGGCCGCCTCCGCCCGCGTCCCGTCGGTCGCCGGCCGGCGCGGTGCTGGCGTTGCTGGGATTCGGGGTGGCGGCCGCCGGCCTGTTCGCCCTGCCACTCAACGGCTACGACCGCCTCTCGGCATCGGACTTCGGTTACGTCGAGACGCGGGCCAACGCCGCGGCCCTCGGCTCGCGCACGCTGCGTGGCAATGGCGAGCAGTTCTACTCCGGACTCGCCGAGTTCTGGTGGCGGTTCGGGGCCCTGATCTCGATGGCAGCGTTGCTGCTGCTGATCTGCGTCGTGGTGGCCGCACCGGCCGCCAGTGCGGTGGGCTGGCTGCTCGCGGCCGTCGCCGTGGTTGGCGGAATCGTCCACGGCGTCTCGGTGGCACAGAGCGCGGACTACCTCTCGGCCGCACGGTCGTTTCGCGGCTACGAGACCAGCAACTTCTACGACCACCCCGGGTTGGGCATTTGGGTCTCGCTGGCCGGGTTCGCGCTGCTCGCGGTCAGCGGCGTACTCATCGCACTGACCCGGCCGCGCACGTGATCGATCAGCCGAGCGTCTCACGCAACGTGGCTACGGCCTCGGCCAGCGCCTGACGCGCGCCGACTGTCACGTTCGGCAATGAGATATAGCCGTGCACGGCGTCGACGTAGTTCGTCAGCCGCACCGTCACACCCACCTCACGCAGCGCCGCCGCGTACACCGGCCCCTGGTCGCGCAGCGGGTCGAACTGGGCCGTCTGGATCAACGCCGGCGGGAGGTCGTGGTGGTCGGCGAACAGCGGCGACGCGTACGGATCCTTCGGGTCGCTCGCCGGGTCGCTCAGGTACAGCTTCCAGGTGGTGTCCACGTCCTTGCGGCTGAGGATCGGCGCGTTCGCATTCTCGTCCTTCGACGGATAGTCGGCACCGAGATCGACGGAAGGGTAGAGCAGGATCTGCAACGCGATCGGCGGGCCGCCGCGGTCACGCGCCATGATCGCGACGACCGCGGCCAGGTTTCCGCCGGCGCTGTCGCCCATGACCGCGAGGCGGGCGGCGTCCACCCCGAGCTTGTCGGCGTGCTCGGCCACCCAGTTGGTGGCGGCGTAGCAGTCCTCCCCCGGGATCGGGAACGGATTCTCCGGCGCAAGCCGGTAGTCGACGGACACCACGGCCACGCCGGCCTGCGCCGCGAGGGCCGCACACCACCAGTCGGACTGCCGGGCGTCGCCCGAGACCCAACCGCCACCGTGGAAGTTGACGACGACCGCGAGCCGTTCGCCGGCCGCGGCGGCGCGCGGGCGGTACACCCGCAGCGGCAGCTTCGTCCCGTCGGGCAGCGTCAACGACTCCTGCGAGATCAGCGTGCCGGGGTCGGGGCGGCCGGCCACGAGCGCCATGCCGGGCAGACCCAACAGACGGATGCGCCGATCGCTCGCGGCCCGCACCTTTTCCGGCGGTTGCTGCATGACCGGACGACGTTCCAACAGCTTGAACAGTCGCCAGGTGGCAGTGGTGCGCAGCGGGATGGGCATCCACCCACGCTATCGGCGACGGCTGCCCGCGGCGAGCGCTGACTCGACGGCCGCCACCCGCTCGTGCGGCACGCCCCACGCGTGCTCGACACCGACGTGCGCGTCGAGGTTCCACAGCACGCACCGTTCGTCCCGCTCGGCAACGAACGACCACGCCACCACCGTGCGGCCGAGCTGGTCGGCGACCGAGCCTGCCGATGTGGCCACGGCCGCGGGCGCGCCGCCCTCGGGATGGTGGTGCAGGAACTGCCCGTACGCGTCGGCGCAGAACGCGGCATAACGCGCGGTGCACAGGATGAGTCCGTGCCACGCCTCGTCCACCGTATGCGAGGGCATGCCGATTACCGTGCCGTCGCGCAGCGCCGCCCCGGCACAGCGCAGCCACTGTCGGATTCCGGCCTCGACGAGATCGCGCGGTTGCCAGGGGCAGGTCTTCCAGATCGCGTCGGGCAGCTCGAGCGTAGTGACGGCGCGATTGACCTGCGCGAGGTCGATGCGCTGACGTCGACGAGCCACCTCTCGACCGTACCGGCGGCTATCGTTCTCGCATGGTTGCTAGCGTGATCGTCGCGTGCGCAGTGCTGGTCGTCCTCGGCCTGGCCGCCAAGTCGCACCTGGGCGGCAAGGGGAACAAGCGCCGCAAACGGCGCCGCTCGTTCCGCGGCGACGAGTCGACGCGGTGGAGCACCGGCGCGGCCGGCAGCGATTCCTCCGGCAGCGGCCACCACGGGGGCGGCCATCACGGATGCGGTGGCGGCGGTTCGAGCTGCGGTGGCGGCGGGGGTTCGAGTTGCGGTGGTGGCGGCGGGTGCGGTGGCGGCGGATTCTGACCCGCGCCTGAAGGTCGACGGCACCCACGACGAAACCAGGCACAGCGCTGCCGGAGTCACGCGCCGGGCGAGCGGCGCCGACACGACCGTGCGCGCGAACCGCCGCTGGTGGGACGGCGATGCGGATGCCTACCACGACGAGCACGGCGCGTTTCTCGGCGTCGCCGACTTCGTCTGGTCGCCGGAGCGGCTGCGTGAACAGGACGCGCGACTGCTCGGCAACGTCGCCGGGCTCCGCGTTCTCGAGGTCGGCTGCGGCGCAGCGATGTGCTCGCGGTGGCTGGCCGCCAACGACGCGCGACCGGTCGCCTTCGACCTGTCGGCCGGCATGCTGCGTCACGCCCGCAGCGGCGCCCGGGACACCGCGCTCGAGGTGCCGCTCGTCCAGGCCGATGCGCAGCACCTACCTTTCCGCGACGAGTCGTTCGACCTCGCGTTCACCGCGTTCGGTGCGGTGGCCTTCGTCGCCGACAGCGCGCGCGTGATGCGCGAGGTAGCGCGGGTGCTGCGCCCCGGAGGGCGGTGGGTGTTCGCGACCACGCATCCGATCCGTTGGTCGTTCCCCGACGATCCGGGCCCCGCTGGGCTGAGCGCCACAATGCCGTACTGGGACGACACGCCCTACGTCGAGCACGCTGCCGATGACACGCCCACCTACGTCGAACACCACCGCACGCTTGGGCAGCGCGTCCGCGAGATCGCGGCGGCAGGCTTCCGGCTGGCGGACCTCGTCGAGCCGCAATGGCCGCCCGGCCATACCCATCAGTGGGGTCAGTGGTCGCCGCTGCGCGGCGCGATCCTGCCCGGCACCGCGATCTACGTCTGCGAGTTGCTGCCGGCGTAGGCCGAGCGGTCGTCGCAGTCAGCGGGTGGCGCCGGTCGGTCAGATCTCGGGGATGAATCCGGGTCAAAGCCGGCACCGAGCTCGCGTACAGTGCCCTGCGCGTCTTGCCGTTGATCAAGAGAGCACATTGGTCGCATATCAACGAAATCGCTCTCTTGATCAAGGTTGTGCGGGGCTCAGTCCGCGAGCAGCTGGGTGAGCGCGCCGGCCGCTGCCCGAGTTGCCGCGGTCTTCGTCTCCTCCTGGGCAACCGCGTACCGGCGTGACGCGCGGTCGACGGCCAGCACGGTCCACGGGGCCTTGCCGTCTTCGCCGCTGAGCTCGACGTAGAGCCGGTCGCGGTCGTGCTCGACGCGCAGCCGATGCACCTCGTTACCGTCCTCGTGCAGAATCCGCCGACGCTGCGGATCGGCGACGAAGGACGTCCAGCGGCTGCCCGGCATGAGTCAGTGGGCCGCTTCATGCCACGTGCGCCCGACACCGACAGAGACGTCCATCGGCACGTCCAGCGAGATCGCCCCGGCCATCTCGCGGCGGACTAGTTCTTCCACGGCCTCGCGCTCGCCGTCGGCGATCTCGAGCACGAGCTCGTCGTGCACCTGCAGCAGCAGCCGCGATGTCAGACCGGACTCGGCCAGCCCGCGATGCACGCCGAGCATCGCGACCTTGATGATGTCCGCGGCGCTGCCCTGGATCGGAGCGTTGAGGGCCGCCCGCTCGGCCATCTCGCGCAGGTTGCGGTTGTCGCTGGTGAGGTTGGCCAGGTAGCGGCGCCGCCCCATGATCGTCTCGGTGTAGCCGGTCTGTCGGGCATCCTCGACAACCGAGTGCAGATAGTCGCGCACGCCGCCGAAGCGGGTGAAATACGCGTCCATCTGCCCGCGCGCTTCCTCCGGCGTGATCTTGAGTTGCTTGGACAGCCCGAAGGCCGACAGGCCGTACGCCAAGCCGTAGCTCATTGCCTTGACGCGGCGGCGTAGCTCGGAGTCGATCTGGTCGGGCGGCAGGTCGAACGCGCGGGACGCGACGAAGGTGTGCAGATCCTCCCCGGTCGTGAACGCCTCGATCAACCCGGCGTCGTGGGACAGGTGAGCCATGATCCGCATCTCGATCTGGCTGTAGTCGGCGGTCATCAGCGACTCGTAGCCCGCGCCCACGACGAAGGTCTCGCGGATGCGTCGACCTTCGGCGGTGCGTACCGGGATGTTTTGCAGGTTCGGATCGGTGGACGACAACCGTCCGGTGGCCGCGACGGTCTGGTTGAACGTGGTGTGGATGCGGCTGTGGTCGTCGATCAGCGGCAGCAGGCCGTCGACCACGGACTTCAGCCGGGCGACCTCGCGGTGACGTAACAGCAACTCGAGCACCGGGTGCTCGGTCTTGACGTACAGGTCGGCCAGCGAGTCGGCATCGGTGGTGTAGCCGGTCTTGATCCGCTTCGTCTTCGGCAGGCCGAACTGCTCGAACAGGATCTCCTGCAGTTGCTTCGGTGAGCCGAGGTTGAACTCACGCCCCACCAGCTGATGTGCGTCGTGCTCGACCGCTTTGACCCCGGCGCCGAGTTCGGCCTGCAGCGCCACCAGCGCATCGGTGTCCGCGGCGATACCGACCGCTTCCATGTCGGCGAGTACGTAGGTGAGCGGCAGCTCCATGCCGGTCAGCAGCGCCGCGCCGCGGCTGCGGCCGAGCTCGTCGTCGAAGGCGTCCGCGAGATCCTTGACCGCAGTGGCCCGGACGGTCTCGACCTCGGCCAGCGCGTCGTCCGATTCGTCCAATCCGCCGTCCAGGGTGAGCTGGCCGGAGTCCTCCACGTTGGTGCGCAGCTCGCGGTGCAGCGTACGCAATGCGAGGTCGGCGAGGTCGAAGGTGCGCTGGTCGGGGCGCAGCAGGTAGGCCGCGAGCTGCGTGTCGCTGCTGACGCCGTGCAGCTGCCAGCCGTGCTCGCGCAGCGCCAGCAGCGGGCCCTTGACGTCGTGGACCGCTTTCGCGAGGTCCGGATCGGCCAGCCAGCCGGCGAACGCGTTCTCGTCGTCGGCGCCGAGCGCCTCGGGGGTCAGGAAGGCGGCACTGCCATCGGCTGCCGACAGCGCGACGCCGGTCAGCGCGCCGGTGCCTCTGGCCCAGGAGCCGCGGAACGCGACGCCCGATCGCGTGCCGTCCCGCGCGTGCTCGCCGAGCCACAGTGCGACGTCACCGGTGGCCAGCCTGGTGACGGCGACGTCGAAACCCTCTTCGGCCTCCGGTGCGGCGGCGTCGACGGTGGCGAACAGCCGCTCGCGCAGCACCCGGAACTGCAGGTCGTCGAAGAGCCGGTGGACCTCGTCGCGGTCCCACTGCTGCCGGGCCAGGTCTTCGATGGCCACGTCGACGTCGACGTCACGGACGAGCTCGGTGAGGCGGCGGTTCAGCTCCACGCTGGCCAGATGTTCGCGCAGTGCATCACCGACCTTGCCCTTGACCGTGTCCACGCGGTCGACGAGCTCGCGCAGCGAGCCGTACTCACGGATCCACTTCGCTGCCGTCTTCTCGCCGACACCGGGGATGCCGGGCAGGTTGTCGCTGGGGTCACCGCGCAGCGCGGCGTAGTCGGGGTACTGCACCGGCGACAGGCCGTACTTGGTCTGCACCTCCGCAGGAGTGAAGCGGGTCATCTCGCTGACGCCACGCTTCGGGTACAGCACCGTGACATGCTCGTTCACCAACTGGAGGGCGTCGCGGTCGCCGGTGCAGATCAGTACGTCCATGCCGGCGGCGGTGGCCTGCGTGGTGACGGTGGCGATGACGTCGTCGGCCTCGAAACCCTCGACGAGCATCGCCGGGATGCGCAGCGCGTCGAGCACCTCGCGGATCAGCGTCACCTGCCCGCGAAAGTCGTCCGGTGTCTCGCTGCGGCCGGCCTTGTAGCCGGCGAAGGTCTCGCTGCGGAACGTCTTGCGCGACACGTCGAAAGCCACCGCGACATGCGTCGGTTCCTCGTCCCGCATCAGGTTGATGAGCATGGACGTGAACCCGAAGACGGCGTTGGTCGGCTGGCCGGTGGTCGTCGACATGTCGACCTCGCGCAGTGCATAGAAGGCCCGATATGCCAGCGAGTGCCCGTCAAGCAGCAGCAGGGTGGCCGTCTTCGTCTGCACGCCTGTCACGTCTTGCGAGTCTAGGTGGGCCCTCCGACGAGGGTCAGGCCCGGCGTTGGGCAGTGCGCGCGGCGAAGCCGGCCCGCTGGGCCCGCACGAGACGCGCCCGGCGCAGCGAGGCGATGCGACCCGCGGCGTCGGTCATGCCCAGCGAGCGGCGAAGGGCGCAGGTCGGCGCGATGCGCTGCGTCACCAGCGGTGTGAAGCCGAGCCGGGCGAGGTAGCGGTTGCCCTCGCGCGAACCCGAGGACGCGGTGGCGAGCACGTGCTCGACCCCGGCGTCGTCGGCCAGCTGGACGGCGGCGGACAGCAGCGCACGACCGATCCCTCGGCGGCGGTGCCCGGGCAGCACG
>JAABUT010004377.1_pt1 | contig 11286 bp, 16 predicted proteins | sample 5559281 | NCBI WGS metagenome assembly JAABUT01 (sample SAMN10711880, study PRJNA513359) | rock metagenome | isolation source: Antarctica rocks | place: Antarctica: Victoria Land, Ricker Hills nord | collected 2016-01-04
TATTGTGATCATTTGTTACTGCTGTTCAGCCACACAAACTCTTTCTTCCTGTGTAGAGTGTTTGGAAGCATGCCCCATATGTCTTTGTGCCCCCGACGAGCTTAGCTTGTGTAGCTGGATGCTCATGCAACCACAAGGTTCATGCAACCACAAGGCTCATGCATCTGCCGTGCCTGGTCTCCTGCTTGCTAAGCTGCTCTACCTCTGTTGTTTCCACATTGTGTGCTTCAATGCAGGTCTGGTGGACACTTAAGGGTGACAGTAACAGCACAGTGTATGCACACGATGTGGCCAAGGGGATCACAACTGAGCTGCCAGACATTTGCAGTGATGCCACAATCTCATGTCTGGGTCTTGACAGGGCAGGGCGCGTCTGGATGGGCTGTCAAGGTGGCCTGCTGCAAGTGTGGTGTCCTGTCTTTCAAAGCGATCTGCCATGGGCATGCTTTGTCAGCAGTCAGTATCAGGTAAATTTCTTGCCTGCATTGCGTGCATGAGCATCTGCCGTACAGCGGCTTCTGGACGTCTCCAGTGCTTGCTCAACTTTCTGTCAGTTCCAGCTGAATTGATAACACCCTGTCAGTCCAGTTCAGAAGACTCAGTTTCCCTCTGTCTTGCGTTACATAGCACTGCAGTACCATCATATTGACAGACTACAGTCACAGTGTGTCTGTCAGCTCTGCATGCTGAAACACCTGCAATATTTTGATCTTGCACATGCTTGTGACGAGCATCTGTGTCTCAGAGACCTTGCTCTCTGCTGCAATAAGCATTGATGGTACGCTTGGTGTGCAGGTACATTTGGTGTGCAGGTACGTTTATGATTGCTGATGACCTCAGAACACTTTCAGGTCTCATTGAATGCTCTGTTCTGTTCTGTTCTGTTCTTTTTTTAATTTGTTTTCCTTTGTTCTGACTAGGCATTTGTCATCAGATGCTTGTTGATGTACTCTGTATGCTCTGCTCAGATACAGACTTAACTCGTGACAGAGATACAGACACCAAGTGAGATACAGAGGTACAAATACAGAGTGAGATACAGAGTGAGCTTGAGAGACAAAGGGACATTATTGCCATTGTGTAGACAGCTGATGATTTGACACAGCTTGAGCTTGTGTCGTCGTGAAGGCTTGCGTGCGTATGTTGCTTGCCAGCATTTTGGACTGACATTTGTGAATCACATGTACAATCTCACTCCGTCCTGAGGATTTGTTGCATGGATGTTTCTGCATGAGGCATACTTGCTTGCTGTGTAGGTACATGGCTGGCGCTGAGGAACCTGATTGCATGTGGCTAGGAACTGACAATGGCTGCGTCTCCCAAGCATGCTTCAGCAAACCACATACCAACACGGGCTCAAAGCCTGTTGTCACCCTAGTCATCAGCTTGGATTAAACCATTGGTCGGAACACTCTGGTCTCAGGTCAGGCTAGCCTAGATCAGCGAGCATCCATGTCACATGGGTCAGCGTCCACAAACCCACATGCATCCTCATTAGCCAGGATGCAAGTGCCTGGCCCAAGTTTCAGAAGCTCCAGCCAATGTACAGCTTCAAGGACCAGACAGCAGCACTCAGGAGGGACACCAGTCGTTTGCCTGGAACATAACTCCAACATACATCATAGCCCTATACATGATGATCAGCCAGAATACACTGCAGATCACAGTCTTGGCAGCACAGGCACACAGACATCCCCATGCAGCACCGCCTTTGTTAGGGCAGGTAGCCAGCAACACATGCAGCCGCATCCAGGCGCCAGGTCAATGCGAAGCCAGGTAGGTTCAGCCAAGCAGCCATGTCGGCTTGCACATGATGGGCCAGTGCATGAGATTATGGTGCTCAGCGATAGAGTGGTGACTAGGGGTGGCAGAGGGCACTTGGTGGTCATGAAGGAATGGACACTCAAGGGAGAGCTCATAGGGACACAAAGAACTTGCAAGCAAGGTCAGCACATAGATAAAGTTACCTTGCGTGCTTTGCTGTCATGCTTGCACCCTCTCCAGACTGGTTTGCGTTGCAGTCTACAGAGGTGCAGCAAAGTCTTGGAAAAAGGTTCCTTTAGGTTGTTGTTCGGCCATGAGCTCGCAGCAAAAGTGTGAATCTCTACTTCATGCAGCAACCGGTGGTGGGTGCCATCTACATTCACCTTATTTGCAGTGACTCTAGCTTCTTTTGTGTCTACAGGTCCAATCACTTGCATGACTGCCCTTCATTAACCCCCTTCACAGCACAAGCTGGGCAACCAAGTAGGCCCAAGGCCACTATCAGATACAGACAGATGCCAGCTGCTCACCGGTCACACAAGTGGTCAGGTCAAGATGTGGTCAGCTGCTGCTGTGCAACCACTGCGACCACTGGCCATTTTGGGCGCACCGACGGTCAGCCCAATCAGATCCCTGGTTGTGTTGGCAGATCAGCAGCTGCTGTGCTTTGCTCATGCAGATGGCCACCTGGCACTGCACACAGCGCCACATCCCACTATGTGTCCAACATGGGCAGAGTCACAGAATGGACAAGACCTTCCAATCTTGTCGCTGCAGCATGCTGTTTGTCAAGCACATCAAGTGGAGCTGGTGCAATGCATAAAGTGTGAGGTTGGCTTGATGTCTGTGGGCGTCTCTGGCACTATATTGATGTGGTCAGAAGACCAGCTCTCAAGTATCCTTGAGCAACCTTGCTTGCTGGCAGATGACAGGTGAGGCCTTTGTTTGCCATCGCATCACATGGGCCAGTATTAGTCCTGTTCTTTAGCCTTGTAAGTGATGTACAACAAGGCTACCAGCCTCCTCAAAATGTGCCTGGTAGATACGGCCTGTTTGCATTATGCAGGCTACATGCACAAACACAAATCTTGGGCGCTGATCACGTGTGTCATCAACAAGAGCCTGCTTGTCAGAAGAATGCGGCATGTTGCCAATGTGCATGTCTGTATTGGACTGGCAGCTTATGACCGAGCAGAAATGCTTGTCATTTTCAGGGACAGCGAACAAGAGCCTGAACAAGAGCTTGATCCAACCTCACTAGACGATCATCTTGCTCGCTCCGGTGCGGCATGGTTGTTGCAGCGCTTCTCGGGCTCCGATTCTGTGCTGGCCATGAGAGGAGCCTTCAGTGGCTTCAACAAAGACAAGCCAGAGAAACCGCACTCGCTCAACAAGGAAGCACTTGGCGGTGCTGATGCGCAACAAGCATCAAGCGCAGCTCGTATGAGCATCAGTGCACGTTTCAGGGCTTCAGCATTAGGTAGATCTTCAGGTACAGCTGTGGAGTAGTTGACCAGAGTTTCAGTAATGCAGCACCATTGCATGTGGTTGCCAACTCAGCCAATCCTGTTTTTGCAGTTGTGTGCACCCATTCATAGCTTTGTGTTCTCTTGTAACACAGAAGCATGTCTCTACTTTGCTGAGCAAATGCTTGTGTAGGTGCAAAAAGCAAAGGCTGTAAAGAAGATCATCTCCATCGAGCCTCCCAAATGCTTGCATCAATCTTCACATCTCATTCTGCACCTCAGATGGTTGACCCCACAGACCGCCCAGCAATCCCCCGCAGATCCACTTCATTTTCTCCTGGAGAGGCAGCCCCAGCTTCTGCTGGTGCTACTGATGTTGTAGCTGCATCTGCGTTACAACGCTCCGGCTCAACCTATGGATTGCTTGGCATCAAAGGAAATCATCCAGGTGTGCCTGCTTCTGCTGGCACAGTACTCAAGACATTGCCTGCAGCATGTGATAGTGAGCCCTCAGCCTTGGATTCAACCTCCCACGGTCTTCACGGCTTGGTAACAGCAAGCAGTTCTTTCTCAGCACTGCCTCATGCCCAGTTCAGAAGGCTTGCTCTGCCGTCTCAAACAGCGGCTGACTTCCGTACGAACTCCACCAGGCAAGCGGCAGCCTTGATCAGTTTCACCCAGGATTATCAAAGGCCGCAAGCAGACATGATGCTCCTGTCAAGGAGAGGTCAGACCTTGCCTGAAGGCTTGATCCCACACTCTGACATGTCTGCTCTGCACCACCCTCCACACAGATCATCCAGTCAGCTGTCAGCTTTCCTTACCATCCAGAAAGCATCGTCTGTGAGCAGGCAGGCATCGCTTGCCAACTTGCTGCACAGGATGTCCACAGGGACTCATCATCCGAGCGACACAGCTTCAGCTCAGGTCAGTGACGCTGCTTCAGAATTATCAATGCTCAGCCTGTGGACTCAGTGGGTAGGCTGTTGTCCAGCATCGTGTCAGCTCAGCTGCCTCCTAGCAGGACTGACCAAGGTGCTTTGCACCTTGGCGAGCATGCAATGGTGCTGCAGCCACAGGTCACCTCTGAGCAGGTTCCACATGTAGCTGCTGGAAGTCAACCAACAACCCCCAACAACTCGCCAATGCTTAGTGGACCCACTGCCATCAGCGTGAGTCTTGAGCGCCATCCTAGCTTGCCACTCAGCAATGATGCGCTGCAAGCTAGGATTGCAGCGGTGCCTCACAGCAGGGGCATATGCGCCCTTTGAGAAGGACAATCAGTGATGTTGCCTTGGAGGCATTAGAGTCTGTAGAGAGCCTCAAGTGTCCTATCATAAAGTACAGCCACTTGGACATCAAGCGCAAGATAGGAGCAGGCTCAATTGGGCAGGTGTGTACACTTCATGCCTCTCAGTTGCAGGTTCTGCTTGCTTTCTGTATGATCAACATGCCTAGAAACTGGCGTGTGTCTCTGCAGCGTCTGTTCTGTAAGCACAGCACATGTCCTTGACGATGACGCGTGTCATACCTCAATCACGTGCATGGTGTGTAGGTTCACAAGATTTGCCAGCAGCCCATCACAGCGTCCTGTCTTTTCATCACCTTGACACATGCTTGCCCAATCAATGCACATAGCCTTTATGTGCTACTGATGCATTGGCATTGCTGCAGGTATATATGGCCAAATGGCAAGAGACCGACGTGGCTGTGAAAGTCATCACACACATGCAGAAGCTGTCACCCCTGCGGGAGGTCCATGGCCAAGGCCAGAATAGCATGCAGCCCTGCTGTGCCCTTGGCAAGCATGCCAATACTCAGGCAGCTGGCCAAGCAGAAGGATTGGGCAATCAGCACATGGATATTGACTTGCAAGGTCAGTGTTATCCAGTTGGTAACAAATTGGTTGCCCTGAAGGTGAAAAACCCAGTTTCGATTTCAAAGCTTGTTTCTTTTTACCGACAAGCTATATCTGTGTGTTTTATCAGGATTGCCTTGCTTGGACTTGTTTCCTATTCACAAGAGGCACAGCCAGGCGTGAATCAAGTTCACAAGAGGCACAGCTAGGCATGAATTAATTTACATACAGGCTTGGGCAGCCTTTGGTTTAGTGTGGGCTGTGCGTGGTTTGCCGTGCTGTACAGCATTCTGAGCAGCGTGCTGTCTGAGAGCTGTATCGTTTGTTTTGCTTTGCTGTCTTCAGGTGTATTCTGTCACTGCTGTTGGTCCATGCACCCAACCTGTATGCCAAGCTTGCTATTCAACAGCCTGTGCTTCCTTGCGCAGTGGGGCTTGACACTCAAGGCATTGCTGGATCTAGCATGGCACTCAACCTTGAGGAAGAAGTTGGCACGCTTGACGCAGCTCTGAAGTCGCCGCTGTCTGACAAGGAGTTGACAGCCATCACCACCTTGGAGAGAGAGGTGCGCATCTGCTGCGTCACCTATGCCTATTTCACATCCACACTGCTGTGTCAGCATGTCAAGTCTGTCAACTCGACTGCACACATGCCTTGACTGATTTGTTGGGACTGATCTGTTGCTTGCATGATGCTGACAACAGATCAGTCCCAGCACATCAGTCAATCAAATGTGCAGTCAGGTTGACTGACTCAACATGCACACAGTCTGATGGCCACGCTAGATTATGCCTGACATGCAATTTTGCTGGTAGTACATACACAGAACAGCGTCTACTCTGCACAAGCCTGCTTGACATAGGGTTGAAGCAAATCTTGCAGTGCTTGTGAGCAGGCCATGTGAGCTGCGACTCATGGCTGCCATTCGCCATCCCAACGTGGTCATGTTCATGGGCCTGTGTCTGGCCCCTTTCTGCATTGTCATCGAGTTCTGCCCTAGGGGCTCCCTTTCTGACGTCATCAAGAAGGCAGTCTCTGATGGAGCCTTTGCCCAACAGCTGCCATGGCCCAGGCGCCTCAGCGTGGCTTTGGATGCTGCAAAGGTCAGGTCACATCTGGCTCATCTGGCCAGCAGTCAACGATGTGCAAGCGAAGCCTGAACTACAGCAGTCCTGATCTTATGAAGTTATCTTGTCCATTTCACGTCTTGCAGCTTGTTGCAGAACACATCTTTTGGAGCTGCAAAAGCCTGAGTATCTCTTCTGCTCACTTCGTATGTGCAGGCCTTGGTCAGCTGTCTCCATTCTTTACGTACTTTTGCACAGAGAAAGTTTTGGCATCGCTACAGCAACGCCAAAGGTCTGTCATACAGGGCATGCTGCAGCTTCACAGCCACAAGCCTCCCATCTTGCACAGAGATCTGAAGTCCCCCAACCTGCTGGTGGACAAGCACTGGCGGGTGAAGGTCACTGACTTCAACCTCAGCAGCATGCTGCGTCTTGATGCAGACTCAGCCGGACTTGATTCTAGCTTTGCAAACAACCCGCGCTGGCTGGCTCCTGAGGTATGTGACGTTGGTTGTGCCATCAAGTGTTGCTGTGGATGATTGTGCCTCTTTAGATGTCATTGCACAAGGAGCAGGAGGCTTGCTGTCGCCAAGCAAGTCAGACATGCATGTTGCCCCCTGCTACATGAATGTCATGGGCAATGTTGACTTGCACATTGCACCTGCCACAATGATGCTGTTGCCAGAAGTGCTTGTTGCGTTTTTGGGAAGCGACTGCTTCTGTTCATCAGAGTGTGCTTCTTGAACTAGCATCAAGCAATGACTTCACTCACCGTCACATCTCATGAATGGGCATTGATGTGAGCTTACTGCAATGCAGGTGATTGCTGTTCAGAACTTCAGCAAGGCAGCAGATGTGTACTCATTTGGGATCATCTTGTGGGAGCTGATGACTTGGCAAGTACCCTGGGATGATCTCAACCCCTTCCAGGTAGCCACAGAACAAACAAGCAGTAGCTGAAACACTGTCAAAATGGCCCGTTGCTTGCTGGACATCATGCATTTCCAGTCATCAAACCAATTGTGAGGCACTCATCTTTTGGTGAATGCCAGTTTAGCATCTGTGCTGTTGTTGTGGGTACCTTGAGCAGATGGCAGCTGTGCAGATCATGATGCTGCTGACGCAGCAGCATGCACGGCCAGACATTCCGTCTGTGGGCAGCCTGCCAGGAGGGACCTGGCCTGGAATGCAAGAATACATACTGCTCATGCAGGTATGCAGGCCTGACTGCCCCTTGTCCTCATCAGCTTTCTTATGCAGTGGCTGGGTACTATACTGCCCAAGCTGCCATCTGATGCCTCTGTGAATGTGCAATGTGTCTGTCTGTCTGTGTATGCATGCGCGCGCATATGTGTGTGTACATGCGATGTGTCAGTGTGTATGTGTGCGCACGTGTGTGTATGTGTGCGCACGTGTGCGTGTGTGTGTGTGTGTGTGTGTGTGTGTGTGCGTGCGAACACGTGTGTGTGTGTGTGTGTTTATGTGTGTGTATGCAAATTTCACTTTGCGTTTCCTTGTCTCATGCTCTGCTACGCCAGCATTGTCACAGTGCATGTTTGCATGGGCAGGTTGTGGGCAGCAGAAGCTTGCAATACATCGCAAAACTGCTGGCCTTTTGTCATTTCTGTGTACAGAGGGGCACTGTTGACCTGCAGGCCTGCTGGGAAGAGGAGCCTGACAAGCGCCCTGACTTTGAGAGCATCATTGCAGACCTGCGTGGCATGCTGCGCTGCACAGCTGCTACTAAGCAGAGGTCACAGGCCTTGACAGGTAATGCCTACCTTGCTCCAAATGTGTTCTCATTGCATTGCCTGTGGTTCACCTGGTGCTCTATTACATTAGCAATGGAAACGCACCACATGCAGCATGAGCACAACAAACAGTGGGCTGGTTCTAATTCACATGCAATGCGGGCATGGATTGGCAGCACGATCTAGAATGCCATGCATCTACGGCCGTGGGTTTTGCTGCACCCTGGTGTTCTGAGCTGTCATGACACACAAGCCATCACTCACATGCCTGCCCAGTGCCCTGCAGATCTGCCAAGCCAGATGAGTTCAAGCACATGGCCAGACAGCCCTCGCCAGCTGGCTGAGCAGTCACTCACACCCTTGGGGATCTCACCTCACCACCCCCACACCCAGCCCCCTTCACCAACGCCCCCAGTGGCTTCAGCTCAGCTCCCCACAACTCAGGCTTACAGGCTCAAAATCCACGGTCGAGGTCTGTAGGGTCTCTGGCAGGGCCGCGCAGGCTAGATTCAGATTCCCACAGCCTGGCCTCAGACCCCAAGGTCCTGGGATCAGATTTCAAGCTGTTGGGGTTAGGCCCCCTTGGGGTGGTGTCAAACCCTGACACACCAAACCTGGAGTTTCAGAGTGCAGTTCCTGGCCACCAGCATGCTCAGCCTGCCCTCTCAGAGACTAAGTCTTGCCAGAGCTTGAGTCTGAGTGAGGGTAGTCCCAAGATGCCGCAAATGCAGAGTCCTTTTAAGGGCTTCGCATAGACTGACGGCTTGCCTGTGGTCTCTTCCCAAGGCCCGCGCAGTGTTTCCTTCAGCTCTGCCTATGGGGCAGTTCCATGGCAGAGCCCCTTTGACACCATTGCCAGACCAGCAACACAGCAGAGCCCGTGTGCTGATGTGCCTATTTTGCGAACGCTGAAGGCTTCATTTGGGAGCATTCACAACACAGAGCCTCATGAAAGCAGCCATCATGCTGGGAAAAGCCCCAAGACAGGGCTGATTCAAAGTGACCTGCAGGGCTACCCCAATTCTGGGCCTGCCTCAGGTGGCCCTCAGCGTCACAACAGTATCATGCATCACCCAACTGCCATTGAGGGCTCCTTCAGCACAGGGCCTCATGCAGGCACCCCTCAGCGCTTTTCCAACACTGAGCTTTCCCCAGGTGCCCTTCAGAGCTCAACCAAAGCACAGCCCCCACCGCCCTCCAATGCCAAGCCCCCACCCCCTCCAGACATTGAGAAAGGTTCTGCTTCACAGCCGGTCAGAACTCCTTCTGGAGGTTTGACTTGCATGGGCTGTCAGCAAAAAATGGCTCAGGCCTGCACACATTGCAGATGCCTTCACGTGCCGCCACCACAAGCAGCCCAGTGCGCAGGTCATATGAGGCTCAGCGCTCTCAGCGCTCTGCCAGCAGACTGCAGTTTGTCACAGGTAGGAGCTATAGCAGGTCCACAGCACAGTCAGAGTGACTGCATGCTCATCACACATCAAGCCAAAATGATGTATGCTGTGTGACTGCTGGCTCAGACCATCAGTGCTTTGTGTGTGGAATATAGTCCAGCACAGGATTTGCCCATGCAGTGTGAGTTCTGGGTTGTTCCACATGTGCTCTGTCAAGAGTGTGCTTCAGACTACATTGCATTGCATGCCATGCTTTCATCAGGGAGCTGGAACCACATATCTGACCATTTGTGACAGAAGATTCACATGCAGGTGCTGATGTCAGCAGCAGCTCCTGTGAAGTCACTGCTGGTCTCGCTGACAGAACACCAGAGCATGCAGTCTGATGTGCCTGTTGCCGTGTTATCTTGCAAGGCGGTTACTGGAAAAGCTGGGTCAACAGCATGTATCAATAAGTTTTGAAAGTGGCAAGGGCATGGATTGCTTGCAAGCTTGTGGTCATTTCAGATGGCAATGGCAATGCTGCATCTGTGCAGCAAGAAGACTCTGTGCCATGCATGATCAGGGATGGTAGAGAATATATCCCTCTGCCAGGACTTTGAAAGTCCATCATGGGGTTCAAATTTGTACATTCCGACGCATCGGGATGTACTTGCCACTGTGTCAGCCTTTGGCTTTTTGTTTCCAACAAACGTGCATTCCCTTTCTATTATACGCTTGCTACACGAAAACTTTTTGGGTACACTAGCACAGCTCAGCTTGTTTAGTCTCACTCCATCCAGCCTGAATGTCCACAGTATGAGCAAGTGAACATGTGGCTCATCCAAACTTTGAGTCCTTTAAGACGGTTTTTCTTCTGCAGATGATGATTAAAAAGTAGTGGGAAGAAGTAGATGTTGTATGCAGTGTTTTCCAGGCAAAAAGGCGAAAGAGCCACAGAAATGAAGTAGAACAGTGTAGACAGGGCTGTAGAGGCTGCTGAATTCTTAGTGTGTACATATGAACTAGTGCTTGACAACAGCTGACCTTGTCATCTGGCAGCGTTTTGGGGACAACAAGATATCCTTCTTGCAATGCTCTGCACTGTGCGCTGCCTTATTGAAGAAGCTGCCCTGCCTTGTCCTGCATTTCTGTCTGTCTTTATATGCAGTCATATATGCCCCTTGGGCTCTTGATCTTCTTGGCTTGCTGAGCATGCTACTTTTGATGCACATGTGTTCAGCACACAAGACACATGCATGCAGGTTTCCCACTTTGGGGCAATATACAACCTGGGAGCTGCTCATGCGGGAATGGAAAGAGGGCATACGCTACAGCTTTGGCAACAAGCAGACGGTGCCACTGGAGCAGTCGGAGAAGGACCTTCAAGAGGGGATCCAGCAGAAGAGTACTGCTAGCTTCAAGTCAGAGAAGGAGCCCTGGCGGTGAGGCATCACAGACAGGACAGCTATAATGGATCGCAAAATTGTCATCTATGGCATACTGAAAGCTCAGCAAGATGGCCATGATTTGAAAGAGTTGAGTGGGCAGATCAAGCGAGCAGAGGATGCTATGCAAAAGGCTAGGACGGCAGGGGTCAAGCGCCCCCCTATGCTTCTGAACCAGTTGAAGCGGCAGTTTGAGCTTGCAGAGGACTGCTTGACACCTGTGCAGTTTGAAGAGCAGGTGCTTGGCTGGAAGCTCACAGCCCAAGTCAAGGCGCAGGCTGCCAGCAAGCAACAGCTTCCTGTATCCACCCACTGGCAGTGCTGAGGCATAATAGATGTAAATGAACTGTTCTGCTTGTCATACTTGGTTGCACCCTTCTTTTGTAGATGAGTTGTTGATGAAACAAGTATAATTAGTCTGTGCTACTAGGGTGCAAGTGCGCTGCTTTTGCTTTGATGAAATGCTCATGATGGCTTGCCTGCAATTATGTAGCAGCAACAGCATTGATTCTCTGCCACAAGGGGCTAGCATGAAAGGCTAGCATGCCTTGCTGAACGT
>JAABUT010004379.1_pt1 | contig 11281 bp, 9 predicted proteins | sample 5559281 | NCBI WGS metagenome assembly JAABUT01 (sample SAMN10711880, study PRJNA513359) | rock metagenome | isolation source: Antarctica rocks | place: Antarctica: Victoria Land, Ricker Hills nord | collected 2016-01-04
GCCTGGACCACCGCGACGGGCACCGCAACATCTTCCTGCTCGCCTCCCCCTACGCCGCCAAGGCCAAGCTGTCGGGCGTGCACATCTCCCAAGCGGGGGTCCTACACACCATCGAGCTGATCCTGGGGTTGCGGCCGCTGTCGACCTACACCCAGTACGCGCCAGTGCCCTACGACATGTTCACCTCCCACCGGGACACCCGCCCCTACACAGCGGAGAAGCCCACCTACCCCCAGGACGCCAAGAACCCGGCGGCGGCCGCGGGGTCGGCGGCCTCGATTCCGGTGAACACCTCCTCGGTCGACGTCGCCGGTCCGGTGCTGGAGGCGCAGCTGTGGCAGTCCACCCACCCCGGCGCGCCAATGCCGCCCGCGCTGGTGCGTGAGGTCCGGTCCCGCGGCGGGGTCAACGACCGGGCCGCGCAGGCCTGGGCCGCAGGTCGCAGCTGCGGGTGCGCGCCGCTGCAACCCGGTCTGACCGCGGCACATGGCTCCGCCGACGCCGACGGGTGAGCCGACATGCCGCTGCACCCGCCCCACCCAACCGACCAGGAGGACCTTCGATGATCCGTCGCCCACGCTTGCTGTCCGCCGCTGCCGCGGTCGGTGCCTTGGCGGTGGCCGTACCCGCCTACGCCTGCCCGCCGGTCGCCAAACCGGCTGCCCCTGGGCACGTGTTCGTCATCAACTTGGAGAACAAGGGGTACGCGGCAACGTTCGGGCCCGGCTCCAAGGCGCCGTACCTTTCCCGGACCCTGCGCGCGCAGGGGGTGCTGCTCACCCAGTACCACGGCACCGCGCACAACAGCCTGCCGAACTACCTGGCCCAGATCTCCGGTCAGGGACCCGACCCGGAGCAGCAGGCCGACTGCCAGATCTACTCCTCGTTCCTGCAGGTGGGGACGGCTGCGCACCAGCAGGCCGTCGGGCGCGGCTGCGTCTACCCGGCGTCGGTCCCCACCCTGCCCGGTCAGCTCACCGCCAAGGGGCTGAGCTGGAAGGGATACATGGAGGACATGGGCGCGGACCCCACCCGCGAGTCGGCTACCTGCGGGCACCCGGGGATCAACAGCCGGGACAACACCCAACAGGCAAGCGTGAAGGACCAGTACGCCGCCCGGCACAACCCGTTCGTGTACTTCAGCTCCATCACCGGCTCGCCGGCCTGCGCGAAGCGGGACGTCAACCTGGGCAAGCTCACCGGTGACTTGAAGACGGTGGCCACCACCCCAAACCTTGCCTACATCACCCCGAACCTGTGCCACGACGGCCACGACACCCCCTGCGTCAACGGCGAACCCGGCGGCTTGACCAGCGCCGATGCGTTCCTGCGCGCCTGGGTCCCGCGGATCCTGACCTCCCCGGCCTACCGCCAGGACGGGCTGCTCGTCGTCACCTTCGACGAGTCCGACAGCCCGCAGTCCGACGCCAGCGCCTCCGGCGGGGAAATGGCTGGCCCGAACTCCCCGCTGCCCGGCATCGTCGGGCCCGGTGGCGGCCGGGTCGGGGCCGTCGTGCTGTCCCGGCACACCACGCCCGGCACAACGTCCACGGTCGGCTACAACCACTACTCGCTGCTCGCGAGCATCGAGGACGCCTTCCGGCTGCCCCACCTCGGCTTCGCCGCACAGACCGGGCTGCCCCGGTTCGGCCGCGACGTCTACTCCGCCAGATAGCCGGTCCGGCGGCCCGGCTACCGGCTGGGGTGTCCTACGGTGCCGGGCAACGTCGCGGGGTGATCGGCGGCAACGGCCTGCAGCGCGCCGGGGTGCAGGGCCAGGAAGGTCGGCGCGATCTAGGTGGTCTCGACAGGACCGCGCTGGGTGTCGTGACGGATCCGCGGGCCGGACGCGACCAGCGGGACGTCCCGGTCCTGGGGTCGTCACCGCCGTGCTCGGCGATCTTCTTGGTCTTGCTGGTGTAGACCACGCCGTGCTGGACGACGCCGATCAGGTCCGGCACCCGGGTGTCGGCTGCGGAGGTGCCGACGAACTGCGCGGCGGCCGGCCCGGCGTAGAGCTTGCGCAGGCCGGCGGAGCGGTACGCCACCGGCCGCTTGGCGATGTCGGTGGACTTCGCCCTGCCGTCGGCCCCGGTCCCGCTGCCGGCGTAGCGCTGCAGGAACGCGGTGGCGAACTGGTCGGCCAGCGCGGTGCGGTCGCCGTTGCTGAACCACAACAGCATCCCGTCGTCGTTCAACGAGGCGGGAACCAGCGGCTGTGCCCGGTGCGGGTACGCCGCCAGCCAGGCCGCGTTCAGCTGGTCGATGATCGTGCCGTCCGCGATCCGGGTGAGCGAGCGGCTGTCCATCGGTGACTGGCCGTGCTGGCCTGTGGGGAGCAATAGAATGAGATCCATCGGTAGCACCGGCTGGTCGGTGTCGGATGCGGCTGTAACGCCCGTCGGGGGATGTGTCGGCGAAGCGGGGGTCTGGGTGCCGGTCGCGTTCCTCACGGATGCGCAGGCCGCGACGTACGGCTGCTACTCGCATCGGCGGTCACCGGCGGAGCTGGATCGTTCGATGCACATCAGGACCGTGGCTCACGGCACCAAGTCGGAGCCAGACGGACTTTATAGACGCCTGTCCGACACCTGTTGGTCACGACCAGGCGACCTCGCGGCCATGCCATCGCGACACGTTGATCTGGCGTGCCCATTCGAGGGCACCTGTTGTGAGGAGCAATCGTGGGTGGTAGCGGATCGTTGATGCGCCGCTGTGCGGTAGCGGCCGGGCTGAGCGTGACCGCGGGCGCGATAGCGATCGGGGGCGGAGCGGCGGCTGTCGCGGCCGGTGGCTCGACGGTGCCGTCCGGGTTCAGCATCAGCACGTTGGCCGCGGGCGGCAGCCTGTCCAAACCGGATGACATCACCCAACTGGGCAACCACCTGTTCGTCAGTCTTCAGAACGGAGTAGGAGCGAAAGGTGAGCCAGCTCCCGGCGGCAGTAGGACAAGCACCGTGCAGGAGTTCACGCTGGCCGGTGCGCCGGTCGCCCGGTGGATTTTGACCGGCAAGTGCGACGGGCTGAGCGCGGACCCGGCGAACAACCGCCTGATCGCCACGGTCAACGAGGACGCGAACTCGAGCCTGTACACGATCAGCCCGGGGTCGGCGAGGCCTACGCACTACACCTACAGCCCAAGCCCGTTGCCGCATAAAGGTGGCACCGACGCCATCTCGATCGTCCACGGCCAGATTCTGATCGCGGCTTCCGCGCCGAACGCGGCGACCGGACCGGCGGTGTACCGCGCGCAACTAGCTGGCGGTACAGCCGCCCTGACCCCTGTATTTACGGACACCAGCGTCGCGACCACGGCGAACAGCGGGGCGAACAACGGAAGGACCGAGAAGTTGGCGCTGACCGATCCGGACTCCAGCGAGGTCGTTCCCTCATCAAGCCCGCGCTTTGCGGGCGACTTCGTGCTCGACGCGCAGGGCGACAAGGAACTGGTCTTCACCGGCAACGCGACCGGTAGCAAGCCGTCGCTGTCCGTGCTGCATACGAGCACCGAAGTGAACGACACCGCCTGGGCGAGCGCGCGGCAGGGCACGCTGTACGTGACGGACAACGCGAGCAACTCGCTCCTGGCCATTCGCGGCACGTTCAGCCCTGGAACCGCGTACTCGGCTGTGCCGAAGGACAGCAGCCGGAACCCGGGAACGGTCGGCACCCTGAACCTCAAGACTGGAACGGTCACGCCGTTCGCTACCGGTTTGGGTAGCCCGGCCGGCGTGCTGTTCGTGCCCGGCCCGACGGGAGGCGCCCCGCAGCTCAGCGCGGTACCCGCCGGTGGTGTCGCCACCGGCGGCGGTTCAACCAGTCGCACCCCGGTCAGCCTGCTGACGACCGGCAGCGCGCTGCTGCTAGTCGCCGGCGCGGTGGCAGCAACAGGTCGCACGCGGCTGCGGCGTAGGTGAGCCGACTCCCCGGCTGGCTGACCAGCGCAACGAGTGCGGCCCTGGCCACGACCGGGGTGGTCCTGCTACTGCTCGCAGCACAGGCGCACCAGCCGCCACCGCGACCAGCTGTGGCGGCTTCAGGTGCCTTGGAACTGGCAAACCCCAGCGCCAGCGCCAGCGCCAACGGCGCCAACCCTTCCCGGCCACCTCTCGTTCCGGCCGCCGCCCGGCCCAACAACGCCGTCGGGGAGCGACCCGTCCTCCCGGCCGCCCGGCCCAGAAGCGCCGTCAGGGAGCGGCCGTCTGCCTCCGTCCTGCCGGGTCGACGGGTTGCGGCCGCACCGCTGAACCCGGCCAGCCCGGACCGACTGCAGATTCCAGCCTTGGGCGTGTCGACGACGGTTGTCGGCCTAGGGCTGCACGCCGACGGAAGCCTGCAGGTCCCAAGCAACTTCTCCCAAGCTGGCTGGTACCGGGCGTCTCCCACGCCGGGAGCACTCGGGCCTGCGGTTGTAATGGGTCACGTGGACTCCGCGGCGAGCGGGCCGGCTGTGTTCTACCGGCTAGCTGATCTGCGTCCCGGGGACGGCATTTCTATTCAGCGCGCGGACGGGAGCACCGCGGTGTTCACCGTAACCGGCGTCCGGGAGTACCCCAAAGATCACTTCCCGACCGCGTTGGTCTACGCAAACACCAGCGCCGCGGCGCTTCGATTGATCACCTGCGGCGGAGGCTTCGACGCGGCCAGCGGGCACTACCGCGACAACATTGTGGTGTTTGCGACACTCACCGGCTCGCAGCGCGCCTGAGCAATCGGCGACCCACGCCTGCGCCTTGCAAACCAACGAGGCGGATTGCCATACCACGCGGGCCACCGAGGCTCTGATGAGGAGGCGGCCCTTCCGTGCTGATCGACGGAGCATTCAACTTCCGTGACGCCGGCGGAGCACGAACCACGAGCGGCCGGCCCGTCGCTACGGGGTGGCTCTACCGCTCCGGCAACCTGGATACGGTCACGCCTGGCGGCTGGGTCGCGCTGCACCGGCTCGGTGTCCGCCGGGTTGTCGATCTCCGGCTCGACCGGGAGCTGACCAAGCCCCCGCTCGCCGCACCTGGACCGACGACCACGACCCTGCGCGCACCGGTGTGGGGCGGCGACGACCCGGGCGACGGCGTGCTGGAACGCCTGGCCAGGACAGGTGGGGTCACCTCGTCCGAGGCGCTGCAGGCGTACGCGAACGACAAGGTGTCGGGCTACCTGCGGATCATCGAGCACGAGCCTCGGGCCATCGGCGTCGCCGTCGAGGCGCTCGCGGGTGCGGGAACGGACGCAGCCGTGCTGCACTGCGCGGCGGGCAAGGACCGTACCGGCATCGTCGTCGCCCTGCTGCTGCTCAGCCTGGGTGTTCCGCAGGAGCAGGTCCGACGCGACTACCTCAGCTCCCGCTGCGGCATCTCACCGGCCCGGATCGCCCGGTACTCCGGCGAGCTCGACGCCCTGGGCGTGGCGGAGGCGGACTTCGCCCCGGTGTACGCGGCGCACGCACCAGCGTTGCAGGCCGCAGTCGCCCTGGTGGAACAGCGGTGGGGGTCGGCCACGGGCTACCTGCTGGGACCGGCAGCGGTCCCTGCTGACCAGTTCGCGACGATCCACCGCAGGCTGCTCGGGCCGTCGCGCAGCGAGTGCGATCAACCCTGAGGGCCGCGGGCGGCGATGCCCGTCGCCACCAGCACGACCGTGGCGACGACGACGAGGACCAGCGCCGCGCCGGCCCCGACGTCCGCCGGCGTGCGCCGGTGCTCGTGCAGCGTGGTGGGGGTCGGCACGGCCCCGAAGGCGCGGGAGTCGGCGACCATCGCCATTGTCGAGGTGGAGCGCAGGGCTCCGATGAGCAGCGGCACCGTTACTGCAGGGATGCAGGTCAGGACCCGGCGGGCGTAGCCGGGCAGTTCCCAGGGCCTGCGCCAGCGCGGCCGGCTGAGGTCGAGGCCGCGCACCTCGACTGCGCGCAGCAGGACAGTCATGCGGGTGAGGAGCTCGGGCAGGAACCGCATTGCGACCCCGAGGGCGAACCCGGCCTTGGCCGGCAGGTGGAACTTGCGGAAGGCCCAGACGAGGTCGGCCGGCGTGGTGGTCAGGACGATCATCAGCGACGCCGAGGTGCTGACGAGCAGGCGTCCGGACTGCTCGCCGCCGTAGGCAAGCCCGCTCAGGGAGATGCCGGGCGTGCCCATCCAGCTGATCGCGGACGGGAAGGCGAAGTCGACGGTGACGTGCCCCGACGGCGACAGCGCCGGATGAAAGAGGGCCTGCGACCAGACGATGGCCAGTGCCGGTGCGATGGCCATCGTCAGCACCGCGCGTACCCGCGCGGCTGAGGGCCGGAGCACGAGCCAGGGCAGGAGGGTCACGGCGAGCAGGCCAAGGACGGCCTGCCAGCCGAGAAGCACGCTGACCGAGGACATCACGAACGGGTAGACCACCTTGATCCGTGGGTCGAGCCGGTGGACGGGCCCGTCCGAGGCCTCGAAGGAGAACATGCTTCGTAGGCCACCGAGCCCCACGAGCTTGACGAACGCGAGCGGCAGGACAACGGGGACGAGGAAGACGGCCACATACCCGACCAGGGTCCGGCCGAGCAGCGACCCGGACAGCGCGTGGGTCATGAGGCGGCCGCCGGCACGGGCGGGCAGAGCCGGTGGGCGAGTTCCTCGACGCGCAGCGCGACCCGGCGAACGGGTGAGCCCGCGAGGCGAGCGTGGAGGTCGGCCACCGGAGGGGGGACCAGGTGCGCCCGGCGCAGGACGTCGGTCTGGGCGAAGACCTCCGCCGGTGGCCCGACCGCGGCAACGTTCCCGTCGGCCAGGACGGCCATGCGCGTGGCGTATGCCGCGATTACCCGCATGTCGTGGCTGATCATCAGGTAGGTCATACGTTCACGGTCGCGGAGCTCCTGCAGGAAGCCCAGGATGGCCCGCGCGTGCCCCTCGTCCTGGCCCGTGGTCGGCTCGTCCAGCACGAGCCCGTGCGGTGCCTGGACGAGCAGGGCGCCGATCGCCAGGCGCTGCCGCTGGCCTGCGCTGAGCGCGAAGGGGTTCGCCTTACGCCGGTCGGCGAGGCCGGTGATCTCCAGCAGGGACTCGAGCCGTCCCGCGCCGTCCCGGATCGAGCCGGTACGCCGCCCGCGGCGGTGCTTGAGGCCGAAACCGAGCTCATCCTCGACGGTCGCCGTGAATAGCATGGAGTCGGCCGACTGGAACAGGTAGGCCAGTCGGTGGATCTGGCGTGACACGTCCGACGTGTCGACGCGGCGGCCGTCCAGCACGACCCTCCCCGAGGCAGGAGCGCGAAAGCCCATGGCCAGCTCCGCCAGTGACGTCTTGCCCGAGCCGTTCGCCCCGGCGAGGGCGAGCCACTCCCCCTCCTTCACGGTCAGGTCGACGCCCTCGAGGACGGCTCTGTGCTCGTAGCTGACACCCACCCCCTCGAAGGCCAGCAGCGGGGGCTGGCAGTGTCCCGGAACCGGTTCAGGGGCCTGGCGGCCAGGGTCCACCAGAAGCGCGGCTTCTGGACGCTCAGCGAGGGCCTGGTGGGCCTCTGCGACCGACAGCGGTGGCCCCGCCGGGAACAGGTGGGGCAGCAGCAGGCCGAGGCGGACCATCTCCGGTACGCCGACCCCGAGGTCCGACCAGCAGGCGGTGTCGCGGAACGCGGCTCGGGTGGGGCGGTCCAGCACCACCCGTCCGCGGTCGAGCAGCAGGACCCGGTCCACCCAGGGCACGACCTCGTCGATCCGGTGCTCGATCAGGACCACCGTCATGCCCCGTTCCCGGTTGACACGGCGCAGCACCGCCAGCACGTCCTGGGCACCGGCGGGGTCAAGGTCCGAGCATGGCTCGTCCAGGACGAGCACCTCCGGATGCATCGCGAGGGTGGCGGCGATAGCGACGCGCTGCTTCTCCCCACCGGACAGCGCTGTCGTCGCCGCCGAGCGCAGCCCTTGGCACCCCGTCATCGCCAGCGCCTCACGCACCCGTGCGGCGACGACTTCGCGTGGCAGGCCCAGGTTCTCAGGGCCAAAGGCGACCTCGTTCTCCACGGTGGGGGTGATGAGCTGGCTCGAGGGGTCCTGGAAGACCATGCCGACCCGCTGTGCGACGTGCTGCGGTTGGAGCGTCCTCAGCTCGGCCCCGTCGAGCTGCACCGAGCCGGAGAAGCGGCCGGGCACCCGGGCGGGGACGAGCCCGCACAGGGCGAGGGCGAGCGTCGACTTGCCGCAGCCGGACGGCCCGGCGACCAGGATGACCTCGCCGGCCGAGACGGTCAGGTCCAGCCCGTCGAGCGCCGGCTCGGCGGCACCTGGGTAACGGAACCTGAGGTCTCGAACGACGAGGTCGGCCATCTAGCCGGGGCCGCCGTCGGAGGCGCGGCTCCTGACGAGAAGCAGGGCTGCGGTCACCAGCAGCAGGATCCCGGCTGCGACGAAGACGGTGGCGGCGTCCGACAGGTGGAAGTTGTTCGTGGAGTCGGAGCCGTAGCCGGACACCGACATGTACGTCGCGTCCGCGGCCAGCAGCACCGTCAGCACGGCGCTGATGACCGCCATCCGCGTCAGGCCCTGACGACGCCGCAGCTGACCGGTCCCGCTGCGGGGACCGTGCTCGTGGGCGGTCATCGCACTCGCCCCTGCTGCGGCCGCTGGCTGCTGGTGTCGTTGGCGGGTTCGAGGAGGTCGTCGTCGGCGTAGCCGGCGTCGGGTCGGACGGTCCGGGCGATGCGCACGGCCAGGGGCGCGGTGATACCCGCCTCGATGCTGTTGCCGATGGTGTTAAGGACGACGTAGACGACGATGGCGCCACCGGTCTTGGTGATGCCGCTGAGCAGCGGGGTGATCACCGCGGACTGGGCGGCAGTCGCCGGGAAGGCGCGCAGCGCACCAAGGACCAGACCGTCGACGACCGCTGGACCGCCGGCACTGCTGAAGACACGACCACGTCGGTAGAGGATGTACAGGTCGAGGAAGACTCCCTGCAGCAACCCGTAGGGCCAGTAGAGCGGGCTGGACTCCAAGCCGCCGTAGAGCAGCTGCATGAGCAGGAAGTTCAGGAAGACCATGGCGGTCGCGGCGCCGGGTTTGCGGATGACCGCGATCCCGATCATCAGCAGGAACATGTAGGGAAGGTCGTTCACCGCGAGGTTGTGGGCGTACGGGATGCCCTGCACCAGCGGCGTGACCAGCTGGTCACCGATCAGGTTGTCGTAGACCTCCAGCAGCACGCCCATGATCGCCACGACGAGAATGTCCTGGGTGCTCCAGCGGCGGTCGGCAGCCAGCGACGTGCCGTCCGGAACGGTCCGGCGAGTGTGCAGCAGCACGGCACCGAGCACTGCGAGACAGACGATGACGATGGCGGCGTAGACGATGACGTTGACCGCGAACGGGAGCTGGAAGGCCGCCTTACCCGTGGTCGAGGCGGCGAGGGGATGACCTGTCGTGAGCATGGGAGCTCCTCAGGGAGAGCGGGTTGGCGACGGGAGATTACGCAGCGGCAGATGAACGGCCGTGGCCCATGACGTGACGCCCGGATGAGTGGCGTGCGACATCACGAGTAATGGGCGATGCAGCCGCCCGTCCCGGCCGGTCCGGGCCGGATGGCACGGCAGTGAGGACCGCCGCCGGACGATCGCTACCTGGGACCGATCCGCCCTCGCGGTGCTCAATCGCGGGAGCCGCGGACATGGGCGTGCTCGAGCCCACCGCCCCCACCACTGGGTCCCGAGCCCGCACCTGAGAGTCAGTCGTGCCGTCAGGCCGGTCCGTCCGCGGCGGCTAGGAAGAAGTTCACCGTTTGACCGGTCGATTCTTTGGGGTGGGCTGTGCCACCTAGGACGGGTACTCCATGAGCGGACGGGTTGCTTTCTCTGACCCACACCGGTCAGCCACGCCCACCGCAGAGGAACACTGCTCCGATAGCGGTGGAGAAGAACGAGGATCAGAACAGCTCCCGGTAGCCGCTGCACACCAGGCACAGTCGTCCGCTGCCGTCGTGGCGGCAGTCGGCGTCGCGTGTGTGCGTGGCCTGGCGGTGGGTCCGCCAGCGGTCGCGTAGCCAGCAGAGCAGGGCTTGGACGTCCACGTGGGCACCGTTGCTGATGAAGGTGAACCGCAAGCGAGCCACGGACCAACATCGGTGGCCGACAACCGTCGCGGCGCCAGCACAAGGATGTGGCCGCGCGTTCACTTGGCGTCTATCTGCTTCTCCTGCGGGGTCAACGTCTGTCATCCAACGTGCGTAACGGTCGTTAGAGGTAACTCGTAGCGCTGTCCCGGGAGAAGCCATGTCCACCGCCCGCCGTCCCTTCGCCCGTACCGGGGTAGTAGCCGCCGTTGTCGTGCTGGGCGCTGTCACCGGCTGCGGCTCCTCGGGCACGAAACCCGCCGGGTCCTCCGCAAAGGTTGGGCCGGTGGGCAGCACCCCGCCGACCGCGGCCGCCGCCACCTCAGCGGCAGCGCGTACGCCGCTGGTGGTCTATTCCGCTCAGGGCTATGACGGGCCGGTGACCAAGGCGTTCAGCAAGGCCACGGGAATCCCGGTGAAGTTGGTGGATGACAGCACCGGTCCGTTGCTGACGAAGGTGGCCGCGGAGAAGAACAACCCGCAGTGGGGTCTGCTGTGGGTGGACGGCGACACCGCTTTCGCCGCCCTGGACAAGCAGGGGCAGCTGCTGCCGTACACCGCGACCACGGCGCTGAACGCCGCCGGGCAGGCGCTGGTGCCAGCTGACCATTCCTACGTGCCGGTCAGCACCACGGTGATGGCGGCGTTGATCTACAACGCCGCCAAGGCCCCCGGGGTCCCGCGCAGCTACCAGGACCTGCTGGACCCCAAGTACCACGCTCTGGTCGGGATGAACGACCCGTCGCAGTCCGGCCCGACCTTCCCGTTCATCGCCGGGCTGATGAACCAGCTCGGCGGCCAGGCCGGTGGGGTGGCTGCGGGCAAGGCCTACCTGAACAAGCTCAAGGCCAACGGCCTGCACGTGTTCCCGACCAACGGCGACACCCTGCACGCCCTGGAGACCGGGCAGATCAGCTACGGGTTGATCCAGAGCTCCGCCGCGACCGGGGAGGTCGTGAAGGTCAAGAAGTCGGCGGCGTTTGCCCCCAAGGTTGCCTACCTGCCCACCACGACGCTGTTGCCGGGGGTGATCGGGATCGACAAGGCCGCTCCCGCCGCGGTCCAGGACGAGGCGAAGAAGTTCGTCCAGTACGTGCTCTCACCGGCCGGCCAGCAGGCGATGCTGACCGGCGATGCCTCCGGTGACTCGCTGTACTGGCCGGTCGTGGACAGCGTGCAGGCGAACTCCGCGCTGGGCACCA
>JAABUT010004380.1_pt1 | contig 11281 bp, 9 predicted proteins | sample 5559281 | NCBI WGS metagenome assembly JAABUT01 (sample SAMN10711880, study PRJNA513359) | rock metagenome | isolation source: Antarctica rocks | place: Antarctica: Victoria Land, Ricker Hills nord | collected 2016-01-04
AGATCCGGCTCCATTCCGCACTCGGCTATCGCACACCAAACGAAGCCGAAGCACAATGGCGGCAACAGCAAGACGCAGCATAGAAACCCACAAGATCACTGTCCGGAAAACGCCGGGCTCCTCAAAGCTGCCGCAGGAGGCGGTGGACTTCGTGGCCCGTCAGATGAAGGTGCCGGCCGGGGACCTGGGCTTTTACGAGTGGTCGGGCAGCACGATCGAGTATCACCGCGCCCAGATCCGCCGGCATCTGGGCTACCGGGAGTGCGGCGTCACCGATGCGGAGAGGTTGACGGCGTGGCTGGCGGAACAGGTCACCGAGGCCGAACGCAGCCCGGACCGGGTGCGTGAAGAGCTGCTGGACTGGTGCCGTGCCGAGCGGGTGGAACCACCGGCGGGGGGCCGGATTGACCGCATCGTCCGTTCCGCGTTGCGGCTGGGTGAGGAGGCCCTGACGCTGCATGTCTCCGCACGGCTCAACCCGGCTGCCACGGAGGCGATCCTGGCTTTGATCGCCGTTGCCGGCAACCTGGAAGGCCCGGACGCGGACGGGGACGGGGAGTCTTCGCTGCTGGGAACGATCAAAGAGGCTCCGGGCAATGTGAGCCTGGAGACGATGCTGAGCGAGATCGACAAGCTGGTGGCGGTGCGGGCGATCGGGCTGCCGCCGGGCCTGTTCGCCGATGTCGCCCCGAAGGTGGTCGCCGCCTGGCGCGCCCGTGCCGCGGTCGAGTCGCCTTCACATCTGCGGACGCACCCGATGCCGCTGCGGCTGACGCTGCTGGCCGCGTTGCTGCAGGAACGGGAACGGGAGATCACCGACACGCTGGTGGATCTGTTGATCGCCACTGTGCACCGGATCTCCGCCCGGGCAGAGCGCAAGGTCACTACGGAGCTGGTCAACGCCTTCAAGCGGGTGGGCGGCAAGGAGAACATCTTGTTCCAGGTCGCCGAGGCGTCGCTGGCCGCACCCGATGACCCGGTGCGCCAGGTGGTGTTCCCCGCGGTGGCCGGCGGTGAGCAGACGCTGCGGGAGCTGGTGCACGAGTACAAGACCAAGGGCCCGGTTTACCGGCGCACCGTGGCGACCACGCTGAAGGCCTCCTACACCAACCATTATCGGCGCGGCCTGATCAAGTTGTTGGGCGTGTTGACCTTCCGCAGCAGCAACACCGCCCACCAGCCGGTCATTGAGGCCCTGACGCTGATCCGCCGATACGCGGAAGCGGGAAACATCACCTATTACCCGCTGGGCGAGACCGTGCCCGTACACCGCGGTCTGGGCGGTGACTGGCGGGACGTGGCCTACCGGGCCGACACACGCGGTCAGCCCCGGGTGGTGCGGATGGTCTACGAGGTCGCCACCTTCCAGGCGCTGCGAGACCAGCTGCGCTGCAAGGAGATCTGGGTCGTCGGTGCCGACAGGTGGCGCAGCCCCGATGAGGACCTACCGGCCGACTTCGCCGAGCGCCGCGAGCAGAACTACCGCGAGCTGCGCAAACCCTTGGACCCGGCGGTGTTCGTCGAGGAGCTGCGCGAGCAGATGAGCACCGAGCTAGCCGCGCTGAACACCGCGCTGCCGCAGCTGGGGTGGGTGCAGATCACTGAGCGCCGATCGGGGGCGATCAGACTCACCCCGGTGCCGGCCCAGCCCGAGCCGCGCAACCTGCGCCGCATCAAGGCCGAGGTGCTCCGCCGCTGGGGCAACGTGCCGCTGATCGACATGCTCAAGGAAGCCGTCCTGCGAACCGGGTGCCTGGGCACGGTCACCTCGGTGGCCACCGGCGGCAGCATCCCGTCCGACGTGCTGGCGGAGCGGCTGCTGCTGGCGATCTACGCCTACGGGACCAACACCGGGATCAAGGCCGTCGCCGCCGGCGGGCACGGGCACAGCGAGGACGACATCCGCTACGTGCGCCGCCGCTACCTCACCGCCGAGGCGGCCCGGGCCATCGCGATCGGCATCGCGAACGCCACCTTCACCGCCCGCAGCGCCGAGTTGTGGGGCACCGGGTCCACCGCGGTCGCCTCGGACTCCACCCACGTCCGGGCCTTCGATCAGAACATCTTCACCGAGTGGCATTCCCGCTACGGCGGGCGCGGGGTCCTGATCTACTGGCACGTGGAACACAAGTCTCTGGCGGTGCACTCCCAGCTGATCTCCTGCACCGCCTCCGAGGTCGCCGCCATGATCGAGGGCGCGATACGCCACGGCACCACCATGGACGTGGAATCCAACTACGTCGACTCCCACGGCCAGTCCGAAATCGGGTTCGGCGTCACCCGGTTGCTCGGCTTCGACCTGCTGCCGCGGATCAAGCGAATCAACACCGTGAAGCTCTACCGGCCGGGCCCCGGCGACCCCGACGCCTACCCCAATCTGGGCCCGGCGCTGACCCGGCCGATCCGCTTCGACCTGATCGCCCAGCAGTACGACCAGATGATCAAGTACGCCACCGCGATCCGCGCCGGCACTGCCTCCACCGAGGCGATCTTGCGCCGCTTCACCCGCAACGCCTCCCACCCCACCTACGCGGCGATGCTCGAGGTCGGGCGCGCCCAGAAGACCATCTTCTGTGCCCGGTACCTGCGCATCCGGGACCTGCAGCGGGAAATCGAGGAAGGCCTCAACGTGATGGAGTCCTCCAACGGCGCGAACTCCGTCATCGCCTACGGCAAGGGCGGAGAGATCGCCAGCAACCGCCGCGACGAGCAGGAAATGTTCGTGCTGTGCCTGCGGATCCTGCAAACCGCCTTGGTCTACGTCAACACCCTCATGCTCCAAGACGTCCTGGCCGAGCCCGCGTGGGCGGACATTCTCACCCCGGCCGACCGGCGCGGACTGACCCCGCTGTTCTGGATGCACTTGCTGCCCTACGGGGAGGTCCACCTGGACATGAGCTCCCGCCTGCGCCTCGGCCCCGGGGCATGACGCTCACCGCGGGATGGACCGGTCGACGTGGCGTTCAGTCAGAGACTTTGGTCATCTCCTTGCCGCAGCAGCAGGTGGGGTTGGCGGTGCCGGGACAGTCCGGCGGCGCGCTCTTGGTGACGGTGACCTCGCACCCGCAGGCGGGATCGACACAGCGGTAGACCTGGCCTTCACGAAACGCCATGATGCCTCCTTGATGGTGGTGGTTTCAGTGCCACCATCAACGGTAGAACCTTGCCCCCGGGGTAATGTCAAGGACCAGGTTTGCACAGCTCGAGAAGGGTCTGCATGTTCACGGTGGGTCAGGTGGCGCGGGCGGCGGGGGTGAGCACCAAGGCGGTACGCCTGTACGAGGCCCGCGGGCTGCTCCCGGTGGCGCCGCGGACCGCGGTCGGGTACCGGGTCTTCACCGAGTCCGACGTGGACACGGTGCGCTTCATCCGCCGGGCCCGCTCACTGGGGCTCGGCCTGGACGCGGCGGCGGAGATCTTGACCACCCACCGCAGCGGAGCAGCGCCCTGCGGCCGGACCGGACAACTGCTCGACCAACGCATCGCCGAGATCGACCACACACTGCGCGAGTTGCGGGAGCTGCGCCGAACACTGGTCGCAGCACGCCGCACCGACCACCACACCGATGCCGACCGGGCCGGCGACGTGGGAGACGACCCGGGAGGGATCTGCCCGATGATCGAAGACGCCACCACCCCCGGCCGGCGTTAGGCGCTCACACCAGCTTCCGCAGCGCCACCACCGGACATGACAGGGAATGAACAATTCCCTGTCACACCAACGCTCTCGTGGTACGGATCGCCTCAGGTCAGGCAAGTGTCCACGATCATCCGCTACCGTCGGCGATGACACATTCCCTGTCACATCCCGCCGGAGGTGCCTGTGCCACCCGCCCGGACCGTCGCCGACGCAGCCGATGCATTCCTCACCCGTGCCACCGCCGCGACCACCCGGCGCTCCTACAGGCAGACGATGAACGCGCTCACTGCGGCGTATGGCGGCCGCCCCCTCGACGCCCTCGACGGGGCCGCCATCGCCGAGCTCACCGCCGACAGCTGGGGAACACTGGCGCCGGCCACCTGGAACCGGCACGTCGCCACGCTGCGCTCGTTCACCGCGTTCTGCCGCCGCACAGGCTGGCTGCAGGTCGACCTCTGCACCGGCCTGGAGCGGCGCCCGGAGAAAGCCGACCGCACCAAGGCCGTCGGCGACACCTCCCTGGAGCGCCTGTTCCGCAGCGAGGACGTCCCCATCCGGGAGAAGTGCCTATGGCGACTGCTGTACGAGACCGCCGCCCGCGCGCAGGAAGTCCTCTCCCTCAACGTCGAGGACGTCGACCTGGACAACAAGCGCGCCCGCACCACGTCCAAAGGCGGCGACATCGAGTGGCTGCACTTCCAGTCCGGCTCCGCCCGCCTGCTACCCCGCATCATTGCCGGACGCCAGACCGGGCCGCTGTTCCTCGCCGATCGGCGCCCCGCACCCGCCCGCACCCCAGCCACGGTTGACGTCTGCCCCGCCACCGGCCGGGGACGGTTGTCCTACGAACGCGCCGAATACCTGTTCAAGCGGCACTCCCGACGGATCAGCCGCACCGGGCTGACCCTGCACCAGCTCCGGCACTCGGCCCTGACCACCCTCGCCGACGCCAACGTCTCCCTGCCGCTGCTGATGGGCAAGAGCCGCCACAAGAACCTGCGATCCCTGCAGCGCTACGTCCACCCCTCCGCCGAAGCCGTCGCAGCGATGACCGCCGCCCACGACCCCGCCGCCCGACGCCGTCAGTACTGACGCAGATCAGCCAGATGACTGCCCGGTTTGGGGCTGGTGACAGCATTCTTACCGACACCCCGAGTGGGCTGGCCGGGTCGGTGTCGTCGCTGCTGCCGGGGAACGTGCGGCATCTGGCGCCGGAAGAGGCCGCGTTCGATGCGATGCTTCGCGGGTGGGGGTTGCAGCAGCGTTCCCGGTTTTTGAAGGCCGCCACCATCGGCATGAGATCGGACATGGTGCGGCGGTTCGCGGGGTTCACCAACCAGTACCCGTGGCAGTGGACGCCCGCCGAGATCGAGGCGTTCATGGCCGGTCTGCACACGTCAGCTGGGGCTCCTGTGGCGCCGTCAACGGCGCGCGGCTACCAGAACGCGCTGCGGCTGTTCATGGACTACGTGACCGATGCGCGCTACGGCTGGCCCGCGTACTGCGAGGACCATTTCGATAGGGTGCCGAGCCAGATCCTGCACGAATGGAACTCGGTGGTGCACGTCACCGACTACGACGGGGACCCGCGGCGACGCCCGCTGTCCTACGACGAAATCCAGGCCCTGTTCGACGCCGCCGAAGCCCTCGTCGAGCAGATCCGAAACCGCGGCCGGAAGGGCGAACGGGCGGCGCACCGCGACGCTGTCGTGCTCAAGACCGTCTACGCCTTCGGGCTGCGCCGGCGCGAGGTATGGGGGCTGGATGTGGCCGACCTTCGCCACAACCCGCGGGTGCCACAGTTCGGCCGCATCGGCGGCGTGTTCGTGCGGTGGGCGAAATCCTCCAAGGGCAGCCCACCTAAACGCCGGACGGTGTTCCTCGTGCCGGAGATGGACTGGCTGGTGCCGATCATGAACGACTGGATCGATCAGATCCGGCCCAGCCTCGGCGACCCGACCTGGCCCGGGTTGTGGACCACCGAACGCGGCGGACGCCTCGCGCTGCGCGGCATCAATGAGGCATTCGTGGCCGCACGTGACGCGGCGGGGCTGCCGCCCGAGTTGAGCCTGCACTGCCTACGGCATTCCTACATCACGCACCTGACCGAGTTTGGCTACCCCGAGAAATTCATCCAGGACCAAGTCGGCCATTCGGTGGCCGCGACCACGGCTGTGTACACGCATGTGTCCGACGAGTTCCGTAACCGGCTTGTCGCGAGCTCGATGCGGCGGCAGGCCGAACGATTGGACGTCTCGTTGTGAGCACGAACAAGGGTTTCGGGTGGAACCTGCGCCGCAAGATGGCCGAGCAGGACCTCTTCCAGACCACCGACCTCGTCCCGCTGCTGGCGCAGCGGGGCGTGACACTTTCCCGTGAGCAGGTCTACCGGCTGGTCACTCAGCCGCCGCAGCGGCTGTCGATGGCCACGCTGGTGGCGTTGTGCGACATCCTCGATTGTGGCGTCGGCGATCTGATCGAGCTGCGCGACGTCGAGGTGCCGACGCAGCGTAAGGCAGCCGCTGGTGCCGCAAAGCCGACAGTGCGCAAGACGACGATCCGCCGCCCGTCGGGGCTGTGACGACTGCCGCACCGTCGCGGCGGCCCGCAGAGCAGCACCGCCGGATCGTCGAGGCGATCCTCGGCCAGCTTCCCTCCGGCGCGATAGGTCGGGTCGAGATCGTCAGGCTCGTATCAGATCTCGGGCTGGGGTCCGCCGCCTCACGCTCGCTGGCGGGCTACCTGGTTGCACACCCCGACGGGTTGGTCTCCGGCCACTCCGGCGGGCCGCGGACATGGCTGCACCTGCTGAACGGGCTCGCCGACCGGCTACCCGCCCTGGTGGCCGGGCCGCGGTGCGTGCGTTGCCGGCGCACGGTGGCGTTGTTCCGGTGGATGGGCGAGCAACGCTGCTGCACCACCTGCTACGCCAGAGCCCACGTCGCGGTCTGCGCCGGATGCGGCGAGGTCCGCCCGGTAGCCAGACGTGCCAAGGGCGGCGAAGCGATCTGCACCAGATGCGACCGGCGCGACCCCTCCCGCTGGGAGGCGTGCACGTCCTGCGGCAAGGCCGCCAGGGTTGCGGCGCGACCGCCCACCGGCCCGTTGTGCCAGAACTGCATTCCCAAGCGGCTCTACACCTGCGCCCAGTGTGGCCGGCCCGGCCAGCAGGCACGCGCGTTCACCGACGGCGGCCCGATCTGCAACGCCTGCTACCAGCGAGGCAAGGTCGAGCGGTGCAGCCAGTGCGGCGTCGTGTCCCCGTACGTACGCGCCAGACCCGACACCGGCACTGCGCTGTGCGACTCGTGCTGGCAACCGCCACCGCTGACATGCACGGTATGCGGGGTCGCAAGGCCCATCAAACGCGGCCGGACCAGCCGCACCCCCATCTGCGGGTCATGTCGCGCGAAGAAACGACAGCGACGAGCCTGCGCGGAGTGCGGCCGGCTCCGCCCGGTCCACATCCGGCTGCTGATGGGCGGCGTGTGCGGCACCTGCTACACGCGGCTACGGAACAACCCGGCCGTCTGCGCCGACTGCGGCTCCGTCCGCCCGCTGATCGGCCGTAACAACGCAGACCACCGAATCTGCGGGCCCTGCGCGGGGGAGAGGATCACCTTCACCTGCCGAACCTGCGGCGATTTCGCCGCGCTCTACGCCGACGGGAACTGCGCCTCGTGCGTTGCTCGCCGCCGCGTCACCGAACTCTGCTCGACCGCAACCGGCCAGGTCCACCCCCAACTGCAGCCCGTCATCGACGCTCTCGACATCGACGACAGGCCCCGCGCTGTCATCGGCTGGCTGCACGACCGAGGCTGGGCCGAAACCCTGGCACTGATCGCTCGGACCGAGGGACAGATCAGCCATCGCATGCTCGACGACTTGCCGCAGACCAACTCCGTCGTCTACACCCGCGCCGTCCTGGTCAGCCTGGGCGTGCTCGAATCCCGCGACGAGGAAATCGATGGAACCCTGCCGTGGCTGAAGGACCTACTCGCCGTCCAGCCACCGGCGATCGCGACCATCATCCGGCCCTACGCGATCTGGTGGGTGCTACGCCGCGCCAGGCGCCGTAAACCCCGCGGGAACGGTGCGGCCCGCCGAAACGCACGCACCCGGATCGTCGTCGCCGTTGAATTCCTCACCTGGATCGACAGCCGCGGACAGCTGCTTCAGACCGCGACCCAGGCGGACGTCGACGAATGGCTCGCTGCCGGTAGCACCACCAGATACCGGCTGCGTGATTTCCTCCTCTGGTCACATGCACACCGGCTCAGCAGCAGCCTGGAAGTGCCTTGGTTGCAGCGCGGAGAGCCCTCCTCCTACCTGGACGACGCACGCCGCCGCGACCTGCTCAACACCGCGCTGCACGAGCTCAACAGATGCGGATGACATACGTTCATCTCATGGCACGAACCGCGAAGGCAAGGAAGCGCTGGCAGGTGATCGGCGGAAGCATTTTTGTGGTCACTTTGGCGATCGCCTTGATCCTGGGCGAAATTGGCGCCAGCGAAGCAGCCCGAGGTCTTGGACTGGCTCTGTTCTTCCTGGTGTGGCCGCTAATTTTCTTAGCGGCAGCGCCACCGGCAAAGCCGGGCCTTGACCCGGTGACAGCCAAGTATTACCACCCGACGACAACCGTTCGCTCAAACGCCTCCGACGCCCCCAACCTCCACCCAGCGAGACCCGACGACGACTCAACCGCGCCCTAGGACGAAGGTCTACCGGGTACCAAATGGGTTATCGGTGCGGGTGCTGAGCTCGACCGGACCAGTCAGCGCGTCGTCATGAGGATCTCGGCGGGTCATCGCGATAGCCGCGGATCTGCCGTGATCGCTCGGCAAGCTCAGACCTTTGCCGCGCCAGCAACTCGGCTTGCCTGGTGACGTCGGCGTAGATGTCCGTCGCGGTGCGCTCACGCGGCGGCGGCACGGGCGTGGGCGACCGTGGCGCCGCTTTTACCTGCTTGTGACCAAGGGTGGCTACGGCCCTGGATCTAGCCGCGGGAACATCGTCAAGAACGACGACCTTCCCGCTCCTCAGAGTCAACTTCGTGCCGTAGACACCGGCCACGGGCGCGTCGACAAAGTCCACTGCTTCCCAGGACAAAAAGCTGGTCCTGCGCCACGGTCGGCGAATTCCGGTGGTCGAGACCACGGTCGGCGGGCGCTTTGCCACCCACAGCCGCCATCCCCAGACAAGCGGGAGATAGACGAGCAAGAAGTAGGACGGGTGGGACGAGACGATGTCCAGCACCACGACCGCGCAGACTGCAACCGCGAGGATCACCCCGAGCACCGGTTTGATCGGCTCGCGCCTCCGCGGCCGAACACCGACCACAGATTCATCAAGGGCGTCGCTCACGACTGCATTGTGCCTGGTTCGACTCAGCCAATACCGATGTTGGCCCGGCTGCTGGCCTGGCCCGCCTTGACGGTGTCTGCCCTTCGTGAAGCTTGGCTCCAGATCGGCCCGATCGCCAGGTTCGGGTCGTCGCCAGGTGACCGGCCGGCAGGAACCCAACCCAGCCCTGAGAGGCTGCTGCGGTTCACGGCCGTCCCAATAGCCGTCCAACGGCGACCGAAACCGCGTTCCCGGGCCACTCACGACCAAGATTATGAACGCGTCGATTGGGGATCGGCTATCGGACACGCTGTTCCGGCCGTTCTCCTCACCGGACGGACGCCGGTTCCAAATCGATGCGCTCATGCCGATGTGCGTACATGTCGCGTAGAAGGGTTCTGCGCGATCCGAGACTGACCGGACCGCCGAGCAGAGGCCACCATGACGATGCCGCGGCGAGCGCGGAACTGGCATCCGTCCCAAAGCGGCCGGAGCCACAGCTTCCGGTCGCGTGACTCCGTAGGTTTGGTGACGTGGCGTCGATCCGCAGTCTTGAGGAGCTGGAGGAGCTGCTCGCGCTCGGGCATGAACGTCGCGACTTCGAGGTCAAGGGTCCGGGCGACGTCGACGACAAAGCCTATTCCTCGAACGTCGCGCGGGCGGTCATGGCCATGGGCAACCTGCGCTATGGAGGCCTCGTGTGCCTTGGCATCGATAATAAGCACATCAGCGAGATGCAGCCAGGGCTCGCTACCGCCCAGGTCGCTCAGTGGACCGATTTCGACGCGGTCAACACCGCTCTTGCTCGGTACGCCGATCCGCCCGCGAGCATCCAGCTGAAGGCGTACCGGTTGTCCTCCCGAGTCGACGTTGTCGTCGTCCAAGTGGACGAGTTCCAGGATGTTCCGCATCTGTGCCGAAAGGGGTACCCGGGCATCCTGCAGGAGGGCGCAATGTACGTGCGTCCCCGAGGCATGCCCAAATCGGTCAGCGTGCCCGATGTCCGCGAGATGCGTGACGTCCTGGAGATCGCGACTGACAAAGCGCTACGCGAGTTCCTGCGTCGCGCCGGCGAGGCTGGCGTGCCCCTTCCGGGCACCTCATCCGCCATCGACTCGGACACGAGCCGGTTCGACTCCGAGCGTGCCCAGGCCTGGACCGCCAGCTCGCCGGTCACCGAACACCTCGCCGCGCTCGGGCACAGCGACATTGCCGTTCGTCCAGGGCCGTACAACCCACAAAGGCTTGCCCCCGGCCAGCTCGAGCCTTTCCTCGAGCAGCAAACCGTGCGACTTCGTGGCTGGCCGCTGCCCTACCGCGACTACCGGGAGCCGCTTCAGCGGTATGGCACGTGGATCGGTCAGGACATCGAGTCGACGGTTGTGCCACACATGGAGGCATGGCGGCAATGCGCGAGCGGGCAATTCCTTCACCGGCGAGCGCTCGCGGCCGACATGCGTGATGCAGCCATTCTCGAGCCGCTCGACGATAGGGCCACCGGCGCGGTAGCCGTCTGGGACGTGCTGCTGTACATGGTCGAAGTTGCCGAGTTCGCCGCCCGCGTCGCGACCGAGCTGCGATGCGATCACCTCAGCTTCGACATCAGCCTCGCCGGCATCGCCGGCCGTCAGCTCATCGCCGGCTCCACCGACGACTATGTGCGCGACGGGCTCATCGTGTACGCCGACCAGCTGACCGCATCCAGGCAGATCGACTCCACTGCACTGCTTTCAGACGTCCGCGGCACGGGGGTGAGCCTTGCGCAAGACCTGCTGCGCCAGTTCGGTCTCGACGTCCCGGACCGGGTCCTTCTCGAACAGCAGCAGCGGATATTCGGAAGCTGACCGGTCTCGGGCTTGCGTTGACCCGAACCTGTGAGGACCTACGCCAAATGCAACAAGTAACCGCGCTGCGGGCTACAGCCCGCTCATGCCGCGGGTAGTGCGCGGTGCCCGGCCAGGGATCGATGCTCCTATGGATGTCAAGGTCGGCTGAAGCGCTGTTGAGCGGCTTGTCGGGTGGTGCCGAGCACGGCCGCGATGGAGCTCCAGGTGGCGTGGTGTTGCCGGGCGCGGGTTACGGCTGCTGCGAGCTGTTCACTGGCGGCGGTGAGGTGGGCACGGGCGTGGGTGAGCAGGTCGAGGGGATCTGCGGCGGTGTCGGGTAGCGGTCGTGCGGCGTGGCCCTTGCCAAGGGTGCTGCGCTGCTGGTCGCAGGACGAGCACAGCATGGTGGGCCCGTAGGCGACGGTCGCGGTCAGCTGGCAGCCGGGCCGGTCCTGCGGGCGCAGGGCGT
>JAABUT010004381.1_pt1 | contig 11281 bp, 10 predicted proteins | sample 5559281 | NCBI WGS metagenome assembly JAABUT01 (sample SAMN10711880, study PRJNA513359) | rock metagenome | isolation source: Antarctica rocks | place: Antarctica: Victoria Land, Ricker Hills nord | collected 2016-01-04
CGCCTCCAGCGATGCTGCGTCCGGCAACGACATGCCGGCTGTGAATCACGCCTGCGCTTCCAGCACAACCACCTCGCCCGAGAATCTGCCCCGGTTACTGCGCCTTTCACATGGTCAGCGAAGGCATCAATCCGTCCGGCAGGGGGCAGACATAAGGCGTGTGGGCGAGCCGCGCCTGGTGATCCAGCCGCGCCTGTTCCAACAGCGCCGGGTCGGCCAGCACGTCGACGGCCGTCGCCGCCATCACCTTGGCGACATGCACCATGCCCTTGTGCGCCGCCGGCGTCTTTCCCTGCGCCGTCAGCTGCCAGGAATGCCCCGGCGTGCCGATCGCGTAGGTCGCCCCGCGCGCCTGCACCGTGGGCACCGCCCAGCTCACATCGCCGACATCGGTCGAGCCGACCATTCGTGCGCCGCGCGCCTCCAGCGGCACGATGCGGTCGCACAGCGGCGCCGCGGTGACCGGGATGCCGAAACGGCGATGGGCGGAGACGATGTCCTCCTGGCACACCGTCGCCTGGATTTCGGCCGCGAAGGCGCGGTCGGCGGCGTCGAACTGCGGCGGGCCGAGGCGCGCGAAGTTGGCGTGCATCGCCTGCTCCAGCGGCGTGTTGGCCAACAGGTTGCTCATGGCGCTGACGACGTCCGAGCGCACCGTCGTTTCGGTCATCAGCGCGGCGCCCTCGGCTACCTTCTTCACCCGCTCGACCAGCGCCCAAAGCTCCGGCAGTTCGGCCGCACGCACCAGGTAGCGCACCTTGGCGCGGGCCTGCACGACATTCGGCGCGACACCGCCGGAGTCCAGGTGGGCGTAGTGGATGCGCGTGTCGCTCGGCATGTGCTCGCGCAGGTAGTTGACGCCGACGCTCATCAGCTCGACCGCGTCCAGCGCGCTGCGGCCCAGGTGCGGCGCGGCAGCGGCGTGCGACGCGCGGCCGGTGAAGCTGAAGTCCATCAGCAGGATCGCCAGCGAGTGCGCCTCGTTCACGCCCGAGAACGGCGCCGGGTGCCACGATATCGCGGCGTCCACGTCGGCGAACACCCCGTCGCGCACCATGAAGGTCTTGGCGGCACCACCTTCCTCGGCCGGGCAGCCGTAGTAGCGCACGCGGCCCTTGATGCCCTGTTCGGCAAGCCAGTCCTTCACCGCGGTCGCCGCCAGCATCGCGCCCGCGCCCAGCAGGTTGTGGCCGCAGGCGTGGCCGGCACCGTTGCCCGGCAGCGGGCGGTGCTCGGCCACACCGGCTTCCTGGCTCAGTTCGGGCAGCGCGTCGAACTCGCCCAGGATGGCGATCACCGGGCCGTCCTCGCCGGCTTCGGCCATGATCGCGGTCGGGATGCCGGCGATGCCTGTGGTCACCTGGAAGCCCTGGGCCTCCAGCATGGCGACGTGCTCGGCGGCGGACCGGGTTTCCTGGAAGTTCAGTTCCGGCATGTCCCAGACCCGGTCGGCGAGGCCAATAAAGGCAGCCTGCTTCGCCTCGACCGCGTTCCAGATGTTTGCGCTGTTCTGCATCGTCCGCTCCTGTGCTCGGATCAGCGTAGGCGCGTGCCGACAGAGTTGCCAACCGGCCTGCCGTCGCCGATCTGGCGGTTTTCAGGCGTCGTCCAGGCTCGGCCAGTGGCGGCCATACGCCGGAAAGTCACGCGCCATCCCCGGCAACCACGGGTCGTTCGTCGGAACCTTCGCCGTCCGTCCAGCGGTAGCGTGGCGACCAGGCGAGAACGGCGCGGGCGCGGTCGCAGCGCACCAGGGATCGTGCCGGGTCGGTCGGCTCCGGGCCGCGCCAGGGCACGTCGGGCAGCAGCCGACGTGCCAGGTCGCGGGCCGGGATGGTCGAGCTGCTGTCGTCGGCGCAGATCAGCGCGGTGACATGGCCCGGGTCGGCGCAGCGCAGCGCCGCAAGCACGGCATACGCCACGTCGCGCACGTCGATGTAGGCGCCGTATTCCCAGAACGGCGTCCACTCGGCGGCCGGGTCGGTGGCACGGGCGTCGGCGAACAGGGCGTGACGGGCCGGTCCCAGCACCGCCGGCGGGCGCAGGCAGATGGTGGCGATGCCGGTGCTGACGGTGAAGCAGCGGCACAGCTCCTCGACCAGGCGCTTGGCCATGCCGTAGGCGGTGGGCGGGCGCAGGGGATGGTCGTCGTCGATCGGCAGGTAGTCCGGCACGCCCTCGCCGCGGAACACGCCAAGCGCGTTGACGCTGCTGAAGGTCACCACCCGGCGGATGCCTGCCTTCTGCGCGGCGGACAGCACGTTCCAGTTGCCGGTCACGTTGTGGGTGATGAAGCCGAGGCCTGGTTCGGCCCCCGGTCGGTGGCCGCCGGCGGCCTTGACGATGGCATCGCAGCCCACCGCCGCTGCGGCCACTCCGGCGGCATCCAGGATGTCGTGCCCGCCGTCGATGTCGAACGGGATGACGCCGCAGCCCTCCGCGAGCAGGCGGGCCACGACCGCACCGCCGATCAGCCCGCTGCTTCCGGTCACCAGGACACGCATGTTCGACCTTTCACGGCTGCGGCAGTGAGGCCCTTTATGGGATGACGTTGGAAGAACGCGAACGGGCAGGCAATGGGGATGCTCGCAACGGCGGACGCCGCCATCGTCCACGCGCAGTCGCCTTGCAAAGATGGCATCGCGCACGAGATGGCGAATTGCCAAACTGCAAGATTTCAGTAAGGCACGCCGCTATCCCACGGTTCGTCCTCATCAGGAGCAAGCAATGCCGCAGTTCGACGCCACCATCAAGCACATCGCCGACGGGGTGAAGGGCTTCACCGTCGCCGCAGCGACCAAGAACATCGAAGGCTGGGAAGCCACGCTGGAGAAGGTCGAAAGCCCGGCCGCCAAAGCCATCGTCAAGGACCTTGAAAGCCTCAAGAAGCATCTGCATGCCAAGGAATTGGACGGTGCGGCCATCCGCAAGCTGGTGGCCAAGCTGGGCAAGGAAACGGTCGCCATCGCCAAGAAGACCGAAGGCAAGGGCGCCGAGAAGATTCAGGCGCTGGGCGAGGCACTGAGCCACGCCGCCGAGCAGACCAGCGAAGCCGGAGCGGAAGCCAAGGCGTAAGGCGTTCGTTCCCTTCCGAACAAGTCGAGAAAGGGAGGCCGCAAGCATCGTGGTCTCCCGATCTCGCCGGATGGGGGCTTCGGTTCAGCTGCGCGGGTCGAGCAGATCGCGCAGCCCGTCGCCCAGCATGTTGCATCCCAGCACCGTTAGCGCCACCGCCAGGCCTGGAAACAGCGAAAGCCAGGGGCTGACGCCCATGTAGTTGCGCCCGTCGCTCATCATGGCGCCCCATTCGGGCAGCGGCGGCTCCGCCCCTAAACCGAGAAAGGAAAGGCTCGCCGCGGTCAGGATCACCGAGCCGGCGGTGAGCGTCGCCTGGACGATGATCGGCCCGAGCGCGTTGCGCAGGATGTGGTCGAAGACGATGCGCCAGACGCCGGCGCCGAGCACGCCGGCGGCCTCGACATACTCCATCCGCTTGATGCCCATCGCCAGGTTGCGGCTGAGCCGCGCGTAGACCGGCACCGAATAGATGGCGATGGCGACGAGCATGTTGATCAGGCTCGGCCCCAGCAGGCTCACGATCAGGATCGCCAGGATCACGCCGGGGAAGGCGAACACGATGTCCATCACCCACATCATCGCCTGGTCCAGGATGCCGCCGACGGTGCCGGACAGCAGGCCCAGCGGCACGCCCAGGCCGAACGCGATGCCGACGCCGAGCAGGATCTCCAGCAGCGAGATGCGCGCGCCGTGAACCACGCGGGAGAACAGGTCGCGGCCGTAGCCGTCGGTGCCGAAGATGTGCTCGGCGGAGGGCGGCATCAGCGAGTTTGCAAGGTCCTGCGCGTCGGGCGGGCTGCGGGCGATCAGCGGCGCCAGCACGGCCGCCAGCACCACCAGGCAGATCAGCGACGCGCCGATGGCAAGGCTGCGCCGGCGCCAAAGCCATCGCGCCCGCCTCCAGGACACGGCCGGCTCGTCGATCTCGTCGGTTGTCGTCTGCGTCACTCGAACCGTATGCGCGGGTTCAGCGCCGCGATGATCAGCTCGGCCATGAAGTTGACCGCGACGACGCACACCACGGCCAGCAGGATCGAGGCCTGGATCATCGGGTAGTCGCGATACGACACCGAGTCGACCAGCATCCGCCCCATGCCCGGCCAGTTGAACAGGCTTTCCGTGACCACGGCGCCGCCCATGATGCTGCCGAAGTTCAGGCCGATGATCGTCACGATCGGGATCAGCGCGTTGCGCAGCGCGTGCTTGCGGTACACCACCACGTCGTCCAGGCCCTTGGCGCGCGCGGTGCGGACGTAGTCCTGGCTCAGCACCTCGACCATGCTCGATCGCGTCATGCGGGCGATCAGCGCGGTCGGTGCCAGGCCGAGGGCGAAGGCAGGCATGATGTAGCTTCTCCACGAGTCCGCCCCCTGCAGCGGCAGCCAGCCGAGCTCGACCGAAAACAGGTTCATGCACATCAGCGCCAGCCAGAAATTGGCGACGGACGCGCCGGCGATGGCCGTCAGCATCACCAGCTGGTCCGGCCAGCGCCCCTTCCAGGCCGACGCGATCATGCCAGACGGCACGCCCACCAGCGTGGCGCCGACATAGGCCACCAGCGCCAGGGCCAGGGTGTTGGGGAAGCGGTCGGCGATCTCACGCGTCACCGGCAGCTTCGACTTGATGGAGACGCCGAGGTCGCCCTGCAGCGCGTGCCACAGGAACGACAGGTACTGGGTGACCAAGGTGTGGTCGAGGCCCAGGCGGACGCGCATGTTGTCGACCGCCTCCTGCGTCGCTTCCGGCCCCGCCATCAGCCGCGCGGGGTCGCCGGGCAGCAGGCGGATGAGGAAGAACACCAGCAGCGACACGCCCAGCACGACCAGCGGGAACATCAGCAGCTTGCGGAAGACGTAGCGCGCCATGCCGGATCGGGCGCCGCCCTCAGTTCGCCTTGGTGGCGTATTGCACGGTGATCACGCCGCCCGGCTGCATCCAGACGTTGCCCACCTTGGCCGACGTCGCCAGCAGGTCGCGCGTGTAGTACAGCAGCACGTGCGGCGCCTGCTCGTTGATCAGCTGCTGCGCCTGTGCGTAGATCACGCGGGCCTTGGCCTCGTCCAGCTCCGAGGCGCCCTGGTCGATCAGCCGGTCGAGCGCGGGGTCGCTGAAGAAGCCCAGATTGGCTCCGCCCGGCGCCCACGTTGCGGTGTGGTACAGCGGGCGCAGCTGCAGGTCGGCGTTGAACGTGCCGGACGACCACGACGCGATCGACGCCGCCAGGTTGTCGGCCTTTTTGGCGTCGGGGTTGGCGAAGGCCGCCTTGGCCCACACGCCGCTTTCCTGGCGGCGGATGTCCAGGGTCACGCCGGCCTTGCTCCACATGCCCTGCAGCGCCTGCGCGATCGGGGCGTCGCGCTCCTGCACCGCCACCGTCATGGTGAAGCCGTCGGGCAGCCCGGCCTCGGCCAGCAGCCGCTTCGCGTGGGCGGGGTCGAAGTCATAGGTGTTCAGCGTCGGCGAGTAGTTCGGGTTGGTCGGCGCCAGCGGCGAGTTGGCGGGCTGGCCGTAGCCGCGCAGCAGCGCCGCGACCAGGCCGGGCCGGTCGGTGGCGAAGTTCAGCGCCTGGCGCACCTTCACGTTGTCCAGCGGCGGCAGCCTGGTGTTGAGCGACACCCAGTAGACGAACGAACCCACGGTGTCGGACAGCTTCAGGTTGGGGTTGTTCTTGATCACCGGCGCGAACACCGGCGGCAGCGGATACACCACGTCGGCGTTGCCGGCCTGGACGGACATGCTGAGCACGGAGGTCTCGCCGGACCAGCTGAACTTAATTTGGTCGACGCCTGGCTTGTCACCCCAATAAGCGTCGTTGCGGGCTTCGAGCACGTATTCGCCGGACTTCCAGGCGACGAACTTGAAGGCGCCGGTGCCGACCGGGACCAGCCCGAGGTTGCGCGCCTCGTCGGCCTTCTCGCTGACGATCTTGCTGACGCCGGTGGCCAGCAGGGTGAGGAACCCGGCATAGGGCGCCTTCAGAGTGAACTCCACCGTCATGTCGTCGGTGGCCTTCGTTGACGCCAGCACGGCGGAAATCCGGCCCGCGGCGGCAAGCCCGCGCTGGGGGTCGAGGAAGCGCCCGAAGCTGTGCACCACCGCCGCGGCATCGAACTTCGTGCCGTCGTGGAAGGTGACGCCGGGGCGGAGCCTGAAGGTCCAGACCTTGCCGGCCTCGGTGTTGGTCCACGAGGTCGCCAGCGAGGGCACGATCCTCATGTCGCGGTCGCGCACCACGAGGCCTTCGTACATCGGCTCCAGCATCGTGCCGGTGACCGACGCGGTGTGGTCGCCCGGGTCCATCGATCGCGGCGCCTCGGCCTGCAGCACCGTCAGCGTGGTTTCGGCACGTGCGGCCGCGCCGGCGAGCAGGATGAAGGCTGCGGCCAGCGCCGGGGCCAGGCATCGGATTCGGACGGATGACGGTCTGGACCGCATTTCAGGCCTCCTGCATCGGTGTTTCGGCATTGGCATCCCTCACGAAATCACCAACCGGTTTGACTTCGCCGACGGTATAAACTAACCCGGAAAAGATCAATTCCGTTCAGTTTTTGCCCGAGACGTGCGGCATCCTGCATGCCTCGCGATCCGAAAGGTGTGTCGATGCGAATTGCCGTGGGCGGCCTGCATGTCGAGTGCTGCACGTACAACCCGGTGAAGCTCGTCGAGCGGGACTTCGTGATCTGGCGCGGCGCGGAAATGACGGCGCAGCCTTACTTCGAGGTGCTGAAATCCTTCGACGCGACCTGGCTTCCGACCTTCTACGCGCGCGCCGTTCCGGGCGGGCCGATCGCCCGGGCCACCTATGACGGCTTCAAGGCGGACTTCCTCGGCCGGCTCCGGCAGGCGCTGCCGCTCGACGGCGTGTACCTGGCCATGCACGGCGCGGTCTATGCCGACGGCATGGAGGACGCCGAGGGCGACTGGCTGACGGCCACGCGCGAGGTCGTGGGGCCGGACTGCATCGTCGCCGTCAGCTACGACATGCACGGCAGCCTGTCGCAGAAGATCGTCGACGCCATCGACATCTTTTCCACCTATCGCACCGCGCCGCACATCGACGTGGCGCAGACCCAGCTGCGCTCCCTGAAGATGCTGCACCGTGCGCTCGACACCGGCCTGAAGCCGCTGCTGGTCTGGGTGCCGGTGCCCGTCGTGCTGAACGGCGAGCAGACCAGCACGGTCGACGAGCCGGCCAGAACGATCTACGGCGACCTGGCGAAGATCGACGCCATGCCCGGCATCTGGGACGCCTCGCTGCAGGTCGGCTACATGTGGGCGGACGAGCCGCGCAGCACGGCGGCGGCGGTGATGACCGGCACGGACGCCACGGCGCTGGCCCGCGAGGCGTCGCGGCTCGGGACCACTTATTGGAACGCTCGAAAGACGTTCGATTTCGGCTGCAAGGTGGGCGGCATCCGGGACTGCGTCACCTGGGCCAGGGCGAGCCGGACGCATCCGACGATCCTGGCCGACTCCGGCGACAACCCCACCGCCGGCGGGGTCGGCGACCGCGGCGACGTGCTGGTCGAGCTGATCGCCCAGGGCCTGACCCGTACCATCGTCGCCGGCATCACCGATCCGCCGGCGACCGCAGCCGCCTACGCGGCCGGGGTCGGTGCGACGATCCACACGAAGATCGGCGCGGCGCTGGACCCCAAATCCGGATCGGTCGAGGTGGAGGCCGAAATCGTCTTCCTGCTCGTCACCGACAACCCGATGGAGCGACAGGCGGTGGTGCGCGTCGGCGGCATCGACATCGTGCTGGCGGCGCGCCGGCGCCCGTATCACAACATCGTCGACTTCACCCGGCTCGGCCTCGATCCGCGCGCGGCGGACACGGTGGTGGTGAAGTCCGGTTACCTGTTGCCGGAGCTGGCGCCGATCGCCAACCCGAACTTCATGATGCTGTCGGACGGCGCGGTGAACCAGACCCACGCGCGCCTGCCGCGGTTGCGCAAGACGGTGCCGACCTTCCCGTTCGATCCGGACATCGCATGGTCGCCGAAGCCGGTGTTCTCCAGCCGGTCGATGGCGCGGATGCCGGCCTGACCGGTGCCGGCACCCGACGCCATCGATGACGGCAAGCGTCCGCCGGTTCTGCGGGTGCGCAACCTGCGGACACATTTCTTCACCGAGCGCGGCGTGGTGAGGTCCGTCGAAGGCGTGTCCTTCGATGTTCCGGCTGGCCGGACCCTCGCCGTGGTGGGCGAGTCGGGCTCCGGTAAAAGCGTCACCAGCCTGTCGGTCATGGGCCTGCTGGACCGGGCGACCGGCCGGGTGGTCGGCGGCGACATCGTGTTCAGCGACCGCCAGGGCCGCACCCACGACCTGCGGGCAGCGTCATCCGCGGACATGCGAAGGCTGCGCGGCAACGACATCTGCATGATCTTCCAGGAGCCGATGACCTCGCTGAACCCGGTGTTCACGGTGGGCGACCAGATCGCCGAGGCGATCGTGCTGCACCAGGGGCGTTCGGCGTCCGACGCGCATCAGGCCGCCGTCGCCATGCTGCGCACGGTCGGCATCTCGGCGCCGGAGAAGCGGGTGCGCGATTACCCGCACCAGATGTCCGGCGGCATGCGCCAGCGTGTGATGGTGGCGATGGCGCTGTGCTGCCGCCCGACCCTGCTGATCGCCGACGAACCCACCACAGCGCTGGACGTGACCATCCAGGCGCAGATCCTCGACCTGATGCGTCGGTTGCAGCGCGAGATCGGCATGGCCATCCTGTTCGTCACCCACGACCTCGGCGTGGTCGCCGAAATGGCCGATCAGGTGGTGGTGATGTATGCCGGCAGCGTGGTCGAACAGGGCGATGCGGTCTCGGTGCTCACCAGGCCCGCGCATCCTTACACGGTTGGCCTGCTCGGCAGCATTCCCGGCGCGCGGCGTGGTGAGGGCGGCGCGTCGCGGCGGCTGGAGGCCATTCCCGGTAGCGTGCCGGACCCGCGGCGCCGACCGAAGGGCTGCCTGTTCGCGCCGCGATGCCGTCACGTGATCGACGCCTGCCGCGCTGCCGAGCCGACCTTCGCCGAGGTGTCGCCGGGCCATTCGGCGCGCTGCATCCGCCTGGCCGAACTCTCCGCGTGCTGAACCCGCCCACGCCGCTGCTGTCGGTGCGGCATCTGCGCACCTATTTCGCCGGACGCTCCGGCTTGTTCGGGAGGGCCGGCGATCCGGTTCGGGCGGTGGACGACGTCAGCTTCGACGTGCGGCGCGGCGAGGTCGTGGGGCTGGTGGGCGAGTCGGGATCGGGCAAGACGACGGTCGGGCGGTCCATCCTGCGCATGGTGCCGGTGACGTCGGGCAGCGTCAGCGTCGACGGCGTCGATGTCACCGGGTTGAGCCGGCGGGCGTTCCAGCCGTATCGGCGACGGCTGCAGATGATCTTCCAGGACCCCTACGCCAGCCTCGACCCGCGCAAATCGGTGGGCGCCATCGTGGCCGAGGCGCTGGTGATCCACAGCTTAGGCACCCGCGGCGAGCGCCCGGCCCGGGTGGCAAGCCTGCTGCGCCAGGTCGGCCTGCCCGCCGACGCCGCAGGGCGCTATCCGCACCAGTTCTCCGGCGGCCAGCGCCAGCGCATCGGCATCGCCCGCGCCCTCGCCGTCAGCCCCGACTTCATCGTCGCCGACGAGCCGGTCTCGGCGCTTGATGTGTCGGTGCAGGCGCAGGTGATCAACCTCATTCAGGACCTGCAGCAGGAGCTTGGGCTGACGATGCTGTTCGTGGCGCATGACCTTGGCGTGGTCGAGCATCTGTGCGACCGGGTGATCGTGATGTATCTCGGCCGGATCATGGAGATGGCGCCCAAGGCGGCGCTGTACGCACGGCCGCGCCACCCGTACACTAAGGCGCTGCTGTCGGCGATCCTCAGCGTCGACCCGACCGCGCGGCGGGAGCGGATCATCCTGCAAGGCGACATTCCCAGCCCGATCAACCCGCCCTCCGGCTGCGTGTTCCGCACCCGCTGCCCGCATGTCATCGCGGCCTGCGCCGACGCGGTGCCGCCGATGGCGCAGATCGGACCGGGCCACGTCTCGGCCTGCATCAGGTCGGACATCCTGTAATCTGCTAGGCTGCTCGGGCGGCGGCGATGGTGGCGCGGACCAGGTCCGGGTCGGTCGTGATGCTGATGAACTCCCGCTCCAACCCCATTGCGCCCATTGCCACGGTCTCGTTGCGGTAACGCATGGCACTTGGGCCGCGCCTCGGTGCGGAGAAATGCATCTCCCTGGCCTGCGTCTCACGGCGCACGGCGGCGATGCTGTCCGGGCCGAGGCGGCCGCAGGCCATGACGATGATGCGCTCGCCGGCCTGTTCCACCAGGGCGCGAAGCAGCTTCAGGCCGTCGATTGCGGCCGGCACCTGGCCGCTGGTCAGCACGCGGTCGACACCGCAGCGGATCAGGGCCTCGAGTGCGGCGCGCGGATCGACGGTCATGTCGAAGGCGCGGTGGCAGGTGACGCGCATCGGCCGGGCGCGGTCGACCAGCCGGCGCATGCGGGCCTCGTCGACCGCGCCGTCCGCGGCCAGGCAGCCGACCACCACACCGGCGGCGCCGACATCGCGCAGGGCGTCGACATCGGCGAGCATCGTCGCGAACTCGGTGTCCGAATACAGGAAGTCGCCGCCGCGCGGCCGGACGATGACGAAGAACGGGATCGTGGCGCGCAGCAGCGCTTCCTTCACCGTGCCCAGGCTGGGAGTGATGCCCCCCTCGGCCAGGCTGGCGCAAAGCTCGGCGCGGTCGGCACCGCCTTGCTCGGCCGCCAGCACGCCATCAAGCCCTTCGACGCAGATTTCAATGATCGGCCCGGTGGGTCTGGCGGACGGGTCAGGCAACATGGGCGGCTCCTGGGATGGAATGGCGGGGATGTCGTCTGGACGCGCCGACGCAGCGACTGTCACATCAGGCAGACCACGTTCGAAGCCTACGGCCTCATCCACGTCGCTGCATACGGCATCAGACCCGGCAGCCGCCGCTTCGATCGTGGGCGGGCAAGCCGGCCGGTGCATCAAGGCCGTTGGTTTTCGCGCGCCGGGTTGGCGAATGGCGGCGCGTCAAACAACGACTCATACGCCCGGTGTCATGAGCTGACCTGTGCCCATGATCGTGACCCGATTGCGGTGATCTGTTCGGGTTGTTTGATGAGCCAGTTCCAAGCGTCACAGCACGCGTCGACGATGTCGTTGTAGGTTT